>MEHZ011579157.1_pt1 | contig 24861 bp, 26 predicted proteins | sample 897221 | NCBI WGS metagenome assembly MEHZ01 (sample SAMN05514161, study PRJNA337945) | marine metagenome | isolation source: marine surface water | place: Arctic Ocean | collected 2007-12-13
ACGAAAACAAACCCGAGGATACCCAGCAACAAAAACCCCAGAGCCGTCCAGGGAAGAACTACGGCAAATAGTGCACTGCCAGGATGCGGCGGTGTCCAGACGAGCCAGCCCACCGGTACGCCATCAAGCCCTCTCAAAGCCAAAGGAAGTCTCTCTCGTGTGACGAGCGGCTCTGTCATCGACAATTCGAGTTCGACAAATCCAAATCGGGAGGCAAGCAGGTTCAATAAATCATCGGAAATGCGCTTGGCGTGGAGCAACACGGGGCGCGGTTCATAACGCAGTTGTCCTGCCGTGGGATTCTCCGGCGTGATCGCGCTCACCGCGACCAAATAAACCCCGTCTTCACGGGCAGAGAAGGCCGCAATCGGTTCAGGCTCGACCATCGGTGTTTCGCGGGCAGCCGCGATATGGCGGGTCAGGGACGAACCAAAAAAGACGAAAGCATCATCGCGCGACGCCACCCCGTCGCGGAACGCGAACAAGGTATGATCCGTTGCGGAAACGACAAAGGTTTGACTGACATCAAACGTCTCAGCCGCATAGTTGCCGATATTGTCCCCTGCCCATTCACGATTGGGTTGCACGAGCAGGTTCAGAACCGCCTGGTCTCACCATGAGTAGTCATAAACGAGCTGGCCCAGATCGCGCTCGATCCCCTCAGTGACGGCCCTCATCAGGTTGGCTGAATCCTGTTTGGCGACCTCATCCTGCCCACGGGCGGCGACCCAGATCAGGCTCAGCACCGCCGCCAGCGCGATCAGGACCACGATCGCAACCGGCGCAAGGACACGCCCGATCAGACCGGAAACTCGATCTTTGGCAATGTCAGATGAGTTGAACACACGTCACCAACAATCTTAACGAGAACCCCGAGGCTACCTGCCTAACGCCTCACCCGCAATTGAGCATGTGCCACGCCGTTGATTGCATTCATGCACGTTTCACGGCATATGCCCGATACAGGTCTCGCCGAGACCCGCAAACAGGACAGGCGAAAATGGTCGGGAAGTTCCGCAAGTTCGTGCGCCGCCTCGGATACGACATTTCGCCGTTCCCCGGGTCCGCGCTCCATTGGGAACGGCTGATCAATTCCCTTGCCCTGCACGACATCGATTGTGTCTTCGATATAGGCGCTAACACCGGCCAATATGCCCGCGCCATTCGCACCAACGGCTATGCCGGAAGGATCGTATCCTTCGAACCCCTGTCAGGTATTCGCGACGAACTTGAGCGCCACGCCACAACGGATCCGCTCTGGGAGATTGCACCACGCACGGCGGTAGGCGCCACCTCCGGCGAGGTCGAAATCAATATTTCCGGCGAGACCGATATGAGCTCGATACTCTCCCTCGATGCCACCGCCCATGCGCGCCTCGCCAGCACCCGCGCCGAGACGAGCGAAAAGGTGGCGGTCACCACAGTGGCCGCGGCCCTCGACGCCCACGGTGCAGGCGCAAAAAACCTGTTTCTCAAATCTGACACGCAGGGCTATGAGGCCGAAGTGCTCGACGGTATCGGCGACGCGTGGGCACAAATCGCCGGGCTACAACTGGAACTGTCGATCCAGCCGATCTACGACGGCCAGCCGGACCACCTGCCACTTCTCACGCGTCTGGCCGAGAAAGGTTTCCGGCCACATCTAATAATTCCCGGCTACTGGAGCCGCCATTACGGGCGCATGCTGGAATACGACGCGGTTTTCTTCCGCGATTAATCCCGCGTCGCGCGCGGATGGGCACGGCTGTACACGTCGAGCAAACGCGCGCTGTCGACATCGGTATAACGCTGGGTGGTCGACAGGGACGCATGGCCGAGCAACTCCTGGATCGCGCGCAGATCACCGCCCGATGCCAGCAGGTGGGTGGCGAAAGAATGCCGTAGCGCGTGCGGCGTCGCCGAGGGCGACAACCCAAGCACAGATCGCAATTCTTCCATCCGCCTCTGGATCGCGCGCGGATTCAGGCGTCCGCCGCGCACCCCGCGAAACAGAGGACCGGACGGGGTCAATATTTGCGGATACCGCGCGACATAATCGTCAATCGCGTCCCGCACGATCGGCAGAATGGGCACCATCCGGGTCTTCCCGCCCTTCCCCATGACGCGGAACGAGTCATCCCGTGGAACATCTTCGAGATTGAGATCGAGCGCTTCGGAAATGCGCAATCCGCAACCATAGAGAAGCAGCAACACGGCCAGATCGCGCGCGCCTACCCAGGCGGGCGCATCCGGCCGGGATGGCTGCAGGACAGCGGCCATGACATCTTCGGTTTCCGCACCCGCCAGCGCCTTGGGAATGGATCGCGGCAAACGCGGGCCCCGCACCGCACCGATCGCTGCGTTATGACCGAGCCCCTCGCGATCGAGAAAGCGGAAGAACATCCGAACACAGGAGAGGGCGCGTGCCGTCGAGGTGCGGGCATAGCCGTCGCCCACACGGCTGGCGAGCCAGGCTCGAAAGTCACTGGTCCTCAACGCAGACAGCGACTCCAAGGTCGGCAATTCACCACCATGCACCTGGAGGAATTCGAGAAACGCGGTAACGTCGCGGAGATAGGCCTCGACAGTGTGCGCCGAGGCCCGGCGTTCGGAGGCCAATTGGTCCTGCCAGCGACGCACGGCGTCCCGGACACCGCGATCGGCTGCGGGAGCACCCGGTTCGTTCGTCTTCAACGCGGCAGGTCGAGCCATGTCCGAATGCTGTGTTCCATAATACGTGCCAGGAACGTGAGCAGCTCGGCGCCCTGGCCGGCATGGAATCGCACCGGGTCCCGGCTTCCAAGTGCCAGCAAGGCACACGGCGCGTCATCACGAACGGAAAGCCGCAGCATCGCCTCGGAACGAACCAACCCGGCAGCTTCGCCATAGATACGGCGGTCACCCTCGACATTTTCGCGCAGGGTAATGGTCCGACTCTTCTCAACAATCTTGTCGATTGTGCCGTTGGGGACCACACGCACGCCCTGGTTCACGGTCGGGGCTACGGTTCTCCCCTCAAGGCACAACGAGACAGCATCGACATTCAGCAAACCCGCAAGATCGACGGTGAGTATCTCGATCATATGGTCGAGCGAACGCGCCGAAAGCAATGCGATCACGGCGGCGTGGATTCGATTCTGACTTTGCAGATTGGCACGGCTGGCATCGATCAGCTCACTGCTTTGTTCTGCATTTTGCGCCAGCTCGGACCGCATGCGATTGAGCATCGCACCCTGCAGATCGACAACCTCGCCGCCGGTTTCGTCGGCGTCCTCAAACTCCCGAACCGGCGAAACGATCACCGAGAGGAGCTGCGGATAACGTTCGAGAAAATCTGAATTCTCCCGGAGAAATTCAACCACCTGGTCGTCCGTCAATTCGCTTGGCGTGCCCGCTTCAGGTTTGGATGCTTTGGTGGTCACTCGCTCCGCCCCGCGCGCCGCTACTCGGCAGCGTCCTTGCGTTGGCTCGCCTGTTCAAGGATCGACTGCCCTGTGGCATCCCAATCCTTGAGAAAAGCTGCAAGACCACTATCGGTCAGCGGATGCTTGTAAAGCTGCCGGATCACGTTCGGCGGCAGGGTCGACACATGCGCGCCGGCCCGTGCTGCTTCGACGACATGCGCCGGACCACGGATCGAGGCCACCAGCACTTCGGTGTCGAAAGTATCGTACTGCTCGTAGATATCTACGATGTCCTCGATCAGATCGAGGCCCCGCAATCCCATGTCATCGAGCCGCCCGACGAACGGCGAGATGAAGGTCGCGCCCGCCTTGGCGGCGAGAATGGCCTGAGTCGCCGAAAAACAAAGCGTCACATTCACCATGATGTCGCGGTCGCGCAGGGCGCGGCAGGTCTTCAGCCCGTCCGGCGTCAGCGGAACCTTAACGGCCACATTGGAGGCGACAGAGGACAGCACATCGGCCTCCGCCAGCATCGTCTCCAGATCGGTTGCCGTCACCTCGGCACTCACCGGGCCGGGAACGACATCACAAATCTCGGCGATCACGTCGAGCATGTTGCGTCCGGACTTGGCGATGAGGGACGGATTAGTGGTCACACCGTCAATCATGCCTGTGGCGGCCAGATCACGGATTTCCGCGAGATCGGCAGTATCCACAAAAAACTTCATTTGCGTTTTCCTTATGGTGTCGACGCCCCATTTGGGGCACAGGTTCAAAACGCCAGGGTGCTAATTTCGCCGCGCCTGCAGCTTACGTTGGACGCCTGCGAGTCGCCCGTTAGAGTGTAACGGATGCCCCATACTGACGCCACCACACCACCGGACGAGAAGCTCCACGCCGTCAGCGTGTTGCTCCCCACACCCGTGGTCGGCCCTTATGATTATCTGGTCCCCGCAGAATTGAATGTCGCGCCAGGTGACCATGTCCATGTTCCGCTGGGATCTCGGGAAATGACCGGGGTGGTTTGGGGGCCGGCCACCGGCGATGTGGATGCGGCCAAGCTTCGTCCGATTGCCGCACGCGTCGAGACTTCGCCCATGCCCGACCAGGCCCGGCGCTTCGTGGATTGGGTGGCAGCCTACACCCTCAGCACCCCCGGGGCGGTGCTGCGCATGGCGATGCGTGGCCCCGAGGACCTCAAGCCCCCACGCCCGCTTGTTGTTTTCCAACTCGGAGACATCCCCGGCGACTTGCGGATGACCCCGGCACGACAACGCGTCATCGACTTCCTGCAAGATGGGCCCAGCCTGGCGGCAGGTGATCTGGCGCGAGAGACCGGCGTTTCGACCGGTGTCATCAAGGGGCTAGCCGATACTGGCGCTCTCGTAAGGCTCGAATTGGCTCCGCCACCGCCCTTTACTGCTCCCGATCTGGAACGCCCCGGCCCTGATCTGTCCGATGCGCAGGAAACGGCAGCAATGTCGTTGCGCAAAAAAGTTTCGGCCGATGCATTTTCCGTCACCTTGCTTGATGGCGTGACCGGCTCCGGCAAAACAGAAGTTTACTTCGAAGCCGTCGCCGCGGCGCTTGCGGCCGGTCGGCAAGTGCTCGTGCTGCTCCCGGAAATCGCCCTGACCCCGCAATGGCTTGATCGTTTCGAACAACGGTTCGGGGTCGCACCCGCAGTGTGGCATTCGGATCTGCGACAGGCTCGACGTCGGACCACCTGGCACGCGGTCTCGACCGGTAATGCGCGTATCGTGGTCGGAGCCCGCTCAGCCCTGTTCCTGCCTTTCGCAGAGTTGGGGCTGATCATCGTCGATGAAGAACATGAACCCGCCTTCAAGCAAGAAGATGGCGTGTCCTATCACGGCCGTGACATGGCCATCGTGCGGGCACAGATCGCCGATGCCCCGATTGTGCTGGCCTCGGCAACTCCATCGCTGGAGACCAGGGTGAATGTCAGCCGCGAGCGCTACGATTCCATTCCGCTCCCCGAGCGGTTTGGCGGCGCCACCATGCCCGACATCGCCACGGTCGACATGCGCGATGCCGAACTGGCGGCCAGCCGGTTCGTCTCGCCGCAACTGGTCACCGGGCTGACCGCAACGATCGCCGCCGGGGAGCAGGCCATGCTGTTTCTCAACCGGCGCGGCTATGCACCACTGACCCTGTGTCGCACCTGTGGCCACCGGATCGAGTGCCCGAGTTGTGCAGCCTGGCTAACCGAGCACCGGTTCCGCAAACGCCTGCAATGCCATCATTGTGGCTATGAGGTTCCTGCGCCGAAGATTTGCCCCGAATGTGAAAACGAGGACACCCTGGTTGCCTGCGGCCCGGGCGTGGAACGCATCGCCGAAGAAATAGCTGAGCTGCTGCCTGAAGCGCGGATTGGTATTATGACCAGCGACACGATGCGCGGACCGGAATCCGCGCAGAAATTCATCCACTCGGTGGAAGCAGGCGAGCTCGACATCCTGATCGGCACCCAGATGGTGGCCAAGGGACATCACTTTCCCAATTTGACCCTGGTTGGCATCGTCGATGCTGATCTCGGACTGGCCGGCGGCGATCTGCGCGCAGCCGAGCGTACATTTCAAATTCTGCAACAGGTTTCCGGCCGGGCCGGACGGGCCGAGCGTCCCGGGCGCGTCCTGATTCAAACTTTCCAGCCCGAACACCCGGTCATGCAAGCGCTTGTCTCCGGGGACGAGGCGCGGTTTTTTGAACTCGAAACCCGGGCCCGGGAGGTTGGCGGCTGGCCCCCCTTCGGGAGATTGGCCGGCCTTATCGTTTCCAGCCGGGATCCACGTATTGCCGATGATCTTGCGCGGGCCCTCGCCCGATGTGGTCCGAGCACACCGGATATTCGCGTTCTCGGGCCGGCCCCGGCCCCCCTCTCCCTGCTGCGCGGGCGCCATCGCCGACGTTTGCTGCTCAAAACATCGCGTGACGTTGCTATCCAGCCCGTGCTTCGGGCCTGGCTCGGACAGATCAAAATCCCCAGTCAGGCGCGCATTCGCGTCGATGTGGACCCCTATAGCTTCCTATAGCGGCACGCCTTTTTTCCCGCGCGGCGAATTGACGCGATCCTGACGGTTCAAAACCGGCTGTTTTGTACACTTTTTGCGCTGCGGTACGCTTGCCAGCCCATAAGGCCTGTGCTACCAAGCGCCTGCCTCGAAGGTGGCATTTCGTCATTTGGCAGGCAGCCGTTGATTTTTGTTTTAAATCAAGCGGTTACAACAATTCGTACCAGCTGAATATTGGCCCAGGGGGGCAGTCGCAAGTGGCGGCAAATGCAAGCGTTGTCGGCAATATCGCAGAGCGGTATGGGCTGGCGTTATACGAACTCGCGGATGAGGCCAAAAGCCTCGACGAAGTCGCGAGCGATCTTGAGTCCCTGAAAGCCCTGATTGCCGAGAGCGACGATCTCACCAAGCTATTGCGCTCGCCGGTTATTGATCTGGTTGAGAAGACGAAAGCCATCAATACAATCCTCGAAAAGGGTGGCGCGAACGCGCTGACCCGCCGTTTTGTGGGTGTTGTGGCTGAAAACAACCGCTTATTCGTACTCGCCGAGATGATTACGGCCTATTTGGCCGAATTGTCCCAACGGCGAGGTGAAATCACAGCCGAGGTCACGTCGGCCCGGGCATTAAATGATGAACAATTGCAGCAGCTCACTGAGAGCCTGCGCGCAAAACTGGGCGGAAAAGTCGCCGTTGAACCCAATGTTGACCCCTCACTAATTGGTGGGCTGGTTGTGCGGGTTGGTTCGCGGATGATCGACGCGTCGTTGAAGACAAAGCTTCAACGTCTGCAATCCGCCATGAAGGGAGCGTAGAGGATGGAAATTCGTGCCGCAGAAATTTCGGCGATCCTGAAAGACCAGATCGCCAATTTCGATGCTGAGGCTGATGTCTCTGAAGTGGGGCAGGTCCTGTCCGTGGGTGACGGCGTTGCCCGCGTCTACGGCCTCGACAATGTTCAGGCTGGTGAAATGGTTGAATTTCCCGGTGGCATCAAAGGAATGGCGCTAAACCTCGAAACCGACAATGTCGGCGTCGTGATTTTCGGCAATGACCGCGACATTAAAGAGGGCGACACCGTCAAACGGACCGGCGAAATTGTCGACGTTCCGGTTGGCAAGGCTCTGCTTGGCCGCGTTGTTGACGCACTGGGCAACCCGATTGACGGCAACGGCGACGTTGATACCGAAGAGCGCCGCCTGATCGAAGTCAAAGCGCCGGGCATTATCCCGCGCCAGTCCGTGCACGAGCCCGTCCAGACCGGCCTGAAGGCGCTCGACGCCCTCGTCCCCGTTGGTCGTGGCCAGCGCGAGCTGATCATCGGTGACCGTCAGACCGGCAAGACTGCCGTCATCGTCGACGCGATCCTGAACCAAAAGAAAATCAACGACGCCAGCGACGATTCCGGCAAGCTGTTCTGCATCTATGTCGCCATCGGTCAGAAGCGTTCGACCGTTGCCCAGGTTGTTAAGACCCTGCGTGACTATGGTGCGCTTGATTACACGATCGTCGTGGCCTCCACGGCTTCCGAGCCCGCCCCGCTGCAGTTCCTGGCACCTTATGCCGGTTGCGCCATGGGCGAGTACTTCCGTGACAACGGCATGCACGCCGTCATTTTCTATGACGATCTGTCGAAGCAGGCCACAGCCTACCGTCAGATGTCGCTGCTGCTGCGCCGCCCGCCAGGACGTGAAGCCTATCCGGGTGACGTCTTCTATCTGCATTCCCGCCTGCTGGAGCGTGCGGCGAAGATGAATGACAAGCTCGGCGGTGGCTCCCTTACGGCGCTCCCGGTCATCGAGACCCAGGCCAATGACGTGTCGGCGTATATTCCGACCAACGTGATTTCGATCACCGACGGCCAGATCTTCCTGGAAACCGAGCTCTTCTATAAGGGCGTGCGCCCGGCCATTAACGTTGGCCTGTCGGTCAGCCGCGTTGGCTCGGCGGCCCAGACCAAGGCGATGAAGAAGGTTGCCGGCTCGATCAAGCTCGAACTGGCCCAGTTTCGTGAGATGGAAGCGTTCTCCCAGTTCGCATCTGATCTCGACGCCTCGACCCAGCAGCTGCTGGCCCGTGGTGCGCGCCTGACCGAGCTGCTCAAACAGCCGCAGTACTCGCCGCTTCCCACTGAGGAGCAGGTCGTGTCGATCTTTGCCGGGGTTCGTGGACATCTCGACGGCATCGCCGTGGGTGATGTGAATCGCTTCGAGGCCCAGTTGCTGGACCATATGCGCGATACCCACTCCGACATCCTGACGACCATTCGCGAAACGGGCAATCTCGACGACGACACCGAGAAAAAGCTCGAGGACGTTATCGCGTCCTACGTGAAGACCTTCGCCTAGTTCCGCTCGGATAACACGGATAGCGACTGACAGATGGCGAGCCTCAAGGACCTACGTGTCCGAATCAGTTCGGTAAAATCGACCCAGCGGATCACGTCGGCCATGAAAATGGTTGCCGCGGCCAAGCTGCGCCGTGCGCAGGAGAACGCCGAAGCCACCCGCCCTTATGCCGAGCGCATGGAGCGGATGCTTGGTTCTCTGGCGCAAAGCGCGGTGTCAGCCGGCACCGCCCCGCCTCTTCTGGCCGGCAGCGGCAAGGACGACGTACACCTCATTATCCTCGTGACATCTGATCGTGGACTGTGCGGTGGCTTTAACGGCTCGGTCAGCCGCTGGACCCGCAAGCACATTCTTCAGCTCCGCGCAGACGGCAAGCAGGTCAAACTGCTGATCATCGGTCGCAAGGGCCGTGGCATCATGCGCCGGGAATTCGGCGACATCATCATTGATACGATCGAGGACACGACCAAGCCGGTCCCCCTGTTCGAGACCGCTGCCGAAATTGCACAGCGCGCCCGGAACATGTTCGAAGCCGGCGAGTGCGATGTCTGCACGATCATCTACAACAAGTTCATTTCGGCGCTGACCCAAGATGTCACACCGCAGCAGCTCATCCCCTTCGCGCTTCCTGAAATGGATAATGCGGATGGCGAGACCACTGACGAACAGGATTCCGGCCTGGAATCAGGTGCCGTCTATGAGTATGAGCCCGATGAACAGGAAATTCTGGCAGACCTTCTGCCGCGCAATCTGTCGGTCCAGGTGTTCCGCACCATGATCGAATCCTTTGCATCCGAACAGGGTGCACGCATGACCGCGATGGACAACGCCACGCGCAACGCCGGTGATATGATCGATCGACTTTCGACCGACTACAACCGGATGCGTCAGGCAGCCATCACAACCGAACTCATCGAGATCATCTCCGGCGCGGAAGCGCTTTAGACCACTCGACTCCCAACGAGCGAGGAGCACACCATGTCAAAGAACATCGTCGGCAAAATTACCCAGGTTCTAGGCGCCGTCATCGACGTCAAGTTCGATGGCGACCTGCCTGCCATCCTGAACGCGCTGGAGACAGACAACCATGGCAATCGCCTGGTTCTCGAAGTTGCCCAGCATCTCGGTGAAAACACCGTCCGCACTATCGCCATGGACACGACCGAAGGTCTGGTTCGTGGTCAGGAAGTTACGGATACGGGCTCCGCGATCAGCGTTCCGGTTGGTCCCGAAGTTCTGGGACGTATCATCAATGTGATCGGCGAGCCGATCGATGAGCGTGGCCCGATTAACACGGCCCAAAAATTCGAAATTCACCGTGAGGCTCCGTCCTTTGTCGATCAGGCAACAGACACCGAGCAGCTGGTAACGGGCATCAAGGTTGTTGACCTTCTGACCCCTTACGCCAAGGGCGGCAAGATTGGCCTGTTCGGCGGCGCCGGGGTTGGCAAGACCGTGCTGATCATGGAGCTGATCAACAATATCGCGAAGGGTCACGGTGGTTACTCCGTGTTCGCCGGTGTTGGTGAACGTACCCGTGAGGGCAACGATCTCTATCACGAGATGATGGAATCAGGCGTTATTCAGCCCGATGGCGAATCCAAAGCCGCGCTGGTGTACGGCCAGATGAACGAGCCTCCGGGAGCGCGTGCCCGTGTCGCCCTGACCGGACTGACCATGGCGGAGTATTTCCGCGATGAAGAAGGCCAGGACGTGCTGTTCTTCGTCGACAACATCTTCCGCTTCACCCAGGCCGGCTCGGAAGTGTCCGCGCTGCTCGGTCGTATCCCGTCTGCTGTGGGCTATCAGCCGACACTGGGCACCGACCTTGGCACCCTGCAGGAGCGCATCACATCGACCAACAAGGGTTCGATCACTTCGGTTCAGGCGATTTACGTTCCCGCCGATGATTTGACCGATCCGGCACCAGCCACCGCGTTCTCGCATCTCGATGCCACGACCGTGCTGTCCCGTCAGATCGCTGAGCTGGGCATTTACCCGGCTGTGGATCCGCTCGACTCAACCAGTCGTATTATGGATGCCCGGATCATCGGTGAAGATCATTACGCTGTTGCCCGTACGGTTCAGGAAACCCTGCAGAGCTACAAGAGCCTGCAGGAAATCATCGCGATTCTCGGCATGGACGAGCTCTCGGAAGAAGACAAGCTGACGGTCACACGTGCCCGTAAGCTGCAGCGCTTCCTGTCCCAGCCTTTCCACGTGGCCGAAGTCTTCACCGGTTCGCCGGGCAAGTTCGTGGCCCTCGAGGACACGATCAAGGGCTTCCAGCAAATCGTCAACGGCGATCACGATGACCTGCCCGAAGCGGCCTTCTACATGGTTGGTACCATCGACGAAGCCGTCGAGAAGGCCCAATCCATGGCCGCAGCAGCGGCTTAACGGGAGATTCGCGTGGCAGACAACGCGGTTCAGTTCGAACTGGTCTCACCGGAGAAGCTGCTTCTTTCGGAAGAGGTCGAGATGGTGGTGGTTCCCGGCGCGGAAGGCGATTTTGGCGTCCTCCCGGGGCATACGCCTGTGATCTCGAGCGTGCGACCAGGCATCATCCATATTTTCGAAGGTGGTGCGGTTAAATCTCGCATTTTCGTCGCGGGCGGATTTGCCGAAGTCACGGGCGAACGCTGCACCGTTCTGGCCGAAGAGGCTGTCCCACTCGACGAGATCGATCGTGATCAGGTCGAGAAAGACCTGCAGAACGCGGTCGATGATATGGCTGATTCCGGTGAAAATGCCTCGGATCGGGCCCTTGCCGAGCAACGTGCGGACACAGCACGAGCGAAACTGATATCTCTCGACAGCAGTGATTATCAATAATTTCAAATAGTTAGAATTATTTTGCCTGTCAACACCGTGTTTTGACCCACGGGGATTGCGCACTATATATAATAACGACCTCGGCAATAATTCCCGCCGGTTTTCGTTAATAGAAGCGCCATGACGGAACATCGCAACAAATACTGGACACTGGAAGATATCCCGTGGGACCTGTTCGACCCGGCAAAGGTCGACGCTGATATGCTGCGCATCATCAAGGCAGCCGCCTTGGTTGAGTATAATGGCGGCATTTACGCTGAGTATCTTTGCAGCGTGTTCAAGGATGACCCCCAATTCCAGGATGCCGCACGCCGGTGGTCATTCGAGGAAATCCAGCACGGAAAGGCTCTGGCCCGCTGGGCGCAACTGGCTGATCCGGATTTCGACTTCGAGACCCGGTTCGCAAGTTTCTCTGAAAAAATCCAGCTTCCCGTCGCCGCCGAGGAATCGGTCCGCGGAACAAAATGCGGGGAACTCGTCGCCCGCTGCATGGTCGAAGTGGGGACATCCTCCTATTACTCGGCTTTGCGCGAAGCCAGCGACGAACCGGTGTTACGTCTGATTTGTGAGAAAATCGCCCAGGACGAAATCCGTCATTTCAAACTTTTCTACACCCATATGGAGCGTTACCGGGATATCGAGAATATCGGCCGGATCAAACGCCTCATGGTGGGGTTGAGCCGGATCGGGGAGAGCGAGGACGACGAACTCGCCTATGCCTATTACGCTGCCAACAACAGCGGCGAGCCCTATCATCGCAAACGGTGTATCCGCGCTTATATGTCCTGCGCATATGGCTATTACAAAACCCGCCATGTGGAACGGGCGATCACGCTGATGTTCAAAGCCATTGGGTTCGTTCCCCATGGACGCTTGACCAATGTGATGGCCCGGCTGGCTTGCTGGTTTCTCAATATTCGTATCGACCGTGACACATCCATCGATCAAGACAGGGCCGCAACTGCTTGAGGTGCCGCTCTATGCCGGAGACAAAATGCTGTCAAATTCGGCAATCACCGCTTCGTAAACAGGTCGCTTAAAGTCGACGATCAGACTTGGCACAACCTCAGGCGAAACCCAGCGCCATCGCGCAAATTCCGGTTGATCCACGCCCCGAACATCGATTTCGTCATCGACGCCAAGAAACTGAAGTGCGAACCATTTCTGCATCTGACCGCGCCATTTCCCGTTCCAGGCCCGGGTGCGCAGTTCATCAGGAAAATCGTATTTCAGCCACTCCGTGGCTTCGGCGAGGAACACAACATTGGCTGTTCCGGTTTCTTCTTCGAGCTCTCGAAACGCCGCCGTGCGAGGGTCTTCGCCGGCTTCGATGCCGCCCTGAGGCATTTGCCACGAGCCGGGGAAATCTCCGCGCTCCCCCACCCATATTTCTCCCGCACCATTCAGCAGGAGAATGCCGGCGCATTGTCGGTAGTGCGCCGCATCGTTGTCTGTGGCGATGAGCGCACTCACCGGTCGGACTGCCGGTCCACAACGGCTGAAATCGGCACCAACGCAATCCCCTTGTCTTCCAGCGTACGGGCCCATTCCGCGATCCGTTCAATGGTCACAGGAAAGGCCTGACCGATGGCGATCGACACGCCGGCTTCCTTGGCAATTCGCTCCACTTCGGCCAGCCGCGCATCGACAGAGGCACGGGAGACCTCGCGGTTATCCAGGAACCGGTCGTTGATCGCCCGAGGCACCTGCATTTCCGACGCCATTACAGTGGCCACGCTGCGCGCGGCCGACCGGGCGTCGACAAACAACAACCCTCGTGCCTTGAGCTCTGCCAATATGGGGTGCATCGCATCGCGCGAAATCGTGAAACGGGACCCCATATGGTTCATCACGCCGACATAGCCCGACACCCGTGACAAGGCCCAGCGCAGCCGGTCCTGGTTTTCTTCCGGAGACAAGGTGACGAACAAAGCGCGCGGGCCGGGGTCATTGGCCGGAAAATCGACCGGCTCCATGGGCAGGTTAAGAAGGACCTCATGACCCGCTGCGCGGGATAGACGGATCCACTGCTGAATATTGTCTGCAAAGGGCTGATAGGCCAACGTGACAGCGCTCGGAAGCCCTTGTATCGCAGCTTCGGTTGCCGCACTCGACAGTCCAAGTCCACCAAGAATGATCGCGACACGCGGTCGCTTGTCACTCCCATTGAACGGGCGCGCATAGACCTTCCAGGGCTCGCGGCCGTCCGGCCCGATCTTCGGCAATGGCCCCTGGGGGGAGCTCTCCACCAATCCGGGGTCAGGGGCCGGGGCCAGGGACCGTCCTGAGTTTCGCGGCACCACAGCAACCTGTGGTGCAGGCGGCGCAGCAGCCACCTCGGGAACGGCAGGAGCTTCTGTCGCTGCTGACGCTGTCGGCGTTACTGGCGGCACCGGCGGGGCCGTATGAGCAGCCTCAGGCGTTGGAGTTTCCATCGCCGCAGGAGGTGCCGGGGCTACAGGAGCGTCCGCGGCGCTTTCACTATGAGTTTCCTCGACCGGTGACAGAATAGGTTCCGGGGTCGGGGCGTGGGTTGTGGGCTCATCCTCTGCTGGCGGATGTTCTGCCGATGGGTGTTCTGCTGATGGGTGTTCAGCGGCAGATGTATGCTCCGTCTCCGGCGGCTGTTGGGCCTCCGCGTGAGCAGGTGGCTCCGTGGTGGCCATTTCCGGCGCCGGTTGGGGGTCCGCGGTAAATCCAAACCCCACCATGGCCAGCGTACCGGCGAGCACCAGCAACAGAACGAACGAGACCGTCCATGGGAGGATGGCCACGCCGCTCATTCTTGAAGGCTGATTGTTCGTCTCGTCGTTCATTGTCGGTAAGGTACGGGAAACTGTTTAACGGTCAGTTGGTAACCCGGACATTATAAGTCGCGATACCTTTTAGAAGATCCAGAGCCCGCGCGAGCTGATAGTCCTGCTGAGCGGCGGTTTCGGTCGATTCTGCTGCTGCCTCTTCAGGTTGCTCGGTTCCTTCATTATCCCGCGCATTTCGTAAATCGCTTTCGCGCACCCCACCGGTTGCCGCAGCTTCTTGCACCTGCGCCTGCTCAACGATGATATCCGGCGTGATACCTGTTTTCTGGATCGAGCGACCACTCGGCGTGAAATATGCCGCTGTGGTCAGGCGCAGGGCCCCGTGATTGCCAATTGGCATAATGGTCTGCACCGAGCCCTTGCCAAAGCTTGTGGTCCCCATAATGACAGCGCGGCTGTGATCCTGCAGGGCGCCCGCAACAATCTCCGACGCCGAAGCTGAACCACCGTTGATCAACACAACCATCGGCAGCCCCTCGGCGAGGTCACCCTTTTTGGCGTTGAAACGTTGGGAGTCGTCGACCTCCCGGCCCCGGGTCGATACGATTTCTCCGCGATCCAGAAACGCATCCGAGACCTTTACGGCCTGGTCGAGCAGCCCACCGGGGTTGCGACGCAGGTCGAGAACAAGCCCAATAATGTCATCCCCCAGCTCCGCCTTCAGGGACGCCATGGACGATTCCACGCCCTCCATCGTCTGTTCGTTGAAGGTGGTAACCCTGATATATCCAGCTTTGCCCTCGACGCGCGAACGGACCGAGCGGATGCGCACAACATCCCGGGTCACCGTCACGTCAAACGCGTCCTTGCCTTCACGGCGAATGGTCAGGTCGATATCCGAGCCGACCCGGCCCCGCATCTTATCGACTGCGTCCGAAAGGGTGAGCCCAAGAACGCTTTCACCGTCGAGATGAGTGATGAAGTCACCGGCCTCAATTCCCGCACGTGCTGCCGGAGTTTCATCGATCGGTGAAACCACACGAACCAGCCCCTGCTCCATGGTCACTTCAATCCCGAGACCACCGAATTCACCGCGGGTCTGCACTTGCATGTCGCGAAAATTATCTTCGTTGAGATAGCTCGAATGGGGGTCGAGTGACTGGAGCATGCCATTGATGGCCGCTTCGATCAGATCCTTGTCCGCCTCTTCATCGACATACTGCGCGCGCACGCGCTCGAAGATGTCGCCGAAAAGTTCGAGCTGACGAAATGTTTCCTCATCGGATTCTGCGGCAATCGCAACTGCCGGCGCGATGGCGAGCATGGTCGAAAACGCGACCACCGAAAATAATTTACGCATCAGCCTTGTGTCCTGTCCGTTTGCGCTGCCAACCAGGGCAGCGGGTTAATAGGTTGTCCGTCACGTCGGAACTCAACATACAACGTCGGTCCGCGCGATCGGTTTTGGGCCTGAGAAGCCCGCCCCCCACTTTTGGCACCCGCGTTCGGCCCCGGTGCGTCTTTCGTACCGGCGCCCATTGCCCCAACTGGTTCACCCGCCAGGACCCATTGGTCCATTTGCGCGTCGATCCTGCCGAGACCTGCGATAAGTGAATGATATCCCTCGCCGTGATCGATGATCAAGATTTGCCCGAAGCGGCGAAATGGTCCGGCAAACACAATTCGACCATCCCAGGGCGCGACCACCGACGCATTTGCACGCGTCTTCCATGTTACCCCATGGGCGCGCGCACCGGCCTCCGTCTCCGCTCCGAATCGCCGGAGCACCGTGCCTTGCGCGGGCAAGGAGAGCTGCCCCTGCGCCGAGGCAATCGAGGGCCCAGCGGGTTTCAGGGTCGGTGCGACCAGTGTTTCCCCGGTTTCGCCCTGATTGGGCCGCGATTGCGGGCGCGCTGCCACTGTACTGTCACGCAAATTTGAGAGCAGCTCTTCGAGCGTTCGGGCCTCGGATTGCAGTTGTTTGACCCGTTTTTCTGCCGCCGCACGTGCGCTTTGGGTCTGGTTCAGAACTTTGTCTTTTGCCTTCGACAATTCCGACAGGCGGTCCCGATCGCGCTTCAGGTCGAGTGCCGCGACCTGAAGCGCGGCGTGGCGCGATTGAATGCGCAACTGGACCGCGTTCAGTTCGTCGATATCTGTGCGCAGGCGTCGCGCCTGGCTTTCAATTTCGGGCACCGCAGTGCGAAGCAGCAAGCCACTGCGCACAACATCATTGGGGTCTCCCGGGCTCACCAGCAAGGCAGCCGTCGGACGCAAAGATAATCTTTGCAGAGCTGCCAGCGTATGTCCCAAAGTCCGCCGCCGCCTCTCGAATTGCACTTGCTTGCGGGTCGCATCACCTTCGAGAAGTGCCAGCTCGCTCTCCAGGGCATCGAGCGCATTCTCATGGCTCTGAACCGCGTGGGCGGCGGCGCGCATCTCACTGCGAATTTTGGACAATTCTCGTGCCTGGTCTTCTGCATCCCGGGCGAGTGCTTTGACAGTTTTGGCATCCCGCAACAGGGAATCGCGTACGTCATCGAGACGTTCTTGTGTGGGGTTAGCTTGTTGGGCCTGCACAGCAGGCGACGCGAGCAGGCTGAAAACAAGCGCCACGAGCCCGCCAGCCAGCACCATTCGGCAATGCCTAAGCGCCGAGATAATAACTCTTCTGCTTCGTGCCATTCTCGAAATCAAAAACCAACGGCCGTCCGGTCGGCAGCTCCACCCCGGTGATTTCCTCTTCGGTGTATTCGCCGAGGATCAGCAGCAAGGCGCGCAGGCTGTTACCATGAGCTGACACCAGGACGTTCTTCCCAGCTTCCAGCAAAGGCGCAATGTGCGCCTCGTAACAGGGCCGCACCCGGACGACCACATCGGCGAGGCTTTCCCCGTTTGGCGGACGAACCTCAAAACCACGACGCCAGAGATGAACCTGTTCGTCCCCGTATTTCTCAGCCGTTTCGGCCTTGTTCAAGCCCACAAGATCGCCGTAATGCCGCTCCCGCAGATCGTCATCGCAGGTCACGTCCCAGCCGTCTCCGTCGCGCAAGTGATCAAAATCTGCGCCGGCCGCCGCGGCGGAATCCAGGGCCAGGTCGACGGTTCGCTTGGCGCGTTTCAGGGTCGACGAATAAACCGCGTCGATCGTGAAATCCTTGATCAACGCGCCCGCGCGCTTGGCTTCCGCCACACCCTCATCGGTCAGATCGACGTCCTCCCAACCGGTAAACCGGTTCTCGAGGTTCCACTGACTTTGGCCATGGCGTGTAATAATAAGATGGTTCATCCGCTGGTTCCTGTCGCGGCATGGGTTGATCACTGTGCACGCTGTTTTGCCCGATTCTCCCGGTTCCCGCCAGCGTCACGCGCGGCGATCACGCGCGATGATACGGGTGCCCGGCGAGAATTTGCTGCGCCCGGTAAATCTGTTCCGCGAGCAGCCCACGCACCAGCATATGGGGCCAGGTGTTGTGACCGAAGGCCAGCTTGCGGTCCGCCCGCGCCAAAACGGCCGGGGAATGCCCATCGGCCCCCCCGATCAGAAAGGCGACGTCGCGACACCCTGAATCCTGCAAATCTCCCATCATGCCCGCGATCGCTTCGCTGGAGAGCTGCTTACCACCCTCATCCAGAGCGACCACGTGCGCACCGTCGGGCAGCGCGGCCAGGAGTAATTCACCTTCAGCAGCAGAGGACTGCCCTGCGGGGACATTGCGTTTGAGATCCACCTCGCGCAACTCGACGGGCCAGACATTGATCCGCTGTGAGAAATGCACGAATAGCGCGGCCTCGGGTCCCGCCCGCGCGCGTCCGACCGCGGCAACCTGAATACGCATTCGACGATGCTCCCGGTGCTAGACCGTCACCACGTCCTGAGCCGCCCGTTCCCGAAAGAAGTCGACCTCCCAAAGCTTCTCGATCGCATAGAGCTCGCGCATTTCGGGACGAAACAGATGAACGATGACGTCCACAGCATCGATCAACACCCAATCCGTGCGCCGTCCTTCGGCCTGACAGCCAAGAACACCGGACGATTTCAGTTTTACAAGAAGATGATCCGTCATCGAATCAAGGCGCCTCGAAGACGTCCCGCTCGCGACCACCATGTAGTCCGCGATATCCGATTTCCCGCTCAAGTCGATTGTCGTGATCTCATCGGCCTTGTCATCATCAAGAGCTTCCTCGATGAGGGCCAGTGTTTCTGCCGCTGTTGGCCGCGGTGTAGCCTTACCCTGTCGTGCTATGACGAAATCCTCGCGTGCAAGCTGTGCCTCTTCGATTTGAGCCAGAGCCGGTTTGGGCCAGGCCCAGTTTATGTTCTTTTCGGCCACTCACCGGACTGTCGCAATTGCGTAGCGGTTGCCGGATGAGACCTAATTCGCAAAAACACCCAGGCAGGCGGTACGGCGTCAGCAAGGACCTTGGCTGCGCTGGCCGGAAACCTGGTGGCCCGAAAACGATGGGCCGCCTTTTCCGACAATGCATGTGAATCATATGAATCACGCGCAAAGACGGCAATGGGAACAGTGTTAAATATGTCTGCCCAATCCCGCCATTGCGGAATCTGCAGTAAATTGTCGGCGCCCATCAACCAGACAAACCGCGCCGCAGAAAAACGCTGGGTAAGTGCCGCCAACGTGTCCGCCGTATACCGTGTTCTTAGTTCCGCCTCAAGCGCTGAGACCCGGATTCTCGGGTGCTGCGCGACTTTACGAGCAGATTCAAGGCGCGCCTCAAAGGGCGCCATACCCGCTTCCGGCTTCAGGGGGTTCTGGGGTGAAACCAGCCACCAGACCTCATCGAGTTCAAGCCGCTTCAACGCTTCGACACTGATATAGCGATGGCCTTCATGCGCCGGGTTGAACGAGCCCCCAAGCAGACCGATTCGCCGGTTCTGGTGTGCAAACGCCCCTGCCCGGTCCGAGAAGGTCATACGGTCCAACATCCTGGTTCGCCCGCGCTCAGGGTCGGACCTGGCCGGCGCCACGCACGACATATTTGTAGCTGGTCAGCTGCTCGGCCCCGACGGGACCCCGGGCGTGCATCTTGCCCGTGGAGATACCAATTTCCGCGCCCATACCGAACTCCCCCCCATCGGCAAACTGCGTCGAGGCATTGTGCAGCACGATCCCGCTATCGACCCGATTGAGGAACCGCTCGGCGGCGGCTTCATCGGCCGTGACGATCGCATCGGTATGGCTCGAACCATGTGTGTTCACGTGATCAATTGCGCCATCCACATCATCGACCACCCGTACGGCCACGATGGCATCGAGATATTCCGTGTCCCAGTCTGCGTCACTGGCCGGAACGATCCGCTCGTCGATGGCGCGTGCTTCGGTGTCACCGCGAATTTCGCATCCGGCAGCGGCAAGATCATCAACAATTCCGACCAGCAGGTCCGCAGCAATCGCGCGATCGATCAGGACTGTTTCAGTGGCTCCGCAAATTCCCGTCCGGCGCATTTTTGCGTTGAGGACGATCTCGCGCGCCATCTGCGGGTCTGCCTCCGCATGAATATATGTGTGACAAAGACCTTCGAGATGGGCGAAGACCGGAATTCGGCTTTCGGTCTGCACCCGCTCGATCAATGATTTCCCCCCCCGGGGTACAATCACATCGACATATTCGTTCATGCGCAGCAACGCCCCCACAGCCTCGCGGTCCGTGGTCGCGGGCGCCTGAACGGCAGCCGCCGGGAGACCTGCCAACGCAAAACCTTGCTGCAAACAGGCCAGGATCACATTTGAGGTCGCAAAGCTTTCCGAACCACCGCGCAAAATCGCCGCATTGCCGGCTTTGACGCACAAGCCGCCCGCATCTGCGGTCACGTTCGGACGGGATTCATAGATCACCCCGATTACCCCGAGTGGCACCCGCACCCGGGCAATCTTCAACCCATTGGGGCGGTCCCATTCGGCCAGAATCGTACCGATGGGGTCTGGAAGTGCCGCCACATCCTCGAGACCTTTCGCCATGGCCTCGATCCGGGCGTCGTCAAGCACCAGCCGATCCAGGAAGGACCCCTTCACACCGGCGGCCTGCGCCTTGGCCACGTCGCTGGCATTGGTGTGTAAAATTACGTCCTTGCGGGCCCGGACCGCGTCAGCAGCAGCTTGCAGCCCGGCGTTCTTCATCTCGGTCGAGACGTTCGCCAATTCCAGAGCAGCGGCTTTCGCGGCCGCGCCGATGTCGTTCATCATGTCGTGGATTTTCGAATCCGCCGACACTTCATGTGCTGCCGTCATATCTCTTCTCCGACCGCTATCGGTCTGTCCGGGCGACGATAGTCAATCCGGCTGTGAAATTCACCTTGTTTGCGTGCTCTGATTCACACGCGCACTGCCCATGCCCAGATAGATTGCGCCCAGTATCAAAACGCCACCGAGAACCGTCGCAAGACCAAACCCCTCGCGAAAATAGATCCAGCCCAGCGCCGTGCTCAAAATGGGCTCCGCCAGAAACAGCAGCGCCAGGAACATCGGGGAAATGGTCCGCACCGCCCAGTTGAAACCGGAATGGCCCACCACCTGGCTGATCAACCCGATAGCGACAAGGGCGAAATAGGTCTCCCGAGAGAAGCCGGCAACCGGCAAATCAAGCGCCAGGACCGGGATCCAGAGCAGCACCGCCGCGCCGGCATACACAAGCGTGATGAACGCCACCAATCCGACGCTGCGTCGTGCCTTGTCGGTCACCAGGAAAAACGCCGCAAACAAAATTCCACCCGCCAGGGCAAGCCCGTCACCAATCAACGTCGCCATGCCGATCTGCACACTGCCCCACGCCATTACCGCGCCCCCGCCAACAGCCAGGCCGACGGCCAGCCAAATGCGCCAGCCCGGAGATTTCCGCAGCGCCAGCACGGACCACAGTGCGAGCCAGACCGGGGTGAGTGTGACAAGCACGACCGCGTTGGCGATCGAGGTTCGCGCCACCCCTTCGATCCAGGTAGCAAAATGCAGGGCCAGGAAAACGGAGGCGACAGCGATCAATCCCCATTCGCGGATCGTCAGGGCACGGATTTGATCACGCGCAAGCATCAGCGCAAAAGGCAGCAGGGCCAGGGCCGCGATCAGCATACGGTAAGCGGCGATCACCAGCGGGTCCGCATCGGCCAGGCGCACGAAAATGGCCGCATGGGCCACGGCCAACATCGCCGCGATCAGAACAACCGCGTAGAGCACTCCATGGCGCGGGGAGAAACCCAGCATGGCATCAGCTTTCGACCAGATCGTCGCGGTGGATCATTTCCTCGCGACCCCGGTAGCCGAGAATACTTTCGATGTCATCGGATTGCCGCCCCATGATGCGAGCCGCATCATCGCTGTCATAGGCCACCAGACCCCGGGCGATCTCCGCACCAGACTCGATCGCGACCACCACCGGGTCACCACGCTGAAATGCACCCGCGATGCTCGTGACCCCGGCAGGCAGCAAGCTCTTACCCTGGGACAGAGCACGTGCGGCGCCCGCATCCACCACGACCGTGCCAACCGGGTTGAGCGATCCGGCGATCCAGCGTTTACGCGCGGTCTGGGGTTCGGCCTGGGAGACAAACCAAGTGGCCTGTTCCCCGGCGCCAAGCCGCTTTAAGGGGTGCAGCTCGCGCCCGTCGGATATCACCAGGCGACACCCCGCCTGCAGGGCCATCCGGGCGGCTTCAATTTTCGTGATCATCCCGCCCGAACCGTCTTCACCGGCGCTTTCACCCGCCATCGCCTCAATTTCCGGCGTGATCGCATCAACCTGGGGAATGTGCTGCGCCGTCGAATCACGGGTTGGGTCTGCCGTGTAAAGCCCGTCGATATCCGAGAGAATCACACACGTGTCTGCCGCCATCATCTGCGCGACCCGGGCGGCGAGCCGATCATTGTCGCCGAACCGAATTTCCTCGGTCGTGACCGTGTCGTTTTCATTGATGACGGGAACCACATCCAGCCGCAGCAGGGTGGCAATCGTGTTGCGCGCATTGAGATGCCGACGGCGGTCTTCAGTGTCGTCTGTGGTGAGCAAAATCTGCGCCACGGTGATCTCGTACTTGGCCAACGCATTCTGCCATGCATGGGCCAGCTGAACCTGTCCTGTGGCGGCGGCCGCCTGGCTTTCGTCCAGACGCAGCACCCGGTTGCGTGGCCCCCGGGCCAACCCCAACAGGCGTCTACCAACCGCGATCGCTCCGGAGGATACGAGCATCACTTCGACACCGCTCGCCCGAAGCGCGGCAACATCCTGCGCCAGCGCATCGAGCCATTCGACGCGCAACTGTCCGTCGTCATGTGCCAGCAGAGCCGAGCCGATCTTCACGACCAGGCGCTGGCTCGTCGCCAGATCATTCGTCGTCACGAGATCGACTCCGAAACGGCGTCCTCTTCATCATGCTCCGGCAGGTCGAGCGCGGTGACGGCGGCTTCGCTTTCGGCCTCGACCTCGCGCGCGTCACGAATCACCAAACGAAGCTCCCGCAGGGTTTCGACAAGATTCATACGTGCCACCGCAGACACGGTGCGAACGTCACCATCGACATGTTCGGCCAGGGCCGCGTGACACGCCGCGACATCCTCTTCGGAGATCGCGTCGCATTTGCTCAGCGCCACGATCTCAGGCTTCTCGTCGAGACCCCCGCCATAAGCGGCAAGCTCGTCGCGCACGGTGCGATAGGATTCGACCGCGACCTCCGGCCCGAGGGTCGGATCGATGAGATGTAGCAGCACGCGACAGCGTTCGACATGGCCGAGGAATCGATCCCCCAGTCCCTTGCCCTCATGAGCCCCTTCGATGAGACCGGGAATATCAGCGAGCACGAAAGCCTCGTCGTCGCTTTCCACAACCCCCAACCCGGGGTGGAGCGTGGTGAACGGGTAGTCAGCCACCTTCGGCTTGGCCGCGCTGACCGATGACAGGAATGTCGACTTACCCGCATTGGGAAGGCCGACCAGCCCCGCATCCGCAATCAGCTTGAGGCGCAGCCAGATCCACATTTCCTTAAATTCGCCGCCGGTATCGGCACGCCGGGGAGCCTGATTGGTAGAGCTTTTGAAATGGATGTTGCCGCGACCGCCCTGCCCGCCTTCGAGCAAGGTGAAGCTCTCTCCGACCTTGGTAAGGTCGGCAATCAGCGTCTCGCCGTCTTCGGCAAATATCTGTGTTCCGACAGGCAGATGCAGAACGGAATCCTTGCCACTGCCGCCATAGCGGGCCTGGCCCATGCCGTCGGTGCCGCGATCGGCCTTGAAATGCTGCTGGTAGCGAAAATCGATCAGGGTGTTCAGCCCCTCGACGCAATCCGCGATCACCGCGCCTCCACGCCCGCCATCGCCCCCATCTGGGCCGCCACGGGGCACGTTTGCTTCCCGGCGGAAGCTGACACAGCCATTGCCGCCGGGGCCCGAACGCAGATAAATTTTGGCTTGGTCGAGAAATTTCATGATCGGGTTCCAGAACGAAAAACGGGGAGATCGGCTAGCCAATCTCCCCGAATAAAACGGTCTCGATAAAAACCTTTATTCGGCGGCGACCGCCATGTCCTCTGCCGGGACAACGGAAACATAGGTCCGTCCACCGCTACGACGGGAGAACTCTACCTTGCCTTCGACCACGGCGAAGATCGTGTGATCCTTGCCAATGCCAACATGCTCACCGGGGTGATACTTGGTGCCACGCTGGCGAATGATGATGTTGCCGGAGATGACCTCTTCGCCGCCAAACTTTTTGACGCCGAGACGCCGGCCCGCTGAATCGCGACCGTTACGTGAGCTACCGCCTGCCTTTTTATGTGCCATTTTGAACTACTCCTTGTCTTCGCTCGAAGCGTCATCGGCCGGGGCAGAATCTGCTTTCGCTGCAGCCGGCTTTTTCGCCGCTGCCTTTTTCTTGGTCGCCGGCTTGCCGGTCACATCGAGCACCCGCAGAACCGTAAGTTCTTGGCGATGGCCCATGGTGCGGCGGTAACCCTGCCGACGCTTTTTCTTGAACACGATGATCTTCTTGCCGCGGGTCTGTTCGACCACCTCGGCGGTGACCGAAGCCCCCTCGACAACCGGCACGCCAACCTGGGTCGCCTTGCCATCATTGACCATCAATACAGGCTCAATCGCCAGCGTTGCGCCAGCATCGCCTTCGAGCTTCTCAACGGTGATCACATCGCCATTAGCAACGCGATACTGTTTACCGCCGGTCTGAATAACTGCGTACATAAATCCGGATCCGTCTATTCGCGGCCAATGCGCTCCCAACTGCAGGGGCTCAAAGTGCCAAATGTTCCAGCAAAAACAAGGCGGACCGCGAATTTCTCCAGCGATCCGTCGAATGCGGGCGGACTATACGCCGCCAGCCGCCGGTGTCAACCGCCGAAAGGGCCCACTTTCAGGTAATAATCTCACACCCACTGCGGGTTGCAGGCAGGTGAGCACGTGCGGTAGAAACCCTGCGCCTGCATCATATGCAGGTCCGTTCCGGATATCAAAAGCGATACCCGAAGATCGGCGGAGGGGTGCCGGAG
>MEHZ011610282.1_pt1 | contig 24837 bp, 18 predicted proteins | sample 897221 | NCBI WGS metagenome assembly MEHZ01 (sample SAMN05514161, study PRJNA337945) | marine metagenome | isolation source: marine surface water | place: Arctic Ocean | collected 2007-12-13
CGCAGGGCCGCTTGATAGGAATAGAAATGAATGATGTTCATGTAAAAGACGGTGTAGATTCAGAAACTGTTGAGGCAGTGAAAGCGCTCTCTGGCGCCTATAAATACGGCTGGAATACAGAAATTGAAATGGAGTATGCTCCAAAGGGCTTATCTGAGGACATAGTCCGTCTGATTTCTGAAAAAAACAACGAACCAGAATGGATGTTGGACTGGCGCTTGCAGGCATACAAACGCTGGCTCGAGCTTAAAGAGCCCAATTGGGCGATGGTAGATTATCCTTCGATTGATTTTCAAGATCAGTATTATTATGCGCGTCCCAAAAGTATGGTAGAAAAACCAAAGTCTCTAGACGATGTGGACCCAAAACTTCTTGAAACATATAAAAAATTGGGTATTCCTCTTAAAGAACAGGCTTTATTAGCAGGTGTTGAGGCGCCTGACGGGGAACGAAAAGTAGCTGTAGATGCAGTGTTTGATTCAGTATCAGTTGGTACCACATTTCAAGCAGAATTGAAAAAAGCTGGTGTAATTTTTTGTTCATTTTCGGAAGCGGTTAAAGATTATCCGGAGCTTGTTAAAAAATACCTTGGAACAGTGGTTCCAGTTTCTGATAACTACTACGCTACATTAAATTCAGCAGTTTTTTCAGATGGGTCATTTATTTACATTCCAAAGGGTGTTCGCTGTCCAATGGAACTCAGTACTTATTTTAGGATTAATGCTGAAAATACAGGCCAATTCGAACGCACCTTGATAATCGCAGATGAAGGATCTTATGTCAGCTATCTTGAGGGCTGCACTGCACCAAAACGTGATGTAGCTCAGCTGCATGCTGCTGTTGTAGAACTAGTCCTTTTAGACGACGCAGAGATTAAATATTCGACCGTACAGAATTGGTACCCTGGAGACGAAAGTGGCAAGGGTGGTATTTATAACTTCGTAACTAAGCGAGCTGATTGTCGTGGAGATCGCTCTAAAGTTATGTGGACACAGGTAGAAACAGGATCTGCAGTTACCTGGAAATACCCGTCCTGCGTTCTGCGGGGCAATGACAGCCAAGGAGAATTTTATTCGATTGCCATTGCCAATAACATGCAACAAGCGGACACCGGCACAAAGATGGTGCATTTAGGAAAGAATACTAAATCTCGTATAGTATCCAAAGGGATTAGTGCCGGAAAAGCGCAAAATACCTATCGTGGACTTGTTTCAATGCATCCAAAAGCAAAAAATAGCCGTAATTTTACTCAATGCGATAGCTTGCTAATTGGTGATAAATGTGGCGCCCACACAGTGCCATACATTGAAGTAAAAAATAATTCATCCCGAGTAGAACACGAAGCCACAACTTCAAAAGTGGATGATGATCAATTGTTCTATTGCCGTTCTAGAGGAATGGGTGAGGAAGACGCCGTGGCTTTGGTAGTAAATGGATTTTGTAAAGAAGTGTTACAGGCGCTTCCAATGGAATTTGCGATGGAAGCACAACAATTAGTAGCTATCTCACTTGAGGGTTCGGTCGGGTAATTGGATAATTATGAAGTTGAGTAAAAGTTTAATTTTTTAAGAATAACTTTTATTCTCAGTTTCTCACTTCCACTCTTTGCTATATGTAATAAATTGGGCCAAGACGGCCGTAGGAAAAATTAAATGCTAGAAATAAAAAACTTACATGTTCAGCTTGAGGAAGAAGATAAAAAAATCCTTAAGGGTGTAAACCTTTCTCTAGAAGCTGGCAAAGTACATGCTATTATGGGTCCAAACGGCTCTGGGAAATCTACACTTTCGTATGTTCTTTCCGGAAAAAAAGGCTACGAGGTTACAGCTGGTTCAGCCCATCTAGAAGGAAATGATCTTCTGGCCATGGCTCCAGAGGAGCGTGCGGCCGCAGGTTTGTTCCTAGCTTTCCAATACCCAGTGGAAATACCGGGCGTAGGAAACATGACCTTTTTAAGGTCTGCAGTAAACTCTCAGCAAAAATTGCGCGGGGAACCCGAAATGACGGCCGGGGATTTTCTTAAGGCTGTTCGGGCTAAAGCACAGAATTTAAAAATTGAACCGGATATGTTAAAGCGCCCCGTAAACGTTGGGTTTTCTGGAGGAGAAAAAAAGCGGAATGAGATTTTGCAGATGGCGATGCTACAGCCAAAAATGTGTATTTTGGATGAAACAGATAGTGGTTTAGACGTCGACGCGATGAAGTTAGTATCACAGGGCGTTAACGCCCTTCGGGATAACAAACGTACTTTTTTAGTTATTACACATTATCAACGCCTTTTAGACCATATTAAACCAGATATTGTACATATTATGGCGGCTGGAAAAATCATTAAATCAGGTGGACCTGAACTTGCACTCGAAGTTGAAAAGAATGGGTATGCCGACTTATTGGAAGAAACGGCTTAATGGCTTCTTTACCGAGCAGCAACATATCCAAAAAGTTGTGTTTAGATGAAAGCTTGTGGGCTAATTGTGGCCAATGGATAAAAAATGCGCGACTGAGCGCCGCCAAACGTGTGGAAGGCCAAGGCTTACCAAAGCGTCGTGATGAGTATTGGAACTATACCCGGCCAGATGCCTTTCTAAAAGAGAAGATTGATTTTGACGTTGTATCAAATAAATCTTTTGATATATTTTCCAATAACTTATCGACAGTAATTGATTATGAAGATGGCGTTTTAAAAGAAAAAAAACTTCCAGTCATTCCAGGGTGTTCTATAGAAAGCTTGCAAGATGCTGCGAAGCTAGATGAACATTGGGCAGGTGCTGTCTATGGAGTGCCGGAGGCAGCGGGTCAGGACCCTGTAAAACGCTCTTTGGCAGCATTAAATACGGCAACAGCCTCGCAGGGATTGCTATTACTTGTTTCAGGAAAAGTAAAAAATCCAATTAAAATTAGTGCGGTATCCAATGGCAGTATAGATTCCACCATCCATCATATTGTGAAAGTAGAGCCAGGTGCAGAGGTTACCTTGATTGAAACGGGTCATTATGGCGCTCGAGCGAATGTAGTTTTAGAAGTTGAAGTAGAGAAGGATGGCAGCTTTCATCACATTCGGGTGCAGGATGGCCAGCAGCATAATTCACTTACGCATATTTTTGGACGATTAGGTCCAAATAGCACTTTTAAATCCTTCACCCTTTCGGTGGGTGGTACTGTAACACGTAATGAATGTATTTTAGAATTACTGGGTGATACATCCAGTGCTACGGTTGCTGGCGCCTGTATTGGCGATGATAAATTTCACCATGACGATACCGTTTTTGTCACCCATGGTGCGCCTAACTGTGAGAGTAGGCAGGTATTCAAAAAAGTACTTCGGGATGGTGCTGTGGGTGTTTTTCAAGGCAAAATTCTGGTCAAGGAAGGCGCGCAAAAGACCGATGGATATCAGATCAGTCAATCTTTGCTTCTGGATGATAATTGTCAGTTTCTTGCAAAACCTGAACTTGAGATTTACGCGGACGATGTTGTTTGCTCACATGGCTCAACATCTGGAGCTATTGATGAAGAAGCTCTTTTCTACCTTCGCTCTCGCGGTGTGCCAAAGACTAAAGCCATTGATTTGTTGACTCTTTCCTTCATTGCTGAATCAATTGAAGAAGTAGAAAACTCCGAGTTGGCAGACGCTCTTTTAATGTACCTTACGGCTGTCTTAGAGGTCAGGTAAAATGGCCATAACATTAGATATAATGGAATCTCATATAAGACCCCGTCGGGTGATGGCACGACTGCTAAGGATAGGAAAACGCGAAGACCGCGTTTTTGCAATGCTGCTTGGGGGCTGCATTATATTGTTTATTTCTCAATGGCCTTACCGGTCGCGTCAGTCACATCTGAGCGGTCAAGCTTTGACCGACTACATTCAACATGATGTGTTAGCCTTGATCTTTATACTACCTTTACTTGCGTATGGTATTGCAGGGTTATTACGTTTGATTTCAAGAGTTTTTGGAGCAAAAGCTGATTATTACACTGCACGTTTAGCATTCTTTTGGGCTTTGCTGGCAGCGTCACCCACAGTCATACTCTCTGGATTGGTGAAAGGATTTATGGGGCTAGGGGTTGCAAACTCTTTAGTGGGTGCTGTTTGGTTTTTTATATTTTTATGGATTTTGATTAATTCTCTTATTGAGGCAGAGCAATGAACTTCCTGATAGATCTTTTTAAACTGAGTTTTTCAGACCCAAGTGCCGCGGGAGTGAAGTTGCTTGCACTAAGACTAAGCATTAACGCAGCTCTAAGCGCATTTACAGTTTCGATTATATTCGCGTCTATTATGATCTTTGCGTTTAATGGTTTTGGTTTAGTCGTACTTTTACCAGGCATTCCACCTCTATATCCAATCTTTGTTGTTTTAATAGTAGGTATTGGAAACCTCGCCTTAATTGGCACCATAATATTGGCTGGCCGGATCTTTCGAGCTTATGGATCCTTTTCTGATGGTGTTTTACTATTTGCTTGGGTGCAAATGCTCCAGGTTATCTTGCAAGTATGCCAAATAGTTTTGTCACTTTTTTCCGTAGCTCTAGCTGGTATTATTGGCCTATTTGGTTCGGGACTTTTATTTTGGGTGCTATTTGGCTTGATCAATTCCTGGCTCAGCCTAGCTAGTGTATGGCGAGCTGCTTTTTGTTTTGTGTTAGGTTTAATTGGTTTAAGCGTTTGTGGGTCCATTATATTAGTGTCCATTGGCTTTAGCCCAGCATAGGTGACGTTATGACTTTCAATATTACTAAAGTCCGTGAAGACTTTCCTATCCTTAAGCGTGAAGTAAATGGTAAACCTCTAGTCTACCTTGATAATGGCGCGTCTGCCCAAAAACCTCAGGTTGTTATCGATGCAATTACCCAAGCCTATTCTTCTGAATATGCAAACGTACATCGAGGACTTCATTATCTTTCTAATCTCGCGACAGACAAATATGAATCGGTGCGCAGTAAGGTTGCTAAATTCCTTAATTCGAGCGTGGAAGATAGTATAGTTTTTAACTCCGGTACAACCGAGGGTATAAATCTAATAGCCTATGCCTGGGCAATGCCGCGACTGCAGGCTGGAGACGAAATAGTGCTTTCTATTATGGAGCATCACGCAAATATCATACCTTGGCATTTTTTACGTGAACGAATGGGCATTAAATTAATTTGGGTCGATGTGGATGCCAATGGTGACCTGGATCCCGAACGTATGATTGCAGCGATGACAGAACGCACTAAATTAGTAGCAATTACGCATCTTTCCAACGTCTTAGGAACAGTAGTAGATGTAAAAACGATAACTAAGGCAGCACATGATTTAGGTGCGGTGGTCTTGGTAGATGGATCCCAAGCGGCAGTTCATATGCCTATTGATGTTGAAGATATTGACTGTGATTTTTACTCTATTACTGGACATAAACTTTATGGTCCCAGTGGTTCTGGGGCTATTTATATTAAACCAGAGCGTATGGCTGAAATGCGACCGTTTATGGGCGGCGGTGATATGATACGTGACGTTGGTCGTGAGGTCATCACATATAATGATGCCCCAATGAAATTTGAAGCAGGGACCCCAGCAATAGTTCAACAAATTGGACTTGGCGTTGCGTTAGATTACATGATGGATATTGGTATGGAAAACATTGCTTCTCATGAAAAAGCTTTACGTGATTATGCACGGGAGCGCTTAGATGGGCTTAATTGGCTGAACATCCAAGGAAAATCTCTCAGCAAAGCTGCCATATTTTCGTTCACCTTAAACGGTCCCGCGCATGCGCATGATATATCGACTGTTTTGGACAAAAAAGGCATTGCGGTGAGGGCAGGGCACCACTGTGCTCAGCCCTTAATGGAACACTTGGGGGTTTCTTCCACGTGTCGTGCAAGCTTCGCAATGTATAACACAAAAGGTGAAGTTGATAAACTCGTAGACGGATTAGAATTTTGTCAAGAATTATTTGGATAAACTTTGGAGCGGGTAACGGGAATTGAACCCGTAACTTAAGCTTGGGAAGCTCGCGTGATACCTTTTCACCATACCCGCCTGATGCTAATTGGTATTACCCCACGTTAAGGCCGTCAACGAACAAAAAAGACACTCATTAGATCTATTGCCAACAATCTATCGTCGACGTCGTCGCCGACCAGAGCCAGCTCCATCGCCACCACCAGTGTTGAAGTTTACTGTGGGTAGTGGTATTTTTTCTTTAAGTAAAGTGAACGGATCACCTGAGTTTGGGATGGCCGAAGCATTTACAAAATGTTCCTGAAACTTTGGTTCTATTGCTGTTTCAATTTTTTCTATCCGGCGAACAGTTTCCTCAATTTCTGCCCGCTGGGATTTGTCGATCAACGCGATACGGGCTCCCGATCCAGCCGCATTACCGGCTGAAGTAACCTTTTCAAAAGGAACATCCGGGATCATGCCTAAAACCATAGCATGCTTGGGCGAGATATGAGCGCCAAAGGCGCCTGCTAGAACCACTCGGTCGACCGTGTCTACTCCAAATTTATCCATCAATAGCCTTGCGCCAGAATACAATGCAGCTTTGGCCATTTGAATGGCCCGTATGTCTGGATTAGTTACTGTAATTTTAGGCCCACCAGTCTCAGATGCATCATGCATTACATAGCTGTTAGTTCGACCATCCAACACGCAACGTGCAGTACCCGTTTGTGTAGCAGAGCCAATAAGTCCTGATGGATCCAAAATTCCTGCCATCCGCATCTCTGCTATTGCTTCAATTATTCCCGACCCACAAATTCCAGTTATGCCTGTATCGTTGGTTTCTTCCCAAAATCCCTTTTCATCTGACCAGAGATCACAGCCAATAACTCGGAACCGTGGTTCCTTGGTGGAAGGGTCAATCTCAACTTTTTCAATTGCACCAGGTGCTGCTCGTTGGCCGGAGCTAATTTGAGCACCCTCAAAGGCGGGACCTGTCGGAGAGGAACAAGCTAAAACTTTTTCTTTATTACCTAATAAAATTTCAGCATTAGTCCCAACGTCTACAACCAGAACTAAATCATCAGATTTATTTGGAGCCTCTGACAGAGCAACTGCAGCGGCATCGGCTCCTACGTGGCCAGCAATACACGGCAAAAAATAGGCTCTGGCGCTTTTATGAATATTTATACCAAGTTGCCTCGCATGCAAACTTATAGAATTGGAGGTGGCTAATGCAAAGGGAGCCTGGCCAAGCTCAAATGGATCAATACCTAAAAAGAGATGGTGCATCACCGGATTACAAACAAAAACTGCATCCATGATAAGTTCTTTATCAACTTCAGCATCAAAGGCTATTTTTGTAAATAATTCGTCCATGCCTTCGCGTACGGCCCTGGTCATTTCTTGATCACCGTTTGTATTCATCATTGCATAGCTGACCCTACTCATTAGGTCTTCACCAAACCGGATTTGTGGGTTCATTAATCCTGATGAAGCTATAACGTTGCCAGTTTGAAGATCGCACAGATGTGCTGCGATTGTTGTGGAACCTAGGTCAACAGCCATACCGTAAATTGAACCTTCATAAAACCCTGGCCATAGATGAATAATTTGGGGGATACCATGTTCATCCGAATGGTGAACTGCGCAGGTAACCTTCCAGTCCCCTTTTCGCAAAATAGATTGCATTTTTGGTAAAATACTTAGGTCAGCTTGTAGTTTTTTTAAGGGCCATTGGCTTTCTAAAGCTGCTATTAATCTTTCTAAATCTCCCGACGGTTTATGCATGTCAGGCTCCTCGACCTCAACATAAAACAAACGGACAGAGGGATTTAAGGTAATATCAAGAACCTCAGCACGCTTACGTACTACCTGCTTATGAATTTGGCTTTCGGGGGGAACATCAATGACTATATCATTCTGTACAGTTGCCTGACAGCCCAATCGCCGTCCCTCAATCAATCCACGCTTATCTTGGTAACGCTGCTCAACCGCATTCCAATCAGATAAGGCTCCCTCCTTAACGATGATACCGTGTTTAGGAAATTCACCATATCCGGGAGTGATTTGGCATTTGGAACAAATTCCACGGCCTCCACAGACTGAATCAAGATCAACCCCCAACTGCCTTGCGGCAGTTAAAATAGGCGTACCTGTTTCAAAATGTCCCCGTCTACCCGACGGTGTAAAAAGGACCAAATGCTCTTGTACCATACGATAATCCTTTGATGTTTATATCCACAATCTACGCTTCATATAATCTTGATAAAGAACATCTGCGTCTGAAAATGTATCATCAGCGCCAAACATTGTTAATTTACAAATTTTATATGATTTGAGACAAACAAACACTAATACTCGTCTTTTTTATTAGAGGCTTATCTATTCGAAGATACCCCCTTTAGGTTTGTCAGAAGTCATGCGATAGGAAATGGCCAAGTGACACCCGCTTAGGAGGAACTCCAATGGAGATTCGCGAGGCATTAACCTTCGATGATGTTTTACTAGTCCCTGCACGATCATCAGTCCTACCAAAGGCTGCAGACACAAGGACCCGAGTTACCCAATCAATTGATCTGAATATACCGCTTCTATCTTCAGCTATGGATACGGTGACGGAAGCAAAAATGGCAATAGCCATGGCACAGGCCGGGGGCATGGGTGTTATACATCGCAACCTAGATATTGAGGAACAATCACAAGAGGTTAGGCGAGTAAAGCGTTTTGAAAGTGGAATTGTTTTTGACCCAATTACATTGACGCCAGATCAAACTTTAGCTGATGCAAAATTTTTGCAAGAACGATACCGGGTGACTGGCTTCCCAGTGGTACAAGAGGGATTGGTAGTGGGGATTGTTACAAACCGTGACATGCGTTTTGCAACTGATGAAACTACACCTGTTAAGGCTATGATGACGAAAGATAACCTTGCTATATTGCAGGAACCTGCAGATTTATCAGAAGCCAAAAAAATGATGGCGGATCGCCGCATTGAGAAGTTATTAGTTTTAGATGAGTTTGGAAAGCTAACTGGTTTGCTAACGATAAAAGATCTAGAGCAGGCTGTTCTTAACCCCAATGCCAGTAAAGACGCACTTGGCCGCTTAAGGGTAGCCGCCGCGAGCACCGTAGGCGATTCGGGTTTTGAACGAACTTTGGCGCTAATTGACGCTGGCGTAGATATAATAGTCATTGATACAGCACATGGGCACTCAGATAGTGTTATAAGCGCAGTCAAACGCGCCAGAGATGTGGCTGGTAAAACTCAAATAATGGCGGGAAATGTAGCGACCAGAGCTGCCACACAAGCTCTGATTGGCGCAGGAGCTGACGCCATTAAAGTGGGTATTGGACCTGGATCTATTTGCACAACGCGAATGGTAGCTGGTGTGGGGATACCACAGCTAACCGCAGTCCTAGACTGTAATGCGGCGGCAAAACCAGATGGAATTCCTGTGATAGCTGACGGCGGCATAAAATTTTCAGGAGATTTCGCTAAAGCCATAGCTGCTGGTGCTTCCTGTGTAATGGTGGGATCCATGATTGCTGGCACAGATGAAAGTCCTGGAGAAGTAATTTTATACCAAGGTCGGAGCTTCAAGGCTTACAGGGGCATGGGCTCTCTCGGTGCGATGGCGCGAGGCTCCGCTGACCGCTATTTTCAGAAAGATGCCGCAAGTGATAAACTAGTTCCTGAAGGCATTGAGGGCCAAGTACCATACAAAGGCCCCGCTGGAAATGTAATCCATCAGTTAGTGGGGGGCCTTCGTGCTGCTATGGGCTACACTGGCTGTGCTAATATTGAAGAAATGCAAAACAATTGTGAATTTGTAAAAATTACCGGCGCAGGTTTGAAAGAAAGTCATGTTCATGATGTTCAAATTACACGGGAAAGCCCCAATTACCGGATTGGCTAAATGACTCCTGGAGCGCGGATCTCCGCCATGATTGAGGTGCTGGATTCTATTTTAGTTGGGGTACCTACAGAAAAAGCACTGACCAACTGGGGCAGGGGAAATAGGTTTGCAGGCTCTAAGGATCGGGCAGCCATCCGTGACCTCGTTTTTCAAGCTGTTAGATGTCGTCGATCAGCAGGTGCCTGGCCCAAACCAATATCAGCTAGGGCTTGGGCGATTGGTTCCTTACAGACAAATGGTGTGAAATTGGAAAACCTGTTTAATAATATTGGTCATGCGCCTACACCTCTCACCAATGATGAGATCACTCCATTTAAAAGTACTGAACAGGACACTTTTGACCTACAGGACTGGATCATTGAAGAGCTTTTCAACTCTTATGGAATAAAAAAGGCCTCTGAAATCGCAGAATCCTTACGACATCGCGCGCCAATTTGTTTACGTGTTAATACCCAAAAGGCAACGCCAATCGAAGTACAAAAAGCTTTAGCTGATAATATGATAGATACTATTGTTAACCCTATTTGTGATACTGCCCTTACCGTAATAACAAACCCTAGACGTGTTGTTATGCATGACATTTATCAAAAGGGCTGGTTCGAACTACAAGATGCAGCATCTCAGGCTGTGGCAATGTTAATACCAGGAAAAGGAAAAGTGTTAGATTTCTGTGCTGGTGGCGGTGGTAAAAGTTTGGCTGTTTCAGCAAGAACAGGTGAAGTAGTATTTGCGCATGATGCAAATACAAAGCGAATGTCAGAAATAGAAGTACGCACTTTACGCGGTGGGCATGATATTAAAATTATCCTACCCGATCAAATTGATGATTGTGCTCACTTTGATTCAGTATTTTGTGATATTCCATGCTCCGGGTCAGGTGCTTGGAGGCGTTCTCCAGAAGAAAAATGGAAGTTAACCCAAGCTAAAATAACGGAGTATCAAAAACTACAACGCCAGATACTAATCAAGGCTGAAAGTTTGGTTAAACCTGGAGGTACGTTCTCCATGATAACATGCTCCATTTTTACTTCAGAAAACCAAGACCAACGTGATTTCCTACTTAAAAAATTTGAAAATTTGAGTGTTATGGCTGAGGCCCAACACTTTCCAACCAAAAATAACGACGGATTGTACATCGTCGTTTTCCAGAAGTCTTCTAATCTACTTAATTAACGGATTATATTCGTCCTATAATTTATTTTATAGAAATTACTTGAAATGTTCTTGTTTTGGTCCCATAAGAGTAGAACAAGAGGTGAACACTTTGGCATTGTCCCTCATTCGAGTTTATGGAATAAGGAGAAAGTAACAATGGCAGCGGCAGATTTAATCACAATGACACCAAAATCAGGCGACAGACAAAAGGCATTAGACAGCGCTTTGGCGCAAATAGAACGCCAGTTTGGCAAGGGTTCTATTATGAAACTTGGCGACGGTAACGCCGTTCAAGAAATTGAGTCAACATCAACTGGTTCAATTGGGTTGGACATTGCACTTGGCATTGGGGGCTTACCAAAGGGCCGCGTTGTTGAGATTTATGGACCCGAATCCTCCGGGAAAACAACTTTAACACTTCACTGTATTGCAGAAGAACAAAAAAAAGGGGGCGTTTGTGCATTTGTGGATGCTGAACATGCCCTTGATCCAAGTTATGCTAAAAAATTAGGTGTTAATTTAGACGAGTTACTAATTTCTCAGCCAGACACTGGAGAGCAAGCACTAGAGATTACGGACACTCTAATCCGTTCAGGAGCAGTGTCGATGGTGGTTGTGGATTCTGTTGCAGCACTTACTCCAAGAGCTGAAATAGAAGGTGATATGGGTGATCATCAAGTTGGTGCACAAGCGAGGCTTATGAGCCAAGCAATGCGAAAGCTAACTGGGAGTATAAGTAAATCGAACTGTATGGTAATTTTTATCAACCAAATTCGTATGAAAATTGGAGTAATGTTTGGTAGCCCTGAAACAACATCAGGCGGTAACGCTCTTAAATTTTACGCCTCAGTACGACTTGATATTCGTAGAATTGGTGCACTTAAAGATAAAGATGAAATTGTAGGTAACGCAACACGGGTTAAGGTTGTTAAAAACAAAGTGGCACCACCGTTCAAACAGGTAGAGTTTGACATAATGTATGGTGAGGGCATCTCAAAAATGGGCGAGCTCGTAGATTTGGGTGTTAAAGTAGGTCTCGTTGAAAAATCTGGCAGCTGGTATAGCTACGGTGACGAGCGTATTGGACAAGGGCGTGAAAATGCAAAGATATTTCTCCAAGAAAATGCTTTGATGGCTAGCGAGATTGAACAAAAAATTCGTGCGGCACATGGCCTCGACGTTGAGAAATCAAACGATGAAGTTAAGCCAGCCAATAAAGATGAAGATAATGTGATTGATTTATAAAAAATCAATCAATATTAAATTTTTTAAAATACCTCGAAATTTGATTTTCGGGGTATTTTCTTTGGCGTGGACACTACACAATATGAGTTGTAAGTCTTCGCCGAATATAAATTAAAAGGTTTTTTTAATAAAATGCCTACGCTGAATGACATCCGCTCAACTTTCTTGGACTTTTATGCCCGCCAAGGACATAAGGTTTTACCTTCTAGTCCACTTGTACCACGCAACGATCCAACATTGATGTTTGTGAATTCTGGAATGGTCCAGTTTAAGAACCTTTTTACGGGTGTGGAGACCCAGGATTATACTCGTGCTGCAACTGCTCAAAAATGTGTGCGAGCAGGGGGCAAACATAACGATTTGGATAACGTTGGATACACAGCTAGGCACCACACCTTCTTTGAAATGATGGGTAATTTTAGTTTTGGGGATTACTTCAAACAAGAGGCAATTGTCTACGCCTGGGAAATGCTTACCAAAGAGTTTTGCATACCCAAGGAAAAATTAATTGTTACTGTTTATCATGACGATCATGAAGCCGCTGAAATATGGAAAAAGGTTGCTGGGTTTTCAGATGATAAAATTATTAGAATTGAAACGGATGATAACTTTTGGATGATGGGGCCAACCGGCCCGTGTGGCCCTAGCTCAGAAATTTTTTATGACCATGGGGAACATATCTGGGGTGGCCCTCCAGGAAGTGCTGACGAAGACGGTGATCGCTTTGTAGAGATTTGGAACCTCGTGTTCATGCAGTTTGAGCAATTTGAAGATGGTAACCGCGCACCATTGTTGTCTCAATCAATTGATACGGGCATGGGCATAGAGCGGGTTGCAGCGTTATTGCAGGGGACAAACGATAATTACTCTACTGATTTGATACGTAGCCTTATAGAAGCGTCGGCGAATGCAACATCCTCCGACCCAGATGGGCCAGACAAAACACATCATCGGGTTATTGCAGACCACTTACGCTCTACCTCTTTTTTAATAGCAGACGGAGTCCTGCCGTCTAAAGATGGCCGTGGTTATGTTTTGCGCCGCATAATGCGGCGTGCAATGCGCCACGCCCATTTAATAGGAGCGGAAGACCCCCTATTGCATAGGCTAGTTCCATCACTTGTACAGCAAATGGGCGCTGCCTATCCAGAGTTAGTTCAAGCCCAAGCAATGATTGAGGAAACACTTCTCCAAGAGGAAACTCGTTTTAGAACCACATTGGACCGGGGACTAAAATTACTGGAAGATGAAATCTCACAATTGCGTCCAGGCGGGTCTTTGCCTGGAAAGACAGCGTTTAAGCTGTATGACACCTTTGGGTTTCCACTAGATTTGACGCAAGATGCTTTGCGAGATGAAAAGATGACCGTGGACACTGAGGGCTTTGACGTAGCGATGTCCGAACAAAAGGCAAAGGCAAGAGCAGCTTGGTCTGGATCTGGCGAAATAGCCGATGATTCAATGTGGTTTGATCTATTAGACACCCATGGAGCGACTGAGTTCTTAGGCTATGATGCCGAAAAATCTGAAGGACAACTATTAGCATTAGTTGAGGCTACCAAAGAACTGAAAACGGTATCTGTTGGAGCAACTGTGCAGCTAATTTTTAATCAAACTCCTTTCTACGCTGAAAGTGGCGGACAGGTGGGGGATACAGGACAAATTAAAACTGACACTGGCACTCTAAAAATAACGGATACACGCAAATCTGCTGAACTTATAATCCATATGGGCACAGTGTTGGAGGGAAGCGTTTCTGTGGGTCAGTTCGCTCAACTTGCAGTGGATCAAACCCGTCGTTCTCAAATTCGCGCAAACCACTCTGCGACGCACCTACTTCATGAAGCTTTGCGGCGATCGTTAGGAGAACATGTTGCACAACGTGGATCTCTTAATGATCATGATCGGCTACGATTTGACTTCAGTCATGGACAGGCCCTCACGCCAAAACAATTGGAAGAGGTTCAAGCAGAAGTAAATAAATACATCCGACAAAATAGCCATGTTGAAACAAGAATTATGACACCCGATGATGCTCGTGCAATAGGCGCACAAGCACTCTTTGGCGAAAAATATGGGGATGAAGTAAGAGTTATTTCAATGGGTTATCTTGAGCGTTCAAAGAAAGGAACCACGTCCAACACCTATAGTCTTGAGCTTTGCGGTGGTACCCATGTGCGACAAACTGGAGATATTGGTTGCTTCATATTACTGGGCGATGCTGCTTCGTCAGCTGGAGTTCGGCGTATTGAAGCGGTTACGGGAAGCACAGCAAACACATACATACAGTCCCAACAGAGTATTATTTCAGAAGCGGCCAACATACTTAAAGTTCAAAATTCAGATTTAACTGTAAGAGCAAAACAACTCGTTGATGAACGCAAAGCGCTCAAGAATGAAGTTACTGATCTTCGCCGTAATTTAGCAATGTCAGGCGGTGCAGGAGCTCAGACTTCCAAGCCAATTAACGTGGCTGGAAGGTTATTTTTAGCTGAGGTTTTACAAGGCGTTACGGGCCGTGACTTACCCACCTTAATAGATAATAAAAAAGCCGAATTGAAATCAGGTGCAGTTTTATTAATTGCTGAATCAGATGGTAAAATTGCAGTAGCAGCTGGTGTTACTAAAGATCTTACAGACACCCTGTCTGCCGTTGATATGGTTACTATTGCGGTCAGTGAGCTCGGTGGAAAAGGTGGTGGTGGGCGTGCTGATATGGCTCAAGGCGGAGCACAATCAGCAAAGAACGCTGCTCAGGCAATAAATGCAGTAAAACAAATGATAGAAGGGTAATTGATGGTAAAAGCATTATGGATCGCACATGTAAATGTTTTAAATACTGCAAAGCTTGCAGCCTACGCTGAGGCTGCAACTCCGATCATACAATCTCATGGAGGTATTTTTTTAGCTCGAGGTGGCGCTTACGAGCAGCTAGAAGGACAAGATCACACAAGAAACGTTGTGGCTCAGTTTCCTAGTCTAAAAGCAGCACATGACTGTTACCATTCAAGTGGGTATCAAGCAGCCATTAAATTGGGCGAGGGCGGCTTTCAACGAAGCTTAATGATAGTTGAATGCGTAGAATAATTTATTGCAAATCAACAAAGTTTAGATCGCGAACCTAATTTAAGCCGAACGCGATGCTCGTTTTCGTTCATGTGGATCTAAATGGACCTTACGCAATCGAATTACTTTTGGCGTAACTTCTACCAATTCGTCGTTATCTATATACGCTATTGCTTCCTCAAGCGACATTTTCATCGGAGTAGTTAACCGCACTGCCTCGTCAGTGCCGCTGGCTCGAACGTTAGTAAGCTTTTTACCTTTAAGAGGGTTAACTTCCAAATCGTTTTCACGATTATGTTCACCAATAATCATACCTTGATAAACGTCTTCTTGAACACCAATAAAAAACTTACCACGGTCCTCGAGGTTAAATAACGCGTAAGGTACAGAAGAGCCATTTTCCATCGAAATTAGAACACCAGCACGTCGACCTGGAATTGGTCCTTTATGGGCAGACCAATTATAAAAAACTCGGTTCAAAACTCCTGTTCCACGGGTGTCAGTCATAAATTCACCCTGGTATCCTATCAGGCCACGTGATGGGACATGTGCAATAACGCGAGTTTTCCCCGCACCAGATGATTTCATTTCAGCCAAGTCACCTTTTCTAGAACCAGTCAATTTTTCAATTACTACCCCTGAATACTCCTCATCTACGTCTATAGTAACCTCTTCTATAGGCTCTAACCGCACACCATCCTCCTCACGAAATAACACGCGGGGACGACTTATAGAGAGCTCAAATCCCTCTCGGCGCATATTCTCGATCAAAACACCCATTTGCAATTCGCCACGGCCAGCAACCTCAAAGGATTCACCACTTGGCGTATCGGTAACACGTATAGCAACATTAGTTTCAGCCTCGTCCATCAGGCGTTTTCGAATGACACGGCTTTGTACTTTTTTTCCATCTCGCCCAGCTAAGGGACTGTCATTTATTCCAAAAGTAACTGAAATGGTTGGAGGATCTATAGCAAGAGAAGGGATGGCATCACTTACATCTAGGGCACAAATAGTGTCTGCCACTGTCGCTTTTGACATCCCGGCTAGTGATACTATGTCTCCAGCAACTGCCTCATCAATAGCCGTTTTTGACAAACCACGAAAAGCCAAAATTTTGGTACAACGAAATTGTTCTATTTTTTCACCATCCCGAGATAGTGCTTTAACAGTTTCGCCAGCTTTTAACCGGCCTGTCTCAACTCGCCCCGTTAAAATCCTGCCAATAAATTGATCCGCCCCAAGGGTAGTAGCAAGCATCGAAAATGGCTCGCTAACTTTCTGTTGTTGTTCAGGAGATTCTACGTGGCTAACAATTAAATCAAATAATGCTGATAAATCGGCGCGAGGCCCATCCAGTTCTTGGTCGGCCCATCCCGCTCTGCCAGATGCATAAAGTACTGGAAAATCAAGTTGCCCTTCATTTGCATCCAACGAAGCAAAAAGATCAAAGCATTCGTCCAATGCCCTATCCGGCTCACCATCTGGTTTATCTACTTTATTAACGACCACAATAGGCTTCAAGCCTAGCGCCAAAGCCTTTGAAGTCACAAACTTAGTTTGTGGCATTGGTCCCTCGGCAGCGTCAACTAGTAATACCACGCCATCAACCATGGATAGTATTCGTTCTACTTCGCCTCCAAAGTCAGCATGCCCAGGCGTGTCGACAATATTTATACGCGTTCCCTGCCATTCAACTGATGTCGCCTTAGCCAAAATTGTTATACCACGTTCGCGCTCAAGGTCATTACTGTCCATTGCCCGCTCTGTAGTAGTTTGGTTGTCTCGGTACGTTCCCGATTGTTTTAAAAGCTCATCAACCAACGTAGTTTTTCCGTGGTCGACGTGCGCGATGATCGCGATATTACGCAGGTCCATTAGTTGCCTCTTCCTTGCTCAAGGCGGCGCCTATACTGCGTAGCCATGAAAGGAAAGCGTTACTTTTCGGGTATGAGCCCTCTGGGTGCAAATCTTAATACCAGGATTAAAATTAGACCCATTGTCAGCAACCTCATGTGGGCCACAGAATCTAACAAGTGCAAACGCAAAGCATTTTCCTCAGCCATTCCAGCAGTAATAGCCTGCATTAACATGGTTCCTATCGGTTCCACTTGTACCCAAAGAAAAAATATCAAAAAACCGCCCAGAACAGAACCAAAATTGTTGCCAGAACCACCTACAATTACCATCACCCAAATTAAAAAAGTAAATCGTAAAGGTTGATAAGTACCTGGCGTCAGCTGACTATCTAACGTCGTCATCATTGCTCCAGCAACACCACAAATTGCAGACCCTAAAATGAAAACCTGCAAGTGACGAGCCGTTACATTTTTACCCATTGCTCCAGCTGCATATTCGTTATCACGGATTGCACGCATCATCCTACCCCATGGGCTCGCCAGGGCTAGTTGCGCCAGGGTCAAAATTATTACCAATACAACCGTAAAAAGGCCTGCGTACCCAAGTTTTACGATAATTGATGATGTGGTTACGGGGTCGCCACCAAAACTAGACACCCAATCTAGAAACCCTGAGTTTTCTTGAAGATCAATTTCATAAGGAACTGGTCGAGGTAGACCACTGACATTTTTGACACCCCTAGCGAGCCAATCTTCATTTTTCATAACGGCAATAATTATTTCAGAAATACCTAAGGTCGCGATTGCTAGGTAATCTGAGCGGAGCCCAAGAGCTGTTTTACCTATTATCCAGGCTACACAGGCCGCCAATACACCACCGATTGGCCACGAAATTATCGTCATAAAGCCCCAAGACTTATAATTTGTTCCACCAAAATTTAAACCACCTAAATAACCGGTACCGGCAGGATTGACTGCTTCCACTGCCTCAACACCACCATCGAAAACATGTCGAAACACAAAAAAGCCAACTATTAGTACGCCAACAGTACTATAAATTTTTATTTTTCCTGGCGCCATTTTTGTTTGAATAATAACTGCAGCCGTGACGGTTGCAGCTCCCAAAACTAATCCTAACAATACTTGAACACCACCAGCAGCCCAGGCATCCTCAACTGGCGGCATAGATACAAGAACTGCGGCAAGGCCACCAAGGGCCACAAATCCTACTACCCCTACATTAAACAGACCAGCAAAGCCCCACTGTAGGTTTACCCCAAGGGACATAATTGCTGAAATTAATCCCATATTTAAAATAAACAGAGCAGTGTTCCAGCTTTGCACAAAACCGGTACCAGCAATTAGACAAGCGACAAAAATAAATAGTCCAACATTTTTAACAGATGTTGTCATACGGATTTTCCTCTAAATAAACCAGTCGGCCGGAACAATAGAACAATTAGTAAAATCGAAAAGCTAACAGCAAATTTATAATCAGTCGAAAGTAATTGCACCAACCCACTTGGTTCCATGTTTTCTGGCATTAGATATTTCAATACTCTCTTTAACGGATAGGTTATCAATATCTCTGAGAAAGCTATAACGAATCCGCCAGCAATAGCACCGATTGGATTTCCTAAGCCGCCAACAATTGCGGCTGCAAAAATAGGAAGTAAAAGTTGTAAAAATATAAAGGGTTTAAAAGACTTATCTAATCCATAAAGTGCACCGGCAGTAGCTGCCAGTGCCGCTACTATAACCCAAGTTACCATCACAACCTTGTCTGGGTTTATGCCTGATAGAAGAGCTAAATCCTCATTATCGGAAAATGCACGCATCGATTTTCCAGTGCGTGTCCGGTTCAAAAACCAGAACAAAGCCACCACTAGAACAACCGCCATGATAATGGTAATTCCCTGTGTTGTTTTGAACGCCAGACCCTCTTTAAGGCCTGTTAGTAATTTAAACTCTTTGGCAGAAATTATAAAACGTTCACCATCTAAAAAACGTTGCTCGTTTGGGCCTATAATAATACGCACTAGTCCATTCAGGATGAACATTACTCCCATCGAAACAATTACCAAAATAACTGGCGCAACTTTTTGCCGCCTGTAAAATTGATAAACAAATTTGTCGGTGGCAAGTAATAATGCAGCCGTTGCTAAAATACCCAGGGGTATCGCTAGTAATGCAGTAGGTAGAGGCCCCAATGTAATTCCCCAGCTTTGAAAGAGCCAAGTAAACAAAATGGTCACCATTGCGCCAAACGCCATTGTATCACCATGCGCAAAATTCGAAAACCGCAAAATACCATAGATCAAGGTAACGCCTAGAGCGCCTAGAGCGAGCTGGCTTCCATAAGTGATTGCCGGAATTATAACATAGTTAGCAAGAACCACGATAGAATTTAAAATATCAATCATTATTATCCACCTAAAAATGATTTCCGAACTTCAGGATCTGCTAAAAGGGCAGCACCTGTATCAGTGAACCTATTAGTCCCTTGCACCAATACATAACCCTTATCGGCTATTGAAAGCGCTTGACGCGCATTTTGTTCTACCATCAGAATAGAAATTCCAGTTTTGGCAACTTCTATTATTCGATCAAAAAGTTCATCCATTACTATTGGAGATACGCCAGCCGTTGGCTCATCCAGCATTAAAACTTTCGGTTTAGTCATTAATGCACGTCCCACAGCAACTTGTTGCCTTTGGCCGCCCGATAACTCTCCCGCAGCTTGTTTCCGCTTTTCTTTCAGAATTGGAAACAGTTCAAATACCTGCTGCATTGTTACATTTATATCATCACGTCGAAGAAATGCACCCATTTCAAGGTTTTCTTCAACAGTTAAAGAAGTGAAAACATTCGAACTTTGTGGAACAAAAGCCATTCCTTTGGCTACCCGGTCCTGTGGCGACAAAGTACTGATATCTTCCCCATCCAACCGTACCAGACCCTGATGTATATTCAACATTCCAAAGATAGCTTTCATCGCTGTTGATTTACCAGCGCCATTTGGACCAACTATTACAGCAATCTGACCAGGATCGACGGCAACAGTGCATTCGTGCAAAATATCTGCTCCCCCACCATATCCTCCAGTCATTCGCTCACCAATTAAAAACGGCTCTGACACTATAAAGCCCCTTTATTTTTAAGTCCGGTGCCCAAATAAGCCTCAATTACTTGCTCATTGGCCTTTATTTCTTCAATGGTGCCTTTGGTCAGCACCTTTCCCTCAGCCATTACTATGATCGGATTACATAACCGTCCAATAAACTCCATATCGTGCTCGATCATACAAAAAGTGTAGCCACGCTCTTTATTAAGCCTCAAAATAGCATCACCAATAGTATTTAATAGAGTGCGATTAACACCAGCACCTACCTCGTCTAGGAATACTATTTTGGCGTCAACCATCATAGTCCTACCTAGCTCAAGAAGCTTTTTCTGGCCTCCAGACAGCTTACCTGCTTTTTCGTCTTTCAGGTGGTCAATAGTCAAAAACTCAAGAACTTCACCAGCCTTAGCAGCAAGAGCACGCTCTTCATTGGCGATGCGTTTGCGTCCAAACCAAGTGTTCCATAAGGTTTCGCCAGTTTGACCACCAGGAACCATCATCAGATTTTCTAAAACAGTCATTGAGGAAAACTCATGAGCTATCTGAAATGTTCGCAAAAGACCTTTGTGGAACAACTCATGCGGTGCCGCTCCAGTGATATCCGTGCCCGCCATAGTTATGGTCCCGGAGGTTGGTGAGAGCACACCAGCTATAACGTTAAATAAAGTAGTTTTTCCAGCTCCATTAGGACCAATTAAGCCCGTAATAGATCCTTCCTCTATTTCCAAAGTAGAACCATCTACAGCTCGAAATCCACCAAAATGACGATGCAGGTTTTCAACCCTTATCATTCTTAAACCTCGTTACGTTTATAAAAAAACAGCCCCGCTTTATAGCGAGGCTGTAACCGTAATTTTTTTTATTTCTAACGGTATTTAACAGTTGTATCTTTTCCACCTGTAAAAGAAATCTGTCGATATGTACCGGCTGCTTCGCCTGGTCCAATCAGCTCAACCGCAGATGCTCCATCATAGTCAATGTCAATACCAGCTGCCAAAGCTTGCAACGCCAATCCTAATTGACCTGGCCGGATACTTAAGCCAGGCGCATTAGCAACGTCCATCACATGATTTTTGTATACCGCAGGATCTGACGACCCAGCAGCCTGCATAGCTAACATGATAAGCGCTGCAGCATCATAAGACTCTCCAGAAAATGACTGGCCGCCATTAAATCCTTCGGCTTCCGCCATAGCGGCATATGCTTCAAAGCCTGCACTATTTGAGCCAGGAGCTTGCCCAGTGGACCCATCAATCTCAGATCCAAAACTTGCAAGACCGTCAGTCCCAATCATACCGTCAGGGAAGTGAAAAGTATCAAACGCGCCAGTATCTAGAGCTGCACGAACGATTCCAGACCCGCCTTGATCTCCATAACCCGCAACCACTAAGCGATCGCCTCCAGCGGCTGCAAGCGCTCCAACTTCGGCAGAGTAATCAGCTTTGCCGTCTTCGTGCGCAGCGTTAATTGTGACAGTTCCACCAGCGGCTTCAAATGCGGCTTGAAAACTATCAGCCAAACCTTTTCCATAGTCATTGTTTGTGTAAGTAACGGCCACTTCTTTTATTCCGTCTTCCATAAGCACTTCAGTCATCACTACACCTTGACGAGCATCAGAAGGTGCTGTGCGGAAAAACAGCCCATTGTCTTCAGCTGTCGATAGTCCAGGCGAGGTAGCAGATGGAGAAATCATCACCATACCGTTTGCCAACGCCACGTTTGACAAAATAGCACCTGTAACCCCGGAGCAATCGGCGCCCATAATTCCTTTAACACCATCAGATGTTATTTGTCGCTCTGCAACTGCTGTGGCGGCACCGGAATCAATGCAAGTAGAATCTCCACGGACTGACGTAACTGTGGATCCACCCAAAAGCGCTCCACTTTTGCTGACTTCAGCCATAGCTAATTCAGCACCATCAGCCATATCCGGTGTGATTGATTCAATTGGCCCAGTGAACCCAAGAATAACACCAATTTTTATATCTTCTGCAGAAGCAAACCCAGCAGTAAGAGCCACGGCGGTTGTCGCCAAAAGCAATTTTCTCATTTTTATCTCCCAAATGGAATGTTTATCCAGTGTTTAGGATAGTCGGGCTTTAAACAAAAAGGAAGCTTATTTTGTCATGTCCCATATATTTTTATTATCTGATTGTGCGAGATGCCTGCGCGCCTCGTTCTCGATAAGGAGTGGTATCGTAGTGTGCACGATAACACTTTGAAAAATGCGAAGGAGAGGCAAAGCCGCAGGCAAGTGCCACATTTATAACTGACATATCAGTTTGCATAAGTAGATTCCGCGCTTTTTGTAGTCGCAGCTCCATATAATAGCGCTTGGGAGAGCGGTTTAGATACCGACGAAATAGGCGTTCGAGTTGGCGGGTAGACATTCCAACCTCTTTAGCAAGTAATGACGGGCTTATTGGTTCCTCGATATTCTGTTCCATTTTTTGGATCACCAGGCTCAGTTTTGGATGACGCACGCCGATGCGGGTAGGAATGGAGAGACGTTGCGTATCTTGATCCGTACGTATCGAGGAATAAATAAGCTGGTCTGCAACAGCATTTGCTAGATCCTCCCCATGATGCTCAGCAATGAGCTTTAACATCAAGTCAATGGATGAGGTTCCACCTGCCGTTGTTATTCGATTTCCATCCATAACAAAAATAGACTTTGTAAGCTCCACATCTTCAAATTCCTCAGCGAAGCTATCTTGATTTTCCCAGTGTATCGTGGCCTTCTTTCCGTTGAGAAGTCCCGCTTTAGCTAAAGAAAAACCTGCCGTACAAAGTCCAGCTATTAAAGGGCCTTTTCGAGCCTCTCGTCGAAGCCAATTTAATAATTTTTTTGTAGTAACATTTTGAATATTTATTCCACCACAGATCATTACTGTGTCGTCACGCAATACCTCAATTAGTTCGCTATTTACACGATATTCAATACCACCAGAGCAAATAACTGGTTCACCCGTTTCTGACATCAGCGTCCAAGAGTAAAGTTCTCGGCCAGACATTCTGTTTGCAATTCTTAAAGACTCTACAGCCGCAGAGAAACAGAGCATGGTAAAGCTTTCCAGCAAAACAAATACAAAACGGCGTGGTTTTGCGAGTGGATCCTGAACGTCAACAAGTTGATCAGAAACATCCATAGGGATTACCTTTTAATATGTCCGAAACCGGCATTCTATGATTCCCATTTGGCGCTGAAGATTGAGCCCGTCAAGAGATTAAATTGATCAGACGTATTTTACGGTGGTTTATCAACAAAAATCACGTTACCTTAAACTTCAATTCTGAGGCAAACCGGAGCTTAATAAAATGACCAGCTGGCAAAAATCTGATTGGCGGGCAAAGCCACGAATACAAATGCCTGTTTACACCAATACTGAACTGCTAAAGGCCACTGAAAAACAGCTGGGTCAATATCCACCGTTAGTATTTGCGGGAGAGGCACGTTCACTTCGTCAAAAACTGGCAGCAGTTAGCCGCGGCGAGGCCTTCCTGCTCCAAGGGGGAGACTGCGCAGAGAGTTTTCAAGAGTTTTCAGCAGATAACATTAGAGATACTTTTAAAGTAATGTTACAAATGGCAATGGTTTTAACCTACGGCGCAAAGGTTCCAGTCGTTAAAGTAGGACGAATGGCCGGTCAATTCGCCAAACCAAGATCAGCGCCAACTGAAATACAAGGCGGGCTAGAATTACCAAGCTATCGGGGCGATATAATCAACGAGCTAGAATTTAGCGTCAAAGCCCGACAGCCAAATCCAAAAAAAATGTTGCAGGCTTACACACAAGCCTCAGCAACGCTTAATCTGCTGCGTGCGTTCTCTAAAGGTGGTTTCGCAGATATGCACCAGGTGCATTCTTGGACGTTAGGGTTTACCGAGTCTGAGAAGGCTTCAGCATATCGTGAGATGGCAAATAGTATCTCCGACGCTTTAGATTTCATGCAGGCTGCTGGTTTGAATGCGGAAAACAGCGTCGAATTAGGCACAGTAGACTTCTACACGTCGCATGAAGCACTTTTATTAGAATACGAAGAAGCATTATGTCGTGTAGATAGCACATCAGGTAAACATGTAGCAGGGTCTGGACATTTTATTTGGATTGGTGACCGCACAAGGCAGCCAGACGGAGCGCATGTAGAATTTTGCCGTGGTGTACAAAATCCAATTGGTTTGAAATGTGGTCCAACTACGACAGCAGACGATTTAAAAACACTGATGAACAAACTGAACCCAGAAAATGAAGCAGGTCGCTTGACTTTGATAGCACGTTTTGGAGCAGGCTCAGTTGAGGATCACCTGCCACGTCTTATTAAGGCGGTGAAAGAAGAGGGGGCCAATGTAGTTTGGACATGCGACGCAATGCATGGAAACACTATCAAGGCATCTTCAGGTTATAAAACAAGGCCATTTGAAAGTGTTTTGCGAGAGGTTCAGGAGTTTTTCGCTATTCATCGCGCAGAGAACACTATCCCTGGTGGAGTTCACTTTGAGATGACGGGCCAAGATGTAACAGAGTGCACAGGCGGTGTTCGTG
>MEHZ011558427.1_pt1 | contig 24825 bp, 19 predicted proteins | sample 897221 | NCBI WGS metagenome assembly MEHZ01 (sample SAMN05514161, study PRJNA337945) | marine metagenome | isolation source: marine surface water | place: Arctic Ocean | collected 2007-12-13
CGGGCTTGCGTAATGACATTGATATTGCGTTCTTTGTTGAGATGGCGCATCAAATTGAAGCCGCAGGTGCGACGATTATTGGAGGGTGTTGTGGCATTGGGACATAGTATATCGAAGCCTTATCGCAGGCACACGCGCAGGTATAGTTTTAGGTGCAGGCGCACGCAGGCGAAGAAATCGGCGCCGCTAGGCTAAAGTCCCGGTCCCGGTATCATCGGGCTACCATCCGTGAATCTCGCCATTTTGAATCTTGTTAGATCATGTGCTGCCCGATTACCCATCACCATGTTTGCCATAATCTGACCGGCGCCCGGTCCAATGCCAAACCCATGACCGCTGAAGCCGGTCGCTAAAAACAAACCGGGATGTGTTTCGATCTCGTCCATGACGGGAACGACGTCTGGCGTTACATCGATCATGCCAGCCCATGTTTCTGCGAAGGGTATATCGGCCAATGTTGGTAAACGTTTCTTCAGTTCCTTGCGCATCGCCCTTAACGCATTATCTGAAGGTTGAGGGTTCAAGACGCGGGTTTGCTCAAACGGTGTGACCTCATCGTCGCGCCATTGTCGGGTTGGCAACATTCTTTGAATGACGTCACCGCCGAATCGTAGTTTGATAAAGCGAATACTTTGGTAAAGTGCTGGCATGAACTTAAAAAAGTGTCGAAAACTGTCAGCGCCAATGAAGTGTTCATTTTCAGGACCAGAAGCGACGGTGTAGCCACCGTCTTGACGACGTCTGATGGCGACTTCTCCGAGCGCCGCATTACCTTGATAAATGTCCGGTGCAGGCGCGGTTCTGGCGACGGTTGCTCTAACTGAAAGTTGCGGTAGGTTGATACCTAAGTTTGCGAGGAACATCGTTGACCAAGCACCGCCGGCACAGACAACCGATTGTGCAGCGACACGACCATGTTCTGTCACGACGCCGGTGACCCGACCTGCTTGCACATCGAGAGAACGCACAGCGCAGTTCTCACGTATCAGGCCACCTTTTTTTCGTAACGCAGCAGCCAAAGCCGGCACCGCTTTAAAGGGTTCGGCACGCGCATCACTGGGCGTGAATATCGCACCTTTGTATTGTCCGGGTTTATCCTTAATCAGCTTATCGACTTCATCGCCGCTGAGCATTTTGGTGTCTAGCTGATGTTGCATAGCGACATCCATCCACCTTTCGTGTTCCGCTAATTCTTTGTCGTTTTTCGCAGCATACAAAACACCTTGGCGAGTAAAACCAATGTCTTCACCGATTTCCGCTGACAAGCTTTGCCAGTGATTAATGCTTTCAATAACAATGGGTAATTCTGCCGGATCGCGAGATTGCTGGCGAATCCAGCCCCAGTTTCGACTTGATTGCTCGCCAGCCACTCGCCCTTTATCACAGACAAGCACGGACACACCATTTTTGGCTAAAAACCAAGCTGTTGAAATGCCAATTACGCCACCGCCAATAACGACAACATCGACGGACTCAGGCAGGGGCTCGTAGAATTGAATAGGGGATTGGTCAGTGAAGATCATGGTGAGGCCTTTTTATCGTCATGTTAGTCGTTTTTATTCTTTTGTCATCTGCGGCATACCTTGTGGTTGTCGCTTCTGCTGTTGATCCAATGCCACATTCTGCTCGATCAGGTGCTTTTCAACATGTTCTGCGAAACCGTAGCCGGCTTCTGCGTAAAGATTAAATACGATGCAGCCAAGGTCTTCGAGTTCTTGTTGTTCATCGGGATAGCGTGACACGACGGCGAGGTTGTTCGCAAAGCCGAAGGATTGCGCTAACTTAACGACAGAGAGGTTCTCGGCGTGATTACTGAGGCTAACCAGGATGAGGTGCCGAGTAGAAAGATCGGCATGAGCCCAGAAATCGTGATCAGTCGCGTCAGCATGTACGCAGTTCAAACCCGTATTTTGCAGCTGGATGACCTTGTCGAAACTTTCTTCAACACAGATGACTTTGCCAGGGCTGGTCTCTGAGAAGTAGGCGTACGCGCCAGTGCCTACTCGGCCCATACCGAGCACGACGATTTCCGCGTCACCAAGTTCGGCAGCCGCTTCACGTGGCAGACGATCCTGCCGTTCAAGTTTATACAGGTGTTTTCGAAACCGGTGGTAAATTTTGTGCACGTTAGCGTTCAATGGCGTCGCCAGGAAGAAAGAGATGGATACAGCTAAAGCCAGGGTTGTTAACCATTCGACCGATAAGCGACCCTGCTCGGTCGCGATTGCGGCGACGATCAGGCCGAACTCACTGTAGTTAAATAGGGCGAAACCGGCGAGTAAGGCAGTCCGTGCACGAAGTTTAAAGGCGACAAAGAGTAGGTAATACAGTACGGGTCTTATGAAGATCAGCAAACTCAGTACGAGCGCGACAATAATCATTTCTTTCGAAGGCAGACCGTAAAATCCGATCTGTAGGAAAAAACCAATGAGTAATAGGTCCTTGATGCTGGTTAATGAAGCGTAAAGTTCTTTGGAACGATCAGACTGTCCTAGGATGACGCCGGCAATCAAGGCGCCCAAACCCGCTTTCAAATGCAGGGACTCAAAAATCTGAGCAATGCCGAGTGCGAAGGCAATGCCGAACAGCAGGACTAGTTCGCCGTGTCCAGCATGACGCAACAGATACAAGCCAATCGGTCGAAGTAGCGGCAGTAAAAATAGTGCAAGTGCACTAACACCTGGCGGCGTATCCGAAGTGAACGCCAAATAGAGCACGGCGAGTATGTCCTGGATCACCAGAATGCCAATGGTTAAATTCGCATGTAGCGATATTGTCTCGCCTCGGTCTTCAAACATTTTTACGGCAAAGACGGTACTTGAGAACGATAGTGCAAATGCCAATATCCAAGCTGACGATATGTCTTTCAGTGCCAAGACCGGGAACAGCATGCCAGCGGCGACGATGACCACCACTGTTAAAGGTACGGCAATAAGAATTTGTAAGGAGGCAACCCCCCAAACTTGTGGTGAGACGAGTTCCTTTAAGTTGAGTTTGATACCAATGGTGAAAAGCAGCAGCAGTATGCCCAAGTCGGCAAGGGCTTTGATCAATTGGACATCACCAATATTTAAAGCATGACAGGCAAAACCTGCAAGTAGATAGCCGGGCAGGGAAGGATAGCCGAACCGACGGAAGAGTAACCCCGATAGAAAGGCCACAAGAATAATCAGCGGCTCCAAACAAACACCTTCAACATTAAACAAGGTGTTTTAGCATAAACGAAATTCAATCGCTGAGGAATTTATGCTGATTTAATTTTTGTTAGGTTAAACCTTAAAGGGGGGCGGTTCTCGCTATGCTCGGTGCTTGCATGACCGATGCGGTAGCCGTTCGAACATGCTATGTGCTTATGCTCTGCTGTTGCCTGCATCCATGGACAGTATTTGTGGCCCGATCCCTCAGAAACAAAAGCCGCATATGGCGGCGAATAATAGTGGTGCGCAGAGCGCTTGATGATGCAGAAAACAGGCGCACTAGTGCGCGGCGTTTGAACGAGCGATAAAAGCGCGTTGTAGTATCCGCGTTGTAGTATCCGAGCCTATTTAGTTTTCGAGTGAGTTTTCGACAAACGTGATGGCCTGCTTAGGATGTTTGTCGAATTGGTTAGGTGGGTTCGTTAATGTTTCATTTTATGAAGGTGATCGGGTCACTTACAAGCAACGGCAGCGCAGCGACTTCGCAACGGTCAGGCTGCCTCAACTAAGCTGTCCAGTTTCGGACATTGTTTTTCTGTTCGGATTTCATGCCAAAGAGCTTCAGCGTCAGGGTGCACCTTGCGTAAATGATTGACCCACTGTTTGAGTCTACCTGCGCATTCTTTTTCCGGTAGCGTCTTTCTGATGTCGTGCCAAAACTCGATTAACAGATGTCGAACGGCTTGCCACTGTGCCTGTGTCATTTGATCTTGGCGTATGCGACTGGCAAGGTCAGGGCATCGTACGGCGCCTCTGCCGAGCATCACATCCGTTGTACCTGACGTCGCGACACAAGCGTGATAGTCCTCAACCGTCCAAATGTCACCGTTGGCGATAAGCGGGATATTGATGGCATTGTTGATTCTAGCCAGCTCGTCCCAGTGTGCAGGCGGAGCGTAACCTTGCAGTCCCGTCCTTGCGTGTACTGTCACCTCGTTTGCCCCGCCCGCTTCAATGGCCTGCGCGTTATCAAGCATCAACGATAAATCGTCGTAGCCGAGTCGCATCTTGGCTGACACCGTGATGTCCGATGGCACTGCGCTGCGCACAGCGTTAACCACTTTGTATAGGCTGTCGGGCTCTTTTAACATGACAGCACCCCCTTGGCGGCGATTGACGGTCTTGCTTGGGCAACCGAAGTTAATGTCGATGCCATAAGAGCCAAGCTCAACTGCCCGCAGCGCATTTTCCGCCATGGCATCTAAATCGTTACCGAGAAGTTGAACGCGGATAGGGGTGCCGCAATCGGTTTTACCGCCATTTTGCAGCTCCGGGCAAATGTTAAAGAAAACCCGGTCGGGATAAGCGCGGTCTACAACCCGTACAAATTCAGAGACCACCCAGTCGAATCCACCCTGCGCCGTCAGCAGACGTCGTAAATGCACGTCGGCAAGGCCTTCCATGGGTGCTAAAACAATTCTCATCGGTGTTGGGTACTCTGCTAATTAGTCGGAACATGGGTGTATACGTTTAAATGTCGCTACGAGTTTCCTTACGGGTTTCTACATACCTTTCCACATCGCTTTGCACATTTATTTTTGCATCTATTTCTACATCTATTTCTACATCTATTTCTAAATCGCTCTCTACATTTCTTGCTACATCGCTCTAACGAGAGTTCAAAGCCGATTTCCGCAACATTATTGTAGCGATGACGCAAAGCCACACAATGATCGCAATGTTTCGGCATAGATATCCGGCGTGGCATCGGGGAAGGTTAAGTCACCCGCATGGTTGGTGCCATGCACGGTACGCGCAACAGCCGAGTTGCCTGCCTTAAGTAAATTTCGATAAAACGCCAAGCCTTCATCCCGCAGGGGATCAAGCTCATTGACCGAGATGATGTGTGGCGGCAAGCCGGCGAGTTCGTCGACTGAAGCCTGCAAGGGCCATGCAAGGGGATTGCTGCCATGGGCTTTCTCGGGGTCATAGACATTCACCATTGCGGCCATCATGACGCAGTCCAATGTGTAGCCATCATTTTCAACCAGGGATACCAGCTGCTCCGGTGGGTTGGCATAGGCACCGCTAATATAGGGGCACATCGCATAGACGCCATCGATATTGTCTAGCCAACCTTCCCGTTTCGCTTTAAGGGTCGTCGCAATCGATAAGTTACCACCGCCGGATTCACCTGATAGCACAATGCTGGATATATTCAGCGATTCGCGATGCTCATGGGTCCACTTCAATGCACTGGCGCAATCATTTAGACCTGCTGGGAAGGGATGATCGCCTAAGCTGCCGCCGCCGTTTCGAAACTCTACGCCGACAACGACAAGACCGGCATTAGCGATCTCATTTCGCCATCGTACGAAACCAGGGTCCGCCGCGGTCATCAATACCATGCCACCACCGTGGGTGTGAACGATACAGGGTCGCGGACCGTCCTGATTTTTAGGTTTATGGATATAGAGCTTGATGTCGTTGCCGTCGACACCTTTGATTGTTTCAGTGCTGGAGATGACATTGTCATAGCTCGGCATGACCGATTCCATCAATGGGTGCATCTGGGCCGCAGAGGCTTCAAAAGCATTGCAGTAGTCCAGACACGCCTGATAGGAGGAGTCGACCGAGATCGGCTCAATGTCGTCACCGAGATCACCCGCAGCTTCCAGCATTGCAACGATTCGTGGGTCAGCCCGTGGGTCAGTCAAAAATGTACTGCCGGGATTACCGAGTCTGCCGGGGAGTAGACGTTTATTCATTGAATCACCTGCTGGAGAGTTATCGAGATGTGGTGCCTAAAATCAGCGCTTTTAATGTTTTTATGACGGGCTTGCGAGGGTGAGCTTCATGACGCGCGTCTACCACGCGCCTTGAAACGTTTTGTACAACCCTTTATACATCGACTAGCAACGCATCTTTAGAGCGTTTCTAACCACGCATCATCTGAATCTTCAGTGATGTTTTCAAACAACGGCGTTGAAAGATACCGCTCGCCGGTGTCCGGTAGCATCACCACAAAGGTACTATTGTCAGGTGCCGTCTTGGCAACTTCCAACGCAGCCCACATGGTTGCACCACTGGAAATACCACAAAAAATACCTTCTTTGCAGGCAAGTTGCTGCGATGTTTCAATCGCTTTGTCATCCGGAATCGAAATCATCTGGTCAGCAATGTCAGTATTTAGGACGCCGGGCAGAAAGTCGGGTGTCCAGCCTTGAATTTTGTGGGGAGACCATTCTGCGCCGCTAAGCATCGCCGCATTTTCTGGCTCTGCGCCGATGACCTGCACGTCAGGACGCGCCATTTTGATGATCTCACCAGCGCCGGTGACAGTGCCGCCGGTTCCCCAACCACTGACAAAATAGTTCAGTTCTCTTTTGGCAAAGTCGCTGAGAATTTCAGGTCCGGTGGTGTTTCTATGAAAGGCAGGATTTGCCGGGTTTTCAAATTGGTCGGCTTTAAACCAGCCATGTTGTTCAGAGAGTTCATGTGCACGCTTTACCATGCCGCTGCCGCGTTCCGCTGCGGGCGTAAGAATGACCTTAGCGCCGAGTGCTTTCATGATCTTACGACGTTCGATCGAAAAAGATTCAGCCATGGTGGCAACGAACGGGTATCCCTTGGCGGCACAAACCATTGCCAACGCAATACCTGTATTACCCGAGGTTGCCTCGACGACAGTCTGGCCTGGCTTGAGTCGGCCGCTGCGTTCGCCCTGTTGAATAATGGCGAAGGCAAGTCGATCTTTAACAGAGCCCAGTGGGTTAAAAGATTCCACCTTGGCGAAAATATTCTGGTTGGCAGGTGCAATGTTGTTCAGTCTAACAACGGGTGTGTTACCAATTGTGTCAAGAATGCTGTCGTAAATCATATTCCCTCCTTAAGAGAGTGGCTTGGTGTTGTCGGACATCGTCTTGAAACAATGCCGCTTAAGTGAGTCAGTCATCATCCGCTTCAAGTCATCAGAATTCAACATGCCGATTATCTGTGCCGTTAGGACTGCTGCCAGGTCAGTGGTGCGCCGAAAAGATCGCTTTGCTCGCCTGCTATACATCGTCTATTTTGTAGAGTTTTAAAACCGTTTAGCCGTGTACCAGTTGACGGCGCGAGAATGCTTGTCGATCTGGTCCGTGATGTCGAGAATCAGTGCGAACAATGCCATTCTGACGAGGACACCATTGTCCGTCTGCCTGAAAATGGCGAGATTCGGGTTTTCATTCAAATCATTATCAAGCTCGTTAGCATTACCGCGAGAATCCCGGGGTAGGGGATGCATGATGACCGTGTTGGGCTCACAGAATTCGGTGTAGATAGACTGATTGAGTCGGTACAGGCCTTTATATTTATCCGCTTCTTGTTGCGATGGAAAGCGCTCTTCTTGGGTTCTGGTTAGATACAGGATGTCGGCGTTGGTGATGTTCAATTGCAGGTCGCTGGACTCAACAACCTCATGCCCAGCAGCGCGTAACGCCTCAACGTATTCGCCCGGTAAGGCAAGTTCAGGTGGCGAGATAAGCGTGAAATGCACGTTGTTATAAAGCTTCAGTAACTTGCACAGACTATGCACGGCGCGACCGTAACGCAGATCGCCAATGAGTGAGATGCGCAGGTTATCGATTTGTTTGCCCTGACCGGCGAGTTCTTTACGAATGGTATACAGATCAAGTAAGGCTTGGCTGGGATGCTCGTTCGATCCGTCACCGCCGTTGAGGACCGGGACACGACTGGCGGAGGCAAACTCCGAAACCGAACCTTCAATTTCATGACGCATGACGATCACGTCGCTATAACCGGAAAGCACTCGGGCGGTGTCGTAAAAAGATTCACCTTTGGAGATAGAGGAGGCTTTGACTTCCGTTGTTTCACGTACTTCGCCACCGAGCAGATTAAAGGCACTGCCGAAACTGACGCGTGTACGGGTACTGGGCTCGAAGAACATGCTGCCGAGAATGGCGCCTTCGAGGACACGTGTGACGCGTTGACGGTTTGCGTAAGGCGTCATTTGGTCGGCAACGGAAAATACTTTTTCTATCGCCTCCCGATCGAATTGCGAGACTGAAAGTATATGGCTGCCGACAAAGTCCATGATGACCTAGTGATCCTTTCGATTGCAGACCGTGAAGGTCTGTGTTTCTTATTGATGGGTTGCTCGCCCTTATTTTGGCGAACAACGTTTGCTTGTCGAACTTCAGTGCTGCTTGTAAATCTTATTTCGCTAAATTCTTCGCTTCGTTCGCCCAAGGAAACTTTTCTGGTAGCGAAAGCACGAGATCTCTCATCCATTTGTTGGCCTGATCGCGATCAGTACTTTCATGCCAGTAAAGGTAGGTTTCCAAATTCGGCACTTCGAACGGCAATTCTAAAAATTTGACCGGTAGCTGATTAGCTAAGAACTGTGCGAATACTCTAGGTACGGTCAGCGCAAGGTCGGTTGTCGATACCAAGTTCGGTGTTGCCAGATAATGTTGCGTGCGCAGCGCGATGTGACGTCGCTTGCCCATTTTCCCTAAAGCGAGATCAACATGCCCTAAGCCACCACGACGACTCGAAATATGTACGTGGCCCATACTTAAATAGGTGGCAAGGTCCAGTTTATCTTTAACAGCAGTGTTATCTTTTCGAACAACACAAACATGCGGGTGCGAAATGAGCGGTGCTTGTCGAATTTGGGGATCCGGTGCAAGGGGGATATCAATGGCTAGATCGAGGTTGCCCGACGCAAGTTCAATATTCATATCTCTGCGACGTACGTGGTAACAATCAACTGACACCTTGGGTGCTTCTAGGCTGATACGATCAAACATATTCGGTAGCAAAATTGACTGACTTAGATCCGTCATGCTGACTCTGAAGCGTTTGTCAGAGGCCAGCGGATCAAAGGATTCACTCTCCTGTACACTTGAACGGATAAGTCCGAGTGCTTGCCGCACGCCGCCGACGATATTTTGAGAAACAGGCGTCGGCACCATGCCATCGGCTGTTCTGACGAACATCGGGTCATTGAACAGGGTACGTAATCGAGACAACGAGTTAGATACGGCCGGCTGCGTGATGCCAATAATCTCACCCGCACGGGTCAAATTACCTTCTGTATAGATAGCATCAAAGACGACGAAAAGGTTTAGGTCTATGTCACTTAGTTTCATAATTGATCTTGTGAATAATCACGTTGTTTAATAGGGACGTAAATTTTTATAAGTAATACTTATAGTAGGGGCATCATAAAGATGTTTTTGTCAGAAATGAAGATTGATTTGATAAATCTTTACAAATTAGTGATGTGAATTATCTTTTTCTTCCTAAGATTGGCGGATATTGGATTAGACGCGCGGTGAGTGCGACAATGCGGTACGTTAATGTCATCGGCAGGCTTCCTACAGGCGCCTGTTTGAATGGCAGATCAAAGGGTTAGCAAGATCAAGATCTTCAATAGGATAAAGAGTTAGATGAGCGATGTGGAATTAAACCAACGCCTGCCATTTTCGTTTGCGAAGCGACACGGCGTTATCCTGTTGCCTGTCGCTGAGAGTTCGCTTGGTGAGCCCAATGGCGGCGCCAATAGCAATGCCGATTCAGCCGAAGTGATCTACAAAGCCGGTTTGCTGCCTCAGGTCTTGGCAGAGGTACAACGTATTGTTGGACGTCCGTTCAGGAGCCAGCTGGTCGATCGATCCGTGTTTGATCAAAAGCTATCGATTACTTACCAAAATGATTCTGGCGAAGCCATGCAGATGATCGAGGATCTCGGTGAAGAGATGGACCTCGGCAGTCTCGCGGATTCCATCGCGGAAAACAGCGATCTAATGGAGCAGGAAGATGATGCACCGATTATCAAGCTGATCAATTCTTTGCTGACCGAAGCGGTCAAGGTTGATGCCTCGGATATTCATGTTGAAACCTATGAGACCCGTCTCGTTGTGCGCTTTCGCGTTGATGGCGTGTTAAGAGAGGTGGTGAGTCCGCGTCGCGCACTTGCACCGTTATTAGTATCGCGAATAAAGGTCATGGCGAAACTCGATATTGCCGAGAAGCGGCTGCCTCAGGATGGACGTATCTCGTTACGCATCGGCGGTAAAGAAGTTGATGTGCGTGTCTCCACCATTCCCGCCAGTAACGGTGAGCGGGTTGTGATGCGCTTACTCGATAAGCAGGAAGGCCGCCGTGATCTGACTAATATGGGCATGAGTGGTTCTGATCTCAAACACATGCAGTCACTGGTCAAAAAACCGCACGGTATTATTCTGGTGACGGGCCCAACGGGTTCCGGTAAATCAACCACGCTGTATGCCTGCCTTGATCAATTGAATGATAAGTCCCGTAACATATTGACGGTCGAAGACCCGATTGAATACGACGTTGAAGGTATTGGCCAAACGCAGGTGAATACAAAAGCGGATATGACGTTTGCGAAGGGACTGCGGGCAATTTTGCGGCAGGATCCCGATGTCGTCATGGTTGGTGAAATTCGAGACTTTGAAACAGCGGACATCTCTGTGCAGGCGAGTTTAACCGGTCATTTGGTGCTATCAACAATTCACACCAACACTGCCGTTGGTGCGTTGACACGATTGGAGAACATGGGCGTTCAGCCTTACCTGCTGAGTAATAGTATTGTTGGCTTAGTTGCGCAGCGTCTCGTGCGGGTGCTGTGCCGTCATTGCAAAGAGAAACGCGCGCCGGATGAATATGAACGTGACTTTCTTAAACTCAACGCTGACGAGACGGCCGAGATATACCATGAAGTGGGTTGCGAAAAATGTGCCCACGAAGGCTATCGCGGCCGGCAGGGTATCTATGAGGTGGTGTTGGTTGATGATGAAATGCGGCGTTTGATACATAACGGTGAATCAGAACAACGACTTGAAGAACATGCGCGGTCAAAAACAACCGGCATTCGCGAGGACGGCCGCGTCAAAGTACTGGCGGGTGTGACCTCGATAGATGAAGTGCTTCGTGTCACGACGGAAGATTAGATAATTGGCAGCCTTTGAATATATAGCCCTTAACGACAAGGGACGCGAAGAGAAGGGCATCTTTGAGGCTGACAGTTCTCGTCAGGTTCGCCAGATGTTACGCGATAAGGGCCTGGCGCCCCTAAGCGTGACCGCGACCAAAGAAGAGAAAGCCTCCAGCAATGCTTTTGGTAATCTGTTTAAGCCAACATTAAGCATTCGAGAGTTAGCCTTGGTTACGCGTCAACTGGCGACGCTCATTGCGGCCTCTCTGCCGATTGAAGAGGCTTTGCTAGCGGTGTCAAAGCAAAGTGAAAAGCCGAAAACCAAAGCGATGTTGATTGCGGTCAGATCAAAGGTATTGGAAGGTTTTTCTTTGGCCAATAGTTTGGCCGAGTATCCCCGCGCATTCCCAGAGCTTTATCGAGCAACCGTTGCTGCTGGCGAATCCGCAGGGCATTTAGATTTGGTGTTAAACCGGATTGCGGACTTTACCGAATCTCAGCAAGAATCACGGTCCCGCGTGCAACAGGCCATGGTTTACCCAGTCATTCTGTTTTTGTTAACCGTCGCTATTCTTGCTGGCCTGCTCGGTTATGTTGTGCCGGATATCGTAAAGGTGTTTGCCGATACGGGCCAAGATCTGCCGGCCCTGACCATTTTTATTATTGCCTTGAGTGATTTTGTCAAAGACTACGGCGTATTTGTTGTTATCGCTTTAGTGGCGTTGTCGTTTGCAGCGCGACGTGCGTTGGAAGTGGCCTCAATCCGATTGGAATTTGATCGTCGCCTGTTACATTTGCCGCTGATCGCGAAGATGAGTCGCGGCATGAACACCGCGCAATTTGCCAGCACGCTGAGCATTCTTTCCTCCAGTGGTGTGCCGCTGGTGGAGGCCATGAAGATCGCAGGGCAGGTGTTGTCGAATACATGGCTACGACTCAAAGTATCGGAGGCGACGATTAAAGTCAGTGAGGGTTCGAGTCTCAACGCCGCCCTTGAGCAAAGCGGATATTTCCCCCCGATTATGTTGCACATGATTGCCAGTGGTGAGTCGAGCGGTCAACTGGATGATATGCTGTCGCGGGTATCCAACAGCATGCAACAGGACGTTGAACTGCTGCTGGGTGTGTTGCTGAGTTTATTTGGGCCGTTCATGCTGCTATTAATGGGCGGCGCCGTATTTACCATCGTGATGGCGATTTTATTACCGATCATCAATCTGAATCAGCTGGTCTCATAATGCGTATTGTGACGCGCGTCCTGCAATCAAGTGAACCAGCGGTAATAGACGTAGGCAAAGTAGATAACGTAAATAAATAGATAAATAGATAAATAGATAAATAGACCAATCGAGAAAGCAGGCCGGTATCACGCAGACGGTTAGCGCCAGACTAAACAGTGCGAATGGCCGAGCGACAGACAATTTAATTTAAGGGCGTTTATTTTAAGACCATTTATTCTAAGCGAATGCACTTTTTAACGAATGCGTATTCAGACAATTAGGTCATTATTTGATGAAGAACATGAACACTAGGATCTGTATGAGCAATATGAAGGGCGGCAAACAAAAAGGCTTTACGCTGATTGAGATCATGGTGGTGGTCGTGATTCTGGGTATTTTAGGTGCGTTGATTGTACCGAATATTATTGGTCGGCCGGATGAGGCCAGAGTTCAAGCGGCCAAAGCCGACATTGAATCGATTGGCACTGCGCTGGAACTGTATCGGCTCGACAACGGTAACTATCCGAGTACAGACCAAGGCTTAGATGCGTTGGTGAACGAACCTTCCGGTTTTCCTGAAGCGCGCCGTTGGAACCGAGATGGCTATCTAAAAAAGTTGCCTAAAGATCCCTGGGATGAAGGCTATCTATACTTCAGTGAAGATCGCAAATATGAGGTTTACTCCTACGGTGCAGATCGTAAAGAAGGTGGTGAGGGTGTCGACGCCGATATCAGCACGGACGACAATTAAACAGCCATGTGCGCGTTGCCGCTAACAAGCAAACATCGGCAGTCTCGACTCTCTCCTCAGCGTTACGATCGACGTCATGCTCAGCATTATCGGCAGACGGGTTTCACCCTTATCGAAATTCTCGTCGTGTTGTTTATCGTCAGCATCATGTCGGGTCTTGTGGTTGCAAACCTACCGTCATTTACCCGCACGCAAGACTTTGATACCGAAGCGCGTCGACTTGAGGTACTACTGCAGATGGCAAGAGAGCACGCAGTTGTGCAAGCCGTCGAGATGGGTTTCACGGTCGAAGACGATGGCTACAGTTTTTATTATTATGACGAAATTGCTCAGTCCTGGGCGCAAATGCAGCAAGCGCCTTTTGGCGTTCGCAAATTACCGGAAACGATGACCTTGTCGCTCGAGATTGTCGGCAAAGGTTTTAGCCTGGCAGATAACGAGGATGCAAAGGGGCCTAAGTTACTTTTGCTTTCCAGTGGTGAGACGACGCCGTTTGAATTAGAAATATTTCAGCAACCTGATTTATCCAAACGTCTGCAGTCAGATGGTTACAGCGACATCGAATGGGTTGAAGATGAATCGCTTTAGCCGTCAATCTAAACAAGCGGGTTTTACCCTGCTGGAAGTGATGATTGCGCTGGCAATTTTCGCGGTCGTGTCCGGTGCACTGATTCGTAACGCCGCGCAAACCGTCAGCCAGACAGCCATTGTACAACAGCGAACTGTTGCCTATTGGGTCGCAGAGAATCAACTCAATGAAACCCGTGGCCAGCCGCGCACCGAAGACAGCTTTCCCGGCTTAGGCTCAGATCGCTACAGCGTCACAATGGCAGGCCAGGATTGGGAAGTGCTGATGGATGTCGAATCAACGGATAACCCGGATATGCGCCGTTTGATTGTGAGCGTGTCACCCGCCAGTGATACCGACTATGTCATCGTCGAGTTGACCGGTTTTGTGGGTAAGTATTGATGTTAGCTTGCCGACAACAAACTCAGAGCAGGTCCCATGCCGAACAAGGTTTTACCTTGCTGGAAGTGTTGGTTGCCATATCCATCTTCGCCATCATTGGTTTGGGTGCCAATCAGATGTTGCGCACGGTGATTAAAACCCATGATCATACGCAAGCCAGCATCAAACTCTATTCAGAATTTAGCCATGCCATGGCGGTGCTGGAACGTGATCTGTCTCAAGCGGTGCCGCGCGGCATTCGCGATGAATTTGGCGATTATCAGCCGGCATTTTTAGTGGCCAATGGTCCATTCCCGCTGGAGTTCACGCATACCGGCTGGAACAATCCCATTGCACTGCCGCGCAGTAATTTACAACGCGTGGCCTATGCGATGAATGAGGACAAGGAGTTGGTGCGTTCATTCTGGACCGTGTTAGACCGCGCTGAAGATGCCAAACCGATCGAGCAAATACTGTTGACGGAAATCTCCGATTTTACAATCAATGTCATTGGTGCTGAAGGTGAGTCCGGTGATATATGGCCTGCGCAGGAGGCTTCAGACCCCTTACCGATCATGGTAGAAGTGGTCATATCAGCCGATGCCTTCGGAGATGTCAGAAAAGTCTTTCCGTTGGTCTCAAACGTTGTGATTCGACAGCGGGATCCGTCGTCGAATGATCAGGGCAACAATAATTCGAACAATAATTCGAACAACAATGCCAACAACGGCGGTAACGGCAGTTCCAACAATAACGTCAATGACCGTTTCAACAACGGCAACCGTAACGATAATGGCAGGCCGGGTATTGCTGTTGATCCAGACATTAGCGATCAAGGCTCGGACGGCCCATGAGACTGACATCGACATATCCCTTTAGAGGACAGCAGCAGGGCGTTGCGCTTATTTCAATCTTACTGATTGTCGTCATCGCCACCGTCTTGGGTGCCGCGATGACCACGGAGCAGAACTTTTCGATCAACCGTGCCCGGGTAAGCTTCGATCAGAGTATCGTTAAACAGTATGCATTGGGCGGCGAAGAGCTGGCCAGACAAATTCTGCGACAGGATTTTATTGATTCCCCGGAGGTAGATCATTTGGGCGAGCAGTGGGCAGTGCCCGGTGACGTGTTTGAGTTTGAAGATGGCGAAATTGAACTGCAGATTATCGATCTGCAGAGTCGCATGAACGTCAATGGCTTAGCCTCGACGGAAGCGAATAATAATGGCCAGAACGGCTCTGCAAATAGTCAGCTCGATGATTCTACAAATGGTTCGCTAAACGGTTCGCCCAATAGCAGTACCCAAGACAATGACACGAAAGCGCGTCTGATCAGATTATTTACTCAGCAGGGGGCTGAGGATCGACATGTGCATAATCTTAAAGATTGGATAGACGCCGATGATGCCAACGATGGTTTAGGCGCAGAAGACTATGCCTATTTGGGTTTAGACAAACCTTATCGAACCGCGGGTCAGTTAATCGGCGACATATCCGAGTTGCGCCTGCTGCTGGAAATGGAGCCACAGCAATTTCAGCTTATCGCGCCGTATCTGGTGGCACTACCTGACGTTCAAATAGAGGTGAATGTGAATACCGCATCCGCCGGCGTCTTGCAGGCACTATTACCCGGCACCGATTTGGGCACGCTGGAGTCCTTGGTAGCCGATCGCGATGGTGGCCAGCCGTTTGAATCGACCTCGGCATTTCTCGTGCAAGCGGGCGTGCAGGGTGTTTTGAATGGAATTACTGTAAGATCGGAGTTTTTTCAGGTGAGCATTAAAGCCAGATATCAAGATCGGTTTGGCTACCTCACGAGTATTATTCAACGGGACGGCACGGATGGCAGCATGCGTGTTATCTACCGAGACCAAAGTAAGAAGATATTGCCAAAAGTGACCGAGCAAAAATTGGAAAATACGCAAGCATCGACACGAACATTGACACGAACATCGACGCGTAAATTGACGCGAAGATCGTTGAACAGTGTGGCCCCGTTGCGTCGAGTTATTGATGTATTGGCTGGCCCGGTAACAAGGCGTACAACAAGCGTTGCAACAAGCCCGTTAGTTGCTGCAACGACAGAGAGGCACAATGGCTGAGAATCTGTTTCTGCGTTTAGGCCGAGTCAACGGTGAAGACCATCTTGAATGGCTATTGCTTGATGAAGCATCCGGCATCATTCGTTTGCGCGGTGAAGGTAATCGCCAAGCCTTTGCTCAGATCTCGACATCCGTCGATATCAGCGGCGAAACCTATGTCATGTTGCGCGGTGAAGATATTCTACTGACGTCCGCTAAAGTGCCGAGTAAACAACCCAGACAAATTCTTCAAGCCGTGCCCTTTATTGTCGAGGAAAGCCTGGCCCAGGATGTTGAAGATTGCCACTTTGCGATTGGTGATCGTAATAGCGCAGGCGACGTCAATGTTGCCATTATCGACAGAGAACTATTGCAGCAGAGACTTAACCTTTTAAAAGAACTGCTTATCCAACCTTCGATTATCACCTGTGATGTGCTTCAACTTAATGCACTTCAAAAAAATGCACTTCAAAAGAATGTCGGGCAAGCCGAACAAGAAAACAGCTGCCAAGTGTTGCTTGAGGCAGATCGGGCGTTGATTCGCTATAGCCACGATTTGGGTTTTGCCGTACCCGCCCATAGTTTAGCGATGGCCCTGACCTTGGTGCCGCAGGAAAATAAAGCGCAACTTCATATCGCTATGTCAGATCCTGATGATGAAGCCTTTGCCTTAACCTTGGCGCAAATTAATGCCGAGCTGGAACAACCTGCAGACATCACCGCGCTTGATTATCATCCGTTCGAACAACTGTGTCGGCACTTTGATACCGCCGCCGTTAACTTGTTGCAAGGTCAGTTCCGCGTCGAGATAAAGCGCGCATCGAGACCCGGCAGTTGGCGATCGGTTGCGATTTTGGCTGCCAGTGTGTTTGCCGTTCACGTGCTATTGATGCTTGGCCAAGGTCTCTATTTTGGCGGCAAGGCCGATCGCCTCGAAGCCGAAGCGCTTGCGCTGTATACCGATGTGTTTCCAAACGATCGCAATGTGCGCGATTTAAAGCGCCGTTGGCGGGCACATTTAGGTGAGTCAAACGGGGCTTCCGGCGCGGCGTTTTTAGATCTGTTTGCCGGTGCCGCAAAACTGCTACCGTCAGGCTCTGTCACGTTAAACAATGTGAACTACAACGAAAGCCGCGGCGATTTAGTACTGCAGTTAGAAACCGCGCGTAGCGATGGCTTGATCGCTTATTCACAAACCTTGGATAAAGCCGGTTACGATGCTGTCATTGGCACCATTAATCAGGGCGAGGAATCGGTCAAGGGCAGCGTCAAGATTAAGGCAGGGGGTAGTGCAGAATGAATATTTTGAATCATCCCCAAATCGAGCAATTGAAGCAGCGCTATCAGCAATTGGAAAAGCGTGATCGGCTGGCCTTAAACTCACTGTCGGCATTTTTAGGCTTGATGCTGGTGTACTTTATGGTTTGGTCACCCGCCAACAGCTATGTTGAACAAAGCCGTCAGAACTACCAGCGCCAAGCGGCGTTGCTGAGCTATTTACGCGCCAGTGAAGCCAAAGCCAGACAAACAAACGGTAACAGCAGTGCCGCCGTCAGTGGTCAGTCTTTGTTGTCACGATTGTCGAGTTCAGCCGGTCGATTTAATATTAAGCCGAACCGACTGCAACCCGAAGGCACTGATGGTGTCAGCGTCTGGTTTAGCGAAGTCGGCTTTAATGAACTGATTCGTTGGCTCGAAAATCTCGGCAATGAAGGCTTTACCGTGAAGCAAATATCCATTGATCGGCAAGAAGCATCAGGTTTGGTTAACGCGCGAATTATTCTACGCAGCTAGTGGTTCACGCGCACCTTCGCCATCTGGCTGCGATCAGATTATCTATTAAGATCATCACTTAAAGTCCCGCGACTTTAATGAAAAATGCTCAAGATACTGACTGTAGTCCTCAACATAGCTTGCAATGACGTGAATCACTGACTCCTTTCGTTCCATCACTCCCCTTATCTTCAACAAGCGACCTTGCACAATGGCGGCACGGAAGTTTTCGAGCACCCGTGTCCAGATCACCACATTGATATTGTTGGTCTCATCTTCAAGGGTTAGGAACAACACGCCAGAAGCCGAGGAGGGACGTTGCCGGCCGGTGACAATACCGGCCACCTGCACGAACCTGCCATGGTGCAATTGTTCAAGATCAGCTGCGCTTTTTAGACCACTAAAGGCCTCTTGTTGGCGCAGAATGGCCATCGGATGCCGGCCAAGGGTCAGTCGCAGGCTGGTATAATCTGCGCGCAGGTCGTCGGTCTCTGAGGGTGGCGGCAGGTAAATGGGGGTTTGCTCGGCAACATTGCCCAGGTCTTCAAACTCGCCTTGTCCCTGTTGACTGGGCGTCGGCTGCGCCATCATGCCTTTGGCTTCCCAATGGGTCTGGTAGCGGTTACCGGTTAACGACTTTAAGGCACCGCCTTCGGTTAAGCGTGCTAAATCACCTTTGTCGAGCCTGGCCTGTCTTGTCAGGTTTTGCAGATTGGTAATGTGTTGCGTGGTGCGTGTTTGAATAATCCGTTCGGCGACATCTTGCCGAAAACCTTTGATACGACTAAAGCCTAAACGCACCGCGGGCTGTGAATAGTTAGAATGGTTGTAGCTTGCTTGATTAGATTGCTGTTCGGGCTCTTCCAGTGTGCTCTCCCATTCACTGTGGAAGATATCCACCGGGCGCACTTCAATATCGTGGCGTTTGGCATCCTGCACTAGCTGCGACGGCGAATAAAACCCCATCGGTTGGCTGTTCAATAGACCGCAATAAAAGGCTGCCGGCTCATGTTGTTTAAGCCAGGCAGAAAAATACACCAGCAGGGCAAAGCTGGCGGCGTGGGATTCGGGGAAGCCGTAATCGCCAAAGCCTTTGATCTGCTCGCAGATACGCTCGGCAAATTCGCGTGCATGGCCACGGGCTAACATGCCGTCAATCAACTTTCGCTGAAACACCTCTAGGCCGCCTTTGCTTTTCCATGCCGCCATGGCGCGGCGCAGTTGATCTGCCTCGCCGGGGGTAAAGCCGGCCGCGACCACTGCCAACCGAATCACCTGTTCTTGAAAGATCGGCACACCCAATGTGCGGCCTAAAACGTCTTTTACTTCATCGTTGGCATAGGTGACGGCTTCCTCGCCATTACGCCGCTTCAAATAGGGATGCACCATGTTGCCCTGAATCGGCCCGGGTCGAACAATGGCCACCTCAATCACCAGATCATAAAAACAGGCGGGCTTTAAACGTGGCAGCATGGACATCTGCGCCCGGGACTCGACCTGAAACACACCAATGCTGTCACCGCGTTGTAGCATCTGATAGGTCAGCGGGTCTTCCGGCGGGATGCTGGCGATGGTTAAGTTTGTGCCGCGATAATTGTTGATCATATCCAGACTCTTGCGAATCGCGGTCAACATGCCCAGCGCTAATACATCAATTTTCATCAAGCCTAAGGACTCAAGATCGTTTTTGTCCCATTGAATAATGGTGCGGTCATCCATGGCGGCATTTTCGACCGGCACCAGATGCGACAGGGGCCCACGCGAGATGACAAAGCCGCCGACATGCTGGGATAAATGCCGGGGAAAGCCGAGAATGTCGCTGACGAGACTTATAAATTGGGCAATCACCGGGCTGCGGGGGTTAATGCCGGCTTCTTCAAAGCGCGCCAGCAACTCATCCGGCTTATCCCACCAGGACAACGACTTAGCCAACTTTTCTACTAACAGCAAATCCATACCCAAGGCCTTGCCGACATCGCGCACGGCACTTTTCGGGCGATAGGTAATCACCGTTGCCGCAATGGCAGCACGATCGCGACCATATTTTTTGTAAATGTACTGAATCACTTCCTCGCGCCGCTCGTGCTCAAAGTCGACATCAATGTCCGGCGGCTCGTTACGTTCTTTAGAGATAAACCGCTCGAACAACATACTCGACTTGGCCGGGTCCACCTCGGTAATCTTCAAACAAAAACACACCGCGCTGTTGGCCGCCGAGCCGCGCCCTTGGCACAGAATTTCTTGGGTGCGGGCAAAGTGCACCACATCAAACACCGTCAAAAAATAATACTCGTATTCAAGCTCGGCAATGAGTCCCAGCTCTTTTTCAATCAACGCCTGCACATGGGGTTTAATCCCTGCTGGCCAACGCTCTTTGGCGCCGTGCTCGACTAACTGGCGCAAATAAGCGGCCGGTGAAAGATGCGGCGGCACCAGTTCCTCTGGGTATTCATAACGCAGTTCATCAAGCGAGAAATCGCACAGCTCGCTAATGACGATGGTTTCTTGCAGCAAAGCAGGGGGATACATCTGCGCGATCACGCCCAGGGGCCGTAAATGCTTTTCGCGATGGGCAAACAACAACTTGCCGGCCAAGCGCACCGACTGACCAATGCGCACCGCAGAGATAACATCCTGCAGGGCCTTACGATCGGCATGATGCATATGCACATCGCCCATGGCGACCATATTAATATGTAAACCTTGATGTAAATCAAAGGCCTGCTGGTAGGCGGCGATTTCTTGGCCATCGGGAAAGATCTCGATACCCAACCAAAGCCGATTGCCAAAGATACCCTGCAAGGTTTCACCCAGCTTGGCTTCCTGTGTCGACTCGCCCGGCAACCAGATCGCCAGACACTGATCCATGCCATAGTGAAGATCTTTAAGCCGCACCTGATAACTGCCTTTCTCGGCTCGCCGCCGTGCCACCGTAATCAAATGGCACAGCTGGCCATAACCAACTCGATTGGGTGCAAGCACAATGAGATGTACATCCTCATCAAAATGAAACTCGCTTCCCACAATTAACTTAATACCCACTTCCTTCGCCGCCACATGCGCCTTCACCACACCAGCCACAGAACATTCGTCAGTCATCGCGATAGCGCGATAGCCCAAAGCACTGGCTTGCTTGACCAGTTCTTCTGGATGCGACGCACCACGCAGGAACGAATAGTTGCTGATGCAGTGCAGCTCGGCGTAGGGGGAGGGTTTGGGTTTTGTTTTGTTGTGTTGTTGCATGGTTGTGGTTATTGGGCCTCTGGGTTGTGGGCTGTAAGCCTTTGGGTATATGGCTATTGGCGGTTTTTGTGGTGTTGGGTATGTTGGTTGTTGTTTGAGCACAATTTATTGTTACTGTATGTACGTACAGTAGTATTTGGTGGGAGGGATTTCAAGGGAATTTTTGGTTTTTGGGGGTGGAAGATTTACTGAGGTGGAGATTGTGGAGTTGGATTTTGGTGGGGTGGTTGGAAAGTGAGCAGGTGGGGCGAGGTGGCTTTGGATTGGGGTTGATTTATGTCAGGGAGAAAAGTTTAGGACATTCGTTAACTCGTTATCGCTTGCACACTATTGGTCTAATGGCTTACAAACCATCCAGTTTAGAAAATGAACTGACGAAACTCTAAGTCTCAGAAATGTAAGTTAATGACGGTTAGAAATGTAGGTGATTGACCAAATGATGGATGTCATGAATTTCTTTCAGAACTAAAGAACCAAGTATAAAAAGTCGTAATTATCCCATGATCCAGCATTGAGGCCACGTAGCCGTGATCACCGAAAAATTGAACAACCGTACGGAACTCGGCATAGTTAAAGCAAGATTTCACAGACGAAATAATCCGTCTCTCGCAGAAGGTCTGGTCACCGTAGTACATCCACAATTTAGTAATTCTCGCAGAATGCTGGAATGCTGGAAAAATCTGCACACTTAAACTCACTACCAAAATCTCCCGCTGGTTTTGCTTACCAAAGGCACAAACCCGAAGAAACCGACCTGTACAAGATCATTGAGCAAAACCTTCCTTCATTTCAATCTCATCTTTCCAGTGCCGACATTTCGCTGCCACGGTTCGTCCATGAAGAATTCCGTAGTTACCTTCAATGCGGAATGCTCAAGCATGGTTTTCTTCGCGTAAAGTGCAATGGTTGCAGATTCGAACACCTGGTAGCTTTTTCATGCAAGCTTCGCGGTTTCTGCCCATCATGCGGCGCGCGTCGTATGGTTGAGACATCCGCACACTTGGTGGATCATGTGTTCCCAAAAGCGCCAGTGCGTCAGTGGGTACTCAGTTTCCCCTGGCCTTTGCGTCTACTTTTCGCTCGTCAACCCAACACACTTAGCCGATGCCTTGCTGTCATAATTCGCGCAATAGAAACAGACCTCATCCATCGCGCTGGACTAACGCGAGATAGTGGTGCACGAAGCGGTATTGTGACCCTGGTACAGAGATTTGGAAGTGCCTTAAATTTGAATATTCACCTACATATGCTTGCGCTTGACGGCGTTTACACGGTTGGCAAGTCAGGCAAAGCCAAATTTCATCGAGTAAACGCACCCAATCAAACAGAACTGCGAGCCTTGTTCAATCGCGTCATCCAACGTGTAGTACGTAGACTCGAAAAAGAAGGCTTGCTCATTCCAGACCCAGCGCAACCATGGCTCGATCTTGACTTCCATGAGCCATTGGATTCTCTCAGCGCCGCATCTATCCGATATCGCATCGCAATTGGTTCTCATTCTGGCAGTCGTACACTTACGCTACATGACCCATCGTTCATCCGAACAGACAAACATGAGAAAACCTTGACTGCAGATCGTGATGGTTTTTCACTCAACGCTGCCGTATCTTGTCAACCATTTCAGCAGGATCGATTGGAGCGTCTTTGCAGATACGTAACAAGACCAGCTATCTGTCTGGCGCGGCTCACAGTCAGAGCTGATAGCAAGATCCAATATGAGCTGAAGAATCCATTTAGGGACGGAACCACACATATTCTGTTTTCACCCTTGGATTTCCTGAGCAAGCTTGCTGCGCTGGTACCCAAACCCCGACATAATCTTGTGCGATATCACGGTGTATTCGCGGCTAATGCGAAATTAAGAAAGCAGATCGTCCCAAAGAATGACAAGAGACGGAAGAAAGTTGAGGACAAAGGGGATAACAAAACACGTAAAAAAACCGAACAACCCGCGAAGCGAGATGAACTTGTTGCTCCTTTAACCTGGGCTCAAAGACTCAAGAGAGTTTTTAACATTGATATTACCTTGTGCCCAATATGCGGCGGCACCATGCGGGTTATTGCCGACATCACTGATCCAGACATAATCCAGAAGATCCTGGATCATCTAACGGGGCCGCCGAGGCCGCAACCGCCACCAATTAAACCTGCGACAGCTATCCAATCCTAAATTATGCCTGGACAAACAGCCAAATACCTCTGCCCGACATTTAAATATCCTAAGTGATCACCCCGACCGTCTGTAAGACTTTAGATCATTTGCTATCAAGACATCGACTAACCTCTACTGAAAAACTGTCATTCAAGCTTTCAAATGCTAAAAAACCCAATTAGGATACTTTTGAAATTCGGAGTAAATGCGCGTTAAAATTGCTATCCTCCTTGGTTCTATTGGAAAGTGGACTGGATAGTATGGTTTGCGCCGCGCTAGCCCTAAAGATTAAAACTGGGATAGCATAAAGGCCGAAATAAATAACAAAACTCTAAAAATATAAGAGGGGTCACCATGAAAAATTTCCATACATTTCTTTGCTTGGCAGTGTCGTTGTTGTTGCCGACGATATTGTCACATGCTGATGATCACAAAGGCGTGTCGTCGTTAGACGCCGTCGGTTTCGATACCATGATGAAAGAGATTTCAAATTGGGGGCGTTGGGGTGAGGCCGATCAGCTGGGTACATTGAATCTGATCACTGCGGCAAAGAAAGCTCAGGCTGCTGCATTGGTTCGCTCAGGTGTTTCTATCTCTCTGGCATTGCCAATGAACAAGGTTGGCGATCATGTAAACGAAAAACCGTTTAAACATACGCCGTTTATCTTTCCTTCAGAACCCGTGTTTGGGATCGACCCTTCGGCAATGCCTCAAGCTGCGGGGGATGTGTTTGAGATTGACTACCATGGTTTTGCTCACTCGCATTTGGACGCTATTAATCACTTCGCCTACCAAGGGAAAATGTATAACGGCTTTGTTTTTGAGCAAGATGAAAATGGCTTTGCTAATCTGGGTATAGAGAATATTGCGCGTGAAGGCATTGTTACGAGAGGGGTGTTGGTAGATTTTCCCGCATTCTTTGGCGTAGACTATTTGCAGCCGGGTAGGGTGATTACTACGGAGGACTTCTTGGCTTGGGAGAAGGCTAGCGGCGTCAAAATAGGTTCTGGGGATGCGTTGATTGTGCGTACCGGGCGTTGGGAAGCCGTGGCGGATAGAGAGCCATGGAACTTTGTAGAAGCCGCCGCAGGCTTGCACGCATCAACAGCCAAATTTCTTAAAGAGCGAGATGTAGCGGTGATTGGCTGTGATGGTGTTACCGACGTTATGCCTTCTGGTGTAGGGCAACGTTTTAATCCAACTCACGAACTGTTGATTATTGGCTTAGGTATGCCGATCTTCGATAACTTGGATCTTGCCGCTTTGACGGCTCAAGTGAATAAGGAAAAGCGTCCTGTGTTTATGCTGGTGGCGGCGCCACTTAGTGTGGCGGGTGCCAGTGGCTCGCCGTTGAATCCGTTGGCTATATTTTAAAGGAATGGCTTTACGTGTTAAAAACCCGCAATTTGCGGGCTTTTTTTTGCGTAACGTCTGCTTAAACCAAGCTTACTCTTTCGCCATTTCAATATGGCCGACTGCTTCGTGGTCTAGGTCTTGGTCGTCGTCTAGGTCTACTGTGACCTTGAGCAAAGTGCCAGTGAAGTTGAACGGTGA
>MEHZ011648420.1_pt1 | contig 24820 bp, 19 predicted proteins | sample 897221 | NCBI WGS metagenome assembly MEHZ01 (sample SAMN05514161, study PRJNA337945) | marine metagenome | isolation source: marine surface water | place: Arctic Ocean | collected 2007-12-13
CCCAGCTGTCGGTGTTACACCCGCTCGATGATGATCGCGGGAGCCATGCCGCCACCTGCACACATCGTGATGAGTCCGAATTGTCCGTCGATTCGTTCGAGCTCGTCGAGTGCGGTGCCAATCAAGATGGCGCCGGTTGCCCCGATTGGGTGGCCGAGCGCCATGGCGCCGCCATTGACGTTCACCTTGTCGCGATCAAGGTTGAGATCACGTTGGAACTTCTCAGACACCACAGCGAAGGCTTCGTTGATCTCGAAGATGTCGATGTCGTCGACGGTCAGGCCAGCTCGTTCGAGCACCTTCAGCGCGGCTGGTACCGGGGCATTCAACATGAGAGTTGGGTCGTCACCCATATTGGCTGTGGCCACAATGCGAGCTCGAGGCTTTAGTCCGTGTGCCTGGGCATAGTCGGCGCTGGCCATCAAGATGGCGGCGGCGCCATCGACCACGCCGGAGCTATTGCCAGCATGGTGCATATGTTCGATTTCGAGGTCCGGGAACTTCTGTGCCATCAACTCGCGGAAGGTGGGGTTGTCTTCGTGCCGGTAGTCGGCAATGGCGGGAAAGCTGGGCTTGAGCGCAGCGAGTGATTCGGCCGTTGTGCCGGGGCGAGGGAACTCTTCGCGGTCAAGCGCAACGGTGCCATCGTGGTTGTAAACAGTGATCAGGCTCTTGTCGAAACGGCCTTCTGCGATTGCACGGGCGGCCCGGGCCTGTGACTCGGCAGCGTGGGCATCGAGGGCGGTGCGAGCAATACCCTCGAGTGTGGCGATCGCATCGGCGCAGACACCCTGATGAGGCTGCGGGTGCAGGTCGCGCAGGTGCAGGTTGTTTGCGCCCATCGGCATCAAGCCCTTTTTGGGCAGTGACATCATCTCTGTGCCACCGCCGATCGACAGGTCCTCCATGCCAGCCATGATCCCGTGGCCGGCCAACGTGGTTGCCGTGATGCCGGATCCACAGAAGCGGTCCAGTGTCACCCCGCTGGCCTTGACGTCATAGCCAGCGTCGAGTGCGGCCATGCGACCCAGGTCTCCGGACTGCTCGCTGACCTGTGAGCTGGTGCCCCAGACGATGTCATCAACCTGGGACGTGTCGAATCCGTTCCTGTCAACGAGGGCCTTTAAGACGGTGGCGCCCAGATGCTGCGGGTGCAGATGCGACAGGCCGCCCTTGCCTTGTTTGCCAATGCCCCGAGGGGTGCGAACAGCGTCGATGATGAATGCGTCAGCCATGGGAAATCCTTGATCCGTGAGGTCTACTGGAACGATAGGTCGCCCCATGCTGCGGAACCGAACCAGCGTTACCGGTTGGACCTGCAAGCTACAATATTGCACAGCCCGTCGGGTACGTCGCCAGGTGAGTGGCGACGCCGGGCCCTGGCATGGGCGGCCATTGGCTGGGTCCTGATCGTGGTCGCTGGCGCTGGTTCATCCACCGACGATTTCTCTACTCGGCGTCGACAACTTGGACATCGTGTGGTTGATTCTGCGGCAACGCTGCAACCGCGACGAAGACCTTGATGAAGAGCATTCAGATCTGCGGCTCGGCTCGACACCGCTGATTCAACTCCGACAGTTCTTGGCAGTGGCCCGTTTCTCGGAACATCTGGTTACCACCGTCCAACAGACCAATGCAGCGTCTAAACAATGCGCTGTTGGCGACAGGTCTGTAGGCGAACGTTGCCGATCCTGTCGCCCCGAGCGGCCCGACGCTACGCAGTCCCGGAAGGGAGCCCAGAAGTTTTGGGAAACAGAATGGGCCATGCTTCGTGACCGGATGGCCGAGGAGGGTCTTGCAGTGGCGGCCTGGAACGGCGATGAGAACCTCGACATCACCCTTGGCGCGTTGATGCGCCGTCGTCGGGCGGGGCGAGTCAGCAGCAGGCGACGAAGATGAATGTCAAGATCACCACCAGGACCGATGGCATCTAGATCACGGTCGTGGCCAAGGTGGTAGGGCTCGGAGCCGTTATCGACATGGTTGCCACGGCGACCGAAGCAGGTGCGCTTGTGCGCTCGGTTGCTCTAGAGACCGTCGTCCTGGGCGGGCTGACTATTGCTGGGCGAGCTCCTCGAGAACGACGGCCACGCCGTATTCGGTATTGCTCAGCGTGACTTCGTCGGCGATGGCGAGGGCCTCGCTTGTTGCGTTTGCCATGGCGATGCCGCGGCCAGCCCACGCCAGCATTGACAGGTCATTATTGTTGTCGCCAAAGGCCACAACGTCGGCTGCAGCGATACCTAACTTCTCGCAGAGCCGAGCCACTCCTAACGCCTTATCGCCACCCGGCGGTGTGAGTTCGACGAACGACGTGCCCGATGTCGTGACATGGGTGCCATCGGGAACCAACAACGAGGCGGCTCGGATCAAGTCGGAAGACTCGAGCGTTGGATGGCTCACGAAGATCTTGCCGATGTTGTCCGTCGCCCATGCCGCAGTGTCTTGGCGCTGACCGCCGTCGAAGGAGTTCGGGAACACAGCACGGAATCCAGCGTCAAAGCTGAAACCTGCGTCGTGCTCGAAACCAAAACCGATGCCATCGATTTGTTGTGCCAATTGATCCACCATCGTGCGCACGTCGTGTTCGCTGAATAGCAGGCGTTCTTCTAGGATTCGGGTTGGTAGTTCCATGCGGTGACCACCGTTGGAGCCAATGAACCAATGGGCCTTGGCACCGCTGTCGAGCACACGGTCGACGCCGCCGAAGTAGCTCCGGCCTGTGACCGCGGCGAAGACATACCCCGCATCAACCGCAGCGTTGACGGCAGCAACCGTGCGGGGTTCGGGAACGCTGTTCGGCCCAAACAAGGTGCCGTCGAGGTCAGAAGCGATCAGTCGTTGTGCCACTGCGTTGTGTCTAGCAGCGACACGTCCCGGTTGTGCTGACCATCCAACGCGTCCAGGTGACGTGTTGGTTCTCCGCCGCATCAACACATCACAACCGGGCAACTACCGCCAGGCCGTAAGATCGCAGCGATGGCAGCCCCAGGGACCAAGGCTTCGATCGGGTACGCCGGTTTCGGCACCTGGTACGACGAACACCGAACACGAGTTCTTGATCCAGCGCTGTCGGTGGCGATGGCCGCGTTGCTAGCTGCTCTTGACGACGCCTTGTCAGATCGCGACCGAACTCGGATTCGCCGTATCTCCGGTCGGGTCAAGTCAAAGCGGCGGGCGTGGCGAAAGCTCAAGCGGCTTCTTCGCGAGGGAGCGATCACCACCGTCGACGACGTACCCACCGCAATCCGCGACCTGGTCGGCCTACGTATCACCTGTACAAATCTGCGAGACATCGAGATGGTCCAGGCCGCCCTCGACGCGCTCCCGCTACCCGGCAGCTCGGTGATGGGGTTGTGCTTCGATCCCGGATCAGAGCGCGACTATGTGATCGAGCCAAAAGAGTCCGGATATCGCGGTTGGCACGTCAATCTTGAGGTCGGCATCGAGGTCGAGGGCAAGGCCGCTCCGGTGACCATTGAGCTGCAGGTCCGAACGCTGCTTCAAGACAGTTGGGGTGAGCTCACCCACGAGGACACCTATAGCAAGGATGGCGAGCTTCCGCCCTTGGTCGAGGTTCTGAGCAAGCGGATGGCCGACTTGTTCGCAACGCTCGATGACATCGCCGAGGATCTTCGCAGCGAGCTCGACCGTCTCGACCAGGCCGCCGTCGCGGAACCTGGATCCGCTGACCCGGCAGCCCTCGATCTGCAAAGCGAGCAAGCGGCTGACGCGGCATCGGTTCTAATGGCTCGCTGGTCAGAGCTCGACCGACCGGTTGACCTGGCAGCACTTGCCTGGCAACTACAGGCCGAGTTCGGTGCGGAAATCAGCGATACATGGTTCGGCGCTGCGAGCTTCAAACGTTTCTTGCTGCAGTCGATTCCCCAAGCAGACATCAGTACCGGACGACAGGCGTACCTGCTTCCGGCCCAACCCGAGGCGGCGGTTGAGCCCGAGGTCGTCGTCGAGCCAGAAGCCATCACGCTGACGAACGATGTTCCTGGGGGCGCTCGAGCGCTGCGCCGCGTCGATCCCGGTTTCCCGCTGCTCGAAACGAAACGTTGGGAGTCCCTCTTTTCCCAACTGGCTGAAGCCTGGCGGCGCATCGGAAAGCTTGAGCCCAACGCTCGATCACTGAATCGTGTGACGCTCTCGGCGCGCGATCGTTCGCGCTCGGCTGGCAACACGGTGTCACGTCGTCACCTTGACTATGTGGCCAAGGCGCTCCTCACCACCGAGAGCGACGGTCATCCACTCGATGCAGCCGCTATAGCGACGAACTTTGCTGACTTGACGTTGCAGCGCATGACTGATTTGCGAATCATCGGCGAACGGGACCGCAAACAGCGGGCCCAGATCCAGCGCTGGTTAGGCACCGACCCCGAATCCACTTGAGCCGCGCCACTAGCGTGTGGGCATGGCTCGTATCGCAGTTGTTGGTCCCGGTTCAGTTGGTGTTTTCTTTGCAGGCCACCTTGCTGCAGCTGGGCATGACGTGATCGCATGCGCTCGACGACCATTCGACCGTTATGTCATCGAATCGACCGAGTTTCCGCTGGACATCGAAGCAACTGTCGTGACAGACCCCAGCGATATCGAGTCGGCTGTTGAGTGGGTACTGGTCTGTGTGAAGGCACACCAGACGGAGGGAGCGGCCGACTGGTTGGCGGCATTGTGCGATCAGGACACCCGGGTGTTGGTCGCACAGAACGGCATTGAGCACCACCGGGTTGATCCGTTTGTGAATGGTGCAGCTTCGATTCCTGCGGTTGTGTATTGCGGCGCTGAGCTCATTGAACCCGGACGGATTGAGCATCTGACTTCGGGTCGGCTGATTGTGCCGGCGGAACCCTTTGGCCAAGAACTCGCTGAGCTGTTCGTCGATTCGCAGGCCGAGTTGCACCCGTCGGACAACTTCGCCACCCATCAGTGGCGCAAACTGAGTATAAACATTATGGCGAATGGCCTTACCGCCTTGACCCGGCGCAGGATGGGCGTCGTCGCCGAGTCAAGCATCCGGCCCATTGCGGTTGCCTTGGTCCGTGAGTGCTGGGAATTGGCTAAAGCCCAAGGCGCCGACCTTGATCCTGACAACGCCGAAGAGGTAATCGAGACTCTCATCGCTGGTGGTCGAGATGGTGGCACGTCGATGTTCTATGACACCATGGCGGGCCGCCCGACTGAACACGACGCCATCCACGGCGCAGCACTGCGGTGTGCGGATCGTCTGGGTATCGACACGCCAACTATTCGGATCATCCATGGGCTGCTCGATGCCCGGGCACCGACGAGCTAGATAGATCGTTCCGATCTGCCGACCGGTGAAGGCCAAGAGACACCATGGCTGGCTCCCGTGCCAAGATGGCTACATGCTCGAATTGGTTGGTTTCGGAAGTGACAGCGCTGGGGTAGAGAATCTGGCCAGCCGACTTGGTGGCATGGCCTATGCCAATCATGTGACCGAACGCGACGAGCGACCGTATTCATCCATGATCCGGGTGGCGACCGACGATGTGGAGGCCGTGCGGTCGGTCAGCGATGTTGGCATGTACGTCTGCTTCAGTCGTGTGATCAAGCCGCCCGTCGCCGAGCCAACCGCCGAGCGTTCAATCGCCACGTTCGGTCTGGTGCGTAACGCTGCCATGACACATCGCGAGTGTGATGACCATTGGCGCGACACCCATGGACCCCTGGCACTTCAGATGCATCTGGCCATGTGTGATTATTCCCAACTCGCCGTCGTCGACACGATCCATGGGCAAGAGCTGGACGGCATTGCCATGTGTGCGTTCAGCACGCGTCGCGATTTGAGCACCAAGTTCTTTAACGACGACGCCGCAAAAAGGGCGATCGTGAAGGACGTCACGACGTTCAGCGACACTGCGGGCTCACCACCTCGGGTGGTACTGCAACAACTGATCTGACAGCGACATCTGTACCTGACTAATTGTCCGCAGCTTCGAATTGCTTAGCAGGACACGGCTCTGCACGAGGGTGTAGCGTTCGACCCTCTAACAGGGGACGGCTTCGTGAGAAAACACAAGACAAAGCAGCATCTGCCGCGGCCTCGACTGACGACGCCGTGGGTTCGGGTCGATGGCGAACTGGTTCCAGCAACGTGGGACGAAGCCCTCGATCGTGTTGCCGAAGGTTTTACAGCGGCTCGGGAACAAGGCGCCAGTGGCGTACACAGCTTCGGAATGTTCAGCTGTTCCAAGTCGACAAACGAGATGAACTACGCCGCCCAGAAATTCTCGCGGGTGGTGATGGAGTCGAACGACATCGATTCCTGTAATCGAACGTGACATGCTCCTTCGGTGGTCGGTCTGGCCACAGTTCTTGGAGCCGGCGGCGGAACCTCGTCCTATAAGGAAATTGAAGAGACCGACGTCATCTTGTTGTGGGGCTCGAACGCCCGCGAGGCACATCCGATCTTCTTCCACCATTTGCTGAAGGGCATCGATGCTGGTGCAACGATGTACGCCGTCGACCCACGACGTACATCGTCAGCCAAGTTCGCTGATGTGTGGCTTGGTCTCGAAGTAGGCAGCGATGTTGCGTTGGCGAACACGGTGGCTCGTGAGATCATCGCCGCTGATCTCCACAACAAGGACTTCATTACACACTCAACGCAGGGCTTTGATGAGTTGAAGGCGGCGGTCGAGCCATACACACTCGAGCGTGGCAGTGAACTAACCGGCGTGCCCGCCGAAGCCATCCGTGAGATGGCCCACGCCTATGCCACCGCCGAAACGGCGCAGATCCTGTGGACTCTCGGTATCACCGAGCATCACAACGCCGTCGACAACGTCCTGGCACTCTGCAACCTTGCGCTGCTGACGGGCCATGTTGGACGTTGGGGCAGTGGCCTGGTGCCATTGCGCGGTCAGAACAACGTGCAGGGTGGCGGCGACATGGGTTCGCTGCCAGACAAGCTTCCTGGTTTTCAGAACGTCAACGACGATGTCGCCCGCGGCAAGTTCGAGGCGGTCTATGGCGTTGCGTTGAACCCCGAGCCTGGGATCCATCTCACGCTCATGTTCGAGGCAATGGAACGCGGCGAGATGAAAGCTGTCTACGTGATCGGCGAGAACCCGGCCGACAGCGAAGCCGATATCCACCATGCACGCAAGATGCTCGAAGGCCTCGACCTGCTGGTCGTGCAAGACATCTTTATGACTCGCACCGCGGAGATGGCCGACGTTGTTTTGCCTGCCTCTATTGCGTGGGCCGAATCAAACGGCACGGTCACGTCATCAGAGCGACGAGTGCAACGAGTCCGAGCTGCGGTCACGCCACCTGGCGAAGCCCGCGACGACATCCAGATCATCTTCGATATCGCTGCTCGCATGGGACATGACTGGGGCACACCTGATTCGGAACAACTCTGGAATGAGTTGCGATCACTATCGCCGATGCATGCCGGCATGAGCTGGGACCGACTCGAATCTGAAGGCGGCCTGCAATGGCCGTGCCCCGATATAGAGCATCCGGGTTCTCCTTTCTTGCATAGCTGGTTGTGGGCCGACGATCTCGATGGTCGCGAGCCGGCACCGTTTAGCGCTCTTGTGCACCAGGGTCCCAAGGAAGAACTGTCCGAGCAGTTCCCACTACGACTGACCACTGGCCGTGCGCTCGATTCGTACAACACCGGTGTGCAGTCCGGCGGTTACAACTCACCGATTCGTTATGGCGATGCACTCGATATGAACCCCGTTGATGCGACCAGCATGGGCATCCAAGACGGCGAGACCGTGCAGGTGTCTTCGGCCCGAGGGACCGTGAAGATGGCTGTGCGCTATCAAGCTGACATCCCCGAAGGCCTGACCTTCACCACATTCCACTTCCCCGAACTTGTCGACGTCAACGTGATGACCAGCGATGCCTGGGACAAACGCTCTGGCACCGCCGAGTTCAAAGCCGCCTCGATCCGCGTCGACAAACTGGAAACGGCCTCGGCATGAACTTCCACCTGAAAGAGCTGAGCTCAGACAACCTGAGTTGGAGCGACGGACGAGCGGGTGGCGAGCGAGAGACGAGCCGCTGCGAATTGATATCGAGTGCTGCGTGCCAACGCCTAGGGCGCAGCTTGCGGAGCCCGGAGATGTCGCCGAGCCGCTGCGAATTGATATCGAGTGCTGCGTGCCAACGCCTAGGGCGCAGCTTGCGGAGCCCGGAGAATCGACATGGCTGATCTGAAATTCACTGACGCGGTTGCGTCGCCGGGCGAGATCGCAGCTGTCGAAGCAGTCCTTGGCGATGAGCGTGCGCTTGTCTATGAGCATCCCCGCCTGGTTCGTGGCGGCACTAGACGCCGTCACCGGCTGCGTCATATGTTGCTGCCAGCGTTGCACGCCTTGCAGAACGAGGCTGGCTGGATCAGCAAGGGTGGCCTCAACTATGTGTGTGAAGAACTGCAGGTACCGCCGGCCGAGGCATACGGCGTGGCCAGCTTCTACGAGATGTTCCGTGTCGACCAGGCTCCTGACCATGACGGTCCTGTCACCCACGTATGTATCGATGGCCCCTGTCGAGCAGGATCAGCCGACATCATCGCGTCGGTTACGGCCGCCGGGGGGCATGTGCACGAGAGCCCGTGTCTTGGTCAATGCGAGCGCCCAACAGCAGTGTTCATCCAGGGCCGTCGCGGCCCCGACACCGTCGAAGCCGATGCCGAGCCATTTGTTCGACCGCAGCAAGACGCTGCGGGCCTTCGCCTGCTTCATCGCATGGGTGTTGTGAATCCGAACAGCCTGGACAGCTACCGCGAACACGGGGGCTATGTTGCGTTGGCTAAGGCGATCGATATAGGCCCGGACGAAGTGTTGGCCGAGCTCAGCGACTCTGGCTTGTCTGGGCGTGGCGGCGCTGCCTTCCCGACGGGATTCAAATGGGGCGCCGTGCGCGACGCCGAAGGCGACACCAAGCACATGGTGGCCAACGCGGACGAGAGCGAGCCTGGCACGTTCAAGGACCGCACCATTATGGAGAATGATCCGTTCGCTCTGATCGAAGCCATGACTATTGCCGCTGTTACTACGGGTGCTGAGCACGGATGGATCTACATTCGTGGTGAGTATCCGCTTGCGACGGCTCGTATCGAGAATGCGATTGACCAGGCACGATCGGCTGGCTTGCTGGGCAACGATATTGCCGGGTCGAACATGGCATTTGATATCGAAGTGCGCCGTGGTGCCGGGGCCTATATCTGTGGCGAAGAAACGGCGTTGTTCAACAGCATCGAAGGGTTCCGCGGTGAGCCTCGCAACAAGCCGCCGTACCCGACGACCCACGGCCTGTTCAACCAGCCAACTGCCATCAATAACCCCGAGACCTTGTTGAACGTCCTGCCGATTGTGCTCGACGGTGCGCAGGCCTACCGTTCCATTGGTACCGAAGGCTCGCCTGGCACACGCCTCTTCTGTCTTTCGGGCGCCATCGCCAACCCGGGTACCTATGAGCTTGCGTTTGGTACGACACTTGGTGAGTTGCTCGAGCACGCAGGTGGCGTGACTGGTGACTTGCAAGCGGTGCTGCTTGGCGGCGCGGCTGGATCATTTGTGACAGCAGCTTCGCTTGACATGCCACTCACCCTTGAAGACACTCGGGTTGCTGGCACCACGCTGGGGTCCGGCGTCGTCATGGTGTTCGACACGACCGCCGACCTGACCGACATGTGCACCCGCATCGCCGAGTTCTTCAAGAACGAATCGTGCGGCCAGTGTGTGCCATGCCGCGTTGGTGCTGTACGCCAGCACGAGATGATGGTCGAGCTGCGTTCGAAAAACGGTGTCGGTTTGGCTCCCGATAAGCGCCAGCTTCACGCCGATATGAATAGTGCCATGGCCGACGCATCAATCTGTGGTCTCGGCCATACAGCAGGGTCCGCCGTCGCTTCAGCACTGGCCCTTGGCCTCATCGGAGAATCCTCATGACCCATCGACCTTGCCGAGTGTGCACTCTCCAGGGGAGTACACAGTACGTAATCGGAGAATTGGTATGACCGGAACAATGAATCCGTCTGAAGTCGGCGTGCTCATTCGCACGGTGACGATCAGCATCGACGGCGTCGACGTAAAGATCCCCGAAGGCGGGACGGTCCTGGACGGCTGCAAGACAGCCGGCATCGATACCCCCACGCTGTGTTACTCCGACAATCTGACACCGGTCAATGTCTGTCGAGTGTGTGTTGTTGAGCTCGAAGGCAGCCGCACCCTTATTCCGTCGTGCTCTCGGCCAGCCGAAGAAGGCATGGTGGTTCACACCGACTCTGGTCGGGTCCGCCACAGCCGCAAGATGGTCTTGGAGTTTCTGGGTTCGGGTGTCGATCTGAGCCAGGCCGACGACATGAATTCGTGGGCAGAACACTACGGAGCTGACCCGAGCCGCTACGGCCCAGCCGCCGAGAAGATCAACGAAGAAGTCAAGATCCAAGACGACCTCTACATCCGCGATTATGACAAATGTGTGCTGTGTTACAAGTGCGTCGAAGCCTGCGGTGACGACGCACAACACACGTTTGCAATCTCGGTTTCGGGCCGCGGATTCGCGGCCCGTATCAGCACCGAGTTCGATGTCGCCCTGCCTGACTCGGCATGCGTGTATTGCGGCAACTGCGTGGCGGTATGTCCAACGAACGCCTTGCAGTTCAAGACTGAATGGGACCTACGCGAAGCAGCCAACTGGAAGCCCGAGGAACAGACTGTCACAACTACGATCTGCTCCTATTGCGGCGTCGGTTGCAACCTCGAGATGCACGTGCAGGACAACATAATCGTCAAGGTCACGTCGCCCAATGACCACAGCGTGACCAACGGGAATCTCTGTATCAAGGGCCGTTTCGGCTGGCAATACGTGCAGCCCACAATCACTACTCGCTGAGAGACGAACGCCATCTTGGGTGGGGTCTGGACGACCTGGCGTAACCATCAGGGTGGTTGTCATTGTTTAGGAGGCTGGCGCATCTTGTCCGTCACCGGGCGCACGCTCCGATAGTTACCCTCGGCACGGCCAACGCCGAGGTCCTGTTAGGTCAACGCAGGTGCGTCGGGATCGACGACGGTGACCTCGACTCCTGTTCGGGTGCGCAACGCTGCGACGAGATCGTCAACCGAGGTTCCCCTAATGGCTATTGGTGCGCCGAGCACGATTGATTGTGCGCCACTGGTTTTCGCCAACTCGACAACCTCGTCGTCGACCTCGCCTGTGCGTACGACCACGCGCATGGTCTCAACCTGCTTGTAGCTGGCTTCGGCCACGGTCTGCATATGGGCGTTCAGCAGCCATTCGAGTTCGTCGATAACCAGCTTGATGAAGCCCGTGTCGAGATCTGCGAAGTGCGGAGGATCAAGAATGGCCAGGTACGTAAGGTTTTGGTCCGCATCTGCGGCCTGGTCATACGCCGCTCGCAGGGCTGCGCCTCGGCCGGTGCCGCCCCAGCTCACATAGATAAGTTCGCCCATGTCGTGTGCGGTACTCATCGGTTGTCCAACTCGCCAGGAGGAGCAACGTCGGTTTCCCAGCGTTCCTCGATCAGGTCGAGAGCGGCCATGCGGTTGTTTAGTTCGACCGTCAGATCATGGCCGACGTCGGTGCTCACGAACCCGCTGCGGACCATCTCACCAATAGCGGACTGTTCGGCAACCAGTGCGTCTCGCCTGGCCTGCAACAACATGGTGATTTCGAGTTCAGGATGAGTGCTGAAGTGTTCGGCAAGCTCATTACGGGCCTCGGCGACTTCTTCGTTGTAGTTGCTCTGCATCGCCTTTGCCATAGATGAGAACAGGACACCTTCGCTGCCCAGGCGCTGAATCTCGGCAGCCCCAGCTCGCCGGGAGTAGATGCGTGCCTGGATCTCTTGCTGGTGACGTTGGTTTGCCTGTTGCCCCGATAGTCCAAGGCGTTCGATAAGACCGCTGATCGTGGTGCCCTGGATCAGCAGGGTGAACAGCACCACACCAAAGGTCATGACGAGCAGTGTGTCGACGACATCGGGTGCGAAGTCGCTTTCTTCGAGCAGCAGGGCAAGCGCGAGGGAGATAGCGCCACGGAGGCCGCCCCAGTACATGACATGGCGGAACGAGGTCGGTACGCGCCGGCTCGGTTGCACCCTTGCATGGATGGCCCCAAACCCGTAGACGATGACCAAGCGTGTCAGCAGGATCGCACCGATGGCGATCGCCACATTCAGGATGTTCTCTGCGATGTCGATTTCGCGCAGGTTGATCTTCAGTCCAATGACTAGGAACACCAGCGAGTTCACTAGGAACGTCAGCACTTCCCAGAAGTACTCGAGCGTGATTCGCGTGGTGGGTGAGGTGTTGCGCAGCCCGATGTTGCCGACCATGAGCCCAGCGGCGACTACCGCAAGGATGCCGCTGAAATGCAGGTCCTCGATGTTGAAAATTAGCCCGAACTCTTCGGCGACCAGGAACGATCCATAGGCCAGAGCCAGGCTGGTTGTGGTCTCGATGAGCGCATCGTCGACCCGAGCCAAAACGACCTCGGAGACGAACCAGCCGAGCACGATGCCAACGGCCAGTCCGCCACCGCCGACGATCAGGAAGTCGCCAATGGCGTTGCCGATGCCGAAGCTTTCGCCGGGTGCAGCAGCGCTTACAGCAAGCGTGAAGGCAACAAAGGCCACTGCGTCGTTGAACAGGCTTTCGCCCTCGACGAGAACCGACAGGCGTTTGGTCACGCCCAGCGATTTGAAGAATGCGATCACAGCGACCGGGTCGGTTGCCGAGATCAGCGCACCAAACGCGACTGCTGCCAGCCACGGCACACCAACGAGCCACCACACGATCCAGCCGACGGCGAAGGTGCCAAGCATGGTGCCGCCGATGGCGAATATGAGAATCGGCACCAGGTCGGCTTTGAGCTTCGGCCAGGGGATATGCAGCGTGGCCTCGAACAGAAGCGGCGGAATGAGCAACCCCAGAATCAGTTCGGCGGAGAAGTCGATATCGACGAAGTTGGGGAAGAACGCAAACGCCAGGCCGACCAGAACCAGGGCGACCGTGTACGGCACCTTGATGCGTTTGACGACGATAGCCATCGCCGCAGCGACCGCCAGCAGAACAACGACGCTCAGTTCTTGTTCGAGGAAATTGCTTCCGGCCTCAGCAGCGAGCAGGTTCATGGTGGACACGGCGAGAGTGTAGAGCCCTGATCCCAAGTAGTTCGGGGACAGTGAGTGCGGCTTCGTGGACGAGGCCGCTCGGGTGCGTCTGTCCACGCTTCATCAACCCTGATCGCAGGATCTGCAGCACTTTGCAGCCGGGCACCCGGGCCGAGGGGTAGTCTCGTCGGCGGTGCGCTCGCTTTCGTCGTTGATCGGCTTCGTTAAATCCGACCTGGCGAAGCTGCTTCGTTTTGCGGCCGTGTCTGTGGTCACCGTGCCACTCGGACAGCTGCTGCTGCTGTTCTTTCTCGAGGTAGCCGATACGCGGCCATTTCTCGCCAACCTCATCGCCGTAACCATTGCGACCATCCCGAACTACTTTCTGAATCGCTATTGGGTGTGGAACAAACGCGGCGCCAGCAGCCTGCGCAGTGAGATCGTGCCGTTCTGGGCGATTGCTTTTGTTGGCTTGGTCCTGTCGACAGTTCTTGTGGCGGTTGCATCGCAGCTCACCGACCTGACCATCGTGTTCCTGGCGGCCAATCTCTGTGCCTATGGCGTCTTGTGGGTGTTCAAGTTCTTCGTGCTCGAGAAATACCTGTTTGGCGACACTCCGCTCGAGGTGAGCCCATGACCGATCTACCCGTCACGGAGATGCCAGCCGAGCAGCGAGCTCTGGCTGAAGCAGCGCGAGGCTTCATGCCCGTCGACGAAGGTCTGGCTCTGTACTCATCGGCGTTCCAGGCGCCAACCGGCGCGTGGCTCGAGGTCGGAAGCTACTGCGGCAAGTCGGCCCTGTACTTCGGATTCGCGGCGAAGGCTCAAGGTTCGATCCTGTTCGCACTCGACCACCATCGGGGAAGCGAAGAGAACCAAGCGGGCTGGGAGCATCACGAGGTCGACCTGGTCGACCCGGCAATCGGCAAGATGGACACGCTTCCGATCTTTCGTCGCACGGTGTATGACGCCGGGATAGAAGGCACCGTCGTGGCACTCGTTGGAGACTCCGCAACAATCGCCACGCACTGGAACACGCCGCTTGCCTTGCTCTTCATCGACGGAGGCCATGGTGAGAAGCCAGCACACGCCGACTACGAACACTGGGTTCCCAAGGTCGCGACTGGTGGTCTTTTGTTGATCCACGATGTGTTCCCTAATCCGGCTGACGGTGGTCGACCTCCGTTCGAGATCTGGACGCGGGCTATACAGTCCGGTGCGTTCGAAGAGATCGGCCACACTGGCTCGCTTCGGACACTTCGCCGCATTGGAGAGGGCATCTGATGAAAGCCGCAGTCACTCGTGCCGAGATCGAAGTAGCAGCCGCGCTGATCCAAGGCGGTGTCCGCCGAACACCCATGCTCGACACTGGACCCCGCTTTTTCGATACCGCTGGCCATGTCGTCAACAAGCTTGAGTTACTGCAGCACACCGGCTCGTTCAAACCGCGCGGAGCCTTGCATCGGGCACTCACTTCCGAGGTCCCAAGCAGCGGCCTGATCGCAGCGTCGGGTGGCAATCATGGCTTGGCCGTCGCCTGGGTCGCTCAGAAGCTTGGCGTGCCATGCGAGATCTTCGTCCCTCAGGTGTCGCCAGCCGCGAAGGTTGACAAGATTCGCAAACTGGGTGCGACCGTGCACGTGACTGGCGCTCTTTATGACGACGCACTTGTTGCATGCCGCGAGCGCCAAGCCGAGACCGGTGCGCTTGATATTCACGCCTATGACCACAACGACACCATCGCTGGCGCTGGCACTATTGGTCTCGAAGTCGAGGCCGACCTTCCCAACGTCGACACGGTGCTCGTGTCGCTCGGCGGTGGTGGACTGTCATCGGGTATCGCAGCCTGGTTTGCAGGCACCAACACCAAAGTCATCGTCGTAGAACCGGCCACCTCGCAGTGCTTCGCTGCGGCTACCGAAGCTGGCGAACCGGTCGACGTCACCGTCGCTGGGGTCGCAGCAGATTCGCTTGGCGCTCGCCGAGTTGGTACGACTAATTGGAACGCGCTTCGCCACGCAGGGGCAACGTCGATCACGGTCCCAGACGCCGCCATCTTGCATGCGCAGCGACGGTTCTGGTCCTCGGCGCAGCTGGTTGTCGAACCCGGTGGCGCCACGGCAGCGGCCGCACTGTGCTGTGGTGCATATGTGCCAGAACCCGACGAGACGGTTGCCGTCATCGTCTGTGGCGCCAACTGCGACCCCGCCTCGGTCGCGGCCTAACGCCAAAGGGGCGTTGCTCACGACCCGTTTCGTTTTCGGCATCAGACCGGGCAGTTGGTGCCCCGCTGGTTCGCGCCGATCTGCAGCTCAGAAACCCGGTGGGCTGGCGCACTAGGTTCGGGTCATGCGCATTGCTATTGGTGGCATTGTCCACGAGACCAACACCTATGCGGTCGAGTCCTTTGGCATGACGGGCCTCGATTCGTTCGATGTCCGCCGTGGTGAGGAGATTCGGGGGTACGCAGACACACGCACATTTGTGGGGGGCATGCTGGCCGCAGGTGAAGCCAATGGCGACGAGCTTGTTCCTGTCCTTCATGCGTCGGCCCAACCGTCCGGAACGGTCGAAGCCTTGGCGTACCAGCAGATGCGCGATGAACTCGTGGAAGGGATCTTGGCCGCCCTGCCCGTCGACGCAGTGGTGCTCGACACCCACGGTGCGGGGATCGTCGAGGGTATCGATGACCTCGAAGCAAATCTGGGTGCCGCGATCCGTCTGGTTATCGGTGCCGATGTGCTGCTGATCACCACGCTCGACCTCCACGGCAGCATCACGAACGAAATGAACGACGTTTTTGATCTGATGCTCGGGGTCTACGACTACCCGCACGTCGACATGTTCGAGCGGGGCGTCGAAGCGATCGATGCGGTGCCCAAAATATTGTCGGGCGCCTGGAAGCCGACCACCCATGTGGAACGGTTACCACTTCTGCTGCCGACAGCAACGACCGATATCGCTCCAGCTGGCGATATCCGGCGCATGTGTCTCGAGCTGCAAGCCGAACCCGCCGTGCTGAGGTGCGCGTTCTTCCATGGTTTCCCATTCACCGACATCCCCCAAGCCGGCGCCTCGGTCGTGGTGACGACGCACGACGACCCCTCGCTCGCCCGGGCGGTTGCACAACAAATCGCGTCGCAGGTATGGGGTCGCCGCGAAGAGTTCCGGCTCGAATCGCTTAGCCCTGAAATTGCCATCCCGCAGGCAGTTCGAGTGGCGGCTGATCGAGGTGGCCCTGTGGTCATCAACGACACCGCTGATAACCCAGGGGGAGGGTCACCGGGCGACGCCACCCACGTACTGCGAGCGCTCATCGAAGCCGCTCCTGAGCGGGCGTGTTTCGGGTTTATCTACGACCCCGCCGTCGCCAAACAAGCGACCAAGGCTGGCCCTGGTGCAACGATCTCGGTGTTGCTTGGCGGCAAACACGATGAGCTGCACGGTGCGCCGCTGAATCTCGAGGTGTACGTGAAGACCTTGTCCGATGGTCGATTCATTCACACGTCGCCGATGCTTGCGGGGCTCGGGGCTCGTTACGGACCCATGGCCAGGCTGCAGGTTGGCGGTCGCGGTGGGCTTGACATCCTGGTTGGTTCCGAACGTTCGCAGGTCTTTGATGAGGAAGTCTTTGCACTGCACGGCATCGACGTGCGCGACTATGACCTGGTGGTGCTTAAGAGCAGCCAGCATTTTCGTGCGGGCTTCTCTGAGCTAGCTACCGAGATCATCACCGCTGATAGCCCTGGCCTGACCACGTTGCGGGTCGAGAACTTTGTACACCCGCGAGTCGACGGCCCTCGGTGGCCGATCGACCCCGACGCCCACTGGTCGGTGAGCTAGAGGTTCCAACAGAATTGCGAAAGGTCCTCAGGGCAGGATCGCTGGCATAAATAGCGTGAGCGGTCGCTCAGGATCCGCCGAGGCTGTTGTTATGCAATAACGCAATCGGGTGGCCTTGACAGTCAGCGGCGGGCTACTCACCAAGAAGGTCCAGGTCGCCGGCGTGGATTAGGTGATAGCTCGCCAATTCGAAGACTGGCTTTGTTCCGTTACAGGTAGCGAATATGGCGCCGCGATATCTCGATCTTTGCCCGCCGCTGGGAGTTAGCTCGTTCGGTCCACACCACTAGGATTGAGCGATGATTACCAAGACCCTCACCGTCAGTCGGGCCGACTTCGAGCGCCGCACCGGTTGGCTACTGAAACCCGAGGGTGCCTGCAAGGGCGATGTCTGTGTTCCGCTTGCCGACAATCCCGATGGTGAAGCTGTTGATCTGACCTCGCTCGCTGACCAGCTCAATATGCCGCTGGTACACGATGAGGCCCATGGCATTTGGGCGCTTGGCCCCGAGTCGATTGGATCCCGAGCGCTATCCACAGTCGAAGCCCCGAACTTGACCTTGCCCACACTCGACGGCGACATGTTCGAGCTGCACTCGCTGCGAGGCAAAAAGGTCGTACTCGTCGCTTGGTCGCCCTATTGAGGTTGCTCAGCTGACCTGCCCGTGTGGCAGGCATTCCGCGACGAAGTCAAGGACCAGGGTGTTGAAGTCGTGACCGTCGGTATCGATACCGCTGGCCCCGAGGCATGCCGGGCATTCATCGAAGCAGCTGACCCACAGCACCCGTCGCTCATTGATGAACATCATCGGGTCGCCGAGTTGTTCGGTGTCGTCAACATCCCGAACGCCGTATGGATTAACGAGGACGCCATGATCGTTCGGCCGGCCGAGACGTCGCCGGCTCCGCCGTCAGTCGGCGTGCAGCGCGCCCCGAATCAGCGTGCGATGGAGAACCCGCCCGAACGTATCGTCGAGATGATGGCCCACGCATCTCAGATCACCTATGACGCCCCGACCTATGAAGCTGCGCTTCGTGACTGGATCGACAAGGGCGCCGACAGCGAGTTCGCGATGGCTTCCTCCGATGTGATCGACCGTTCTGGGACCCGCAACACAGACACGGCCCGTGGCCATGCACACTTCGAATTGGCAACACACCTTGAATTGGCCGGCGATCACCAAGCAGCTATTGGCCACTTCGCTATGGCGCACGAACTGGTCCCCGACAACTTTGCGTACCGTCGCCAGGCCTGGTCACTAGAGCCAAGTGTCGACGGGCCACTCGCCCGATTTTGGCAAGGCCCACTCGAAGGCCAAGAAGCTGACTGGCCCTACGCCAGTGACTGGGTCACCGATGTCAAGGAAATGGGCGCTCGTAACTACTACACCGAGTGGAAGCCCTAGCAGGGTGCGAAAAAACGCATACCGCACACCTCGACGGTCAGTCATCATTGTTCGCGAGTAGTCCGCTGCTCCATCGCTGCTCCATCGCTGTTTTCCGGTGCCCGGCCCCGTGGTCCCGGCGAGCTGCACTTTGGAACGTTCCTAAAACCGTAATTCCAGGCCAAGCAGTAGCGGTTCCTGCGGCCTGGCGGACGGTGCGACTGACCACCGATAGGCAACCCCGGCCTTCTTCAGCACCCTGCTAGTCGCCAATAGTGGCGGCCAGTAGTGTTCGTTTGGACTATGGCTGAGGCAACAAGCGACAACCGTGGCCCGGTTATCGCAACCATCACAACCAATGCCGACGGCTGGTTTCAAGCCGTTTCGCCTCAATTCCTGGAATTGATTGGCCGCCCGGCCCAAGCGCTGGCTGGAGTGAACCTTGTAGATCTGGTTCACCCGACGCAAGCGCCAGCGGTTCGGCGGGTGTTGCTGGATGCGGCCAGGAGCGATGTTGGCGCTGACCCGCAGAGTCATGCGGCCACCACTCGACTGTTCGTAGCTGGCGATATGTCGGTGCCTATCGTTGTTGTCGCTGACCGCATGCTCGACGAGCGCATCAGGTTGAACCTGCACAGCGTGGCTGAATCCGCTTCTGGTGAGGCAGTACCACCAAGACCTGCAGCAGCTGGCCCAAACGAGGTGGCGGACGCCTTCCCTGGTGACGCAGCGGGAGAATTCCGGTACGAAGACTCTGATGCTCACAGGGCCTATGTCGCCAAGATGGCGCCCACCAACGTTCCTGACCAGCGTGATGCGGTACGACGCAGCGCTGGTGACGACTCGACCCCGATGCTCGAGATCGACGTCGACGGACGTACAACCTTTGTCCGTGGCGCATGGCGCGAACTCAGCACCGACGAAGCCAGCGGAGCAGATGTCTTTGAAGAACTGCTAGAAAAGAGCGGACAAGGCGACCAGATCCTGAACGCGGTAGCGCACGTCTTTGAGACAGCGGAGCCGAGTCAGCATGAGATCGCCGTGCCGGGGCTTGCGCCTCGCTGGGTTCGAGTACTACCGATTCCGAGTCCTCATCTGGCCGGGGTGGTGCATGCACTGATTGCAGTCCTGGCCGGGCCGGCGCTCGAGGCCTTAGAGAGCGTGGCGGTCCCAGCGCCGTCGGGTCACCCGGTTCGAATCGATGCAGTTCCCGGGAACCTCACGGGTACCGCTGGATCCACAAGCCGGTCAGTGGCGGTTCCCGGTTCTGTCGGGGCCGCGGTCATCAAGAGCGGTGCGGCGCAGCGAAGCAACCCACGAGGTAATCAGATTGCAGACGCGACGGATGCTTCTGCAGGCGAACTAGGCCACAAATCCTCTCGGCTTAGACATGACATCGCTGAGTTTCTTGTTGACGCCAGCGACGGGCAGGTCGATGCCGACTCCGGTTTCTTATCCGAGGCCAAGGCGCCCAGTGGCATTGCTCGCATGCTTGGCCGGGTTCAGACAACGACAACGCCGCAGCCGGTCGTCGAGCTGATGGTCTCGCTTGGTCGTCGGACCCAGGTGCTGTGGGGTGTTGCTGGCTTCTTGACATATCTAGCAATGCAAGGGCTGTACTTTGAACCGGCGCTCGATTGGCCGTCGCCGCTACAGGGCCTGCTCGACTCGCAAACCTGCTTGATGCAACCTTTGTGCGATAACGAGGTGCTTCAGTTCAACCATCTCTCCGTCTTGGCACTGATTGGTGCGGTGGTTGCATACACATTCTTGTTCGGCCGGGTTGGCCCACGGCGCCTTATCACCAACCGCCCAGACTCTTCGGCGGCGTTGGCAGCAACGTCGTTGAAGTTCGATCTGAGCGGACCGGGAGTCTTCGTCTGGTTAGCGGTGATCGCCATGGTCGTGGTGACCCTGCAAACGCTGTTGACCGATTCGGTCTCCACAATGGCATGGATCGCGGCCACAGGTTTTGGCGCCATCGCTGCATGGCGAGCAGATCGGGACGCAGCCGTTCCGCTGGGGTCAACTATGGCCGCGTTGGCTGTCGCCCTGGTATGCCTGCTGATCCCGCTCGGCATCGGGGCGATCTGGCTGGGCGAGCACCGAATTATTGGTGTCTTGTTGTTTGGTGTTGGTGCAGCGTTCTTTGCGTGCTCACTGCGGCTTATCAACGCGAGTGGTTCGTCGTTCGACCGGTTCGATTTCAGCGCCATGGTCGGGCTGTCGACGGTGGCCGTAGTGCTTGGACTGTTGCGTCACCGGTCATGGAGGTACGCCTTCATCGGCGATGAATGGAGCTTCTTCGAAGGTGCGCTCGACGGGCGACGCGGCAATGCTCTGCTCGACACGTTCGACATCGGCGGGCCAAACGACTATTTCACCGGCCTGACCTTTGAGCTACAAAGCTCGGTCATGCGCATCGCTGGCGACGACGTATGGGGCTGGCGGCTATCGGCATTGATGCCGATGGTGTTGTCTGTCGCAGCGATGTACGCGTTCACTCGTTGGCTCAGCGGGCGCACGGCAGCGTTCGTGGCTGCAGTCGCGCTTGCAGCAGGGCACATGCTGTTGAGCTTCTCGATGATTGGCTACAACAACAGTCAGTCATTGGTAGCGGTGTCGGCGTCGTTCGCTGCGTTGGCGTGGGCCCATCAACGCCCGAGCGCGCTTCGCTTCTTCCTGCTGGGGTCAGCAGTCGGGTCAACATTGTTGGTCTACGCCATGGCCCGCCTGGCCTTGGTGCCAATCGGGTTGCTTTTCCTGGGGCTGTTCCGCAACGACATCACGTCGTTGCTTCGTCGGCTGGGATGGTCGGCGCTAGGTGGGCTCGCCATGGCGGCTCCCGCGTTGTTCAGCTGGGCGAATTGGGAGACACTGCTCAAGGCAACTCCGCTGCAGGCCGAGGACCCCGTGCTGGCCTCAGGTGGTGTCGTCCGTCAAGTGGTTGAGAACACGTTTGCCGGCTGGCTGTCGTTCATTGGCAGCACCCGCAACACACACTTTATTGTTGGCCCCCATCTCGATGTGATTTCGGCGGTCTTGCTCATCGTCGGCCTTGGCTACACGATTGCTCACTCTCGAAGTGATGCCGCACTGCGGTGGTTCCTGATTGGCGGGGTTGGCCTATGGACGGCCATCAATGCCATTCAGCAATACGACACGATCTCAAATACCCGCTCATTCATGATCCCGCTGATCTACTGCGTGTTCATCGGCATCGGGGCCAGCGCTGTTTTGCCGATAATCGTCGCCCGAATTCCAGGTGATCTTTCGCAGCGCGCAGTCAGGCTTGCTGGCCTGGCGTTCGTGGGGATCGTTCTTGTTGGCGTGAACCAGTGGCACATTGGTTCCTACGCCAACGAGCGTCAGCAACTGACCGAGCAAGCAGTCTTGGTGCACCAGTTTGAGCAGACCGAAAGCCAAGAAGGCGCGGGTATGCCCATCTATGTTGGCTGGCCCGAACAGGGCAATGCCCGGTTGACCATGGTCTTGCGGGCGCACAACATCGCTGCGGAACGCATCATTGTCATGCCAACGAACGGCTTACTCAATGTCGCCGAATTATGCGCCCGGCAAGAGCCAGCGATGCTTGCTATGCACCAGGCGCATCCCCACGCCATTACATGGGCCGATGAACTGGCGGCGTGCTGGGGGACGAGGGCGACCACCGTTACCGATCCATTTGGTGCCCCCAAAATTCGCCGTGTCACCAATGCCGCAGGTGCTGCCGAGTTTCACTTGGCATCGGATCGGCGCTTCTCGCTAAGTGCCGATACCGACGACTTCGCGTTGGCCGACACCATCGACATTGCGACCGATGGCAGCGGTGCGGCCTTTGCGCTCACTCGCTCAGAAGACGGTGCAGCGATCCACCAGCTCGAGACCGGCAAGTCATTCGATCTGATCCAGTCACAACCGATCGACTTTGACGTCACCGCCGACGGGCTGTTTGTTGTTGCTGGCAACGGCGGCGATGATCGAGTGGTCTGGTACGACGGCCAAGGCGGTGTTATTCGCCGGTATCCGGGTCGTGACGACCTGCCGATGATCGGTGGCCTTGCGGTAGATGGTGATGGGCTGTGGGTCAGCGACACCCAACGATCGCGACTGCTGCGACTAGATGCAGCATTCAAGGTCACCGAAGTCCGTTCGGGACAAGGCGCCATTATCGAACCTTCAGCGGTGGCCATCGGCCCCGATGACCTGGTCTGGGTATTCAGCGCTCGCACCGGCCAGATCGTCTTGGTCGACGGCCAGGACCAGCCTGTCTCCCGGATCGAAGCACAATTTTTTGCGCCCGCCGATGTGCCACGGCTGTCGTCAACGGCCGAGGGCCTGCTGATCCGCCCGGTGCCGGAGCGCCCGATAGTAGAACTCGTTGACTCAGACGGGTTGGTGGTCGATGTGCGCGGAGGCATGAACCGTCCGCGCGCTGCCGCGATTCGATCGGGCGAACTTATTGTTGCGGACCCTCGGTGGGGCGAGGTTCCCGTGCTGGCCGTCGGTGAGCGATGGGCGCCGTCACCGGCCGGCACGATTTCCTGGGGTGTGCGTGTCGTTAGTGCCGAGACCGAACCGTTGGGCAGCCCGTTTGTCACCGAAGAGTTGCGTGAACCAGGTCCCGTGTCGACAAACCTGGTCGATACCGAACTCGTTCAGATCAGCGTTGCGCAAACATGGCGATCAATCGGCGCCGAGGTGCTGGGCGAGGTCCAGGCGGTGACCACAACGCCAGTTGGTGGAGTGGTTGCCGATGTGAATGGTCGCATGATTCGTCTCGACGCTCAGGGCGCTGCAGTCGAAGTCATCAACGTCAGCGGTGGCGGTTCCACGTTCATTACCGACTTGACGACCGATGAGAACGGCAGCGTTTGGGTACTTGACGCAGGGCTTGGTCAGGTGTCGCGAGTCGGCCCCGATGGCACGGTCAGAGTGCTCGAGTCAGACCCCGACCCGTTGCGTAATGCCCGAGGTGCAGGCGCCGGGCTAGGTAACACGCTGTACGTGGCCTCAACCGCAAACGCACAACTAACGCAGCTCGACACTGGGGGTGGCCTGGTTCGTGTCATCGCGCTGCCCGGGCGTCAGCCAAGTGATGTGGCTCAAGCAGCCGATGGTTCATTGTGGATGATTGATGCACAAGAACTCGAGCTGGTACATCTGACCGAGGCAGGCGACCTCATTCGTGCTCTTCCGCTGGATGTTTTCTCTTCGGTCCAGTCGCCACACCTGGTGCTGGTCGACGACAGGGTTTGGGTCACCGAACCCGACATGACGGCGGTCTTCGCCGTCGACGCCGCAACCGGGGAACCCTCGGGCGACCGGATCGAGCTCGCCCGCCCCGACGGCACACGCGTAGACAAACCCATTGGTATCGCTGCCAACGCTGACGGTCAACTCTGGATCCCGGACAGCACCGCCGGCGCGATCATCCTGGTGACCAACTGACCTTGCGGCCCACCTCAGACCTGTATCTACATCATCTGTGTCAGACACAGATGACGTAGTGCGTTACGGGCTCCAACGCTCCCCGGCGGTGCCGGCACAACAACCCGACACGGGCACATGCCAAGTCGGCCTGGGGATCGACGAACGGGTGTCCGACAACAAACTCGGTAACCAGAAACCGGTTCGCATCATCCAGAGACAGCGGTGCAGTAACGGGGAGGTTGAGTACGTCTAACTGCTGCAGAAGATGGTGTTGCTTGCGAGCAATCTCAGCGCCAGGGTCATCCAGGCCGCCAGCATTGATCCCACCTGGCTGGTGTTGGCGAAACGCGACGGGCTAATTCTGACCAGCGTGAATCAGATCAAGCGGCCACACGTTGGACGAACTGCCGCCTTTGAGTTTGTGGAATCCGCCCAGTTCAGCATCGAGCTGTGTGGCAACGTGATCGAACACAGGCTCCAGCTCTATCGGCCGACATGATGTCAGTGTGCTTTCCCCGGGGGAGTGCACAGTGAGTGGTTAGCTGAGAACAGACGATCATGTTCCGATGTGTATAGGTCAGCGGCTAGTCAAACAAGGATATTAAAGCTAGTTTCTTCTAGGTAATTGATCTGGCTTGCGTTGACGGATAGATCGATAACCATGTCTCACCATATGGTGGTTAAGTTTCCTTGCAAAGAAGGCAAAGGCGAAGGCGAAGAGTTTCTGAGCATTTTAAAGGGAGCCCTTGTTGATACCCGTGCATTTGAAGGCGTTCAACTAGTAGACGTGTATGTAGATGCCGATAAGCCCGATGACGTAATTCTTTTAGAAGAATGTGACGCACGAGCTAACCAAGACGCTTATCTAGGATGGAGAATGGAAACCGGCATGCTCGGTCTCAGTGATCCATTTATGGCTGGCGTACCAACTTTTACGTACCTAGAACCAAGAGATATCTAAAGCAGACGCTAAGAATTAAATATCTGATTAGGCATTGAGCTAGGTTATTTTCTACCGAAGTCGCGCATGGAT
>MEHZ011172423.1_pt1 | contig 24783 bp, 31 predicted proteins | sample 897221 | NCBI WGS metagenome assembly MEHZ01 (sample SAMN05514161, study PRJNA337945) | marine metagenome | isolation source: marine surface water | place: Arctic Ocean | collected 2007-12-13
CGCTAGCATGATGTGCGACTTCAAATACATAATCAGTTACTGCTCACAATTTTTTCATTTTCAACCAGGGGACATTATCGCAACCGGTACTCCAAATGGCGCAGGTGCTCGATTTGATCCACCAAAATATCTGGCTCCAGGTGATAAGATTGAAGTTATCGTTGATGGCGTGGGAACGCTTGTAAATGGGGTCATAGATGAGCCAATCGAAAACTAATACCGCCCTAGGTCAACAGGCTAGCCAGGAGTCTGAATCAGATCTTCCGGGTTTTGACCGGTCACTGCCGATGTCTCTTTTACGAGCTCGAGAAGCGGTAATGAAGAAATTCACACCTTCTCTGAAAGAGCATGGGCTATCAGCGCAGCAATGGCGGGTTATACGCTCACTGGAGCAACAAGACGGACTTGAAATTTCAGAGCTTTCCGAACGTTGCTATCTATTGATGCCAAGCATGTCTCGAATAGCGCAAAACCTGGAGTCACGCCAATTAATTGAACGCCGAAGTGTTGCCAGTGATCAGCGGCGATCAGCTTTATTTCTTACCTCAAAAGGTCAGGAGCTATACCAAATAATTGCTCCGAAATCGGCTGAAAGATACGAACACATCACTCAGGAATTCGGCTTTGGAAAGCTTGAACTTCTTTACGAACTCTTGGACGACCTAGTGATTTCCCTTAACAAAAAAGACAGCTAAATACTGATGACAAATAATCCTTTAAAAACCGATCTTTTTAAACTTGGTAGCTATATTAATGGCGAATGGCTGACGGGTGGCGATGACACCTTTAATGTTACTAACCCTGCAGACGGTAGCCTTGTATGCACTCTGCAGAATGCTACCGCCCAGGACGCTGAAGCGGCCGTGGCCTCATCCTATGCAGCTATGCCAGCTTGGCGAGCCAAAACCGCCAAAGCCCGCGCACAAATTATGCGTCGCTGGTACGAATTATGTATTCAGCATCAGGACGAACTCGCGGCCATTCTTACCGCCGAGCAAGGTAAACCATTAGCAGAAGCCAAGGGGGAGATTGCCTACGGATCTTCCTATATAGAATGGTATGGAGAAGAAGCCAAGCGCGTATACGGCGATACAATTCCAGGCGCGTCCAGCGATTCTAGAATTGTGATAGTGAAACAACCAATTGGGGTAGTTTCTGCCATCACGCCTTGGAATTTCCCCAATGCAATGCTGGCAAGAAAGGTTGCCCCTGCGGTGGCTGCTGGCTGCGCTTTTATAGTTAAAGCGGCGGGTGAAACGCCTCTTTCAGCACTAGCACTTAGCGAACTTGGAACCCGTGCCGGATTGCCGCCCGGGATATTTAATGTAATTGCGACAAACCGATCTAGGGAAGTAGGAGCCGTATTAACCAGTGATAAACGCATTGCCAAATTTACTTTTACTGGATCCACTGAAGTTGGCAAAATCCTTCTCGCCCAGTGCGCGACTACGGTTAAAAAAACATCGATGGAGCTTGGCGGCAATGCTCCCTTTATCGTATTCAAGGATGCAGACCTAGACGAAGCAGTCAAAGGCGCGATGGCATCCAAATATAGGAATGCTGGTCAAACCTGTGTATGCACAAACCGTATTCTTGCGCAAAAAGAAATTTATCATGAGTTTGCGCAAAAACTCAGCGACGCCGTATCTAAGCTTTCGGTTGGCCCGGGCACCCAAGACGGAGTGCAGATGGGCCCGTTAATAAATGCAAAGGCAGCAGAATCTGTGAGCCAAATGGTAGAAAGCGCAATTGCTCAGGGCGCTACCGCTTTAGTTGGTGGCAAGCAAAGTGATATGGGGCCCTGTTTTTACCCCCCTACTGTATTGACCAATGTAAGCTCAGATATGCAGGTTTCCACTGACGAGATATTTGGTCCAGTTGCTCCCATTATTGAATTTGAAACGGAACAGGAAGCTATCGAAATTTCCAACGCAACCGACGTCGGCCTTGCTGCCTATTTGTACAGTCGAGATATCGGAAGAATTTGGCGTGTAGCGGAAGCTCTGGATTTTGGCATGGTAGGAATTAACGAGGGTGCGATTTCTAACGAGATGGCGCCCTTTGGCGGAGTAAAAGAATCCGGAATGGGACGAGAAGGTTCAAAGTACGGATTGGACGACTACCTAGAAATTAAATATCTGTGCTTAGGCGGACTCGATTCCTAAGCACAGATCAGTCTATTCCTGATTACGTACTTTGCCTCGCGAGAACGAATAGAAAGCCGCAATTAGGGCATAGCAAAAAGACAGCGCTAACGCTATTTTTATAGCCGACAGCAGCTGACCGTAGTTGCTGGGTTCAATCAAAGCGTCTCCCATTTGAACTGCAATAATCATCATCACCACACCCATACCGATCATATTGCCCAACATGCGCGATAAATTGAGTATCGCCGAGGCAATACCCAAGCCTGCGTTTTTCAAACTGCCAAGCGCAGCGTTATTATTTGGTGAGCTAAAAAAACCAAAACCAATACCGAACAGCAGCTGCGAAACCACCACATAAGAATTTGGTGTATCAAAACCAATTCGTAGCAATAGGGCAAATCCGATCGCTACACAAAGGCAACCAAATGTTGTTAGTAATCTAGGTTCATACCTATCAGAAAGCCTGCCGGCAACGGGGGCCAAAATTGCCATGGTTACTGCTTGCACTATCAAAAACTGCCCTGCAACAACCGGCGAAATGCCTTTGATATATTGCAAATACAGACTCAGCAAAAAAGTTATTGGGAAAGTAGCTGAATAAAGTAAAAACGCCGAGATCAGGGAATAGGAAAACACCTTGTTGGCTCGCAAAGCGTTAACCTTTACCAGCGGGTGAGTAGCTCTACTTTGGTTGTAGAAAAACCAATAGGCGAAACCACAAGATAGCGCCAAGCAAAACGCACCTTGCCAACTTGGCATGGCCGAAAGCCCCAGTAGAACCAGAATTGCCCAGCTTGCGAATATAAGAGAACCTGCCCAATTAAACTGCGGCTTTACTTCTGATTTCCAATCCCCCTTGAGCTTCCATATGGTAAGAACAGCAACCAAAATCACCAATGGCAGATGAAATATAAATACGCTTCGCCAACCGAAATTCTCAGTAAAAAAGCCACCGAGTAATGGCCCCGAGGTCAAACCAACATAGACCGCAGTTGCAACAACACCAAGTGCTGCACCGCGCTTGTGTGCTGGAACTACTGCAGCAACTATGGCCATACCTGTACCCATAGTCTGAGCCGCACCAACGCCCTGCAATACACGGCAGGCAATCAAGATATAGATATTGGGGGCCAATGAAGCCAACAAAGAAGCAATTCCTAAAATAACGATCCCGCGTAAATAGGTTCTTTTACGGCCGTACATATCCGACAGTTTGCCAAAGGGAAGCATTAAAATTACTGTAGTTAACAGAAAGGCCGTGGGGATCCAACTAACCAAAACGGCGTCTGCCTGCAGGTCATTTGCTATAGCCGGAATTGCGACCATTACTGAAGACAGTATCAAGGGATTTAAAAAAGAACCAATGCACACAACAATCAAGGCAACTCTCTGCGCTGCTGGATTATCATGGTAATAAGCGTTGGTATTGAAGTGGGACAAGGAGATTGCTTGGTAGAAACAGAGGGGTATATTCTAACAGATGGCTAGGCTCTTATATCTCGTAATATTGCAGGGAACATAGGCAAAAACGCAATCAAGAGGACAAGCAGTGGCTTGCCGCATATAATTGACAGCATCAACTATATATTACGAAGATGCGCAGTATATGAAACCAAACTCTCTGCCAGAAGGCCTATTTAGGCTTATGTACAACTTCAAAAAAGCCATGCTAAAAAACCTGGCTGGCGCAGAGCTAAATGTCGCGCCTATGCATATTAGGTCTTTGCATCTTATCAATAGCATCGACAAATGCACTGCGGCAAATATCGCGGAGACAATGGAAAGAGATAAAGCTCAAATCACCCGCCTTATCAACGACCTGATCAGTCAAGGTTTCATAGTTAAAACGCCCAATCCTAAGGACAAGCGCAGCCAATATCTAACTCTTACTGACCAGGGCGAGAAGGTATTGGGAGAAATGAAAAAAGTTGCTCGAAAGGTGCATAAAGAAATGCATCAAGGAATAGATCCAAAAGACATTGAGAACTTTTATCGAACCGCTGCTGCAATGACGGACAACCTATCCCAACAGAGTGAGGACTTTTCTGTCTCTAAGCATTGCGAAAAGGTCTAATCCACGGGCCTGAACAGGCTCGACCAAAAACCGGTTTCTTTACCTGATTCAAGCGCAGCTTCATAACTAGCCTTCAAACCTTCCCATTGGATTACCTTTTGACGAAAGACCGGGTCGACTTGAATAAGCTCGGCCATTTTTTGATCAACTTCGTCGATGTGATTCTCTATATCATCGAAAGAACTCATGGTGCTAGCGCTACCGAAGCCCAATAGATAATCTTCTGTAGCCTGGTCCTCTACTTCTCGCACATAGCGGCTATCGCAGACGCGGACAGTCCTCTGAATATTGATAGGACGGCAACTAATGAGAACACAGCTAGTTTTATCGAGTTTTTACTCGCAGAACTCTGCAATGACATGAAAATCTCCAAAATTTGAACTGCCAAAGTCTAGAGATGAATTGTGCAGAGCCTATGGTCCTAACATTCCCGTAATCTTGAGTTTTATTAAAATAATTAGACTACAGCTGCCAGCGAAATTCGGACAATCGCACCTTAGCGTCACGGAACAGGATGCCCTCCTCTTCCAGTCGATAACGCTGTGTTTTATAACCTTTACTGTCGGGAGGAAAAGATATCTTACCTTGCCCATTGATTACTCGATGCCAGGGAAGAGAGGTGTCTTTAGGGAGTTTCTTTAGAGTAGAACCAACATAACGTGCGTGGTTTGGATAGCCCGCTAGCTTAGCAATCTGGCCATAAGTTGCGACATTCCCCTCAGGTATGGAAGCGATGATTTGCCATATCATTTCATTGATATTTGGCTCGGACACAAAAGGCTCCTGGTATTGATCTCAGCTAGAGACTAGTTCCAGCCGGATGCCCCGCCTCTTCAATCGCACGCGCCACTTCAGGCGGCATATATTCTTCATCGTGTTTGGCAAGTACTTGTTCAGCGGTTATCACCATATCGCTACCCAAACTACCGATAGCAATAATGCCCTGGCCTTCGGCAAAAAGGTCCGGCAATATTCCGGTATATCTAATAGTTACGTAACCAGTGTAATCCGTCACTTGGAATTCAGAGGCTAGACTGTTGGGAGCGCGCTTCACACTGCCCGGAACAACCAGTCCGCCAGCACGTATTTTCACGCCCTCCTCTACCTCTCCCGCGACAATCTGTGCCGGGCTATAGAAGAGATTCAGGTTTTCCTGCAAGGCTAGCAGCGCTATGGCCATGGTGGTGCCAACACCTGCTACCAACAATATAACTAACTGCAATCTACGTTTACGAATGGGTCTCATCTAATTTTTGCTCTTTGCTCTCAATTTTCAATTTTCACTTAAGACGGGCTTTCAGTGGACTGACTTTCAGCATCGACACGACGCCAATATCTTCGCGCAGATTCTAGCACCTGACGCCGACGAATCGCCGGGCTAACTAAATTCCATATGATTACCATCAAGAAACAAGCGTAGGCCATCCAGACAAAGGTACCGTGACCGCCCATGGCGATAAAATCTGTAAAGGAATCAAAGTACATCTTTCTTCTCCAAATATTCTCTTACCCAGGCTGAGCGCTTCTCTCGCTCAAGAACTTCACTACGCATACGAATCAGCACCAAATAGGCAAAAAACAGGTAGAAACCAATCATCATTATCAGTCCTGGCACCCACATCTCCGTGGCCATACTTGGCGCTTCAGTAAGTTTGAAGGTAGCTGGCTGGTGCAGGGTATTCCACCAATTAACCGAGAATTTAATGATTGGAAGATTAACGATACCAACCAAACAGGCAATTGCCGTGGCTTTGGAAGCCGTATCGCGATTCTCTATCGCTTGATAGAGCGAGATGATGCCCAGATAGATAAAAAACTGGATAAGAGTCGAAGTGAGACGAGCGTCCCATACCCACCAGGTTCCCCAAGTTGGTTTGCCCCAAATAGCCCCGGTTAACAATGCGAGCAGCGTAATTGAGGCCCCTATTGGTGCAGCTACTTCCACAAAGATATGAGCAAGCTTAATGCGCCATATCAAACCTACTGCCGCCGATATAGCCATGGCCATAAATATACTTTGGGCTAGAATCGCTGAAGGCACATGAATATAGAAAATACGGAAACTATTGCCCTGCTTAAAATCTTCCGGAGCAAAGGCTAAACCCCAGACCGTGCCAACCGTTAATAGTATTAGGCACAAAAAACCAAACCAAAGAACTAAGGCATCAGTCTTTTGGAAAAACCACTTGGGCGATGCCCATTTATGAAACCAGACCCAATTCAACGAAGTTCTCCAAAAATAATATTAACTTCCATAGATATTCACTCGCAGACTTAATGCCGCGGCTAATGGCGCAATAGTGGCCATTAGCACCAATATTGCCGCTAACCAGAGTAACTGTGCGGCCGGCACTATACCCTCCGCAGCCATTAAGGGCGCGGTCGACCCAAAAATAAGAATGGGCACATACAAAGGCATTACCAATAAGGCCAAAACAATGTTTCCTCGACGGATTTTGACCGTCAAAGCAGCACCAATGGCGCCGATTAAACTTAGTATGGGAGTTCCAATAAGTAATCCAATTATCAAACTAAGATAACTCTCGGCCGGCATATAGAGCATCATTGCCAATAGAGGCGACAGTATTACTAGAGGCAATCCAGTTAAGCACCAATGGGCCAGAATCTTGAAGGCAACAATTTGATAAAAAGGAACTTCAGATAGCTCCATCTGTTCAAGAATGCCGTCGTCAAAATCCTGACGAAACATCTGATCTAAAGACAGCATGGTTGCCAGTACCGCGGCCACCCAAACTATTCCCGAGGCTAGTGGCGCCAGCAATTGAGCATTTGAGCCCAAAGCTAGCGGAAACATGGCGCAAACCATAACAAAAAATACCACCGGATTTACCAGCTCACTGCGAAGGCGATAAGCCTGTAAAAACTCGTATCGAAAAGCGCCGCCTATCATTGGGCAGACCCCTCAGAAGTGGTTTCTTTACTCAGGGAGTCTGATTCCACCTCTGAATCGGAGCCCCAAGATTTCTGTTCAATATTTAGGGTACGGGAATCACAATTGGCAAAATCAACTGGCTGATGAGTTGAATAAACAACGGATCCACCCTGTTGGACAAAGTCTTGTATCCAACCACAAAGCATCTTGACGCCATCTGCATCGAGAGACGCAAAGGGTTCGTCCAATATCCACATTCTACAAGTAACCAGCTTTAATCTCGCTAAGGCGATACGGCGTTTTTGCCCAGCTGACAAAGAGCTTGCTAACTCCGATTCATAACCGGACAGGCCAACCTCAGCAACGACTTCGGCAAGCTTATTCATATCGGAACACTGACTAAGGCAGGTATACCAAGAAAGGTTTTCCCATAGAGTCAGATGCGGACGAATAGCCGCCTTGTGCCCCAAATAAAGAAGCTCGTCTGCATATTCCAAAGGAGATGATAATTTAATACCGCGCCAGCTTAGGTGATCAATCTGCGCATCAAACATGCCGCAAATGGATCTAAGTAATGTGGTTTTGCCAGCACCATTGGGCCCGGCCAACTGCACGATTTCGCCACTTTTGACGGTTAAATCGTAGTGATCAAAAAGCAACTTATCGCCCCGTTCACAGCTAATACCCTTCGCTACCAGCAGAGGCTCTCCCGCCTGAAGTGGCGCACATGGTGCTGCTAATGCGGCGGATGAACTACTCATTATAGGTATCCTTCATCATCCAACCTTAAAGCTTCCGGGAATAGGTTCTTCAACCACTTCCCAGGAAATATTGTCTACTCGAGCATATCTGGGACCTTCGGCCACGGCTTTTTGCGCTCCAATTACCTGATCACGCAACCCAACCAATAGCACTTCAACGCGACCATCAGCCAAATTCATTGCATGTCCGTCTAGTTGGAAAACCGAAGCCTGCTGTTTTACATGGTTCCGGAACCCAACTCCCTGAACAAAACCTGAAACAAATCCCCGAACCGCATAGTTCATATATTGCTTTCCCACTCATCCAATAAGGCCTGCATGCTCTCTAAAGTTTGGGGGCCAACTAAAACATCTCGAACCAGGCCAGCTTGCATCACAACCGTGGTCGGCAATACTTCGGGACGCCCGTAGCCAAGTTCGGGTTGTGGATCAGTAAGAATGGACGGAATATCAACGCCTAGAGTGGCCACATCCAGAGCAAGCTGCTCTTCTGCAACACCATCAAAATTTATTGCGTACACTACTGCCCGATCGGAAAATTCATGAGAAAACTCTGCTAATTCAGGCATTTCAGCAATGCAGGGTCCGCACCAAACGGCCCAATAGTTTAAAAAGACAACTCTGTCGTCACCCAAAACATCCGCCTTGCCACCACCCAATAACGGAAAACCAACCTCTTCAGCAGCACATCCCATCAGGGTCAGTAAAATAACTCCCAAGCCTATTCTTTTTAAATTGTTCATCTTTTCCATTTACTCATTAACAAATTTGGTTCAAAGCTGGACGCCAGTTTGAAGCCCTAGTTGGAGCAATAGTATCCATGCATTGCCTTAACTAGTCGAAAATACCTTCATGCGCGGTCCTGAACACAATAGAATGCTCGCTGACCTAATTACTAGAGTTGGCATTTTAGTGACCCAATACAAGATATACCACAACCCTCGCTGTTCTAAATCGCGGCAAACCCTTTCTTTGCTCGAAGACGCAGGGATTCAACCGGAAATAATACTCTATCTGGAACATGCACCCAGCCCAGTAGAAATGGGAAATGTTCTGGGCAAACTGGGTATCTCGGCGCGAGATCTCCTGCGTGCAGGTGAACCGGAATACAAAGAATTGTCATTGGGCAATTTGGGACTAAGTGAAGATCAGCTGATTGCAGCAATGTGTGATAACCCCAAACTGATTGAACGACCCATAGTTGTGAGGGGTAAAGACGCCGTCCTTGGACGCCCGCCAGAAAATGTTCTGGCGCTTTTCGAATAGAGGTTAACAAGTGACACAAATATTGGTGCTTTATTACAGTCGCTTTGGCGCTACGGCAGAGATGGCAGAGTTAGTCGCTCAGGGTGTTGAGTCCGTGAAAGGTTGCGAAGCCCTACTGCGAACCGTGCCCGGCGTATCTCCCGACAATGCGGCCACCTATGATGAGCAACCAGCGCAGGGCCCAATTTATTGCAGCGTAGATGATTTAAAAAACTGTGACGGCCTAGTACTTGGTAGCCCTACCCGCTTCGGAAATATGGCGGCTCCTTTAAAATACTTTATAGACGGCACCGGGGCTGCCTGGATTCAGGGCAGCCTTGTAAACAAACCAGCTGCTTGCTTTACCTCTAGTTCCGCCATGCACGGGGGCCAAGAATCTACCCTTCTTTCAATGGCATTGCCTTTATTGCATCACGGAATGCTCTTTTGCGGATTGCCTTTTACGGAATCGGCTTTATCGGAAACCACAACAGGGGGAACGCCTTACGGTGCATCTCATGTCGCTGGTGGAAAATCGGATAACCCAATCTCTGAAACTGAAGCTTCTTTATGTATTGCCTTAGGCAAGAGAGTGGCCCATATAGGATTAGCGATGAAGGCGGCAAGATCTTGAGCCTTCTCAAAAACCTCCAAAAGGGCACAAACAATCAGAAAGCTGCGGATATCGCATTGCGCTTGTCATCAATAATGCTCATTTTACTTATGTTAAATCTAATAGTGACCCACATAGTTGTGGGCATTGATCCATTATTTCGAATTCTCGTAAGCTGTCTGCCCCTGGCTATATTCATTCCGGGCCTGTTAAAAGGCCGACGTCGAAGTGCATCTATGTTGTGCTTTGCCCTTCTTTTATACTTTATCGTATTTGTTTCAGCACTAGGCGTGCCCGGAAAACTAATTTCCGAGATTATATCCACGCTTCTCGCAGTGCTACTTTTCACCTCTTCAATGATGTTTTCGACATGGCAATACCGAGCCGACCTTGAACAAATGGAAGTTAATGCTCCAGGAGCACCAATCACATGAGCGAATCCGCAATTTCTATCTTGAAATCTTTCTTTTCGGGAATTAGCAAAATATTTTCAGTGCTTGGCAAGGTGGCCAAGGCCTTTGTAGTTGTGCTTTTAGTAGTAGGTGTAATTGCCTGGATTGGCATTATCTCAACTTGGACCTCAGGCGCCTCGATTGACATCCCGGATTCGGGAGCACTACGTGTAGAACTGAATGGGTTTCTAGTTGACGAGCTTAGCTACACTGATCCCTTAAATGGTCTGATCTCTGATAATCAACCTTCCGAACACCTATTACGCAATGTCATCGATTCGATAAATGCGGCCTCTGAAGACGACCGAATAAACAGCATGGTCCTTGTTCTGCATGATTTTTCTGGCGGCGGTTCCAGCAAAGTACTTGAACTGGGCGAAGCAATACAAAATTTTCAAACCGCTGGCAAGCCGGTATATGCCGTGGCAGATCTTTTTACCCAGCAAGTCTACCTATTGGCCTCCTTTGCCGATGAAATCTACATAAATCCACTCGGCGGCGTCGAATTGAAAGGCTTGGGCAGTTATCGCAGTTATTACGGCGAGGCCTTTGACAAGCTTAAAGTTAACTTCCATGTATTCCGTACTGGCGAATTTAAAGACGCAGTAGAGCCTTATACAGAAAACGAAATGTCTGAGGCATCCGCCAGCCAAACGCTGAATTGGCTGGAAGATATCTGGCAGGTTTACCGTGAAACTATTTCATCCAATCGTGATATCAACCTCGATACCATAGATCGATACGCCAATGAGTTTGACCAACTAATGCTGGAATCTCAGGGTAATGCAGCTCTTGTTGCGCAAGAAAATGGCTTAGTTGATGGTCTTTACTTCAGAGACCAAATACTCGAACGGCTGATTGACCAGATCGGTGTAAACGAGGACGAGGATTTTTATCCGCACAGCAACTATTTACCTTACTTATATCAGGTTGAACCGGATTCCTCTGATGATTCCCCAGTGATCGGTTTGGTTGTTGCAGCCGGCACTATTCTCGACGGCAGTCAATCTGCTGGAAGTATCGGAGGAGACAGTCTAGCCGCCAAGTTGCGCCAAATGCGCGATACTGAAGACCTAGCGGCTCTAGTATTGCGTGTAGACAGCCCCGGCGGCAGCGCTTTTGCGTCAGATATTATTCGTAGAGAATTAGCGCTATTCGAAGAAGAAGGCGTGCCGCTGATAATTTCAATGGGCTCATTGGCCGCATCTGGTGGCTATTGGATATCTATGCCTGCTGAGGAAATCTGGGCAACTCCCACTACTTTGACCGGCAGTATTGGCGTTTTTGGAATAGTCCCGACGGTCGACGAAACCCTTGGAACTATTGGTATACGTAGAGATGGCGTAGGAACGGGCCCGCTCGCAAGTTCATTTATATTGGACTTACCGATGAGCGATCAGGTTGCGCAGATTATTCAATCTAGCGTTGATCATATTTACGATGAATTTTTGGCTTTGGTCTCCAACAGCCGAGGTATATCCGTCGCCGATCTCGATGCACTCGCTCAAGGGAGGGTTTGGACCGGCAGTCAGGCCTTAGACTTGGGTTTGGTAGATCAATTGGGATCTCTTCAAGACGCACTAAACTCCGCTGCACTAATTGCCGGTGTATCTGATGATTACCAAATCTATGAGATATCACCAGAACTAAGCTTGATGGAGCAACTCACAAAATTTATTGTGAATTCCGTTTCTATTTACATGCCGGTACAAAACCAATCTGGCCTTACATCCGTCCTCGCCTCTTATTGGACAAATTTTCAATCAAATTCTGCTGAGCTTGCTATTTTGATGAATGACCCTGGCCATAAATACCTGTTTTGCGGAAGCTGCGAGGTCAGTGACCTCAGTACGCAACCTTAAAGCAAACAAGCAACGCTAATTGAAGGTAAAACTTTAAATGACCAAAATTTATGGGATCAGCAACTGCGATACTGTTAGCAAAGCAAAGAAATGGCTTAAAGAGGCTGGTATTGACTACGCCTTCATTGATTTCCGCAAAGATGGCCTAACATCAGAGCAGGTAACAACCTGGGCACAAGCAGTTGGCAGTGATCTGCTGCTTAACCGACGGGGAACCACCTGGCGTAAACTTAGCGAAGATCAGAAGAGCCTATTTACCGAGGGTACTGAGGCTGATTTGGTTGCGTTAATGATCAAATATCCGGCATTGATAAAACGACCCGTACTGGAAACCAAGGATCGAATTGAAGTCGGCTTTAAACCCGATTTTTACCAAAACATATTCTCTTTATAGGACAGACAAATGAGTACCTGTTACAGCCTTGCCATAGGCAGCGGCACCCTAAATAAAAACAACGAACTGCTTGAAGTCTGGTACCCAAAGCCCTTGCTAAATCCGGACCAAAAACTGGTAGATTTAGTGGCAAACTCTGTCGGCAGTACCACATCGCTCCTCACTGATGACCAATTAGACGCATTGGCCAATGAATTGGAAAGCGGAGGTTATACTGACCAGGCCGCCATAGCCAAAGGCATAACCGGCGGTGCTCGTGCCGCGGTACTCTGCATATTGGATGATGATTCTGCGCCTTCAGATGTGCCCTCTGCTTACCTAAAACTGCACTTGCTCTCTCATCGGTTAGTCAAACCCCAGGGAACTAAGCTGGACGGCGTCTTTGGTGTACTTCCAAATCTAGCCTGGACATCTGAGGGTGCTATCGATCAAAGCGAGCTTGTTGAGCGTCAGCTGGCAGCGCGTCGTGAAGGTCGAGCACTGCAAGTGAACTGCGTAGATAAATTTCCAAAAATGACAGACTACGTGGTTCCTTCCGGCGTGCGTGTTGCAGATACCTCCAGAGTGAGACTGGGTGCCTACCTGGGCGAAGGCACCACCATAATGCACGAGGGCTTTGTGAATTTTAATGCCGGTACTGAAGGCCCAAATATGATCGAAGGACGTATCTCTGCCGGTGTTTTCGTGGGCAAAGGCTCAGACTTAGGTGGAGGCTGCTCTACTATGGGTACCCTATCCGGTGGCGGAAACGTAGTTATCTCTGTAGGTGAAAACTGCCTAATTGGCGCTAACGCTGGCATTGGTATTCCACTAGGTGACCGTTGCACCGTAGAGGCGGGCCTGTATATTACCGCCGGCACCAAGCTTAACTTGCTGGACGATGCCGGAAAGGAAGCTGGGATTGCCAAAGCAGTCGACTTAGCGGGTAAATCAGACCTGCTCTTTCGCCGCAATTCGCTGACCGGGGCCATTCAATGTTTGACTAATAAATCAGCCATTGAGTTGAACGACGAGCTGCATAAACATAATTAAGGCTGCCTTAATTGGAAGTCCTTTAGATACACACTATTTGGAAAACCCATGAAAATCTTAGTAAGAAATATAGCCCGCAGCATTTCAGAAGCCGACTTACGAGTCTTATTTGAAATGCACGGACTGGTGCAATCCTGCGATCTGATTATGGATACCGAAACCGGTGCCTCCAAAGGTTTTGGCTTTGTTCAGATGCCGAAATCCGGAGAAGCGAAGGCAGCAATGAAAGAGCTAAACGGTATGGAGCTGGACGACAGTAAACTTAGGGTTAAAAAGGCCGATCTTCCCAAACAGAAAAAATGACATCTTCTGGGGACAAAGTTGCCGATCCCATGCAGGGTGTGACGCTGAAGATGATCGTCACGCGACTGGAAGAAAGATATGGCTGGCAAGAGCTCGGAAAGCTAATAAGGATTAACTGTTTCACGAGCGATCCGAGTATTTCATCAAGTCTCAAATTTCTGCGTCGAACTCCCTGGGCTCGCGAAAAGGTTGAAGCGCTATATGTAGCAACTGATTGGCAAGTAACTAACAGCTCGGTCAACGCTGATATTTGGGGAAAATAATCTTAACCCGAACTCACAGTTTCCTCTCACTGATACAGAATTCCGATGGCCGTCAAAGCAACCATATTTAAATGTGAACTTGTTATCAGTGACCTGGTTAGGCATTACTACCAGACTCATAATTTAACCCTTGCACGGCATCCATCCGAAACCGATGAACGCATGATGTTGCGTATTTTGATGTTTGCACTTCATGCCGACGATCTTCTAGAGATGACCAAAGGAATTTCTACCGACGATGAACCTGATCTATGGCAGAAGTCACTTAGTGGCGAAATAGATCACTGGATAGAATTGGGGCAACCCGACGAAAAACGCTTACGTCAGGCCAGTGGTAGGTCAAAAACAGTTAGCTTGCTTACCTATGGTGGCAACGCTCCTCAAATTTGGTGGCAGCAGAACCAGCCCAAGCTATCGGGCATTAAAAACCTTAGCGTATGGAATATTAGTGACGACCATTCGAAGGCATTATCGGAAGTTGCCGAACGCAGTATGCGTATTCAAGTGATGCTGGATACTGATCAAATATCTCTTAGTTCCGAAAATCACGCTTTAGAACTGAGGCTAGAACAGTTCAAATGACCGCAGAGCTAATCTCATTTAAGAAGGAAAAGAAAAAGAGGGCTAAGAATTTGGGCTTGTGCCAGCATGGCTTTCATAAGTGGGAGATTTATCAAGAAAAGCAGTTTGATTCTAAGGAAGGAAAACTAGTTACTATTTACCGCTGCGCCAAATGCCCTGAGCAGAAAGTAAAGGCAATTTAAACAGGGAATCAGTTTTAAACCTTCCCCTCAGTTTTGTTCTTTTTGTTACCCATTAAATTAGTGCCCAATAGGTAGCTCATAACTCCTGCAAAGGCAGCTGCATTGCCTCCAAAAAACTGCGCAACCGGCCACATTGAAGCATCCATTGCTTCGTAGGGAACCACATAAACGCTGTATAGAAGTGCTGCCAGTACGGAGAACCAGGGAACAAGGCCGGAAACAAATATGGCCCACTTTTTCTTGATAAAGATGGTGCACAGAATGCCGAATACCGCGGATGGAACCAACACAATTAGCCAAACACCCATTTTCAACTACCCCTTATAAAGGTCTACCTATTTAAATTTCTTCTAAAATCCAATCTGCCAAAGATCGACCTATGGCATTGGGTGATATCTCCTGAACATAGTGCCCGCCAAACACTGCCACTTCTGTCTGATTCTTAAAACTGCGAGTATTTTCCAGCATTGCAGCTTCTATACCCTGAGTCGGTTCGCGTCTAAAAAATAGCTTTGGTATTTCTGTTTCAGCCATCCACCCGGCTACCTCAATCCATTTTTTTTCATTGATTCAGGCATGCCGCCAAAGGGAATTAATCGTGGCCAAGTAATTGTGGCACGGCGGCTTTCACCAGGAATTACAAACGATTGAAAGACTAGTTGTCTAAAGCTCTATTAATTCGAAACGGAGCTGGCTACTGCAACAACTTTGCCCTAGTATTTTACCGCTAGGGAAAATATTTATATGTACAGAAGACAAATCAGATATATGCATAGTCTATTGCTTGCGCTGCTATTAGTAGCAGCGACAGCGGCATCTGCGTCTCATGTGCACAGCATAGATTTCTCTGAGTCCGAACGTTATGAATCCTGTGGTGCATTTCATGCCGCGCCGCTCGATCAAGCTTATGCCACCGAAGGACCAAGCCTATATTCCATAGTTACTCAATTTCAAACGACTAACTATTCATTCCAATCTGTTTTTAGCCCGGCGCGATACAAACCTTCGCCGCGCGCCCCACCTACTCTCTCCTAATACAAATTTCTGTTATTTAGTTGCGCTAAACCTATGTGTTTGCGCCATTTGTATTTTGAATTATCGGCTGCGCCGATTTCAGGAGAATTTATGAACAAAGTATCTAGTAACAATCTGGTCGGTCTAATTAGCCTATTTATTTCATTTAATGGGTGGAGTCAGAACTCCCCTGCCAATATCGAGCTCGAAGAAGTCATAGTTACTGCATCCGCTCATGCAAAAACCGAGGCACAGGTAGTCGGCTCGGTAAATATTTTGGATCAGCAAGATCTGCAAAGAGAGGTCGCTGGAACCCTAGGAGAAACCCTTCAAAATCAAGTGGGAGTGCACTCTTCTTCGTTCGGTCCTGGAGTTGGAACTCCAGTAATTCGCGGTCAATCCGGAAAACGCGTCGAAGTATTACAAAATAATACTAGTGTCGGCGATGTATCAGATACCAGCTCTGATCATGCGGTCGCAACAGAAGCCATGCTGGCCGACCGAATCGAAATCCTTAGGGGGCCAGCGACACTGCGGTTTGGCGGCGGCGCAATAGGAGGAGTAGTTAATGTTATCAACAACCGTATCCACGAAGAGCGATCCGAAGGATTCAGCGGGGCAATGGAAACAAGATATTCAGATAACAATGACGAAACCGTTTTTGTAGGTAGGTTCGACGCAGGCCTTGGCAATGTAGGTCTGCATCTAGACCTGGTCAGTCGCGACTCAGGCGATGTGACAATTCCCGGCTTGGCTGATTTAGAAGCTGATGATCCCGCAGAAACGACCGATGGCTATATCGCCAATTCAGATCGTCAGGCGGATTCTTACGGGATTGGCGTTTCATGGATCAACGACAATCTGATGGCGGGGTTTAGTATTTCTGACCTAAAGAATAATTATGGAGTACCCGCTGGTGCACACGGCCATCACGAAGACGAAGACCATTCCGGCGCAGCGGTAATAGAAGAACCAGAGGAGTTTGTGCGCATAGATATGCAGCAAACCTCCTATGAAGGCAAACTGAGCTTCCCTGATTTAGGCGGCAGCTGGATAGCGGCAAATTTTGACTTTAGCTATACCGACTATGGCCACAAGGAGTTGGAAATTGCTGATGGAATTTCCGAAATTGGTACTACCTTCGATACAACGTCCAATGAATTTCGAGGTGAAATAACTCACGAAACCAGCAACGGATGGCTGGGAGCTCTAGGCGTTCAACATAGCTATCGTGACTTTTCAGCCTTTGGTGAAGAAGCCTTTGTTGTCGATTCCATTACTGAAAGTATCGGTCTATTTGTAATTGAAGAAACCCAATTAGGGGCTGGAACACTAGAGTTGGGTGGCCGCATCGATAGCCAAAATATTGAAGTCGATGGACTAAGTGATATAGATCACAGCAGTATAAATATTAGCGTAAGCTTCCTATATCCATTAGGAGATAACAGCCGTATCAGCTTTATTCTGTCCAGATCTGAACGCGCGCCAGTTGTAGAAGAACTCCTTTCTGATGGAGAGCATGTAGCCACAAGCACTTATGAAGTGGGCGACCTCGATTTACAGACTGAAAAGGCGCTAAATTTCGAAGCTACCTGGGTATCAAGTTTTACCGAGAGTAATTTCACACCTGAATTGCGTGCAACGCTCTATCACAACCGTTTCTCAGACTACATATTCCAGCAAGATACCGAGCTCCTGTTTAACCATGATTTGGCTGATCTTGGCGCCTTGGGTTTGGCTACCTGCACAGAGGAAGCGAACTTCGATGATCCGGAAGAAGCCGAAGAAGCTGTTGAATGTTTTGCCTGGCAGCAGCAGGATGCAAAATTTACCGGCATGGAGGCTGAGATAAATTTCGCATTACTAGACTCGCACTCCATGCGATTTTGGGGCGACTTTGTTTTAGCCAAACTGGATGAAACTGGCGATGTGCCGCGTATACCACCTGCAAGAATCGGAGCAAACTGGAATTATGAGCAGGATAACTGGATTGCAAATCTCAGCCTTGTACATGCATTCAAGCAAGATCGCCCTGGTGAGAACCAGGAAGAGACCTCTGATTACAACCGTGTAGATGCTTACCTTAGTTACAACACAGATGCCTGGTCCCTGTTTTTTAAAGGCACCAATCTAAGTAATGAGGAAATTCGCAACTCTACTTCAATAACTCGTGAAGTTGCACCCGAACCCGGACGCGCACTAACTTTGGGGGCCCGCTACAGCTTTTAGATTGTTGCCAAATAGGGAGTACATGCGTACTCCCTATTCCCATAGCGCAAATTTCTTATGAAAGACTTGCTCTACCCCATTTTTCCGGACAGCAAAAACCTATATAATCGCTGATTCTTGCGATTACCCCTATTTTGTCGATATTTTCATATCACTAAATATTATGTACTTCGCAGATACGAATCATCAATTTCGCCGCATCCGACTATAAGGCTGCGGTGAATTAAGATAGAAACTCACTTGGAGAAAATGAAATGGTTAAAGTTGCTGTAATTGGTTACGGAGTAATTGGACAACGTTTAGCAGACGGTGTTGCCCTGCAGGATGATATGGAATTGGTGGGCATCGCTGATGTTAAACCTACAATTTCGCTTCGCGCTTTGGTAGAGCGTGGCATGCCATATGATCTCTACTGCGCAGTTCCAGGTATGGAAAATGACTTGGAAGCAGCAAGCATTCCTGTTTCTGGTGGCATAGATGACCTTTTAAGTCAGGTAGATATAGCACTGGACGCCACTGGCCCCGGTATCGGCGCAAAAAACAAAGAGCTGTATATCAAGCATGGCGTTAAAGCCATATTCCAGGGTGGAGAGCAAAACAGCATCGCTGACGTTTTCTTCCACGGCTACGCCAATTATGAAAAAGGCACCGACGCCGATTTCCTAAAACTGACTTCTTGTAATACTACTGGCCTTATCCGCACCATTGATTGGTTGGATCGCAAAGTAGGTGTAGAAAAAGCGGCAATTACCATTATCCGTCGTGTGGCTGATCCCGGTGATACTTTTCGCGGCTTGACTAATAACCTGATGATTGAACCCGTTCCAAATCACCAAGCGGTTGATTTGATGACTATCATGCCGCACGTAGACTGTACTGGCGTATTGATTCATACCCCGGTAACTCACGGTCACATCATTAGCGTTGTTGCTAAAACCAAAGAAGACATTTCGCCTGAAGAAGCCATTGAGCTCTTCAAGACTCACCCTCGCATGAAGGTAGTTAAAATCGCTGACGGTTTTGACTCCAACGGTGCATTTTTCCGCTACGCCCGCGATAAAGGCAATATGCGCGCTGATATGTATGAAGTTGGTGTTTGGGAAGAATGTGTTGCCAAATCTGGCGACGATTTGATCTTCTCAATCAATATTCCTCAAGAAGCTATCACCATTCCTGAAACTATCGATGCAATCCGTTCTTGCATGGGTATGCAGGCAACTGGCGCAGAAGGCGTAGCTGAGACGAATAAATACCTGAAAATGAGCGCGGAAGGCTAATTAATGGCCGTTATTAATGGTATTCGTTCTATCGATGAAGGGCAGTTCTCCGGAAAAAGAGTTCTGCTTCGCGTAGATATCAACTCTCCAATCGGTAGCGACGGTTTAATCGTTAACGACAATCGTATTCAGAAAAGCATTCCGACTATTCGAGATTTGTCAGATGCTGGTGCCAAGCTGGCAATTATTGCCCACCAAGGCGATACCACTGACTACCGATCTTTGATTAGTCTTAAAGAGCATGCTGCTCGTTTGGCTGAAGCTTTGGGCAAGCCCGTCGACTTTATTGAAGACATCGCTGGCCCTGCTGCGGTTGAGCAAATCCAGAACTTAGGCAATGGAGATATTCTTCTTTTAGACAATATTCGTTACCTGACAGAAGAAGCATCCACCTTTGAAGACGTGGTTAAACAAGAACCTGCCGATATGGCGACCTGCTATCTAGTTCGTCGATTGGCTCCAGTTTTTGATTTCTACGTCAACGATGCCTTTGCAGCTGCGCACCGTAACTCGCCTTCAATGGTCGGTTTTCAACAAGTATTGCCCTCCTTCGCTGGCAGATTGTTGATGCAAGAACTCGCCGCGTTACAAGCTATTACCGACAGCCCTGACCGCCCCTGCATCTATATTCTAGGTGGCGCCCGAGCTGGAGATGCCTTTGGCATGATCGAACAGGTTTTGAATGACGGCTCCGCAGACAAGTTGCTATTGACGGGTCTCGTCGGGCAGATATTTATGATTGCCGACGGCGTAGATATTGGTGAATCTTCCTACGGTTTTATCAAGTACAAAGGCTTTGAGCAGTACGTCGCTCCGGCAAAAAACTTCCTCGAACAACATCGTGACAAAATATCTTATGCCAAGGATGTTGCAGTAAAAGTGGACGGCAAACGGACCAACGTATCTTTGGATAGCATCCCTAATGACGCAGACATCTGCGATATTGGCGATCAAAGCATCCTCGATTACTGCGAAGCCATTGCAGCGGCACAAACAATTTTTGTAAATGGCCCAGCTGGCGTTTATGAAGATACAGAGTTTGGAAAAGGCACTAAGACGCTTTGGAATGCCGTAGCTGACGCAGATGGTTTTAGTGTTATTGGTGGAGGTGATTCCGTTACTTCCTTTGATAAATACACGGATATATCCAAAATTGACTACGTCTCAACTGCGGGCGGAGCACTGATCCGATATTTGTCAGGTATTGAACTACCGCTGTTAAAGGCAATTGCCAAAGCAGACTGACAAGCTATCTCAATGAATTAAAAAAGGGATCTTGCACAAATTGCTAGATCCCTTTTTTATTGAAGCTCAGTTATCCAAGGACTTGAGCCCTTCAGTCAGAGTTTACTGTGGCACTCTGATCGGTAAGCCGCTCGGGAAATTTGGCTCCCGGTAACGGTATAGGTAGTCATACATGCTAATGATGTTTGGTTCGAGATTCTGCTCCAGATTTGTATAGTCCCCGAAATCATCCATTGTGAGAATTTCCAGGATTTCGTAAAGCGAAAGCCCCTCTACCATGTGCGTCAATACACGCTCCCTTAGTGTCGCGAGGTATTGTCTATACCGGCGGAAATAGGCTTGAGTCGATACCGGTGAACCGTGCCCGGGAACGACTATATCGACGTTATCCATACGCCCCAGAATGCCTAGAACTTCAATAGTATTATCCACTTCCATGTCACGAAAATCCGGGTTCGGTAACTGACCTTCCGGACGCCCTAAATCTGGGGCAAAGAGTACGCCATCCTGTGGAATATGAATGGAGATCAGGTTGTCACTGTGAGTTGGACCAAAGTAATTTAAGGTAACTTTCACACCACCTAAATCGATATCCATAGACTTGTCGAAGGTGATAGTCGGAATCGCGGCAATACGCCCCTCTCGAAGTAGGTGTGGTAATATCTTCTTGTGCCCGATGGAGAAGGCTGACAAATATAAATCTTGAATTCGACCAATAAAGCTTCAAATTAGAAAGCTCAATTTGGTCGGTAATTTTGGTAGGGAAACTCTGGCTGCTTCGTAGTCATTAAGTTAAAAACATAAATAATTGGCAACACGCCATAAGAGGGGAACAAATATGCTGTCATATCGACGCTTATCTAATCTAATACCAATAGTCACCGCTTTAGCTATCTCCGCACCTGCCTCTGCGCAGATTGAAGAGATTTTGGTTACGGCGCAAAAACGTGAAGAATCTTTGCAAGACGTGCCTATTTCAGTGAGTGCACTTGCAGGCGACATGTTCGATCAATTTGATGTAACCAGAACTGATGATCTCGAAAAAGTCTTTGCCAATATAGGCACCAACCAAAACTCCGCTGGTAATACGGGCTTTGCTATCCGAGGCGTAGGCACCGATAACGTGCATCTGTCCGGTCAGCAGTCTGTAGGCACCTATATTGATGATGTATCAATGGTTTCGCCTTTTGTTGGCGCAATTGGTGTTTACGATATTGAACGCGTAGAACTGCTGCGCGGCCCACAAAATACGCTCTATGGTCGAAATACCACGGGTGGAGCTGTGGTATGGCATACCAATCAAGCGAGTCCAGGTGACGGCACTAGCGGAAACCTTAACCTTAGAGCCGGCAACGGCGGAAGAACGCGCGCTGAAGGAGCAGTAAGCTTCGATATTAGTGACAACATCGCTGGTCGAATATCCGGTTTTTCAGATGGTTTCGATGGCGTTTGGACTAACCTCGTAGACGGCAGCCCCACTGGCGGCGCCTATGACAGCAGCGGTGCACGATTGAACTTAGTTTGGGACAATGGCAGTAATGCATCTGCGGCCCTTACTATCTCAACAGGTCAAATCGAAGGTGAGGATTTACCCGGAAAATTAAGCGGCAACCTTTTGGCTGATGGCACGGTTGATCCGAATTTCGAAAACCGTAGAGCTTCAGATCAGACTGGCCCAGATAACAATTTTGTTATGGCATCAGCAGCCGATGTCGCCGCACGGCCATTCCTGCAGGCTCAGTATGACGCCGGAACCGGTATGGTGATTGATAATCCAGCTGGTGGCCCTTTCAATAGACTAATTAATTATTCGACTGAACTTGGCAACACCTATCAAAGCCCCGAAGATGTATATAACTCAGAGTGGGATGGGATCAGGCTTACCGTTGACTACTCATTTGATAATTTCGATTTTTCATCTCTAACCGCTTTCGATAAAACCTATACGAAAGAGCTTAACGGTGTCGAGCTCACTGGCTTTCATGCAGCTCGAGAAGGCGATTGGGAAACTTGGCAGCAAGAATTCCGCTTCACTTCAACAGGAGATGGTGTGGTTCAGTGGCTTGGCGGAATTTATCTAAGCGGGTCTGAATCTACTGAAGACACTTGGGTTGGAAACGTCGGCGGAGCCGGTGCAATGGGTGTCCGTCCAGGTATTGATATCAATAGTGAATACAGCGCTGCTTCAGCATACTTCCAAATGGATGCTGAAATTACGGATAAGCTAACCTTAACCGGCGGTATTCGATTTACCGAAGACGAACTATCTGCGGACAATGGCAACTGGGTTCGTACTGTCTGCGGCTTTCACCCAACAGTTGTTGGCCTAGGAGATCAAGATAGAGACTACCGTGCCGCAAATTGTCCCGACAGCACACCCGGACGACTAACAGGCAATACTGACTCTCCTGTCCAGGAACTTTCTGAATTGGGTTGGAAATACGGTTTTGACTACAGCCTCGATGACGGCTCTTTGCTATGGGGCAGTGTTTCTCGCGGCTTTAAAGGTGGTTCATATGATAACCGCGCGCTTTCTACTGGTGATGATCCCGTTGACCCAGAATTTTTAACAGCTTACGAAATTGGCTATAAAGCTGACTACGCTGATAATACTGTGCAGTTGAACGCTTCCTACTTCTTCTATCAGTGGGAAGACCTTCAGTTATTTGAGAGCTACGGTGGTATTCCAGCTATCGTAAATGTTCCGGAGATCGAACTCAGCGGCGTTGAGCTAGAGCTTAAATGGGCGCCAGATGAACGCTGGTATTTCCAGAGCAACATTGGCACTGTCTCCAGCGAAGTAACCGACATCACCGGATTAGATCCTCGCTCTCAAGCGCAGATAGGTAAAGAAGTTACTAATACTCCTGAACTTACCGCCACCATGTTCGGTATGTATACTCTGCCAGTAGGGGATAATTCATTGGATCTGTCCCTTAATTATCGTTATACCGGCTCTATGTACTATACCTTTGTACAAGAAGCTGCTGCTCGAGATGAATCAGCGAGTCATGGTTATTTGGATGCACGCGCTGACTATAGCTTCGGAGACAATCAACAATACACAGCTTCTCTTTGGGCTAACAACCTTACTGACGAGTTCGCTTGTTCCAGTGTTATATGGGGCCCAGGCGCAGCACCACTCAACTACAGTTGTTATGTTAGCGCATACGGTGAATCCCTTTACGGACTAACTCTGCAGATGAACTTCGACTAATTGGTAGTTGAATTAATATTGATTAGTACTTTCTAATCAAGCGATAGAGCCCCGGTATATCCGGGGCTTTTTGTATCTAGGGTTTCTTCATTTCTCTGAGTAAACATTTCTATAGTGGGTGGGCCCCGCCCCCCTTATCACTGTAATATCTCGAACATTATTAATTGGGGGAATTTCCATGTCTTTTTTAAAGAGTCCAAAACTTTGGGCGTATCTAGTTTTAGCAGCATCCGTTCTTTGTATTGGTACTATTTTCTATGCAATAACTGGCGTAAGAGCCGGCTGGGAATCCATCACATTTGGATCGGCGTCAGCACTAATTGCCAAGGCAATGGCTTACGGTCGATGGATTAGCCTTCTCGCAGCAATTGCCCTGATCTACGCATTTATAAAAAAGCAAAAGCTCTCACAGGCAATTAGCACCCTGGCACTTCTATTAGTTCTTGTACCGGTCAGTATCAACTATGCAACATTACCAGAGCCAAATGACGGCCCGCGTGCTCCGCCGCTAAATGATATTTCAACCGATACGCAAAATCCGCCGTTATTCAGCGCAGTCGCTTCTATTCGCCCTGAAGGAAGCAATACCCTGACATACCCGGCCAATGGTCCTGAGCTGCAGGCTCAGGCATTCCCGGATATTAAGCCTATTAGTTCAACACTTTCTAAAGACGAGGCATTTAACAGAGCATTGGATGTTGTTGATGATATGGGTTGGGAGCTAGTCGCCGAAGACTCATCTACTGGATTAATCGAGGCAGTATCTTCCACTCGGGTATTTAGCTTTGAAGATGACGTAGTTATTCGGGTTGCAGCCAGCGGCAGTGGCAGCATTGTCGATATCCGCTCACATTCTCGAATCGGTCGTGGTGACCGAGGAGTGAATGCGGCGCGCGTTCATAGTTTTATTTCTGCATTTTGATTCAAATATAAGATCCAATAAAATAGCCGCCCTTCAAGGCGGCTTTTTTATTGCTGTTGTAGAATCTTATTCTTGG
>MEHZ011616460.1_pt1 | contig 24760 bp, 25 predicted proteins | sample 897221 | NCBI WGS metagenome assembly MEHZ01 (sample SAMN05514161, study PRJNA337945) | marine metagenome | isolation source: marine surface water | place: Arctic Ocean | collected 2007-12-13
ATGGATTCTATCGCTTGTGGGACTATGTCCCTCCTATCGGAGACAGAACTTGCAGAAAAAATTACAATAAGATCAATATTAGCTTTCTTAACCGTATCTATAGCATTCTTTATCTCATTGTATTCATGGCTACATTCATGTATTTCAGAGATGGTAGAGTTAAACTCTTCGATTCTTTTAGATAAAGTTTTTTTTGCATTATTGATCAATGATTCTTTTTGATTTTTTGATTTAGTATATATAACCGCTAACGACAAAGGATGAAATGGCTTAAGGAAAATAACCCAATTTTTCTTAATCAAGTCCAACACCTGGTTTAACAAAAGATTGCTAATTGAATATGTTATAATCTTCACACTCAACACAAGGTCATTTTTATACGCTATATCCTGATCATTCAGGGTTGATATCGCAATGCTTTCGTCCATTTGATTTATTTGATCTACAATAGACTTGTTAACTAAAAAAATAGAATCTTTCTCTGCGTAGATTCTGGTTCTTCCGTTAAATGCTAATGATACTTTTAAACTCTCATTTGCAATAGCTTTTGCTATTAATAAAGAAGCTTTACTTTCTTCCACGTCATCTTCTTCAAGATGATAAACATTAATATCACTTACCCCCATGGATATTAATTCATCAATATGAAGTTTTTCTAAAGTGGTACCTTTGCTTATTCTACCGCTTGCTGTTGAATGTGAGTGAGCAGAAACCATTCCAATTGCATTAATGACAGGTTTATTTTCAAATTTCATTAAGCTACCTAACCGTTTCTTAATGTGCTGATAATTTCCGACATAATTGAAGTTGCGATTTCAACGGGATTCCTCGCACCAATATTAAGACCTATTGGTGCGTGTATTTTTTCTAATAACTCTGTTCCAATATCTTTGGACAATCTTTCTAATCGAGCTGCATGTGTCTTCCTAGATCCAAGAGCGCCAACATAAAAACACGCACTGTTCAGGGCTATTTTTAGCGCAACATCATCTATTTTTGGATCGTGGGTTAATAAAACCACTGCAGTTCTCTGATCAATTGTGATTTCTGGCATGACCTCATCTGGCCAATCATTGTAAATCTTAGTTTCTGGAAATCTCTCTTGTGTTGCAAACCCTTCTCGTGGATCAATGATAAGACAATTAAACCCATGAAGTTTAGCCATTGTAACCAATGACTGAGTGATGTGAACCGCTCCAATAATCACTAAATTAAGCGATGGATTATGCGCATCTAAGAAAAAATCTTCGCCATCCAAGTGAATTAACCGACCCTTATCGGTAGAAAAAATCTCTTTAATAGTATCCATTAAAAAGGGGTTAATATCAGATGAACTTGCTGTAACAAGATCTTCTTCTCCAGTATTTATGTTAGTTATATGGACACAAGGGATTCTATTTTTTTTGTTTTTAATTATATCTAATAATATTGATTTTTTCATTCAAATTAATCCAATCTCGACACTAGGACCTTTATTTTACCGCCACATGCAAGTCCAACTTCCCATGCCGATTCATTTGATACACCAAATTCTAGAACCTTTGATATTCCAGAATCTATTACATCTAAAGCTTCGCTAATTACCGCCCCTTCAACGCAACCTCCAGATACCGACCCTTCAAAATTTCCATCGGAATCAATAACAAGCTTACTTCCAATTGACCTTGGTGCAGAGCCCCATGTTTCAACTACAGTAGCAATTGCTATTTTTTTCCCCTCACTTTGCCACTGACTGGCAATTGAGAGCTCGTCTAAAAGATTTGGATTCATAATTTCAGTCCTATGCATAGAGTTCTAAGATAAGAACTTATTATACAATATAAAAAAATTAAATACACCTTATGAGATTCTGTAAATTATTTTAATGCTATTTTTACTGCATCTTGCAATGAAACTTTTACCAAATGCGCCCTGTACTCAGATGATGCATGAATGTCACTGTTTAGCCCATCGGATTCAATTTTAAGTTCGCTTAAGGAATTAACATCAAAACTTTTCGTAAGCAATTCTTCGGCTTCGCTTAATCTAAAAGCTTTAGGTCCGGCACCAGTCACCGCAACTATAACTGAGCTGTTGTATTTTGCTACAAACACACCAACCATTGCGTAGCCAGATGCAGGGTTTCTAAATTTTACATACGCTCCTGTAACAGGTATATCAAATAAGATATTTGTAATAATCTCATTTTCTGATAGAGGCGTTTGAAACATATCAACAAAGAAATCCTCTGCTTGGTACTTTGCGTTATTTGTTACGATTGTAGCATTTAGAGCCAGCAATGCTGCCGGATAATCAGCAGATGGATCAGCGTTAGCAACAGAACCTCCTATTGTGCCTCTGTATCTAACCTGAGGATCCCCTATTTGACTTGCTAGATAAGCTAATGATGGAATTTTTTGAATAACAGTATCAGAATTTGATACATTATAATGGGTGCTTAATGATCCGATATTTAACCTAGAACCATTCTCTTCTAGAGATATATTGGATAGACCGCCTATATTGCTTATATCTACGATATCAGACGGTTGTGCTAAGCGCTGTTTTAAAGTTGGAACCATTGTGTGTCCACCGGATAGGATTTTAGGATCATCACAAGAATTCATTAGCTCAACAGCTTGATCAACAGTTTTTGGTTTATGGTAATTAAAATTATACATCTCTAATATTTACCTTTTCATTATTACAAAGCTAATAACAAATATTATACAGCTTCTTTTATTGCTTTTATTATATTCTGATAACCGGTGCAACGGCAGATATTGCCTTCAAGCCATTCCCTGATCTCTTCGTCTGAAGGATTTGGCTTTTTGTCAAGAAGATCAACTGCGCTCATTACCATGCCTGGAGTACAGAAGCCACATTGCAGTGCGTGATTATTCTGAAAAGCTTTTTGCACAGGATGCAATTCACCTCCGTTGGCAAGACCTTCAATTGTTGTTATTCTTTTTTCTTCAGCCTGAATCGCCAATATTGAACAACTCTTAACAGCCTGTCCGTCCATATGGATCACGCAAGCTCCACATTGACTTGTGTCACAACCAACATGGGTACCTGTTAATTTTATATTATCTCTTAAAAAATCTACTAGTAATGTATTTTCCTCAACCTCAGCGGCTACATCGGAACCATTAACATTCATTTTTACTAATTTCATTTAAATTACCTTACATAAATAAATATAGACATTGCTAAACTTAATAATAAAATTCCTAAAACAAACTTAACTCTAATTCCAGAAGAATTAAAGAGATTTAAAATATAATTTTTATCCTTTAAAGCAACTTTGCTATCACCATCAACCTCACTAACAGTCTCTTCAGCAAAACGATTAGAGAGATTATTAAAGAATTTTTCCGACAGACTAATTGCAGTACTTTGAACCAACCTTTGTCCAATTTGAGCTAATTTTCCACCAATCTGCGCATCAACCGTATAATTTAATGTGGTAGTTTTATCACCATTATCAATTAAATTAACCTCAGCAGAACCTTTTGCAAATCCAGCAGCACCACCTTGGCCTTGGCCTGATATTTTATAACCATTAGGAGGATCGATATCAGTTAATTTAATCTTACCTGTGAATTTCGCCTTAACGGGACCAACTTTAGCTTCAACAACAGCTTCAAATTCATCCTTATTTGTTTGCATAACAGACTGCGCACCTGGAATAGTTTCTTTTAATACATCGGGATCATTCAAAGCCTCCCAAACCAATTCTCTTTTTGCAAGAATAATATTGCTTCCAGATAATTTCATCTACTCTATTCCTTAACAGAAATATTTTAGTTAATATGTAATTCTTCTGTATAATTACATATTATTATGTACCAATTATATATATTTATATAATAATTAACCATCATACAATTAAAAATTATATATTTTAATTTCTTTATAAACATTACATAGGTTAGATATGATAATAAGATACTCCAGAGAAGAGATGGTTCGCAATTGGAGCGAAGAAAATCGTTTCAAAATTTGGTTTGATATAGAACTATTTGCCCTCGAAGCAATGGAGTCCATTGGATCTATCGAAAGCGGAACATCAAAAATAATCAAGGAAAAGATTAAGGGTGTTAAATTTGATATCAACAGAATAAACGAAATAGAGAGCAAAACGCATCATGATGTCATTGCTTTTCTAACACATTTATCTGAAATTGTTGGTGAAAAAAATGCAAGATTTATACATCAAGGCATGACCTCTTCTGACATTCTAGATACTTGTTTAAGTGTTCAATTATCAAAAGCAGCTGATTTACTTCTAGACGATTTAGACGATCTGCTAAAAAATCTTAAAGACAAGGCTTATGAATTTAAATTGACACCAACAATTGGTAGGAGCCACGGTATACATGCCGAACCAACGACATTCGGGTTAAAAATAGCCCAAGCTTATGCAGAATTTGAAAGAGCTAAGGAACGCCTCGTATATGCTAAAAAAGATATTTCAACGTGCGCGTTATCTGGATCTGTTGGTACATTTGCAAACATAGACCCTCGGGTTGAAGAATATGTAGCAAAAAAACTTGGATTAACTTTCGAGCCTATCTCAACACAGGTTATCCCGCGTGATAGACATGCTATGTTTTTTAGCACCCTTGGTGTTATCGCAGGATCCCTAGAGAGATTAGCAACTGAAATTAGACATCTTCAAAGAACAGAAGTTGGTGAAGTTTCTGAATTTTTCTCAAAAGGACAAAAAGGTTCATCTTCTATGCCCCATAAAAGAAATCCCGTTCTTTCGGAAAACATAACAGGTCTTTCAAGAATTGTTCGAGGAATGGTAAACCCAGCTCTAGAAAATATTGCATTATGGCACGAAAGAGATATATCTCATTCTTCCGTAGAGAGAGTTATCGGACCAGATTCAACGATAACACTAGATTTTGCAATAAACCGTATGTCTAAAGTAATAAAAGATCTTGTTGTATACCCTGATAAAATGCTAACGAATATTAATAGTCTCGGCGGATTAATTTATTCACAGAGAATACTGCTTGAACTAACTCAAAAAGGTGTTAGCAGAGAAGAAAGTTACGCATTGGTTCAAAAGAATGCAATGGAAGCATGGTCTAATGATAAAACTTTTAAAGATTTAATTATGAATGATCCTGATATTAAAAAAGTAATCAAAGAGGATGAATTAACAAAATTATTCTCACTTGATTATCATTTGAATTTTGTTGATATCATATTTGAAAGAGTGTTTAACAGTAAGAATTAATTTATTAAAAAGACAGTTTATTTATTATAATTTATTCTAAATTAAAATATTGAGAAAAAAATGAACAGAAGAAAAATCTACGAAGGAAAAGCAAAAATTTTATACGAAGGACCTGAGTCAGGGACCCTCATTCAGTATTTCAAAGATGACGCGACTGCGAATAACAATGAAAAGATGCAGATCTTTGATGGGAAAGGTGCGTTAAACAACAAAATATCAGAAAATATTTTTTTAAAATTAGGAAAAATTGGTATCCCAACACATTTTATTCGCAAGTTAAATATGCGCGAACAATTAATAAAAGAAGTTGATATTATACCTATAGAAGTGGTTATAAGAAATACAGTTGCAGGATCTTTGTCTAAGAGACTTGGTATGACTGAAGGTGAACCTCTGCCCCGTTCACTTATAGAGTTTTATTACAAAAATGATAAACTTGGAGACCCAATGGTTTCCGATGAACACATAACCGCATTTGGCTGGGCATCACCACAAGAGATCGAAGAAATAATGAATCTATCTTTAAGGATAAATGACTTTCTTTCTGGTTTCTTCTCTGGAATAAATATTCAATTAATAGATTTTAAAATTGAATTTGGACGCTTGTATGAAAATGATGCGTTTAGAATTATTCTTGCCGACGAGATCAGTCCAGATTCCTGCAGATTATGGGATTCAACAACACATGACAAGCTTGATAAGGATTTGTTTAGAAACAATAGCGGCGATCTATTAAAAGCGTACAGTGAAGTTGCTCGTAGAATGGGTATTATATCTAAAACAAATAAGACAGAAAATACCGGTCCTGTATTAATTAAAGGCTAAAAAATGATCAAAGTTACTGTATATATTACATTAAAAAAAGATGTTTTAGACCCCCAAGGAAAGGCAATACATGTCGCTCTAAATAATATGGGTTTTGATAAAATTAACGGTGTAAGGCAAGGAAAACTAATTGAAATTGACCTTGATGCTAAAGATCACGACCAAGCAAAAGAGCAGGTAAAAAAAATGTCAGAGCAGTTATTAGCAAATCCTATAATTGAAGACTACTCTATAGAATTAGAATAAAATGGATGTTTCTTTAATTATATTTCCCGGTGCAAATTGTGACAAAGACACTTCGTTAGCCATTAAAAAAATAACAGGCAAACACCCAAAACATGTTTGGTACAAGGAAACCACGCTTCCAAAATCAGATTTAGTAATTCTACCAGGGGGATTTTCTCATGGCGACTATTTGAGATCGGGCGCAATTGCAGCTAAAGCGCCAATAGTCAAAGACCTTGTCAAAAAATCTGCTGACGGAATATATGTTCTAGGAATATGCAACGGTTTTCAGATTCTTACAGAATGTGGTCTTCTTCAAGGATCTCTTATAAGAAATAACTCATTAAAATTTGTTTCTCGCAATGTAAAGCTAAGAGTTGAGAGGAATGACACAATATTCACCTCAAATTTTAAAGAAAAAGAAGATGTTGATATGCCAATAGCACATCACGATGGGAATTTTTATATTGATGACGCTAATCTAGAGAAAATAGAACAAGAAGGACGAGTTGCATTCAGATACATTGAAAATAATTCAAAATATAATCCTTACAATCCAAATGGTTCGCTTAATGATATTGCTGGCGTTTATAATAAAAATTTTAAAATATTAGGTCTTATGCCACACCCAGAAAGAGCTGTAGATAAAATTACTGGTGGTGATCATGGTGCTAAAATTTTTGAATCAATGTTTCAATCAATTTCGTAATATAAATAGGAAAAACTGTGAATAAAGAAGACTATATACAACATGGTTTAAATGACGCGGAAGCCGAAAAACTTTTAGAGGGTTTAGGGAGAGAGCCTACCATAACTGAAATGGGAATCTATTCAGTTATGTGGTCAGAACATTGTTCTTACAAATCATCAAGACATTGGTTAAAAAATCTTCATACAAAAGGGGTGCATGTTATACAAGGACCCGGAGAAAATGCTGGTGTAGTAGATATTGGCGATGGATTAGCAGCAGTTTTTAAAATGGAAAGTCACAATCATCCCTCATTTATCGAACCTTATCAAGGAGCCGCAACAGGTGTTGGTGGAATAATGAGAGATATATTTACTATGGGCGCCAGACCAATTGCTTTGTTGAATTCACTTAGATTTGGTGAAGTAAATCATAAAAAAACCAAACATCTCCTTTCTGGAGCTGTTAGCGGGATTGGTGGATATGGAAATTGTGTTGGCGTTCCTACGGTGGCTGGTGAAGTTGGCTTCGATAAATCTTACAATGGAAATATTCTAGTAAACGCAATGTGCGTAGGTATAGCGAATATAAATAAAATTTTTTATTCCGCTGCATCAGGTATTGATAACCCCGTTGTGTATGTTGGCGCAAAAACTGGAAGAGACGGTATACATGGTGCAACTATGGCATCTGGAGAATTTGATAAAGACTCAGAAAAAAATCGTCCTACAGTTCAAGTTGGAGACCCTTTTACAGAAAAGTTATTATTGGAAGCTTGCTTGGAATTAATGAAAGAAGATGCAATTATTGCAATTCAAGATATGGGCGCAGCAGGACTAACTTCATCGGCCGTAGAAATGGCAAGCAAAGGAAATGTTGGGATAGAGTTATGTTTGGACGAATTACCTAAAAGGGAAGAAAATCTTTCGGCCTATGAAATGATGCTATCAGAAAGCCAAGAAAGAATGCTTATGGTTTTAAAGCCAAATAAGAAAAAATTAGCAGAAGAAATATTTCTAAAATGGGGAGTTGATTTCTCGGTAATAGGAAAAATTACAGATACAAAAAAAATTAAAGTAATTTACAGAGATAAAGTTGAGGCAAACATCCCAATATCTTCACTTGCAGACGATGCTCCAATGTATGTAAGGCCAATCAAAAATAGAAAGATAGATAAAAATCTAACACATCAAAAAACCAATATCGGTTTAAAAGAAATTATATTGAAAATACTAAGTTCGCCTAATATATGCTCAAAAAGATGGGTCTGGGAACAATATGACAGAACTATAATGGCAAATACTATCAATAGACCTGGGGGAAATGCTGGTGTAGTTAGAATAGAAGGTACAAATAAAGCATTGTCATTGTCTTGCGACGTAACCCCAAGATATTGTCACGCTAATTCTTATGAGGGCGCAAAGCAAGCGGTTGCTGAATGTTGGAGAAATATTGTTTCTACAGGTGCTAAACCAATAGCTATCACCAATTGCCTTAATTTTGGAAATCCTGAAAAACCAATTATAATGGGTGACTTCGTTTCTGCAATAGAAGGGATAAAGGACGCTTCAATAGCGCTTGATTTTCCAGTAGTTTCTGGAAATGTATCTTTATATAATGAAACAGATGGCGAAGCGATCAAGCCTACACCAACAATTGGTGGGCTTGGCATTATTGAAGATGTAAAAATCCAATCAAATCACCACACACAAAGAGATGGGGATATAATTATATTAATAGGTGGCGATGGAAAGCATCTTGGTCGTTCTATTTTCAGAGAGGTCATATTTAACGCTGAAGATGGGGATGCTCCAACTGTTAACCTGGACAACGAGTTAAATAACGGTAATCTTATTTTAAGTTTAATAAGCGATAAAAAGATTAATTCTGTGCACGATATATCTGACGGAGGGTTGATCATAACAATAGCAGAAATGATAATTTCTTCAAATATTGGAGCAAAAATAACACTTCAAAACAACTTAACAAACTCTAATGGTGATCCTGAAATGTTATATGAAAAAATGTTTGGTGAAGATCAATCAAGATATGTAATTACAGTTTCTTTAGATAAAGTTAACGATGTAATTGATCAATGTACTAAATCTAACGTCTCGGCTAATATAATAGGAGACATTCAAAAAAATGACTTGGAAATTGACGGGTTAGTAACTATATCAAATAATGAACTAATTGATTCCTATGAATCAGTTTTACCTGATATGATGAACATAAAATAAACAGAGATAACAACATGCCTATGACTTCGAGTGATTTAATAAGATTTATAAAAGAAAAATTGCCAGATGCGAATGTTGAAATTAATGATTTAGCAGGCGATAATGACCATTATTCTGCAACCATAACTTCACGGTCATTCGTTGGTAAAAATAGAATAGAACAACATCAGCTGGTACACGATGCGTTAAAAGATAAATTAGGCACAGAACTTCACGCCCTAACGATAAAAACCATAACCCCAAAAGAAGAAGGATAATAAAATGGCTAATAATGAGATTCAAGATTGGATAAGAAGTCAAATATCATCAAACGAAGTTTTATTGTTTATGAAAGGCTCTCCAGAACAACCTCAATGCGGATTCTCAGGACAAGTTGTACAAATGCTAAATTACTTAGAGGTCGACTTCAACAGCGTCAATGTCCTTGCAGACGAAGAGATTAGAAGCGGAATAAAAGAGTTTAGCAATTGGCCAACCGTACCTCAGTTATACGTAAAAAGTGAGTTCGTAGGCGGCGCCGATATAATTAAAGAAATGTTTCAAGAAGATGAACTATTATCTTTCTTTAAAGACAAAGGAATTAAAACAAAATAATCTACCTTGAATAAAACTCAATAACCAAATTTGGTTCCATTTGAACCGGGTAAGGAACATCTGAAAGTGCAGGTATTCTCTTTATAGATACTTGGAACTTCTCTCTATTAAATTCAACGTACTCTGGTATTTCTCTTTCAGCTGAATCTAATGCCTGTATTACCATAGAAATATCTCTAGATTTTTCTCTTACCTCAACTATATCACCGATCTTTAGTCTAGCACTACCGATGTTTGTTTTCCTACCATTCACCTTAACATGACCATGGTTAATAAACTGTCTTGCTGCAAATACTGTTGGAACAATTTTTGCCCTATAGACAATTGTATCTAGACGTCTCTCAAGAAGGCCAACTAGATTTTCACCTGTATCACCCTTTAATCTTACAGCTTCTCTGTAACAAGCCTTAAACTGTTTTTCTGTTAGATTACCGTAATAACCTTTTAACTTTTGTTTTGCTCTTAATTGTAAACCATAATCTGATATTTTTCCCTGTCTTCTTTGACCATGCTCACCAGGCCCATATTCTCTTCTATTTACAGGACTCTTTGGTCTACCCCAAATATTTTCGCCTAATCTACGATCAATCTTATGTTTAGCTTGAATTCTTTTTGTCATTTTCGTATCCTTATATTATTCAAATGGATGCGCCCTCCTAGGAATTAATCTCTTAATGCCGACAGAAATATTGAATTAATCAAAATTTCACGGGTGTATATATTTATTCATTTATATCTACAGTTACTAGAATGAACTGTCAACAACAAGAACGTATAAATCTATTTTTCTTTACTCAAAGCTTTGATTATTCCGTGAAATGTTTTTATATCTTTCTCGGTTAAATTCTGCCTTTGAATCATACTTCTTAAATTGTTAACCATTGATTTTTTCTTTTCTAAAGGGCGAAAGAAATTTTTGCCGCCCAGCTCCTCTTCTAGGTGTGAGAATAATTTTATATATTCGTCTTTAGAAGCCAATCTAGTTTTATCAATGGAAAGACCTTCTGTTCTTGGCTTCTCGCTTTTCGTCTCTCTACCAAGCTTGCCGTCTGTTGATATCAAAAACCATTCATAAGCTATTAATAAAACAGCCTGTGCAAGATTTAGTGATGCAAAATCTGGATTTACAGGAGCCATAACCAAACCATTAGATAAAGAGATATCCTCATTTGTTAACCCTGATTTTTCTGGACCAAAGATTATACCGACTTTACTGCCATTGACGATCATCTCATTGGTTTTAATCGCAGTATTACGGAGATTTGTAATAGGCTTAATCATATCCCTTCTTCTTGCAGTTGTTGCAAAAACATAATCAAGATCTTGTATGGCTAATTCTAGTGAATCAAATAGACCTGTGTTATCAATGATAACAGATGCACCCGCGGCTGATCTGTAAGCCTCCTTATTTGGCCACCCATCTCTTGGGCTAACAATTCTAAGTTTAAATAAATTAAAATTTGCCATCGCACGAGCTACAGCACCAATATTTTCACCAAGCTGAGGTCTAACCAGTATTATATATGGATCAGAGATATTATCTGTTTCATATAAATTTTGCATTTCTAAATTTAATTTGTTCATATAATTCTCATTATTAGCAAATAATTTGCACCAAGATGTTGACCGTGTTAAAAATCTTGTTATACCAATGTAAAATAGATTAATACCAATTTTAATTTAATTGTAAAATTAATTACATGCTTGTACTAAAAACAAACAAGGAAAAATAACATGCTTGATTTAATGCATATTGCAAAAACCGAAGCTTCTGGAGGAGATTTAAAGGGTCTTTTTACAGAACTGTACCAAAAATCTGATATTCGACCAAATGGATTTCCAGATGCAATAGTTTGGCAAGGTGGTAATCATGACAATACAATAAATCCAATAACACATTCATTGACTGACGCTTTCGCATTGATAGGAACAGTTGCCGCTATTGATATTCTAGGGTTACCTTTCTATGCAGTCCCTATGTGGTCTCAAATAAGGCATGATTTGAAACTTGAGCCTTTAAGTTGGTTTGGTAGCATGCCGGTAACATCAATTAAATGGTCTACTGCGGGCGACGCCTATGTAAATGATGGTAATGGTAATAAAGTAGTTGTAATGGGAAAATCTGGAAATGCTCCTTTACGTACACAAGCCGGAGTATATTGTAATGTTAGACCTTACGGTCCAATAACTGTTGTTAGATGTATGCCTTGTTTGCCTTACTCTCAAGATAAACAAAAGTTTACTGTAAGCAAAGATACAGGAATAATTCATTCAGAAATGAATACTCCTGGAGTTCAAATGGCATATGCAGCACGTTTATTCCTACAAATGGTAAACGATACAGGAAAACTTGGTAGAGTAGCGTTCAAACCTACGCAAGCAATGGAAGATGGCATAAACGCAGGATTACTAACTTGGATGCTTGAAGGGACCAAATTCAGTTCAGGCCGAAAATGGGCAGTAAACGCCTATACAGAACACAAAGAGAATATTGATAAAATCATATCATTGCTTCCTAGTGACTTTAAAGCAGGGATGGAAAATTGGACCGGTCAAGTTGAACAACACATTGCAGATACAAACTATGGCCTCATGTTATGGGATTTAATCGATAAAAATGACTGTATTATCTTAGCGACAGATCTTGATGGCGATAGACTAACTGATTTATTAGCTGACGTTTCAGATCCTTTGCGTGCATTTGGACAAAAAGTTTTAGATACAGTTGGTCAGAAAAGTAACATGCAACAACTTTGGAAAGAAATGGGTTATGTAACAGGAAACGGAAGAGACATGACCTCCGTAATGCATAGAATGGACGGTCCTCCAATACACGAACAAACTCTTGGTTCCGCCGATGCGATGTTACTTAGACTCTTAGATGGGGATGAATCAATGGGAGGAACAAAACAACCCTATGATCCCCGTATTCACTTTGTGCTCATTAGAGATGCTTATCTTGACGCAAATCCAGGAAATACAAAACTTGCACAATGGTTGAACTACATATTGGAACAGTTTGATAATATATACTCCCCAGATAGACCAGGGTTCATTGATGGTTACAAAAAATTAAAGAATACCATTACGCCTTGGGGGAAATAAATTTTTTATAGGCATCTAGAAATATGCGTATATTTTTAGATGCCTCTTTTAGCTACCCAAATAAACATAGACACTTTCGGTTGCCTTATTGATCAGATTGACATCCCCACCACCTGCTTGAGCCATGTCAGGCCTTCCTCCGCCGCCCTTTGAGGCGACTTCTTTTGATACTATACTCAATATTTCATTAGCATTATAACTAGACAACAGGTCTTTGGTTACACCAACTATAAATGATAATTTATCGCCGTCTTCGACTGAGAAGTATATTATTATGCCAGTACCTAATTTATTTTTGGTAGAATCCATTAGGCTTCTAAGCTCTTTTGAACTCGTATTATGCAATGTTTTGATTAAAATATTAGTATTATTTATTACCTTGATACTGTCAGACTCAGTATCAGTATTTTGATCTAAAGCTATTTTAGCTTTTAGATCTTGAATGTTTTTTTCAAGATCTTTTTTGTTGACCAGAATATGGTTTAATTTATTAAGAAAATCATCCTGGTTAGCTTTTAGCAAATTCGATGCAGAAGAAAATAAATCGTTAACAGTATTGAAATAATTTCTAGTAGACTCTCCTGTTATTGCCTCTAACCTACGAACCCCAGAGGCAACTCCTTGTTCGCTTATTATCTTTATCATACCAATATCACCAGTATTTTTTGCATGTGTACCACCGCATAATTCAATTGAAAAAGTTTCATCTTGAGAAACACCCATAGATACAACCCTAACTTCCTCATTATACTTCTCACCAAACAAAGCTCTTGCACCCGTATTAATAGCATCATCGATATTCATTAATTTTGTGGTAATTGGCGTATTTGTTAAAATAATTTTATTAGCAATATCCTCTACCTCACAAATCTGGTCACGATTTAATGGTTTTTGATGGCTAAAATCAAATCGTAATTTTTTGTCATTCACTAACGACCCTTTTTGAGAAATGTGATCCCCCAATACGATACGAAGTGATTCATGTAAAATATGTGTAGCTGAATGGTTAACAGCAATATTTCTTCTATTAACCTTATTGATAACCTGAGACACCTCATCATTAATACACAGATCGATATCGCCTTCCATAACACCATAATGCAAATGCAAGGATCCAAATTTCTTTTGGGTTTTATTTACAATAAATTTAGAACCTTTTTTATTTAACAAAAATTCTCCTATATCACCAACTTGCCCTCCAGATTCAGCATAAAATAAAGTCTGGTTTGTTATTAAAATAGCTTCTTGGCCATGGGACAAAGAATTCACTTTATTATTATCGACTATTATGGAAATGATTTTTGAATTTAGTGATGTCTGTTCATAACCTAAAAATTGCGTTGAACCAAAATCTTCTTTTATACTATACCAAATTTTATCATCCACAGCATCGCCAGAACCAGACCACGCAGCTTTTGCTTTTTTCTTTTGATTTATCATTTGATTTTCAAATTCATCAATATTTACAGAAATACCTCTATTTCTCAATGCGTCTTCTGTTAAGTCGAGAGGAAAACCATAAGTATCATATAATTTAAATGCAATTTCTCCAGAAATTTTATCACCGTTATTATAGCTTTTCGTTTCGTTATCTAATATCTTTAATCCTCTAGATAACGTCTCTCTAAAATTATTTTCTTCGTAACGTAATGTTTCAACAATTAATGATTCTGCTCTTTTTAATTCAGGAAAAGCACTCCCCATTTCATTGATTAATTTAGGAACCAATTGACATAACAATGGATCACTATAACCAAGTAACTCAGCGTGCCTAGTAGCCCTTCTGCAAATCCTTCGAAGCACATATCCTCTGCCTTCATTTGAAGGGAGAACTCCATCAGCAATTAAAAAAGAAGTTGACCTTAGATGGTCCGCTATTACTCTAAAGCTAGATATATTATCTTCTGTGATTTTAGTCTTTATCTGATCACAGCATTCATTAATAATTGCATCAAAAGTATCAATTTTATAGTTATTATGAGTACCTTGCATAACAGCGGTGATACGCTCTAATCCCATGCCAGTATCAATTGATGGATTAGGTAAATCTACTCGCTTATTCTCATTAATTTGTTCATATTGCATGAATACAAGATTCCAAATTTCTACGAATCTATCCCCATCTTCATCCTTGGAACCAGGTGGACCACCAGATATATTTTCACCATGATCATAAAATATCTCCGAACAAGGACCACAAGGACCGGTATCTCCCATAGACCAAAAATTATCATTTGTTGGTATTTTAATAATCTTTTTCTCATTTAACCCAGATATCTTTTTCCATAGATCAAAAGCTTCAGTATCAGATTCGTACACAGTAAAAATTAATTTATCCTGAGAAAGACCATATTCCTTAGTAATTAAATTCCAGGCCAATTCAATAGAAGTTTCTTTAAAATAATCACCAAAAGAAAAATTACCTAGCATCTCAAAGAAAGTGTGATGCCTATAAGTATAGCCAACGTTATCTAAATCATTATGTTTCCCACCAGCTCTAACACACTTTTGTGAAGTTGCTACCCTAGACGAATTCGGAACCTCTAATCCAGTAAAAAAGTTTTTAAATTGAACCATTCCAGCATTCGTAAATAACAACGTAGGATCATTGCTTGGCACTAATGGCCCAGAATCTTGTATGCTGTGACCATTGGACTTAAAAAAGTCTAAAAATGTTTCTCTTACCTGATTTGTAGTGTTATTCATCCATGTATTATAAACCAGTCGTTAAACTAATGTCTATAAAGATAAACTTTAATCAACTGAACACGTATAATTAAATTACAATGTTCATTAAACTGCCTTATCAGAAGCATTTAAAACTTCATCTTCCGGCGCTTCATCAATAGTTTTTATTTTATCAATACCAGCGTCATCTCTTATCTTTTTTTCAATTATATTGGCTATTTCAACGTTTTGTGCCAAGAATTTCTTAGCATTTTCTCTACCTTGACCCATGCGTTCATCGCCATAAGAATACCAAGAACCTGATTTTTCGACAACACCAGCTTTAACACCAAGATCAATTAATTCTCCATTTTTTGATATCCCCTCACCATACATGATGTCGAACTCTACTTGCCTAAAAGGAGGAGCCACTTTATTTTTCACAACCTTACACCTTGTTTCGTTGCCAACGACTTCATCTCTTTCCTTAATTTGAGAAACTCTACGAATATCGATTCTAACGGACGAGTAAAATTTTAAGGCATTTCCACCAGTTGTTGTCTCGGGGCTACCATACATTACGCCAATTTTCATTCTAATTTGATTTATAAATATAACCATACAATTAGATTTAGAGATTGATCCCGTAAGTTTTCTTAAGGCCTGACTCATTAAACGTGCTTGGAGTCCAGGTAAAGAATCACCCATATCACCTTCTAATTCAGCTCTTGGTGTTAATGCAGCAACAGAATCCACAACCACAACACCAACTGCTCCAGATCTAACTAAAGTATCAGTTATTTCTAACGCTTGTTCCCCTGTATCTGGCTGTGAAATTAAAAGTTCCTCAATATTAACTCCTAATTTTTTTGCGTACGATGGATCTAAAGCGTGCTCAGCATCTATAAATGCGCATACGCCACCACTCTTTTGTGCTTCTGCTATAGTATGTAACGCTAAAGTAGTTTTTCCTGACGATTCTGGTCCATAAATTTCTATAACCCTACCCTTTGGGAATCCACCAATACCAAGAGCGATATCAAGACCTAGAGAACCCGATGATATTGATCCTATTTCAACCACAACACCGTCTTTGCCTAATTTCATAATAGAGCCCTTTCCAAAAGCTCTCTCTATTTGGCCTAAAGCAGTTTCCAAAGCCTTATCTTTAGCATTATCGTCCATACCATCCTTGTCCACTACACGCAGTGACTTATCTGAATCCCTCATTTTTCAACCTCTTGATTTTATATATTTTTAAATATTATCACTTTTTGTACCTTTTTTGTTCTTATTTTGTCAAGAACAAAATATTAAAATAATTCGAACCAATATTTATCCCCTTATTAGAATACCTCCACATATGTCCAAACATATTCCTGTTGCCTACGCAGAATCATTTGAATATAGCAATACTGATAAATTGGCTATATTATTAAGGTCCTCTATTTTACTTAAAGGGGTATACATTATAAGCTTATCCATCCATTGATTATAGCCGATGAATTTAATAATCTCATCCCAATATCCTAATTAACTGTTGGAAAGAACTTTTTTTACCGCTTCATTTAATTGCTGCAAACTGAAAGGTTTTTGTAAAAAATTAAAATCTAGAGTTACATCAAGGTTTTTTTTAAAAGCTTCCTGCGCATAACCAGAAATAAATAATACTTTTATATACGGATGTTTTAATCTTATTTTTTTTATTAAGGTTGGACCATCAATTTCAGGCATAACCACATCTGATATAATAATATCAATTTTCTGATCGGAAGAATTTATAATGCTCAATGCACTTTCTCCGTCTTGAGCTTCAATTACATTATAACCTTTAGATTCAAGGGCTCTTTTTGCAAATATCCGCACAGCATCTTCATCTTCAACAAGAAGAATTGTTTCTTCACCAGTCAAGTCTATGCTGGCTTTATAATGAACAATGCTTTTTAAGCTCTCTTTTTCAGATATACTTTCGATATGACGAGGCAAATAAATATTAAAAGATGTTCCGCCTCCCTTTCTATCCGAATCAACCGCAATATAACCTCCAGTTTGTTTTATTATCCCAAAAACCATTGAAAGCCCTAAACCAGTTCCTTTTCCAATTTGTTTTGTTGAAAAGAATGGTTCAAAAATTTTATCTAAATTTACCTCTTCAATCCCTTCTCCATTATCAGAAACTTGGATTTTAACATATTCATCCTCTTTTATACTTACTCCATTAATAACTGGTATGGTTTCCTTAGGAACATTGCTTGTTTTGATCTTAATTGCTCCATTCTCAGAAATGGCATCACGAGCATTAATTACAAGATTTGTGATCACAGATTCAAATTGATTTTGATCGACTTTAACAGTCCACAAATCACTTTCATGATTTACAATAATATCAATTTTTTCGCCTACAAGTCTATTTAACATATTAATTTGATCGGATATCAGATCTACTAAAGAAGTTGCTCGAGGTTTTAAGGTTTGCTGCCTTGAGAAAGCAAGAAGTTGTCCGACCAAAGCGGCAGCTCTTACGGCATTTTGTTTGATATTATTTATATCAATAAATGATGATTCTCCTGGCTTATGTCTAGATAACAATAAATCAGAAAAACCAATGATTGCAGTCAATAGATTGTTAAAGTCATGGGCAATTCCGCCAGCAAGTTGTCCTACTGCTTGCATTTTTTGACTTTGCGTGAATTGTTCTTCTAAAGATTTTTCTTTAGTAGTTTCGTTAATAAAGACAATTATATTAATTTTATCATACACACCAGCAAGTCTAAACTTCAATTCAGCAGTCCTGTTTCTTGACAAAGAAACCCCGCTATCGATTCTAACATCATTACCTTGAATACAGTTATCAATAGCTAAAATTAATGCATTTTTATCAATTTCATTAAATAAATTATCCAGCAATAGATTGTTATCATCGCTCTCAAATTCACATAATTCTTGAAAATTTTTATTAAATTTAATTATATTACGATTTTTATCTATCAACGCCAATGGTACTGGAATTAATTCTAAAAGAGCTTCATTTACATCGGCCTTAGCATTGTTATCTGTACCGATAAATTTGCATAAACATCGTTTAAGAGGGGACGATATGTTGAACTGAGAAAAAATTAATAAAAATAATACTACAAGCCCAATGCTGGTTAAGAAAATTAATAAAGAAACTATCGCATAATCAAAGAAAAATAGAAAAAATAGAAATATTACAATAATTATTGAAATGACTCTATAGTAGAAACCTAAATACATTAGCGAACCCTAGTGAAAGTCATTGCTTAATTATTATTTATATCTAAAAACTTTTTCTTTTCGTTCATGTCTTTCCTGCGCTTCAACCGATAAGGTAGCTGTTGGCCTTGCTATTAACCTACCAATACTAATGGGATCTCCAGTTTCCTCGCAATAACCGTATGTGCCATCATCAATACGTTTAATGGCTTGATCTATTTTAGAAATAAGCTTTCTTTGTCTGTCCCTAGTTCTTAGTTCAAGAGATCTATCTGTTTCAGAAGACGCTCTATCAGCGTCATCTGAAAAAATTATGTTTTCTTCTTGAAGATTCTGAATTGTAATTTGACTATTATGTGTCAAATCCTCTTTCCATGACAATAATTTATCATAAAAAAATTTTACCTGATCAGGATTCATGAACTCTTCTTCTTCTGATGGTATATAAGTATCTAACAATTTCCCATTCCCTATAATTTTAAGATTTTTAGAAATTAAACCAGAAAAAATAAAAAATATATTTTTTTATAAACATTTAATTATAAGTAATCAACAAAAGTCTTATATTATCCATAATATAAAAATAAGAAATAGAAAATATATTTTTTAGACAATGAAAACTAAATAATACCTAATTTTTTTTGCAAACTACTACTAGAAGTTGTGTACTGAAAAACCAAATTATCTGTTGGGAAAATAATCTTATATGCCGCATGAGCCATCAAAGCGGATTCATGAAATCCAGATAAGATTAATTTTAATTTTCCAGGATATATATTTATATCACCTATAGCAAATACACCCGGTAAATTAGTTTCAAAAGTTTCGGTATTAACAGCTATTCTTTTATTATCAATACTTAATCCCCAATCTATTAAAGGGCCTATATTCATAGTTAATCCAAAAAAAGGCATTAAAATATCACAATCTATTTTCAACTTTTGTTCTTCTGATTTAAAAACAACACCTGTCATCTTATTTTGATTTTCAATGATTTCAGTTATTTGACCTATTTTAAATAAAATTTTATTTTTATCTCTTAATTCCATTACTTTTTGAACAGAGGACACAGCTCCTGTAAATTTATCTCTTCTGTGAACTAACGTAATATTTTTTGCAACCTTCTGTAATGCTATTGTCCAATCTAACGCGCTATCACCACCTCCTACAATTACAATAGATTTTCCTGCAAAATCATTTATCTTACCTATTGAGTAGAGTACAGAATGACCTTCGTAGTGTTCAATATTTTTTATTGGCGGCCTCTTTGGCTCAAAAGAACCGCCTCCAGCTGCTATAACGATAATTTTTGCATTAAAAGCTAAACCTCCATTGGTTTCCACTTCATACGACCCATTGTCTGTCCTTATTAAAGTTTCGGCTAACTCTGAAAAATGAAAAATAGGGTTGAAAGGTTTAATTTGTTGCATGAGATTGTCACACAAATTTTGCCCTGTTATCATTGGAAAACCAGGAATATCATAAATTGGTTTTTCGGGGTATAATTCCGCACATTGACCACCTGGTTTGTTTAATATATCGATAACATGTGCTTTTATACCCAATAGACCTAACTCAAATACCGCGAATAGACCTACGGGACCAGCTCCAATAATAAGAGCGTCCGTTTCTATAATTTTAGTCTTTGTTGATCTCATTTTTATCTTTTGATTAGTGTTTCCAGAATCAAAATTGACTTTCGGGTGTTTTAACGACGAGTCCATCAAGTTCTTTAGTAATTTTAATTTGACAAGAAAGCCTGCTATTTGATTTAACGTCAAATGCAAAATCTAGCATATCTTCTTCCATCTCCGATGCAATTGGTACCTTGTCAAGCCAGTCTTTATCTATATACACATGGCATGTCGCACAAGAGCAGGCACCACCACATTCAGCCTCTATTTCAGCTATATCATTTTTAACAGCAACTTCCATAAGCGTTTCGCCAATGCTAGATGTTACGATTTTATCGTTACCTTCTATGTCCCTAAAGGTGATTTTAATCATTTTATATTTTAACAATCATAATTTTAGTACGCATTAAGTTTTATAGTAAAAATAAAAATATATATCAAATGAACTACTATAACTTTATAGTACATATATTATTATTAATAAATTAGAAATACTTAATTCTGTTATTTTTAAACATATAATAAAATTCCTTATTTATTATTCTTTTCCTGCTTTGCTTCATAAGCTTCTTTTCTTTTTGCAAATATTTCTTCGCTTAAGGCATGCCATCCAATACATTTTCCTGTTGGCGATCTTCCACATCCACATTTATTTTCTTTATTCATTTATATCTCCCAAGTTAAATTAATTTATTAATTAATTGTTTATATTATTATCGAAAAGATGTTAATAGTATTATTGGTTATAAGTTTATTAACTTGAGAGTATCAATAGATGATTTTTCAAAATGGCTTTGATGCAATGATTAAAGTGGCTCGGAATAAAAGTTTTACAAAAGCAGCATCTGAATTAGGTGTTTCTGGAGCTGCAGTTAGTAAGCAAATTAAAATACTTGAAGATCGATTACAGTTGGTTCTTTTTAATAGAACGACAAGAGTGGTGACTTTAACAGAAGCGGGAGAACAGCTCTTTGAAACCCTTAATCGCAGTCAAGAAGAAGTGTCTTCTGTTCTTAGAAAAATAACTGATGGTATCGAACGACCAACAGGCAGACTCAAGATTAATGCTCCAATGGCATTTGGAGAGAGGTTTCTGGTTGATGTCATCATTGATTATGCAAAAAAATACCCTGAGGTCATTTTAGATATAGATTTCGATGATAAGAAAATAAATATAATTGAAGAAGGGTACGATCTTGTAATTAGAATAGGTAAATTAGATGATTCTGGATTAATAGCTAAACGTCTCTGTGATTTCTCTGGAACTGTTTGTGCTAGTCCATCTTATATAGAAAAATATGGATACCCCTCTAAACCTGAAAACTTAAAAAACATCCCTGCAATAATATATAAAAATACTACCTCAGCATTAACTTTGAATTATAGTCATAAAAAAACCAAAAAAGAAGGTACTGTAAATTTATCTCCAGCTATTTACGCAAACACTGTTGAGGTGTTATTGAATAGTACTTTAAAAGGGATTGGATTTTGTAGAATACCAGATGTTTTTTGTGATCAATTTATAAAACAAGGAAAGTTAGTCAAGCTATTGACTGATTATTCTTTCATTCCTGAAAGAGGTATATACGCCATATACCCAGACAGAAGATACCTTCCAATGAAAGTAAGGTTGTTTATAGATGATTTGTCTAAAAATCTAAGAGCGTAAATTATAAGTACTTTTGATTAGCTTGTATTTTTAAATACTTTTAATTTTCTTACTAACTCCTGTTAATTACAATCTCTTATGCATTCTGTTCAATTTAGACTGGTTAACGCGCCAAATATCCTTAAAAGAGTAAACTGGTATTTTGTGTTTTACATGCCTTTCGCCCGGTAACTCGCCGCCACGCGTTCAATAGCCAGCAAGAATGCTGCTGTACGCAGATCGGGGACATCTTTGCGGGTGTGCCAAGCCTCGCGGAAGGACTGATACGCAACTCGCATCGTGTCATCTAACCCCGAGCGCACCAGTTCCAGTTCATCAGCGCCGCGCAGGTATTTTTCCTTAAAGTTGGAACTCATCGACCACTTGTCTCCCGAATAGTGATCCAGTCGCTCCAGTTCGTCGACCAACAGCTGATGACGGGCCTCTTCTTGACGTCGCTGCATGCGGCCAAAACGAATATGGCTTAGGTTTTTTACCCATTCAAAATAAGAGACCGTAACACCCCCTGCATTGGCATACATATCGGGAATGATAACCGCACCTCTCTCGCATAAAATATCATTGGCCCCAGAGGTGACAGGACCATTTGCCGCCTCAATTAACAGTGGCGCCTTGATGCGGTCTACATTATTTAGATTAATCACGCCCTCAATGGCGGCAGGGATCAAAATATCACAAGGCTCTTCTAGCGCTAGTCCCCCATCTGCCACAAAAGTCGCCTCGGGAAAACCTTTGACGCCTCCGTTCTCAGTAATCCATTGGTGAACTGCCTCTACATCCAAACCTTTCGGATCCAGCAAAGCACCGTCATGCTCAATAATACCAATGATTATTGAACCATCTTCGGCGGCAAGAAATTTAGCAGCGTGATAGCCTACATTTCCCAATCCCTGAACAATGATACTCTTGCCATCGAGACTGCCTTCTAAATTAGCCTTAGCAACATCTTCGGGATGACGGAAAAATTCTCTTAAAGCATATTGTATGCCACGGCCCGTCGCCTCGACCCGGCCGGCGATACCCCCGGCATTGAGAGGCTTGCCGGTCACACAGGCGCGCGAATTGATATCGGTGGTATTCATCCGCGCGTATTGATCGGCAATCCATGCCATTTCACGTTCTCCTGTTCCCATATCCGGGGCTGGGACGTTTTGCGAAGGGTTGATTAGATCGCGCTTTATCAACTCATAGGCAAAGCGCCGGGTAATCAACTCAAGTTCATGTTCATCATATTCACGGGGATCAATCCGCAGCCCACCCTTGGAGCCGCCAAACGGAACTTCAACAAGCGCACATTTATACGTCATCAAAGCGGCAAGAGCCTCGACCTCATCCTGATTCACCCCCATTGAATAGCGAATCCCTCCTTTAACCGGCTCGATATGTTCTGAATGGACCGAACGGTAGCCGACAAATGTCTGGATACGCCCGTGCAGTTGAACCCCGAAACGGACTGTATAGGTTGCATTACAAACACGTATTTTTTCCTCAAGCCCAGGCGATAAATCCATCAGGGCCGCCGCCCGGTTAAACATGATGTCAACACTTTCACGGAAACTTGGTTCTTTTATATTTTTCATCAGATATCCTTTTGTCAACACGGGAATTCTGTTTAACTTTAGGAGAGATTATCTATTAAATCAATTAGTTATATTTTGCGTGGAAACTTTGTATAACTAATTATATTTTTAATCCTTATAGATTTCCAATATATCAAAGCTTTTTTTCTTTATTCCAAAATGGGACCATCGAACTCCAGACGCCATCCCTTAAAAATCTATGATAGAGTGCTCCAAGCACATGCACGCCAATAAGCCAATAGGTTGAAGTGACCGAAAACTCATGCAACGAAACTATAATCTCAATTAAAAATCCACTTTTGTAACCGAACCAAAATAATGCGCCTATCATCAAACCAGTAACTGCGATTACAGTTACACTTAGATACATTCCATAATGAACCAATTTAGCTGCTATTTTTTGTATTTTAGGAGTATTTGTAGGCAAAGATGACGTTTGAGTTTTTTTCATATAAATAAAACGAATTACAACAAATAAGACGAATAGTACTGCGAATATAATTTCAAATTTAAGAAGAGAAGTATTTTCTAATTGATTTATATCATTTATTTGCTTAAAAATTGCGTATATAAATAAAATTACAAAACCCCAATGAAAGATTTTTGCTAAAATACTATAATGTTCAGTAGATTTTTTCTCATTCAATTCTGTCATTAGCTCTTTTCCGAAAACTTGTTTTTAGTAGTTTAACCAGATTACCTTTACTGAATTAGTTTTAAACTAACCCTAATCTCACAATAGATTTAGCAGCTAAATTTAGACGCGTTCATTGCTTCAATTGTCCTTTAACAAGTTAGTCATGCTATCGTTGCTGTCAGAATTTACTTTTCGAATTTCTTTCGTTAAATCCTTTTTGATTTATATCGTATCTGCTGAAGGCGTAGTTATGGAGGTTGCGATAAAGGTTTGTAAATATTTTTTCTTTATCAGCTTCTGAAACGGGGCTGCAATTATATTGGTCACTAACGAAATAAACTCTGTCATAAAACTTAAGTATTCCGCTTTTTCGCTCTATTGAAATATCATAACCTACCCCCAGTACCGGAGAATAGGCAGCTACTGACT
>MEHZ011514557.1_pt1 | contig 24735 bp, 22 predicted proteins | sample 897221 | NCBI WGS metagenome assembly MEHZ01 (sample SAMN05514161, study PRJNA337945) | marine metagenome | isolation source: marine surface water | place: Arctic Ocean | collected 2007-12-13
ACGACGATCCGGCCTGGGTGTCGAATACCGGTTATTTCTACGTTGAGTGTAATCAGCAGCTTGTGGTCGACAACCTGCTGGACCTGTCACACGTGCAGTTCGTTCATGCGACAACCCTCGGCGCCGACGGCGTCAGCGATGCCCCGCTCGACACAAGGCGCGAAGCGAACATGGTTCATATCGACCGCTGGATCATGGACAAACTGCCGCCCGCGATGTTCGCATCCGCCCGCGATTTCCCCGGCACCGTCGACCGCTGGCAGCTGATCACGTGGACCGCACCGGTTCATGTCGTCATCGATGTCGGTTGCGCCGATTCCGGCACCGGCGCGCGCGACGGCGACCGAACCCATGGCATCACGATATTTTCCAATCACACGATCACACCGGAGACCGAGGGCACCTGCCATTATTTCTGGCACCACGCGCGCAATTTCCGCATTGAAGACGAAGCGCTGAGCAAAACACTGGCCATAGCCGCCTCGACGGCCTTCGGAGAAGATGTCGGCCTGCTCTCGGCACAACAGCACAGCATCGCTACCGCACCGGCGAACTGGCAGCAGATCGACATCAATGCCGATGCCGGTGTGTTGCAGGCGCGGCGTGTTGTGGAAGGGATGCTGGCGGGGGATTAGGCCACCGAGTGCTATCGTCATCCCCGCCTTCGCGGGGATGACATGAAAACGTGAGGGCCTAAAATCAGCCCTTCGCCCGCTCCGCCAGAATAGTCCGCAGGTTCTCTTTCGGCGGCACGATATCCGTCACCAGGTCACGGATCAGGGTCTTGTTGGTGAGGGGGCCGACCTCGGTGCCCTCTTCCAACAGACGCTGGGTGCAGGCATAGACCGTCTTGCCGTTCACCGAGACCATGCATTCCTTGCACGCATTGGCGCTCACACAGCTATAGCGAAACGCGACCGAGGAATCGGCGTGGGTGCGGACCCAGACGATGGCGTCCAGCACAGACATGCCCGCACGCCACGGCACGTCGAATGTCTCGGTCCACGGCTCTTCGCCGGGGGCGCCGCGCTGGATGGTGATCGGGGCCGTTTTTTCACTGTTCGTTATCGGCGCATTCATGCCGCCACTCCTTTTGCGACGGGGAGGTAATCCGACAGCAGCGCGCCGTCATCTCCCAGTCGGAGACGTTGATTTTGTTCCTGGGACGAGTCCATTTCCTCGAAATCCTCACGCTGATGCGCACCGCGGCTCTCGGTCCGGTTAATCGCCGCCAGAGTAACCGATTCTGCCGTCAGCAGGGCCGAGCGCAGATCGTACCAGTCCTGCAGGGTCATATTGAATTCGGCGTCGTCAGCGGGGACCATGTCGGCCAATGCTATGCGCAATTCGCGAATACGCGTGAGCGCTACCGCGAGCTTGTCACCGGTGCGCAGCACGCCGACTTTGTCCCACATCAGGTTCTGCAGTTCGAACCACATCTCGCCCAGCGCCGCCTTGTCGCCCGATGTGTCCGCCTGACGGGTGATCAGCGTGTTGAGCAGATCGAGATGTTCCTGCGCCGCCGCGTCTGACCATACCCGGTTCCGCCCGCGTGCATATTCCGCGGCGAACCGCCCCGCCCGTTCGCCAAATACGAACGCTTCGGGGATCGCGTTACCCGACAGACGGTTAGCCCCGTTGGCGCCGCCAACCACCTCGCCCGCGCCATAAAGCCCGGCAATGCTGGTTTCCATCTGTCCGTTCACGCGAATACCGCCCATATGGTAATGGGCGATGGGGGCGACTTCGACCGTGTCCTTGGTCAGATCGATGCCGTTGGCGGCGAGCTTGTCGATCACCGGACCGAAGGCTTCGCGCAGTTTTTCTTCGGGGATATGCTGGAAGCTGAGATGGACGCCGCCATTTTCAGTGGTCAGTCCGGCTTCGTGTTCCTTGGTGATGCCATAGGAGATGATATCGCGGGTAGTGGTATATTTCTCCGCGTCCTCACCGCCGTATTTGTGCAGAAATTCTTCGCCCTTCGCATTGAACAGCCGCCCGCCGAGCTTGTAGCGGAACGGATCCCACATGATCGGGTCCATGCCGACAAGGCGCGGCGCAAGGTGGCCAATGGGGAAGAACTGCGGAAATTCCATGTCGATCAGGTCGGCCCCGGCGCGCAGCGCCATGGCATAACCGTCGCCGTTCATGTTCACCGATGCACTGTTGCGCTGATACAGCCGGGTCAGCCCGCCCGCCGCGATAATCACCGCATTGGCGGCAATCGTGACCGGCGTCTCGTCTTCGAGGTTCCAGCCGACAGCACCCGTGACCACACCGTCCTCGACCACGACATCGTTGATCGCAAGCCCGCTGACCCGCATCACGGTATCGGCGCGTGCGACCTGTGTGCGCAGGCATTTGGCAACCGCCGGGCCGGTATTCAGAAAATCGACATAGACGCAGCGCGGCACGCTGTGGCCGGGGGCCATAACGCCCGTGATATTGCCGTCCTTCCGCGCCCAGCCGACCTTCCAGTCATCCAATTCGCGAATGCGATCAATGGCCTCGCGGCAGAGGATAGCGGACAGTTCCTCGTTACAGAGACCGCGACCCGCTTCGAGCGTGTCCTCATAGTGTTTTTCCCAGCTATCGGGCTCTTCATCGCCGAGTGCCGCCGCCGTGGTCATCTGCGCCATGATGGTCGCACCACCGCGGCTGATCAGGCTTTTATCAGCCAGTATGACGTCCGCTCCATTACGGGCAGCAGCGATTGCCGCATACATGCCGGCACCGCCGGCGCCAATCACCAGAACATCGGTTTCCAAGTGAATCATAAGTATCGTTCTCCTTACCCCATTGTCCCGAATCCAGACGCCCACTGCAATGTTGCACAGCGGATAGGGGGTTGTATAAATTGCAGGAAACGGAGGTACATATGACGGATTCAACGGAACAGACACTTGTCGACGCAGCATGGCCCTATTGGGAATGCGAGGGTGAGATCGCCAAACGTTATTTCGACGGCGCAACGGATGAGGATCATACGTTCTACCTGCGGGCCCAGCTCTGGAAGGAGCTTCATCCGGTTGACGGGTTCTTCAACGGCCTCCACCTGGAACTCAAAGACTTGGTTGACCGCTTCCCCGAGGTTGACCGCAGCATCGACCGGCACGACTACCATTTCCTGCTAACCCAGCTGACGGAAGAATTCAATCACTACGTCATGCTGGCCGACATCTTCGAACACGTTATGGGCCGCAAGATCACGGCGGAAGACACGGTCCAGCTGGCCGAAGAAAAGAAATTGGGTGACGTGCGGCGCGGATATGTCGAAGGCGGCGATGAACTGACAAAATCTGCCGTCGGTTTCACCGAGGGCGGCGGCGCGCGCCTGTTTCGCGAAGGCGCGAAACTATCGGGTTCGACCGTCAACGACATGACAGCCCATGCAATGGAAATCATCTATGACGACGAAAAAGATCATTACGCTGAACAGGCGAAAGTCTGTGTCAGCCTGATTCAGTCGGATGACGACATGGCCCGCATGAAAGGTGCCATCCGCGCAATCAGTCTCCAGCGAGTGAATATGCGCGCCGAGATGTTTCCCGGCGCGATGACCGCGGGCGAGATCGACGCGTTTATTTCGGAGAATACGCGGGGTTAAGCGGCTTATTCAGGTTTTCAAAGCACCTAATGTTGTCATCCCAGGCTTGGCCCGGGGTGACACTATTGAATTAACGCAAAAACCTACCCCAGCGCTTTGACGCCGGGCAGGTCCTTGCCTTCGAGCCATTCGAGGAACGCGCCACCGGCCGTCGATACATAAGAAAAATCACCCAGTACGTCAGCGGCAACCAGGGCGGCCACCGTATCGCCGCCACCGGCAACGGTTTTAAGCAATCCGGCGCGGGTCAGATCGGCGGCGACGCCGGCGACCATGACGGTGCCTGCATCGAAGGGCGGCACTTCGAACGCGCCGAGCGGGCCGTTCCACACCAGGGTTTTCAGGTCGCTCAGCTTGGCCGCGAGACCGTTGGCCGTGCCCGGGCCGACATCGAGAATCATCATGTCGTCCGGCACGGCGCCGACCGGCACCACTTCGCTGGGCGCGCCCTCGGCAAATTCCCTGGCGACCACCGCATCCGCCGGCAGAATGATCTGACAGCCAGCTTCATCGGCCCGGCCGAGAATTTCGCGCGCGGTATCCGCCATGTCGTGTTCGCAGAGCGACTTGCCCACGTCGGTGCCCAGTGCATGCAGGAAAGTGTTGGCCATCGCCCCACCGATTGCCAACATATCGACCTTGCCGACCAGGTTGCCGAGCAGATCGAGCTTGGTCGAGACCTTGGCGCCACCGACGATGGCGCCGACCGGGCGTTCGGGATTCCCAAGCGCGGATTCGAGCGCATCAAGTTCGGCCTGCATCATCCGGCCCGCCGCCGCCGGTAGAAGATGCGCCAGAGCCTCGGTCGAGGCATGGGCGCGGTGGGCTGCAGAAAACGCATCGTTCACGTAAACATCGGCGAGTTTGGCAAGCTCGGCCGCAAAATCAGGATCGTTCAGTTCCTCGCCTTCGTGGTAGCGCAGGTTCTCGAGCAGCACGACATGGCCGCCGGACACCGCGCCGACGACCTTTTGTGCTTCGGCGCCGATGCAGTCATTGGCAAAGGAAACATTCCGCCCGCCCAGTGCGGCAGAGAGCGGGCCGGCCAGCGGGGCCAGCGACATTTCGAGCACCGGCTCACCCTTGGGACGCCTAAAATGTGAGGCAACGATGACAATCGCGCCCTTGTCGGCCAATTCCGTGATGGTCGGCACCAGACGCGAAATCCGCGTCGCGTCCGATACTGCGCCGTCACGCATCGGCACGTTCAGATCGGCGCGCAGGAAAACGCGTTTGCCGGCTACGTCAATGTCATCAAGGGTCTTGTGCATGTCACTTGTCTCTCAGGTTCCGGATATGAAAATCCCCCACCCGATAAAGGATGAGGGATTTTCGTCAGTTACGTTAGTTCAACGCAGTGGGGGTCCAGCGCGGCGGGTGCTATTTAAGCTTGCCCATCGCGACCGCGGTATCGAGCATACGGTTGGAGAAGCCCCACTCGTTGTCATACCAGCTGACCACGCGGACCAGCTTGCCGCCGACCACCTGGGTCTGCGTGACGTCGAACGTCGACGAGGCCGGGTCATGATTAAAATCGACCGAGACCAGCGGGGCCTCGTTGATGTTCAGGATACCCTTCAGGCGAGGCGTCGCCGCCGCCTTCTTAGCAGCTGCATTAACTGCTTCAACCGTGGTTTTCTTTTTCGGGATAAACGTGAAGTCGATCACCGAGACATTCGCGGTCGGCACACGGATCGAGGTGCCATCCAGCTTGCCGTTCAGTTCAGGCAATACCAGACCGACGGCCTTCGCGGCGCCGGTCGAGGTCGGGATCATCGAGCCTGCGGCCGCACGGGCACGGCGCGGATCGCTGTGCAGCGTATCCAAGATGCGCTGGTCGCCGGTATAGGCATGGATCGTCGTCATGTAGCCCTGCTGAATATCGAACGCCTTGTGCATGACCGATGCGACAGGCGCCAGGCAGTTCGTCGTGCAGGACGCATTCGACACGATGGTATGCGACTTCTTCAGTTTGTGGTCGTTGATGCCGTAAACGACGGTGAGGTCTTCGCCGGTGCCCGGTGCCGAGATCAGCACTTTCTTGGCGCCTGCTGCAAGATGCTTGGCGGCCATTTCACGCCTGGTAAAAATGCCCGTGCATTCAAGCACGACATCAATATCGAGCTTACCCCAGGGCAGGTCTTCCGGGTTGCGTTCGGCAAACACCTTGATGACACCGCTGCCGGCATTGATGCCGGTCGACGTTACCTTGACCGGCTTGGCCAGACGGCCATGCGTGCTGTCGTTCTGCAGCAGTAATGCGTTCATGTCGACCGAGCCGAGATCGTTGATCGCGACCACTTCGATATCCTTGCGCCCTGCTTCGAGCGCCGCGCGCAACGTCAGCCGCCCGATCCGGCCGAAGCCGTTAATTGCAACACGAACCGCCATTTCTTAATCCTCCAATACTGCGTTCTGATACATCGTAGCGTTCTTCAAAGTCTTTCTAACCCCGGGCTAAAGCCGGGCCTTTACCGCCGCCGCCACCGCGTCGGCCGTGATCCCGAAATGTTCGTAAAGTTGATCAGCCGGCGCCGAAGCACCAAAACCGGTCATACCGACAAAGCCGCCTTTGGCGCCGGTCCAGTGTTCCCAGCCAAAGCCGATTGCGGCTTCTACCGCAACACGCACACCGTCGCCGAGGACGCCCGTTTTATACTCATCGGGCTGTGCTTCGAAAAGCTCCCAGCAGGGCATGGACACGACGGCCGTCGGTACGCCCCCAGCCTGCAGCGCATTCCGCGCCGCCATGGCGATTTCGACCTCAGAGCCGGTTGCCAGGATCGTCGCCTGGCGATCGCCATCCGCATCGGCCAACACGTAGGCGCCCTTAGCCGACAGGTTCTCGTCGGTGTGCTCGGTCCGCAGGGTCGGCAGGCCCTGACGGGTCAGCGCCATCGCCGACGGGCCTTTGGTATGTTCAAGCGCTGCCTGCCAGCATTCGGCGGCTTCCACCGCATCAGCGGGACGGAAGACATGCACGTTCGGGATAGCCCGCAACGCGGCCAGATGTTCGACCGGCTGATGGGTCGGGCCATCTTCGCCGAGACCGATGGAATCATGTGTCAGCACGTGGATCGCGCGGATGCCCATTAAGGCTGCCAGCCGCAGCGACGGGCGCAGATAATCCGCAAAAATCAGGAACGTGCCCGAATAGGGAATGATACCGCCATGCAGCGCCATCCCGTTCATCGCCGCTGCCATGCCGTGTTCGCGCACACCGTAATACATGTAGCGGCCGGCATAATGCGGCGGGGCAAGCGCACCGAAACCGGCGGCCTTGGTGTTGTTCGAACCGGTCAGATCGGCCGAGCCGCCAATCATTTCAGGCACCACCGGCGTAATCGCATCAAGCACATTGCCGGATGACGCGCGGGTTGCGAGTTTCGGCGCATTGGCGGAGAAGCCTTTTTTCAACTCGATAACCGACTGTTCCCAGCCCTGCGGCAGATCGCCGGCCATCGCGCGTTCGAACTCGACACGGGTATCTGCAGCGCCCAGACGGCCGGTCCAGTCCGCGTACACATCCGCATTACGGCGGCCGGCTTCGCGCCAGGCAGACGCGATCTCGTCCGGAATAACAAACGGCTCATACGGCCAGTTCAGGGCTTCGCGGGCGGCGGCGATCTCGTCGCCGCCAAGCGGTGCACCATGAACGCCGGACGTGCCCTGCTTGTTCGGCGCGCCGAAACCAATCACCGTTTTGCAGGCAATAATCGACGGCTTGTCGGACGCTATCGCCGCTTCCATCGCGGTACCGAGCGCCGCGACATCATGCCCGTCGCAGCTTTGGGTGTGCCAGCCATATGAATCGAACCGGCCGATCGCGTCATCGGAGAGCGACATCTCGGTGCCACCATCGATCGAAATATCATTGTCATCATACAGCACGATCAGGCGGCCAAGCTTCATGTGGCCTGCCAGAGACGACGCTTCGTGGCTGATACCTTCCATCAGGTCGCCATCGGAAGCGATAACCCATGTGCGGTGATCCACCAGATCGTCGCCGTAACGCGCATTCATCGACCGTTCGGCGATGGCCATGCCGACTGCGGTCGACAGACCCTGCCCAAGCGGGCCGGTGGTCATTTCAATGCCGCCGGCTTCGCCGTATTCGGGATGACCGGGGGTCTTGCTGCCGAGCTGACGGAAATTACGCAGCTGGTCCATGTTCAGGTCGGTATAACCGGTCAAATGCAGGAGCGAATACAGCAGCATCGAGCCATGGCCTGCAGATAGCACGAAACGGTCACGGTCGGCCCAGTTCGGATCCGCCGGATTGTATTTCAGGTACTTCGTAAACAGGACCGTTGCCATGTCGGCAGCGCCCATGGGCATGCCGGGATGGCCGGAATTGGCGGCCTGCACGGCGTCCATCGACAGGGCGCGGATGGCGTTGGCGAGCTGAGCGTGATCAACGCCCGTCGTTTTTGGTGTTGCTTCTGATGATGCTTCGGGCAAAACGCGCTCTTCATTCTGGTCCACGCGGGTGTCGCGCGGACAGGTTTAGCCAAGGAATTCCGCTGCGGATATGAAAGAAAGCCCCGGATATTCGCGATGCCCGGTGCTGTCAGATCTCATCCGATGCGGAACGGCCGCAATGTATCCACCCCACTGCTGGATTCAAGCCCCTTTAGGCCGAATCGTCAGGCTTTTGTGGCGGTTTGGGCGTGGTTTCCTAACTTCTGACAATCATTCCGTCCGCCAGAGACAGACGAAGCGCCCTCAAAGCCGGGATCAGGCCGGCAATCGCACCGGCGACCACGACGGCACCGAGATATATTATTTCTATCCTGGTGGGCGGACCGACTTCAAGAAACAGTCCATATGCATCCTCAATGGCCGGTTGGGCGACAAACAGGCCGGCATAGAGAAGCACCGTGCCCAAAATCGCTCCGATACCTGCGACCAGCGTTGCTTCCGCGATAAAGAGCGAAAAAATATGGCCCGGTCGCGCGCCCACCGAACGCAGGATCGCCATTTCACGGCGTCGTTCGTTCATCCCCGACAGCAGCATCGTCACCATGCCGATCAGACCGGTCGCCACCACAAAGACAGAAATAGCGACAAGCGCGCGATCCGCTGTGCCCATGAGCGACCACAATTCCTGAAGCGCGACACCCGGCAAAATAGCCAATAAAGGCTCCGGGCCGTACCCGTTGACCCGGCGTTGCACGGTGAAAGTTGCGAAACGCGACTTGAGACCAACCAGAAAAGCCGTAATCGCCTTCGGCTGCAGATTCATCTGCCTCACACGTTCCGCATCGATCCGAAGACCACGCGCCGGAGCACCCGACCGCCAATCGATGTGGATCGCCTCAATACCGCCAAGGCTGACGTGAACCGTCCGATCCACCGGTGTACCCGTCCGCGCGAGAATCCCCGATATGCGGAACGGCTTGTCGGTATGACTGGAGAATCCGATCTGTCCCACGCCATGATCCACAACAATCCTGTCGCCAACTTCGTAGCGGAGCGCATCAGCGACCTCCGCGCCAATAACCGTGTCGAATACGTCTTCAAACGGTTTGCCCGCGGTAAATCTGAGCGCGCGAGACCGGGCATATCGAAAATATTTGAAATAATCGCCATTCGTGCCTAGAACGCGAAAGCCGCGATGTGAATCGCCGAGCGATAACGGAATCGTCCACGCCACATTCGGATCCGTCGCAAGCTCCCGATAGCTGCGCCACGAGATATTGTTGGTCGCATTCCCGATCCTAAATACTGAATAAAGCAGGAGCGGGATCGAGCCGCTGCGGGCGCCGACAATCAGGTCGGTTCCAGAAACCGTGCTTGCAAAACTGTAGCGCGTCTCTGTGCGGATACGTTCGACACCCAGCAGCAGCATCACACTCATCGCAATGGCCAAGACCGTCAAAAAGACGGTGACACGCCGGCTTATTAGGCTTTTTAGAGCGAGGTGGAATGTAAACATATTTCGGATTTATCCGGCAATATCTTCAGGCTGGGCCGCCCGGTTAATGTCTGACAGAACGATGTGGCGGTCGAATAAAGCTTCCATCCGTTCGTCGTGACTGACAAAGATCAGCGTCTGGCGATTCCGCGCCACGGTCTCAAAAAGAATTTCCAAAAAGGACTGACGGGAATTTTCATCAAGCGCCGTGGTTGGCTCGTCCACGATCAATAGTTCAGGAGCCCCTATAAGAGCGCGGGCCGCAGCGACGCGCTGTTGCTGGCCGACACTGAGATCTGTTACGCGCCGGTTATCCAAAGCACTCTCCGAGATACCCATATACGTAAGCAGACGGCGGGCTTCGCTCTCAGGCGTGCCCCCCTCTGAAGCGGCGCGCGCATGGCGACGTTTCGAGAACCGGCAGGGCAACAATACATTTTCGATCAATGACAAATACGGCACCAGATTAAACAGCTGAAAGATCACGCCGATGTGATCAGCGCGAAAAGCATCCCGTTTTGCCGGTGACAAGCCCTTCAGCTGTGAGTCCAAAACGGTGACCTCGCCGGTATCCGGCAGCGCAACTCCGCCAATCAGGTTCAAAAAGGTCGTCTTCCCGCTACCGCTTGGGCCACTGATAAAAAGCCGCTCACCTGGGGCAACCGAAAACGTCGATATATCCAGCACGGGCGGTAGATCGGGCCGCCACTTGTATGTGACGTCCGACAGGTGGACTGATTGGGCTATGGCAGAAACCATCTTTTGCAGACTGGCGAACCTAGAAGACCAGGCGCGCCGAGCCAGGCTTGAGCTCGCGGAGGATTTGACCCTTCGGCGTTATCGCCTGAACCTCCATCTCCCGCGCCGCGGGAAAGTAGTCGAACATTCTGACATCGAAATAGGTGAGTTTATCGATGGCAGTGCAGCGAAAACGGTAAATGGCGGAAAATTCAGAATGACCGTCTTGCTCGTGTTTCTCCGGTTCGGCATGGTTTTTATTTTGATGCTCATTACCGTGGCCGTGCTTCTCCTCTCCCTGCTCATGGTAGGTCCCGTGCTTATGGCCCTTGTCCTCGCTTTCCGTACTCGGAGCAGCAACATCTGAGTTGATCAGTCGGCAACCAGCCGCTGGCGCAGGCACAAACAGGCCGGCCCCTTTCGCCAGTATGACCGCCGCTTTTTTCACCGCTGCCTTATCCGCTTCTGTTGCCGGTTTATGTTCAAATCCGACGATATCTGCGCCCGGCGAACGGAGTTCTATTTCAACAGTGTCTCCGTCGACCGCGAGCTTGGCGGCGCTGACACCGTGTTCGTGCGCGTCATGACCCCGATCTGCGGCGTGCGATACAACTGGGATGGACGCGACCAACAAGCCTCCAATGATAAGACTGAGGAACCCGGGGCGGTGCAATGCGTTCTTCATCACGAACCTTTCTGTGATTGGCTAGAGGCCTTCTGATAATATATTATGTTATTACATATCAATATTGAAATCGACAGGGCCCGAAATACGCTAATCGCACGCGGCGGCTTACTGCTTCCGATACGGTTCTACTTTTGCAATCTCAACCACGTATCCAGCGGTCACAGGCGCTTTTCCGTCGGAAAGCGGCACAACCTTTTCTGTCCGTTCGATCGTCACTCTTCCGGTGATCCAGACGGGTGTAAACAGGTTCGTGACGATGAATGGTTCCGCCAGTTTTACGAACACCATCTGATTCTGGGGTGGTGGCGGGACATGGATACACGCGCCGACATACGGTACTAGCAAGAATTCACTAATCGCGGCCCCGTCATATTCGAGCGGCAGCGCATAGCCTGGTATACGTACAAACTGCCCGTTCAGCGCTGCCACCACAGCGCTGTCCTGACGTATCGCCTCTGCCTCAACCTCGTCGAAACGCATGAGTAGGGAGTCCACCTCCACGCCCTGGCTCTTGAGATCGGCGGTCAACTCGACGACCTGTTCATATTCAGGGCTGACCGGAGAAAGAAAACCCTTGTCGATCTGCTGGCGGACCGACGCTATACCGTATAACTGCGCCGCCAGGACGGGTTCCAGATGAGAAAACGGATCTTTCAATGGTTTTTCATCGGTCGGGACAAGATCCTCCCAAGCTATCGTGCGAGGAGTTTGCGCCGAAACCGACGCAAAATCCATAATCGATATCACCGCGAGCGCGGCCAAAAACCCTAACAAAGAACAGCGCATCAAAAATCCCCGGTCAGCATCTGCGTGAAGTGTACGTAAGTGTCAGCCGGCAAATAATCCAGTGTTCTTCGCAGCGGCTCGACGGACCTACTCCATAAACCAGCCGTGGCTCACGACAATCGACTGCCCGGTAAGAGCGTTTGTCGGGAAGGCCGCAAGAAACACGGCAGTCTCGGCGATATCGTCCAACGTACTGAACTCACCATCGACGGTATCTTTCAGCATAACGTCGTTCACCACCTGTTCTTCGGTGATACCAAGATTGCGCGCCTGTTCAGGAATCTGTTTTTCGACCAGTGAGGTGCGCACAAAACCGGGACAGATCACATTCGAGCGCACGCCGAATTCAGCCCCTTCGACGGCGATCGCCCGCGCCAGGCCAAGCAGGCCGTGCTTGGCGGTCACATACGGAGCCTTTAGCGGCGACGCGACCTTCGAATGGGCTGACCCCATCAGGATGATCGAGCCACCCTTACCCGCATCTTTCATCACCCGCATGCAGGCCTTCGTCGTCAGGAATGCCCCATCGAGATGGATCGCGAGCAGTTTCTTCCAGGCGGAAAATTCAAGATCAATCAGCGGCGAGATATGCTGAATGCCCGCGTTGCTGATCAGGACGTCAACCCCGCCAAAGGCATCGACGGTCGCAGCGACGCCCGCATTGACCGCAGCTTCATCTGTCACATCCATTTCGACCGCCATCGCGGTGCCACCGGATTTGACGATATCGTCCGCGGCGGCCTGTCCGGCCTCGAGCTTGAGATCGGCGATACAGATTTTCGCCCCTTCGGCCGCGTAGGCCTCTGCTATTTCTCTGCCAATACCGCTGGCGGCGCCGGTAATCAGGGCGACTTTATCTTTCAGGCGCATGGGGTCTCTCCGGTAAAATACGGGCGAATTTCCGAGGTTTCGTTAATTGAAAACGGACGCGATGGGCAGGCTAGATTCTCGGCCGACCTTTTCCGAATGCCGATCAAGCCACTCCGCGGCGGCGTCCCGGCCGAGGCCCCTCAGATGGACGAAAAACGGCCATTCGGTATTCATCTTGCTGGATGCCCGTAATGAATCCAGCTCTCTGCCGCCGTCAATCCGGTGCAACCGCACCTGACGATAATCGTCTTCGTCCAGAATGCCGCGATCGATCAGCCGGTCGACGAATTCAATGCCGCGCAGTTCAAGCAGCAACGCGCTGTTGAACGATATTTCGTTCATCCGGTCGAGAATTTCCCGTGCCGAGCTGGGTGTCGATTCCCGGGCGATGGGACTGGTCTGAACCAGCAGCAGGTCGGACGTTTTGCAGGAATCATGAAACGGAAACAGCACCGGGTTACCGGCGAACCCGCCGTCCCAATAGGGCACATCGTCGATCACCACCGCCTGGAACAGATGCGGCAGACAGGCCGAGGCCATCACGCTGTCAACGGTCACATCGGCCCCTTTAAAGACTTTGACCTTCCCGGTGTGCACGTTGGTCGCCGAGATAAACAGCGAGATATCGCTACAATGCCGCACCCGGTCAAAATCGACATTGTCATCAAGCAATTGGCGCAACGGGTTGACGTTCATCGGGTTGAATTCATACGGCGATACCAGGCGTGACATCAGATCGAAGGCGACGAAGGCCGGAGACGTATCGAGGTTCCAGTCACCGAAAAAGATACTCATCGGCGACCGCCGGATAGGGCTTGTATGGGCCGCACGACTGACCACGCGCCAGAAATTTTCAAGCGCCTGACGGGCCCCGTCCCGGCCGTCACGGACATATCCGTCGGCAAGCACGACCGCGTTCATGGCGCCGGCGCTGGTACCGCTGATCCCGTCAAACGTGATCCTCCCGTCTTCAAGCAGTCCATCCAGCACGCCCCAGGTGAAGGCGCCATGCGCACCGCCGCCCTGCAGGGCAAGATTGACGAGGGACGTGGCAGATTTCTGCGTCGATTTTTGCCCGCGCGCAGGCGCACGGCGTCGAGTTTTCTGTTTTTCTGTCATGTTGCGAACATGCGCTGAAAATAGCGAAAATCAAGCGGAGATTATCGTTAACGCAACGATATATCCGCCACGCTCACCCGCTGCGCCGCAGAGCCCACCCATCGATAGACTCCTTCCGCCCTGAAAGCGTAAAGTTGGCCCGACGGGATCAACCATGCGGAACGACACTTAATGGAAACCATGATCGTCACCGGCGCCGGTAGTGGTATCGGCCATGCGCTGACCCGCCGCTTGCTGGCGGAGAACTATCATGTCTCTGCCTGGGATACCGACCCGGGGGACCTTGCGGGCACGAATGACGACAACCTCGACTTCTGTGAGATCGATGTCCGTGACGCGAACGCGATGGCCGCAGCAGTGGCACAGGCCGAAGAGAAAACAGGAAAGATCGCAGGGCTTGCCACCTGTGCAGCGATATACCGGGCCACACCGTTTCTCGAACTGACCGAAGACGACTGGGATGCCCACCTGTCGGTCAACCTGAAGGGCACGATGCTCTCCTGCCAGGCCGTGCTGCCGACAATGCTGGAACAGAAATCCGGTAGTATCGTGCTGTTCTCATCGTCTATCGCCCGGCGCGGTGCACCGCAGAGCGCCGCCTATGCGGCGACCAAGGGTGGCGTGCTCGGGCTCGGGCGCGCGATCGCGCTCGACCATGCACGCGTGGGCATTCGCGCCAATATAGTCTCCCCCGGCATTACAGACACGCCGCAGCCGCGCGGCAATCTGACAGAAGACGACATGTACGGGCGCGCCAAAAACATTCCGCTAGGCCGGATCGGCCAACCGCAAGACATGGTGGAAACGGCGCTGTTCCTCCTTTCAGACGACGCCAGCTTCGTGACCGGCCAGGACCTCCGCGTTAATGGCGGGGCGGGGTTGTTCTGATGGCGGACAACGCAAATTTACTCATTACCGGAGCGGCAAGCGGTATCGGGCGGGCATCGGCGCTGCGCATGGCCAAGACGCATCATGTGATCGTGGCGGACTGGGATGGCGACGGCGCCAGAACCGTTGCTTCGGAAATCGCTGCAGCCGGAGGATCGGCGACCGCAATCGAGGTCGATGTCAGCGACGGCGCATCGGTGCACGAAATGAAGACACAGATCGACACCGATATCGGCCCCGTGCTGTCGGCGTTCTTCGCCGCCGGGATCTATATCCGGGGCGTGACGGGCGACATTCCCGAAGCGGACTGGGACCGGATGATCGATATCCACGTCAAAGGCACGTTTCTATGCTGCCAGGCGGTGCTGCCGGACATGATCGGCGCGAACACGGGGGCCATCGTCAACATGTCATCCGATTTCGCGGTCATGGCGGTGCCTGGGGCTGCGGCCTATATGGCGTCAAAATCGGCGATCTATTCGCTGACCAAGTCAATCGCCATCGAATTCGCCGCCCATAACATCCGCATTAACGCACTCGGCCCTGGCCCTATCGACACGCCGATCCTGAAATCAGGACGGACAGAGGCCGAATATGAAAAAGCGCGCGATACGCTAGCGAACAGCCTGCCGATCGGCCGCCTCGGACAACCGGAAGAAGTCGCCGCCGTTCTCGATTTCCTGCTCAGCGACCGGTCCGCCTATATGACCGGTCAGATCATCCATCCCAATGGCGGCCAGTTGATGTGGTGACGCCAGTTCTAAACCAACGGAGCCCGATATGACCGACAAGCCCCGCATCGCCCATCTTTCCGGCGCGAACGCTACCATCGGCAACAGCCCTCCGTTGGTTACCAGCAACAAAGCGCGCGCGCAACACGGATTGCCGCTGAAAACCAACCCGGATGGTAGCGTGGCGCGGTTCGATGTCCTCCGGACACAGCGGCTGGCAGCGCCGGCCACGGTCTATGTCGAACAGTTCAGTGCGCATCCGTTGGAACGCGACGTCGCCGAACTGTACGGACCGCCGGACGGCTATATCGACGACACCGGGTCGTTTCATGATAAACCCCAAACAGATGCCGACACACCCGTCTACAAGGTCGAACTGAAACCCGAAGACGGGCTTTATCCCCTGCCTTATATGGGCCGCCAGGCGGATGGCAGCGCGTGGGAGGACGATTGTGCGTTCCCCCTCGCCCCGGCGGAGAAATCCCGTCAGGCCTATTATCCTGACGGATCGCGTATATTTGAGGAAATCGACCGCCTCGGAATCGCCGATAATGGCACCGGCAATCTGGTGTCGAGCAAGGCGGAGGTTGATTTTTACCGGGTGCTGCCGTCGGGTGGATACACCAAGGGTCTCGCCGCCGCCGAACGCACCGATATGGGTGAAGGAGATATCCCACCCGAGAGTCTGGGCCGCGACTTCTTCGCATACCGCCCGGTACATCTTGCTGCCTCGCCGCCACGCGCAGTGATGGCGACCATGGTGAACGACATCCATGACATCCTGGAAACCGGCGACTACCTCGGCGCGATCTGGACCCAGGCGAGTCCACGACTGGAAGAGACGCTATACTGGTTCAACCTGTTGCTTGATACCACGCTGCCGGTCGCGGGCAACGCGGCGCAACGCACCAATGGCGAAATCAGCAATGATGGTCCCAAAAATATTGTGGATTCGGTCGAATATATTACCTCGAAGGTGTGGCAGGACGGCAGCGGCAAAAACCGTGCCGGGATGGTCGCGATCCAGGAACAGCAGATCTTCGCGTCCCGCGAGGTCCAAAAGGGCGAAGCTCGGCCGGGCGGCTATGTTGCGACCGGTGGCCATGGCGGGCTGCTCGGCGCCGTGCGCCACGGCATGCCACCCATACTTACCTATCTACCGGGTGCGAAGCATACTTATCTGTCGGACGTAAACCGCACACGCCTGCCAAACAGCGTCACAGGCTATCTGAAGTCCGGCGCCGGCTTCGCCCCGGTCGACATCGCGATCAAGGACGGCGACGGCAGGTTGCTGGAAACCGCCATCCCCAAAGTAAACATCCTCAAAGAAGGCAACTACACACCGGAATCGGTGGATGCCGGCCCGGACCGCGAAGTCGATATCCTCGCGTTGATGAACGACAACTTTACCTATGCGCCGCTGGCGGGATTCGTGATCGAGGGCCAAGCGCCCTACGGCACGATGACTAACTCGGTGCGCAACGCGCTGACCGTCAAAGCCAGCTATTGTGGCATGCCGGTCGTGCGGGTCGGGCGCGGCAACAATGAAGGTTTTGCGGCGCAGGCCGGCGTCCATATCGGCGGCGGCAATCTGACATCGACCAAGGCGCGCCTATTACTGCTCGCCTGCCTCATGAAATTCGGCGGCCTTCCGCCCGCGGCAGATCCAGACAACCCGACAGCGGTTGAGACGGCGGCAATCCTGGACCAGGTCAACCTCTATCAGGCGGTATTCGACACGCACTAGCACTACACGATCAATTCGTGGCCGGTTTCGACAATTAAAGTGCCAAAAAGACCTAACTCACCGGATCGATCGGCATCCGCACCGAATACTGCGCCTCAATAATCGCGCCCGCTTCGAAGCACAGTTCTTCGCCGAAGCGCGGTCCGACAATCTGGACGCCAATCGGCGTGTCGTCGTCGCAGCTGACCGGCACCGACAGGCCCGGCAGCCCTAGAATCGATACCGCCAACATAGGATGGTGCGCATCCAGCATTTGCGCGACCGCGGCATCGCCCTGCTGGTCGTGGTCGATCGGAAACGGTGGCTGGAAGCATACCGGCATCACCAGCACGGTGTATTTGGCGAAAAACATCTGCCATTCACGCAGGATCGTCGTCCGCCGCGCGAGGCCGCGGATGTATTCGGCATAGTCAAGCTCACCCGCGTAGGCCCGGGTGGATGCCCGGGCACGTTTTACAGCATCGTCTCCGAACTGTTCGATCCCGCTGGATGACGCCGACCGTTCTTCCGGCGAAGCCGCGCGCTCTTCGGCCATTAGCAATGCCCAGAACAGGTTTGCCGCTTCGGTAAAATGGGGGAGTTCAACTTCTTCGACCCGGTAACCGGCAGCTTCAAGCCATTGTGCCGATTGGCGGACCGCAGCGTCCACGCCGGGATGAAGATCGGCGCCGGCAGGGGCAGTGAAAATCGCTGCCACCCGCGTCCGCGATACCTGTCCCGGATCGAACGTTGCCGGTACGAACCACGGATCGCGCGGTTCGGGCCGGGCCAGTGCCTCGTATCCAAGCCGCACATCGGCAAGGGTGCGCGCCAGCGGTCCCTGGATATTGGTCAATTGGGAGGAAATGCCACGTTCTTCAGTGGTGCTGGGATTGTAATCCGGGATGCGCCCCACCGATGCCCGAAGGCCAGCGACACCGCAGGCATAGGCCGGATAGCGTACCGAGCCTGCCCGGTCATTGCCATGAGCGAGTGGGCCAATCCCGGCGGCCACGGCGGCCGCTGCCCCGCCGCTCGACCCGCCCGGGGTAAGACCGGCATTGCGCGGATTCAGCGTACGTCCATGTAGAGCGTTGTCGGTGAAATAGCGGGTCGAAAACCCCGGCACATTTGTTCGTCCAAAAATCACCGCGCCGGCCTTACGCAGATTGGCGACTGACACGCAGTCCTCCGCCGCGATCATGTCCTTAAAAGCGACGACACCGTTCGTGGTCGCCCGCCCGGCATAATCGACGTTAATTTTAACCGTCATCGGGACACCGTGGAGACCGCCAAGCGCATCGACGTCTTTCACCGATTTGTCCGCTGCATCGGCAATGGAGCGTGCCTCTTCGCGGAGATCGTCCACGACCGCATTTATGCGCGGATTCACCTCATCAAGCCGTGCAATGCAGCTTTCAAGAGCCTCCCGGCTGGAGATTTTTCGGGTACGGATCGCCGACGCCAGGTCGGTCGCTGTCCATTGCCATAGATCCTCGGTCATAGCGCACCTCTTTTTGTTCGTCGCGAAAAGGATAACGTTAAACGTCTCCCCGCACCTCAGAATTATTACCAGGACCTGCGGGCGATTGTTCTTTATCCGACAAACCACGATAACGGTCGAATGGACCCAACCCTACTCGTCATCGCGTGTGCGGCGTTTTTCTTCGCCGCCTTTTCCAAGGGAATCACCGGCATGGGGTTTGCCACGACCTGCCTGCCGATCCTGGCGCTGACTATGGGGCTGGAAGTTGCGTTGCCGCTGGTACTGGTGCCGTCGATTGCCAGCAACATTATAGTTCAGGTCGAAGTGGGGCATTGCCGCGAATCCATCCGCCGGTTCTGGCCGCTGATCATCGCCGGTATGATCGGCGTAGTGATCGGTCTTGTGCTGCTGACCTGGATGGAGGCGCGTCTGGCGGCCGCCGTGCTAGGGGTGGTTCTGATCGTCTACGGGCTGTTCGCGCTTAAAACGCCGAATCTGACCATGACGCCCCGCCTCGAAAAACCGCTGGCGCCCATCACCGGGCTCGCCACCGGCATCGTCAACGGGCTGACGGGATCACAGCTCATGCCGGTTCTGCCCTACATGATGTCGCTGCACCTCGACCGCGAACGCTTCGTACAGGCTATAAACTGCTCGTTCACTTCATCCAGCATCGTGATGGCGATCGGGCTGTCACAGATCGGGTTGATGAATGTGGAAACCGCACTGGTCTCCACCATCGGCGTGATCCCAGTCTGGATCGGCCTGAAGCTCGGCGGTAAAATCCGCCGCCGCCTTGCACCGGAGATATTCCGCAAGCTGGTGATCTATATGCTTATGGCATCGGGTGTTCTGTTGCTGATCAGGGTCTTGTAATTATCCGGTCCAGACGGAAAAACTAAGCCTCCGGCGTCATCAGCGAAAGGCCTAGCCTTGCGCGTCGCGTCAGCCACGGGCTGGGGCGATAGCGCGGATCGCCGTAGAAATCATGCATCGCCGTCAGGATACCGTGGATCTTTGCCGGACCCAGCGTATCGCCGAATTCGAGCGGCCCCTGCGGATAGGCAAGGCCGAGACTGACCGCCTTGTTGATGTCTTCGGGTGTCGCAATGCGCATCTGCGCAATCTCACACGAGATATTGACGATTGTGGCGATCACCCGCTGGGCGATAAAGCCGGGGCTGTCATGGATCACCGTCACCGCACCGCCATCAGATGCCAGTACGCCGTGCGCCAGATCGCGCACGCCTTCATCGGTAACACTGGTAGTCATCATCGTGCGACGGCCTTCGAGCCCGAAAAGGGTATCGACCGCGACCGTGCGTTCGGCCTCTATACCGAGATCGATTGCCGTCATCGTCGCATCGCGGCCCATCGGCGCCACCATGCAGATCGCGCGGGCGGACGGCTTGGCGCCGGTCTCTACCTCGACCTTGTCTTTGAGAAAATCTGCGAGGATCTGCGTACTGTCATGCCCTTCCGGTCCGATCCAGACGCTGTCGGGGAGATCGGTCGGTGCTGAGGGAGCGGCCAGTGCCACCTTCTTGTTATCCTCGTATTCATAAAAACCTCTGCCGACCTTCCGCCCGAACAGGCCCGCCGCCATCCGGTTCCGGATGAAGGCCTGCGGCCTGAAGCGCGGTTCCTGGTAGAACTGCTCGTAGATCGATTCCATCACCACGCCGGACACATCCAGCCCGGTCGTGTCCATCAGTTCGAACGGCCCCATGCGGAAATTCGCACCGCCTTCGCGCAAGACGTCATCCACCTGATGCGCTTCGGCGATACCTTCGGCGAGGATGTGCACCCCTTCGGTATACAGCCCGCGACCTGCATGGTTCACGAGAAAGCCGGGCGTATCCTGCGTGCGGACCGGCTTATGGCCGTATCGGCGCGCGATCGCGTCCAGCTTGTCGCCGACCCACGGTGCCGTCATTTCTCCGTCGACAACCTCGACCACTTTGAGCAGCGGTACCGGGTTGAAAAAATGAAATCCGGCGACACGTTCGGGCTTCATACAGCCCGCTGCGATCTGCGTGACCGACAGCGAAGACGTGTTGGACGCAAGAATAGTGTCGTCGGCAACAATGCCTTCAAGCTCACCGAACACGGCGCGTTTGATGTCAAGGTTCTCGACGATCGCTTCGACCACCATGCCGCAATCGGCCATCTCGGCGAGCGATCCGATGATCTGCAACCGGCCATTTGCGGCGGCTGCATCCGCTTCGGACATCTGGCCCTTTTCGGCCGCGCGGCTCACCATACGATTAATAAATTCCCGCGCCTTGTCCGCAGCGCCTTCCTGGGCATCGAACATTTTGACTTTGAAGCCGCCGGTGACTGAAATCTGCGCGATCCCGCGGCCCATAGTGCCGGTGCCGATGACACCGATGGTAAAATCCGGTGAATTGACGTCATACGCCATTTCCAATTCCTTTTTTTCTAAATACTGTTCAGCCGGTCACGAACCGCGGCGGCTTCGGCAATGATGCCGTCAATAATGGTTTCGACCGGCTCTATATCACCGGCAAACGCGACGGATTGACCGATAGACGCGGTGCCCTTATTCCAATCGCCGTCTACATAGGCTTCTTTTTGCAGAATGCCCTGAACGTGCGGCCGATACGCCTCGTAATCGGTAATGCCTTCGGCTTCGAGTTCCAGCACTCGGGCCGATGACTTATTGCTCAGCACCCTTGAGCTGTCACCGAAAATATTCATGATCAGTCGTGTATCGCCGGCGCCAAGCTCCGACAGGTGTTTCTTGTAATTCTGATGCGCCCAGACTTCCTCTGACACGATCATCCTCGTCGCGAGCACCATGCCGTCGGCCCCGAGCGACAGGCAGGCCATAAGCTGGCGCCCCGTGCCCATGCCACCGGCGAGCGCCACCGGCACGTCAAGCGCCTGTGGCACCGTTGCGCCCTGCACCATGGTGCCGATCATATCTCTGCCCGGGTGACCACCCGCCTCAGCACCGAGAATGATGATCGCGTCGACACCGGCATTCTGGGCGGACACCGCGTGGCGCAGCGTCGTACATTTATGCATCACGATCATTCCCGCATCCTTGATGCGCGGCATGAACGCCTTGGGCGAGAACCCGGCGGATTCAATAAACTTCACGCCTTCGTCGATCGAAATTTCGAGAAACGTTTCCAACAACTCGTTCGCTTCGGGGCGCGCCGAGATATACAGGTTCACACCGAACGGTTTGCCGTCCGACTGATCATGCGCCATACGCAGCTGTTCGCGAAAATCTTCCGGCATCGGGAACGACCGCGGCGTGATGAAACCGATGCCGCCCGCCCGCGCGACCGCACTGACATAGGCAGCATCCGCCAGCCACATCATACCGCCGCAGATCAGTGGGTGTTCAATACCGAACAGATTGGTAAGACGAGTGCGGAAGGTCTGGGGTAGCATGAGCTGCTACCCCTTTCGGAAGTCCGGGGCCCGTTTTTCCATAAAGGCCGAAAATCCTTCCTGGAATTCATCGGCACCAAAACAGCCCGCCTGCGCCAGCGCTTCCATTTCTAGCGCCTCTTCCAGCTTCACCGGTGCAAGGCCGAGTTGCTGCTTGGCAATAGCGAAGGCAAAGGGCGGCATCGCGGCGAGCACAAGCGCGCGTTCAATGGCGGTTTCTTCCGCCTTGCCCTCCGCGACAAGTTCGTCGGCAAGGCCCATTTCGACGGCGGCGGACGCTTTGACCATCTTCGCATATAGCAGCAACTGGCGCGCTTTGGCCCCACCGGCACGGCGCGGCAACGTATGCAGAATGCCGTAATCCGGGATCAGGCCGACCTTGAAGAACGGAAACCCGATGGTCCCGCCCTCTGCTATCACTGCCGTGTCGCCCAGCATGGCCAGACCGGCACCGGCGCCGACAGCAAAGCCCTCAATCGCGGTGACGACCGGTTTTTCGGCCTCGGCGATCATGCGGACGATCTGATGATTGGCTTTCATCCGGGCCCGCGCGCCCTTTGAATCAAGGCCTTCCATGCTGGCGATATCGCCGCCGGCACAAAAATGGCCACCTTCACCGGTCACCAGGATGGCATGCACGGCATCGTCACCGATTAGCTTCGGCAGTTCGGCGATCAGTGTATTGCGCACGTCGTCATTCAGCGCGTTGCGCTTATCCGGACGATTTATCGCGACCCGGCCTATACCGTCCGCACGGCGTTCAATATTAACGCCTGCCATCTGATTTTCCCTGTTTTACCCCGTTAACAATATTGCTGTTTTGATATCCGGCGGCAAGACGGACAAGGTGCGCCGCACAGTCGCGGCAGTCGGCACTGCCAAACCCCGGCACCGGCACATCCGCGCCGGCCGCCAGCATATCGGCGACCAGTTCGCATTCACGCCGGCCCGGATAGGTTTTCACGTCTATGCAGGCAGCGCGGGCTGAAAGATGGTCGATATGCCAGTGCGGTTTCTTATCGGCGCGTAAATGGCGGGACACCCGGGCGCGGCTTCCGCCCGGGCCGAAGGCGCTGCCGGCATAAAGGTAGTCACCAGCGGCAAAAACCGGGTTATCAAGCGTCGCTATTGGCAGCGTGACAGTACCATCCAGCCGGAAAGTCAGGGCGTATGCCCCGGGTTCACCCGGCAGGGCGTCCGCCGCCATCACCCAACCCGCTTCTGGTCCGCCAGCGCCTTGTCGAAGGCCGACATCAGGTCGTCGATCTCAACACTGGCAAATTCGACGTCGTCGCGCCCCATGAAGGCCGTGACGGCGTCGCGCATAGCGGCTTCAGTCGCCTCCACCCCGGTAAGCGCTTCTTCGAGCCAGCCAACGGAATCGATAGGACGGGGATGCCAGTCACCGTTGAGGATTGCGTGCAGCACTTTGCCGTCGCGCACCACCAGCGTCGCCCATAACATGCCGCCGACGGCCTTTTCACGGCCACGCCCGACGGTGTCACCCGCCTGGGTCAGATCGCCGAAACGGACCTTTTCGCTTTTGCCGAACAGCCAGACGTCGTTATCGTACTCTGCGCGGAAGTCTTCGGCGTATTTACGCTCGGTATCAGTCAGCTCGCCGGGTTCCAGTACCGGATTGCTGAACGCGTGGGCGACGGCACTGCGGGCCATGTCTTCAAGATCAGAGGCGGAAATATCTCGGCCGGCTTCACGTTCAAGGCAGGTGAAGCGCGACTGCAGGTCCTTGAGCACCTTGTCCTTCACCTTTTCGGGCGGCATCGGCATCGCGGTTCCGGCGATTTCGGTATCCATTTCCTTCACGTTGACAACAAAACGGAACGTCATCACGCCGTTCTCGATCTTAAGCGATGTCGGCACCAGTTTTCGGCCCTCGACCTGCACATCATTCAGCGGCCGGTACTCGGCGGGAAAGCCGAACTTCTCGCTCAGCGTTTCGGCAAAAGCGGTCAGAATTTTCGGGAACGCTTCAGTCGTTGTTTCCGGCACATCCGGATGCGAGGTCGGTACGAAATAGACCATGAACGCGGAACCGGTGCCGGTATAGATCGCGCCGCCGCCATTTACCCGGCGACGGAAGTCGATGTTGTTTTCGCGGCAGAAATCGAGATTAAGGACCTGTTCGGGGTCTTCGTTGACACCGACCGTGATCGAATCCTGATCGAACACGTTGAGAAAAATAGTCGGCGGCGCTTCTCCATTGACGACCGCCTTTTCAACGGCGGGAGACACCGACACGGAAAAGTCGGCATAGGAGTTTTTATCGACAAGCAGGCGCCACGGGGTATCAGTCATTTTGCACTTTCCACAATTCGTTCTGGGCGCGTCTATTCGCGCTCATCGACCGCAAGCGGTCCTTCTTCAATATTGTCGGCAAAGACGATTTCGTCCGCCGAAATCAGCGTCTGGCTTTTGAAGCGCCGCGCGATTTCCGATGAAACATCATCGTTGCCTGAACCTTCAACCGCGAGCGCCAGACGATCGCCGCCGCCATCCTTTGCCGAAATGGTCAGCCGGTAGGTGCCGGTCGGCCCGTCGAGGCCAAGCAGCACGGCGCGGACCTCGGACGGATAAATCTTTACGCCCTTTACCTTCACCATGTTGTCGGTGCGCCCGAAGACGACACGCGGTAGGTTGACGGTCCGGCCATGCACGGGATCGGTGATGCGGCGCACAGTCAAATCGCCGGTGCGGTAACGCACAAGCGGCTGGGCTTCTTTCTTCAGATGGGT
>MEHZ011590425.1_pt1 | contig 24723 bp, 24 predicted proteins | sample 897221 | NCBI WGS metagenome assembly MEHZ01 (sample SAMN05514161, study PRJNA337945) | marine metagenome | isolation source: marine surface water | place: Arctic Ocean | collected 2007-12-13
ACCTTGAGATCGCCGGGCCTATTGTCCTGGAAATACAGGCGTCGTCGACGTGGACCGACACGGATTTTGTTGTCGAGCTGTCCGACCAGCATCCGCAGTCGACGGAAGACCGGGCAAAGGGGTTGCAGCCTGCTTTTAACGTTGTGTCCAAGGGCTGGCTGCGCGCTTCGCATCGCGAAAAGGATGACAAAAACAGCACGAAACAGCGCCCGTTCTATACCCGTGTTAATCCTCAGCCGATCGTCCCCGGCGAGATCTATAGCTATGAGATCGAGGTCATGCCCTGCGCTTACCGCTTCAAGGAGGGGCACCGCATTCGGTTGGAGATCGTCAACGGCGATTCTCCGCTGACGGACGCGATATTTACCCACCAATATCTCTACTACAAAGTCGGTAGCGACACGTTCTGGCACAATGCGAAGCACGTATCGCGGCTGCTTTTACCCGTCGTGCCGACGAAATAGGGATCACATCAGCAGCAGCAACCCGCCGAAGATGCACAAGTTGTTGGTCATCAGCAGAAAATGATAGGTGCGGATCATCGGATCTTCCATCTGCCAGAAACGGTGGTGAAGCCCGGTTGCGAAGATGGTGAAGGCCATCAGAAGAACAGCGCCGATGGACGTGTGCCAGTCGGCGAGGAGTAGCAACGCCCCGCTGAACTGGATCGCGAACCCCAGGAGAAGACAGGGCACTGCCGGAAGCCCCTGAGCTTTGATGCGGTTCACGTTCATGTCCCACAGTTTGATGTTCTTCAGCCCCATCCAGATAAAATAGACGGCGATAATAATCTGACCGGCAGCGTGGGGAATGGAGTGATCGGCATACATGGCGGATTTTTCCTGTGGAACAGGATTTCTATCGTGAAGTGGGGCGTACTGCTATAATGCGGTTATGCGTCTCGGATATTTCACTCAACCGGTTCATCCCCACGCAAAAGATTATCGTCAGGTCCTGAAGGAAAACCGCGAGGCTATTTTGCGTGGCGATAAGCTCGACTATGTCGAGGCCTTTATCGGGGAGCATATAACGGACCGGGCTGAACCGATTACATCTAACCTGATGTTCATCGCATCGCTCGCCCATGAAGCGACAAAGATAACCTTCGGGACCGCCGCGGTAACACTTCCATCCTATCATCCTGCAATGGTCGCGGGTCATGTCGCGATGATCGACAATATGACCGACGGGCGGTTCATTTTCGGCATTGGGCCAGGGGGATTGCTGTCCGACGCCGAGATGTTCGGCGCCATGGATATCGACCGCAATGCAAAGATGTTGCAATCGATCGATATGATCGTGGCAATCTGGGCCGGTGAGGCGCCATACCATCTGAAGAACGATTATTGGACGGCGACGACCGAACGCACATTGAATGCGGCAATCGGGCAGGGGATTGTCTCCAGGCAATTGCAGACACCGCACCCGCCGATCGTGGTGACATCCATCACGCCCTATTCACGCGGGATCACCGCCGCCGCTGCGCGGGGCTGGGATCCGATCACGTCCAACTATGTACAGGCACACTGGGTTGCGACACATCTGCCCAAATATCTCGAGGGGCTTGAACAGGCAGGGCGACCGGTCAACGGATCGGGCTGGCGTGTTGCAAAGTCAATATTCGTCGCGGACGATGGGGTAAAGGCTAGGGACTACGCGAAATCCCCCGACAGTCCCTACGGTTTCTATTTTCGCAATATCATGACCAAGCTCGTCGGCAACGGGAGACCGGAGCTGTTCCGGGCTTACTCCGATCAGCCGGATGATCAAGTGTCGCTCGAACAGTCGCTCGAGACACAGGTTATCGCCGGGACGATCAATTCGGTTGTCGACCAGGTTTTGGCCTTCCGCGAAGAGATCGGCGAATTCGGCACCCTGCTTTATACCGGGCACGACGGGATGGAGCCGGCATTGGATCGCCGGTCCATGGAACTGATGGCGACCGAGGTCATGCCACGTGTCAACGAGGCGCTGGGTGAGCGGACAACCGACAGCTAACATTCTGACCCGCTATGCACCGCCGGCCGCCATCGCAGGCGCACTGGCGATGCTGTGCTGGGCTGGAAGTATCGTTCTCGTCCGCGATGTGGCCGGCACCGTACCGCCCGTAGCGATGTCGTTCCTGCGCTGTGTACTGGCACTTATGATCCTTTACCCGATTTGTCGCCGTAGCCTAAGTATTCAGTGGCCATTGATGCGCAAGCACTGGAAGCTCATTGGCCTGCAGGGAATACTTTTGTTTATCGGCGGCAACGGCATGCTGTTTGTCGGTCTGCAGTTCACCACGGCGATCAGCGGTGCGCTGATCAATTCAGCCGAACCGGTCGTGATCGTTGCTGTCGCCTGGGTGATGTTCCGTGACCGTCTGACGACGATCCAGTGGATCGGGGTGACGATCTCGATGATTGGCGTGCTGTACCTGATCGGCCGCGGTGATGTGTTGGTCTTTCTCAGTCTTGATCTGAATATCGGCGATGTGTTCGTGTTGATTTCAATTGTATCCTGGGCGTTCTACGCCGTGTTAATGCGACGGGTGCCGCGGGAGCTGGATCGGTTGAATTTGGTGTTCGGAATTCTGATCGCCGGGGCAATCGCCGTGTTCCCGTTCTGGATTCTCGAGAATATTTTTTACAAGGCCACGCCGCTGATCTGGACGACCTTGTGGACGACCGGGTTCAACGCGGTGTTTGCCTCCATCCTGGCCCTGTTCTGGTGGAACCACACCGTGGAGCAATTTGGACCAGGCAGGGCAGGCCTGTTCGTGCACCTGATCCCGGTCTACACCGTAATCCTGGCCATGTGGCTGCTGGGCGAACAGCCATATCTGTTTCACGCGATCGGTATCGGTCTGATTGCCATCGGTATATTTTTGACGACAATGTTTAAAAGAAAACGGGAGACGTCTGGATGAAAAAGCAGCGCATTCGCGATGCGGCGGTCGGCGAGCCGCCGGAAGGCACGTGGTCCAACTGTCTGGTGGTTGACCGCCACGTCTATATCGCAGGCATGACGTCGCGCAGCGACGAATTTGACACCATAATTGGCGAAAATGCGTACGATCAGTCGAAGGTCATTTTCGACAAGATCAAAGCGCTGATCGAAGCCGCGGGCGGGAGTATGGCTGATATCGTGAAGGTCAATATCTTCTTGACCGAGGTCAATGACCGCCAACAGGTCTGGGAGGCGCGGCGCGAGTATTTCGAGGGCGATTTTCCGGTCTCGACCCTGTTGGAAATCTCGAAACTGGTGCATCCCGATATGCTTGTCGAAATCGAGGCCGTCGGGATCCTGGGCACAGCTGACGATTGACGCTGTTTCATCACTGGTCGCCGCGCTAAGTTGAGAAAAAACGGGAGCGAAACGGAGCGACGTCAATGCTGACCATGCGGTCGGCGCTGGAACGGGCGCAACGTCTGTACGGCGCAAATACAGCCATAATCGACGCGGAATGTAGCTTCACATGGTCCGAACATATGGACCGGGTGATGCGACTCGCGGGCGTGTTGCGGGATAACGGCATCGGCAAAGGGGACCGGTTCGGGATCATCTGTCGCAACACTTGGCGGCATTGCGAATTGCTGCACGCGGGATACTGGAACGGCGCGATCCCGGTTCCGGTCAACTACCGTCTCGCTCCGCCCGAAATCCGCTATATCCTTGATGATTCGGAGGTCATGCAGCTTTTCATCGAGGACACGTTCCAGTCCCTTCTCGAGACGGAAGAGTTCGCGCCGTGGCGCGATTCCGCAATCTGTATTCCTGGAGGTTCCGATACCGAAACGACGCTGCGCACGACGGGCGAATTGATCGCTGCGGCAACGCCATCCGATGGTCACGAGAGCGGTGAGGACGAAGATGCGATCCTCCTCTACACCGGCGGCACGACCGGGCGCTCAAAGGGTGTCCGTCTGACCCACAAAAACGTTTTCTCAAACGGCCAGCAATGTACCGCGCCGATGAGGATAAATTCCGCCGATGTTTACCTGCATGTGGCACCGATGTTTCACTCCGCAGACCTGCTCGGGACAGGCTATACGCAGGCAGGAGGAGCGCATGCCTACCTCCCGGTGTTCAGCCCGGAGAACTTGCTCCAGGCCTTTCAGGATTATGGTGTGACGTCGGCGATGATGGCGCCAACGATGATCATCTTGACGTTGCAGGTCCCGGATTTTGCCAAATACGATCTGTCTTCTCTTGATCGGGTTTACTACGGCTCGTCGCCGATGGCGGTAGAATGGATCCGCCGAACGATGGATGCCTTTCCCACCGCCAACGTCCAACAGGGCTATGGGCTGACGGAAACGTCGCCGATCCTGACCACTCTAGATGAAGACGTGCACGTCGCGGCGATGCAAAGCGGCGAATACGACATTCTCAAAGCGGCGGGGCGCCCACTTGTCGGTATCGATATGCGGATCGTCGATATCGACGGCAAAGAAGTGCCGCTTGGCTCTGATGGCGAGGTCGTCGTACGCGGACCCAACGTGACGGTCGGCTACCTGAACCGGCCGGAAGAGAACAAGGCTGCCTTTCGCGGCGGATGGTTCCATACCGGCGATATAGGCAAAATGGATGAGAACGGCTTCATGTTTCTGCTGGACCGAAAGAAAGATATGATCGTCACCGGTGGCGAGAACGTCTATTCGTCCGAAGTTGAGGCAGCACTTTACCAGCACGAAAACGTTCACGAATGCGCGGTCGTCGGGGTGCCGGATGAAAATTATGGCGAAGCGCTTTACGCCATAATTGTACCTCGTCCAGGTACCAGCCTGACGGATAGAGAGATCGTCGATCACTGTCGAAGCCTGATCGGCGGCTATAAAATTCCGCGCCGTATGGCGTTCGTCAAAGAATTGCCTAAAAGTGCCATGGGTAAAATTCTCAAAACCGAACTTCGCAAAACCTACGGAGAAAAAACCTCATGAAAGACAGTTTGACCGCGGGCATAGAACGCACCCAGAAATTCGAGATTGATACCGGCAGAACAATCGCATTTATGGGGGATGATCTTCGTGTCTACGGGACGCCCTACATGGTGCGCGATATCGAAGAAACATCCCGCCTGCTGGTTCAGGAGCACCTGGGGTACGATGAGGAAACTGTAGGCGCGCATGTGTCTGTCGACCATCTGGGCGCATCGCTGCTGGGGATGACGTCGACAGTCACCGCGAAAGTCACGGAAGTTGACGGTCAGCGAGTGACGCTGGAAGTTGAAGTGCATGACGGGATGGATCTTGTCGGCAGGGCCAAGCATGTTCGCTTTGTGATTGATCGGGCTCGTCAGAAAACTCGCCTAGAAAAAAACGCGCTGCGATGGGATAGTGGAAGAATAGCTGAAGCAGGAGCGCTCGAGGTTGTCGTGAAAAACACTGCCGAGCTTTATTGCCTCGATCAGCATTCTGGCGTGCGCTTGTGGGTGCGCAAAGGCGATTCCATCGGCGGAGATATAAGACTGTAACTTGGGGCCTGATGCGGGACAAAGTGTGTTGTCAGTAATAATCCCGCATCTGGGTAATTTCGTAGGCCACATCCAGCGCCTTTTCGGCCTTGCGAAGTGTTAGCCACACCTCTTGCCAAGCGTCGAACGCGGCCTTCTGTTTCGCTCTCGCTGAACGCATCTGGGGCGTCATCGGTCTGCTGGGCAGCTTTGCGGCGACAAACGTTTGTCCCTCCTTGATGCCAAGTACCAGGAGTGTCTTGCGTAATTGGCTGTATTGAATTTTTTGCGTTCGGTAATCAGTGCCGGAGACGGCCAAAAAGACCTCTCTGCTGTCACCGCCGCATGAAATCGTAAGTCTGACACGACTGTCTTCTTCGTTTTCATACTCAACGCTCTCCAAGGAGTGCAATTGGTCGATAACGGTATTAAGCCATTGGTCCTGTGTCGTACTTCTGGACATATCGTATATCTATTCATTCAACGCCCACACGGCGCGGAGCTATCTATCAGTTTAGCGGCCCGAGCATCGACTTACGTCGGCCCAAGTCGTATTCTTAGCCTTTATACACAACATCCCAACATTGTCAGCGGGCAGCGTGGGTTCAGGGAACTGATTTCCTGAGCCGACAGCACGCAGCCGCATTTCAGCTTGTTTCCGATATACGGGGCAGGCGTGCAACCGCCGAGATTTGGGTCAGTAGGGAGAGCGTGAATGGATAGTACTTTGGTGGAATCGGCAGAGGACGTTTCTCATATCGCGTTCGGGTTTATGGCGTCGAAAGCGCTGTTCGCCGGGCTGCATATAGACGTTTTCACGCTCTTAGCTGCGGGCGCAAAAAGTTCGAAACAAATCGCCGATGAAGCTGATATTCCGATGAACCGGGTGACCACCCTGATGACCGCCCTGACAAGCGTTGGTCTGGTCGATCGAGACGATGAGGACGAGATCTATTCCAATTCACCCGGGGCAGAGGCGTTTCTGGCGAAAGGCGCCAAATACGAGTTCGGCGACTATCTCCGCTATCAAATCGATCAGCAGATGTATCCGCTTCTTGGGCAATTGAACGAAGTGCTGGACGGCACGCTCGATCCCAATTCGATCGATTCCTATCAGCATTGGATGGCAGATCCGCTGCAGGCATCTATCTATTGTGAAGCCCAGCATGCCGGGTCTCTTGGACCGGGCCGGACCCTCGCCCGACTCGTCGATCTGAGCGAAGCGGACACGTTGCTTGATGTCGGCGGCGGCACAGGTGCGATGAGCATTCGGCTGCTGGAGGCCTATCCGAAACTTATCTCGACCATCATTGATTTTCCCAACGTGGCGGAGATCGGCTGGCAGTTTATTGCCACGGCCGGAATGGTCGACCGGATCCGTTACATCCCGTCGAATGCGCTCGTTGCGGAATGGCCAAAGGAGCAGGGGGCGATCCTGATGTCCTATCTTTTCAGTGGCATTCCCGGCGCGGAAGTGTCGCGTCTTGTGGATTACGCGTTTGACTGTCTCGCGGCGGGCGGCAGTTTCATGGTGCATGACTTCATGGTTGAGAATGATCGTACTGGACCGCCCATGGCGGCGCTTTGGCAGTTGCAGCACATGGCGTTTACGCCCGAAGCCCGTTCGGTGACGCCCGGCTGGTTGCGGACCCGTTTGCAGGATGCAGGCTTCGTCGACATTCAGGAAGACGAGATGATCCCGGGGCTGACGCGCCTCATCCACGCGCGCAAGCCGGGTTGAGCCATGGCGAGACCGGACTTTGAATTCGCGTGGCCGTTTCGGGTGCGCTATTCCGAGGTCGATGGTCAGATGATCGTCTTCAATGCCCATTACCTGACCTATTTCGACACCGCGATCACAGAGTATTTTCGCGCCCTTCCTTACGATTACAGAGGGCGGGTTGCACGCACGAGTGAGGACTTTCACACGGTGCGCACACTCGTCGAGTACCAGAAACCGATCTCGTTCGATGAAGATATAGAGGTATGTGTCCGCACGTCGCGCCTCGGACGCTCGTCGATCTCCTTCCTGCTGGAGATCCATCCACAGGGGTGTGACGACCTGCGGGCAACGGGTGAGGTTGTCTGGGTGAACACGGACCAGGGGACGCACAAGTCGGCCGCCCTCCCGGGCGAGCTTGTCGAGAAAATAGCGGTGCTGGAAGGCGCTAAGCTGGAACGCTAGGGAGGTTTTGTAAGGCTGCGCTCTTGAATTCAATGTCTGCTCCCGCTCTCAATTTAGACAGAGGGCCTTTAGCTGTTGTTTTCACACCCTGCTAGATTTGTGATGCGCGGGGCCTGGTGTGCCGTGCCGGGTAGGTGAAATTGTGTTGGGTTATGGCGTCAGAACGAAGCGACTCACACGCTCTCGGGCGATTGATACTGGGTTATCTGCGGACCTTTAGGTGGCCCGCGCTCATACCGGTTCTGCTGTTCGGCTACAGCGATAAAATATGGAATTTAATGGACAACGGGGAGTTTGAACTCGCGGGCGTTCTCAACGCTCGGTCGGCAGGTCTCCCAAATCAAAGAAAATACGAACGAAGGGCTCGGCGACACGCGCGCTTTGTTGGCCACCGTTCAGAACGGTGACGTATCCACGTCCCGGATCGTCGAAGACATCGAAGCCAAGATCGGCAAGGTCGAACGAAATCTGGACCGTGAAGTCAGGCAAATCCGGTCGGCAGAGACGGACGTCCCGGTGCGGTCGAAATCCGTACAGCAATCTATCAGAGCCGAAGAACTGGCGAATGGAAAGGCTCTTGCAACGGCGCAAGCGCAGGAACGGATCGGATTCGAAGCGCTGCTGAAGCGGGATGTCGCCGCTGCACGCAGAGCATTCGATGCCGCCTTTGCGAGTTATCCAGAATATCACAACGTCACGGAAGTCAGGTTAATCCTTGAGAGCGAACAGGTGGCGCCGGCGAATCCGCAGTCAGCTGAATGGGACAGGCTCCATCAGCGAATCCTGACGGATCTTTCGTGGGGAATGCCGGCTGAACTGCGGCCCCGGTTCAGATCTCTAGTGACAAAATCCTACCGCTAGCCGGCTTTCGGCGGTGTCAAAGGCGAGCAGTCTCGCCGGTCTACCAGAGCGTAAATTCCTTCGGTATAAGTAGATAGAAAGCTAATAAAACTAAATCTAACAGGAGGCCTGCCGCCATGTTCGACTTTTTTTTCCCAACCGAAGGTATGGGTTCTCAGACTCTCCGCCTGGTCGCCGAAGCCGGCGAAGGTGGCGGAGATGCGTTCGAGATCGCTCGCGTCTGCCGAGAAATTGAACCCGGCAATCACGAAAGCTGGGAAAATGCGTGGACGGACAAGGCCAAGGATACAGAGGCACGGGCAAAGAAATGCCTGGCTGAGGGCCATGAGCGTTCGGCGATGAAGTACTTCTTCGCCGCCAACCAATACTGGCGCATGGCCGACGTCTTTCTGCGGATCGACCGCAACGACGAAAAGGCTGCCTATTTCCGGAAAAGCCAAGAAAATTTCCGGGCCGCCGCCGCCCTGCACGATCCGCCCATCGAGGTGATCGAGGTTAAATGCGGCGATGAGACATATGACGGCTATCTCTGTCATCCGCGCAATCCGAAGCCGGGAAAATGGCCGGCGCTGTTCTTCATCGGCGGTGCCGACGCGTTCGCCGAAGAGATCTATTTCAGCGGCAAGGAGATGGTTGAGCGCGGGTATGCCATGCTGCTCGTCGACACCCCCGGCCGCGGCTCATCGATGTATCTCAAGGACATTCCGACCCGGGCAGATTATGAAGTGCCGGGCAAGGCCTGCTTCGATTATCTGTTCAGCCGGCCGGAGATAGATCCGGACCGGGTCGGGCTGATGGGTATTTCAATGGCGGGCTATTACGCGCCGCGTGTTGCGGCCTTCGAAACCCGGATCAAGTGCCTGGTTTCCTGGGCAGGGTGTTATTCGATCCTGGACGATCTCTATGATTTCTACGACCACCTTCAGCCGGTGGTGCAGCGCCTGCTGGGCGGGGTCTCCCACGAGGAGGCGCGCGGGCAGCTGAAGGACTTTACGATGGAAGGCATCGCCCAGAACATCAAAGTACCGACGTTGATGACCCATGGCACAAACGACAAATTGATGAACTGGGAGGGTGCAAAAAAGCTCTTCGATGAGATCGGAGCCGAGGACAAAACCCTGGTGCTGTATAAGGACCCCAAGGTTGGCGGCACTGTGCATTGTTCCCATGACTGCTGGGTGCATCAGAGCCCGGCGATCTTCGATTGGATTGAAGATCATCTGTAACGGCTGATTTTAAAAGTTAAACGAAACAAGGGCGGGATAATTCCCCGCCCTTTTTCTATTCTATGGCTTCTCTATTCTGCGACGCAGCGGCCCCGTAAACGAGTCCATACGCCGCCGGTGAAAGCGGGCGCTGTCGCGAAATAGGTGCTTTAGCCTGCGATGCCCAGCGGCGACCAGAGAGTGGCAATGACCAAGGCCGGAACGGCGAGGCAATGCTGTCCGGTAATGTCGGGTTGTTGCTGGAGAGCTAAGCCCGCATCGTTGGCATCGGGCTGGTATCGACCAGTTCCATCTGGCGGTGGGTCAGACGCTCGAACAGTTCGGCTCGGATTGCGGTATATGCGGGGTCATCGAACAGATTGTTCATTTCATCCGGGTCGGCTTTGAGATCGTACAGCTCGCCCCAGGGCTCGCCACGTGCAACCGTCAAACGGTGCGTGTCGGTGATCAGCGAGCGGATACGCGGCGGCATCGTATACCCGAAATAGACGCGTTGCTGGTCGTCTTCGACGATGACTGAATCGACGGCATCCGGGTCGGCATCGCCCGTGATCGCATTGACCAGGCTACGGCCCTGAATACCGTTATAGGGCTCTATCCTTGCGCGATCGAGGATCGTCTGTGCGATATCGACCGTGCTGGCGAGGGTGTCGGTAGATTTGGCTTCGGCGCCCGGTTCAGACCATATGAACGGCACGCGGGTCACACCCTCGAAATGGGCGGGGCCTTTGAGCATCAGCCCGTGATCGCCCAGGAAATCGCCGTGATCGGCGGTAAACACAACGATCGTGTTATCGGCAAGGCCTGCTTCATCGAGCTTGGCAAGGATTATGCCGACGGCATCGTCAATCATGGCAATCATGCCGCAGGTCAGCGCCCGGGATTCGAGAACTTCCTGCTTGTAGACGGCGTATGCGCTCTGGGAATTGATCTCGGCGTCGCCGGATTCACGCATTTTCTGCGCCCATTTTACATGCGGCGGCGGCTCAACATTGCCGTAGTCGAAGCTTGCCGGCAGTTCCATGTCCTCGGGCTTGTACATGTCCCAGTATTTGCCGGGCGGGGTGAACGGATGATGCGGATCGGGGAACGACGCCATCAGAAAAAACGGCTGATCGTCATCCTTTGCAACATGCCCGTCGATATATTCGAGCGTTTTCTCTTTGATATAGCTAGTTGGATAGAACTCTTCCGGAATTGACGTCCGGTATGCCTGCGGCGCGACGTAATCGTGGTCGAACTGATTGTCCCGGTTACGCAGATCGTCGGCATCAGGCCGTTTTTCTTTGAACCAGGTGTAGTACTGACCGCCGACATGATCCGAATGCTCGGTGCAAAGATCGACATGCTCGAAGCCGTAAAACGGCAGGTCGAGATCGTAGGGAACGCCCGACTTCCAGCGATCGGGATGTTCCTGATCGTAATTGCCTTCGGTGTCGGCTCCATAGGCTTCCGGCATTTTGTCGCGCAGCGAGCTATATCCCTCTTTCGTCTCGGGGCGCGTATGTATGGCCGGCAGGCCGGTCATGTTCTGGATGTGGCTCTTGCCGACCAGCGCCGTGGAATAGCCGTTGACGCGCATGCCTTCGACAAACGTGCTTGCCCGCATGTCGAGCGGGATACCGTTGGACCGCACGCCATGCAGCGATGGCATGCGCCCGGTAACCAGCGTCGACCGGTTGGGCTGGCATACAGGTGTCGCGACATAGAAGCGGTCGAACTTCGTGCCCTTGGCGGCAATAGAATCGATGTGCGGGGTTTTGAGTACCGGGTGGCCGGCGCAGCTCAGATGATCGCCGCGATGCTGGTCGGTGATGATGAAGAGAAAATTCGGACGATCGGCCATGGTCGCTCCTAGGTTTTCGATTTTTGTTATTGGTCAGTATACCAAATCTGCCTTTGCAGTATGGAGGCAGTTGATGTTTTTTCCATCCGGCGTGGCATCCAGAAGTTTTGCAATAAGGTTCTTATGTTTCTGGCCCATGTGTGGTTCTGATGATTTCAAAACCCGTTTCCGGTTTCTTGTCTTCGTTTCCCCGCGCAAGCAGTTTGTGCAGAAGCCGGCATGTGGGATAGCAGAAGGCTTTACGCTTCTGGGTCTCCGTTTGTCAGATAATCCCACATGCGCTCGAAGATCCGCCCCGAGGAAACGGCGCGGGCCGCTGCCTGCTCAGATGAATAGACGACGGAGGCTTCTTCATTACCACTGGCCATAACGGCAAGCTCGGTCTTCGCCGCCTCTTCGAGAAAAAATGCCATCACGATTGCTTCCTCGACCGTGGCCCCGGTTAGAACGCAGCCATTGCCGCGCATGACGATAGCGCGGGCATTACCGAGTGTTTCGGCAAATTTCTTTGCTGCGGCGTCATCCCGGAGAAGCAGCGGGTCGTCCCAAAGTGGTGGGCAGGGCGCAAAATAGCTTGCGAAGCCGATGCGCGCTTTGGGCGTGCGCTGGAAGGTCGACAGCGTCATGACGTCGCGTAGGAAAGTCCGTGCTATTCCGTTCACGTCGGGCCGGCGCTTATATATTTGCTGATGGCAGCGGACCTCGCCCAGTACGCCGTCTGGCAATGGGCCTTCGACTGGCACGATTGTGCCGGTCTCCCCGGGCTCAATCAGTCCCATCGGTTTGGGTGCGCAGACCAAAAAATTTTCAGCATCAATACGGGCGCTTACATGACCGAAAGCGTGACCGAGATCGTTATTGCCAAGCGCGCGCGCCGCGACGCGGACCCGTGACTGGCTGCGATCCAGCGGTTCGCCAAGGAAGCCAAAATCCATGCCGCTCATCGGCTAGTCCTTGAACTCGGGGATGTCGGGCTTTGACCCCCAAACGCAGAATGATTCCGGTGTAAACGGAAACTGGCGGGGTTTCCATTCCTCTTCTGGTTCAATCATCCTTACGCCGCAGGAGTATTCGTAGATCATGCCGTCTGGGCCTTCGAAGTAAAGGAAGCGAGCACCAGAGGTCGCATGACGGCCGGGCCCGAAAACAATGCGGATCTGTTTGTCATTGAAGAAATAGGATGACCGCATCAGATCGTCAGTTTCCTTCACCTGAAAATTAATATGCTGAACGCCTGCTTCATTTGTCGGGAACAGCGCAAACCGGTGATGGACCTTGTCAAAGGACATTAGTGGCGCATCACCGATCCAATCATTAGCCGTGAAGTTGAATAAGGTGCACCAGAATTTTTCATCCCGGGGCGCGTCTTTGGTCTTTAATCCGATATGGTTGAACCAGTGCACGCCGGCATCGCGGCTGGGGAAATAGCGCTGGCCTGATGCAAACGGACGGACGAGGAGGTCGAACTTGTTGCCTGTCGGATCGTTGAAAGTGAGATACTTCATGCAACGTCGGACGGCTGCACCCTGTTCATCTCCCCAGGTGACCTGCACGCCATTTGCTTCCAGACGGCTCGCCGCTTGATCCAGCGCATCATAGTCGGCAACCTCAATCCCAACGGTGTTATCCTTGGGATCACCGTCGAAATAGCATATGTTGTGGTCACGGTCGTCGCCGCGCAGATAAATACGCCCGTTTTCCTGCGCTACCTCTTCTAGACCATAAATCTCCTGCGCCCATTTTGACGCAGCGGTGGCGCTCGATGCGCCGAGATGGACATATCGAAGATCGACCAGTTTTATCATGAAATTCTCCGGTTGCGGCTCTGGCGTTGGGACCCATGATATCCTCAACGCTGACCGGTGCAACCTTCCATCCCCCGGCAGTAATTGCTGCCCCTATTGGCCGCTACTGGCCCCCAGAACACGCTCGTATCCGCCGAAACAGTTACTACATTTTCAATCAGTAAAACGAGATCTTGGGTTCCTTCATTTTCAGGCTTGTCGGTGGCGGTTGTTGATCCGGGGTCGGACAGACTATCGTCATCACTAAAAATGGCGCTTTTATATTTTCTCCGAACCTGGCTCCAGCGGTTTTTTCGGGGGGCTTTACCTCGATTAGCGATAAAAACTCATCGTCAATGTTGGAGTGGCAGCCTGTGTCGCACGATTTTCTGCTCGGGGTTTTAAATTGGTCGCAAATACATCGGCACATTTCAATCAATACTTAGCGCTTCCGGCGATGCGACGGAAATATGATTTTCAGCAGTTTTAATTTGTTCTTCTATGACACCTAAATCATGCATGAGCGACCTATTTAGGTTTAATTACCGGGACTCATCGAGACATCTGACGAGTTATACATCGTTAATGTAAATGAACTGTGAAAGCGTTTATTGCAGTTTGCGCCATGCTCTATGAAATTTCACTTATGCGGGCTGTTCTGCGCGATTCGGGAAGTTCTGAGACTATGATGCGGGCGCCATGACAAACTCTGTTCTCCTCAGTCATATCCTGTTTGCGATATCGTTATTCTGCGTGTCAGTTGTCGCTACATATCTGGTTGTGCGCTTTGGGGTCATGGAAGAGCCCAATCACCGCTCCAGCCATGCCCGCCCTACGCCGTCGACTGGAGGGATAGCGATTGTAGTGACTTTTGCGATCGGGTTTGCGATCGTATGGGTTTTGAGCGATCAGGCGCGGCTTTCCACCTATTACCTTTGCGGTTTTGCGATTTCTGCGCTGGGCATCGCGTTTGTCGGACTTTTTGATGACCTGAAACTTTTGAAGACGTTCAAGATTAAGCTGGGTGCTCAGATCGCCGCGTCACTCGTGCTTCTTGCCTTCGGGATCGTATTCAGTCAGGTCTCTCTGCCGGGTATAGGTGCGATAGATCTGGGCTGGTTGGGGTATCCCTTGACCGTGTTTTGGGTCGTCGCTCTGACGAATATGTTCAATTTCATGGATGGGCTGAATGGGCTAGCTGGTGGGACTGCGGTTACGGTTTCAGCCTTCTTGTGTGCGGTTACCTTCATGGAAGGATCGTTCTTTGTCTACGTGTTTTGTTACATAATGGCGGCGAGTGCGGCCGGTTTTCTGGTCTTCAATTTTCCCCGAGCGCGCCTTTTTATGGGGGATGTCGGTAGCCAGTTCATAGGTTTCAGTTTTGCCACTCTTGCTGTGATAGCGGCGGAAATAGATGCATCTCGGACATCTTTCTTGGTGGTTCCGTTGCTATTCTTTAATTTCATCTTCGATACTACCTTCACTTTGTGCCGCCGGGCGTTGCGAGGCGAAAACGTGACGGAGGCACACCGGACGCACCTTTATCAACTACTCAATCAGATCGGGTGGAGCCATGCTGAGGTCAGCCTCTTTCATATCGGTATTACTGCACTGCAGGGTGTTGGAGCGCTCGTCCTGATAGGGTTCGGCCCCGACAACCGAATGTTGGTATTCTTGCCGTTTCTCGGTTTTCAGCTCATCTATGCGTCGGTGGTTATTTTGGTCGCTCAAAGACGCGGTATCATCCGACGTCGGCCTGAAAACCTGGGTTGATTGGCCCGTTTTTAATCCAGTAGAATGATTTCGCCGCTTTGGGTTTTGCCGTGACGTTTGTAGAAGCCGAGCGCTTTTAGCACGGGCTCGTCGCTGGCAGAGAACATCGTGGCTTCCCCCCTGTCGGAGCTGTTTGCGTGCTCGTACCATTCGCCGCCTGGGATCGCGATTGCATCGAACGGTGACCAGTCGAAGCGCTTGCCGCCAACGATGCTGTGTCCGTTGCCGTGGAATGGGATAACAACTTGGCTCGCATTCTGCTGCTGTGGCAGCGTGCGTTCGCCGGGACGCAGCATCTGGCCGAAAAATGTCATCGTGGGATAGGCGGTCCGGCCATTGACAGGGTCGGTGTATTCAACCTGGATCGCATCCCACGGGCTTCCTTCATGCTCGCGGAAATTTTCGAGCATTTCTCGGGTTTTGTTCCAACGATATACATACATCGGCGAATGAACACCGGTTCCGCGGCGATGGTCGAGGAAGCGGGGGCGTAATCCGCCAAAACCGTATGTTTTATTCGAATGGTCGTCCGAGTACCGCGTCGTCTGTTCCCGGCGCGACACCATCTGGCCGTCAACTTCTTCCGTGTAATCGTGTTCGAACGATGCTGCGTTCAGTACCTCAGTCAAAGGAAGGTCTAGGATACTGACATTCACTGCGTAGTCGTCACCGTGGTTTCCATGATTGTGCCAGGCGTTGGCCGGCGTTAGCACAACGTCGCCTGGACCAAACGTAATTGCCTCGCCTTCGACACCGGTAAAATTCTGATCGCCTGTCAGTCCGATGCGCACCGCGTTGATAGAATGGCTGTGCGGTGGCATGATCTCGTTTGGGTTGTTAAGCCTGTAGGCGGTGTAGAGTGTTGAAACCGTTGCCCTCACCGGCGCGAGCCCGGGGTTGACCAGAACAATGGACCTACGCTCGGAATCTTCCATGGTAATCAAGTCAGCTGCCTCATAGAGCAGGGGCTCTATATCCGAATATTTCCACATGAACGGCGCTGCCTTCTTACCTTTCAGTACCTGGCTGTCCTCGTCGTTCTGGCTTTCATTCGGGTTTACGGCCCAGTAGGGTGCTAGGTCGAGCGAGCCCAGTTTGCTATATACTGCGTCGAGAAGTGCTTTGCGATTTTCTCCGCGTTTCATCGTTCCATCTATCGATGATGCCATGATCCATCTCCCGCAATGAAAATAATATTTCCAGTAGCTTAGCACTCAGACTTCGGCATCTAAAATAGAGATCGAGTATTACCGGCATCCAATGATCGACGGATGCTGGTCAGATGCGGGCGGTCCCTTTCCAGTCAGACCTGCTCGACGATATGGAACCCACGAAGGCGGTCGATCACGTAAATCAGGCCGCTATCATCGACGGTGATATCGTTTGCGCAAATTCGGTCACAGCCAGGCTGGGGGTCGGGCTCGAAATGTCCTACTTCTTCAGGCGCGTGCGGATTGGCTATATCAATCAGGCGAATGCCGCGGGCGAACCAGGCGAACGGGATGACCGTGCCGGTGATGATTTCGCTGGGTTGATGGCACCCGGTGAACATCCCTTCGGGCTTACCGATCAGGTCAAGACCGTTGACCTGCCAGGACGAGATCGGGATCGGGTTGGTCTCGTCCGTAATGTCGAAGATCCACATAAAGGCCGGCGCATGCGGGCGCAGCTTGGCGACGTCTTCGTCGGCGACAATCATATGTCGATGCCCGCCAATTTCGAACGGGAGCGGCAGGGCTGTATGGGTCGGGTGCGGGAAGGTCGGACCGGTATTGAACGACGAGATCATCTTTGGGTTTGACAGATCCTCGATGTCGAGGATGAACAGCCCATGATGCCAATAGCTCATATACAGACGGTTGCCCATGCGGAGCGGGTGATGGCAGCGCGGTTCGGGCCCGTCGCCCCAGGGATATTCTTCTCCGCCGGCTTCCCACTGCCCGGGAATCCACCATTTGCAGACTTCGACTGGGTGTTCGGGGTCTTTCAGGTCAAGGACGACCATGATCGGGCCGCGAAAGCCTTCGGCCGTGGATGAGAAATACATGTAGCGGCCGTCGAAATCGAAGCGATGGACGCCGCGTCCAACCGTGTCCCAGGTGGATACCAGTTTCGGGTTTTCTTTGTCGGATACATCATAGACACCGACGCCTGTATGGAAATCGTCGGGCTTGCCGGGACCGATGAGCTCATGGTTGCGGACCATCAGGTCGCCCTGCGCATGAACCTTGTGCGAATGGGTGCCTTCCGGCATCTCGATATGGGACAGCAGTTTTGGGTTCTTCGGGTCGGCGACATCGACAATGCTGGTCCCGAAAGGATTGGCCATGTGGCCAATATAGGCCGTTGTGCCGTCGACGCGGATTTGTCCGCCGCCGGCGCAATCAAAATACCCGACCTCTTTAAGCCCTTCTGCGCTCGCCATTACTAGTTCCCCTAAACGAAGTGTTGATAGCGTTCGATGCAGGTGTCGACGACCTCGACCGGGTCGCGCTGCCACCAGTTTCGTTCCGAGAATATCTCAACTTCATTGAAGCCGCGATACCCCGCATCTTCAACCCAGCCCCGAATGCTCGGAATATCGATCACGCCGTCACCCATCATGCCGCGATCCCACACCAGATCGACGGTTGGGACGAGCCAGTCGCAGATATGAAATCCGAGAATCCGATTGCCGGCCCGGGCGACCTGTTCTTCGAGTTTGGGATCCCACCAGACGTGATAGCAATCGACGGCAACGCCGATGCCGTCGCCCAGCACATCGCAGAGATCGAGCGCGTGTTCGAGCGTGTTGATGCAGGCGCGGTCGGCCGCGGTCATCGGGTGCAGCGGCTCGATGGCGACCGGCACACCGCCATCGATGGCGTGGGGCAGCATGGCCGCCAGTCCGTCCGCGACCTGCTTGCGGGCATCGATCATATCTTTCGACCCGTCAGGCAGGCCGCCGCACACCATGACGAGGCATTGCGCATCGATGGCGGCAGCCTCGTCGACGGCGCTGCGATTGTCGTCTAATGCCGCCCGGCGTCCGGCATCGCCATTGGCGGGAAACATGCCACCACGGCATACACCAGTGACGGTCATGCCGTTGTCTTTCAGAATTCTGGCTGCTTCATCGACCCCGCATTCGGCAAGTTTGTTGCGCCAGACCGAAATACCGCGGATGTCTCTCGCCGCATAGCCCTCTATGGCTTCGCGCAAGCTCCACTGCTTCATCGTGGTCGCCTGATTGATGGCGAGTTTTTTGAGATCAGGCGCATCCATTCGTCAGACTTCTATACCGTGGACGGCCATGAGCCGGCTCATCCGGATGGCTGCATCTTCGGGGTTCTTCAACAGGCCCGCCTTGTCCGCCAATCTGAATATTTCGGCGAGGTGGATGATCGACCGCGTACTCTGCTGGCCGGCAACCATTACGAAATGGTCCTGATGGCCGTTGATGTAGGCCATAAACACCACGCCGGTTTTGTAGAACCGGGTGGGCGCCTTGAAGATGTGGCGGGACAACGGAACAGTCGGCGCGAAGATGTCGTGGAATTCCTCGGGCCGGTTTCCGGCGAGGGCGGCGAGCGCTGCCGATGCGGCGGGGGCTATGGCGTCGAAAATGCCCAGCAGGGCATCCGAATATCCGTCATCGTCACCGGCGATCAGCTCGGCGTAGTTGAAATCGTCGCCGGTATACATGCGCACGCCGTCGGGCAGGCTGCGCCGCAGGCGGATTTCCTTGTCCTTGTCGAGCAGGGAAATTTTGATTCCGTCGACCTTGTCGGCATTGCGCTTCAGCACGTCGAGGCAGACATCCATCGCCTGGTAATGGTCGGCCTGGCCCCAGTAGCCTTCGAGGGCAGGGTCAAACATTTCGCCAAGCCAGTGAATGATCACCGGTTCTTTCACGTTGCCGAGGATGCGGTCATAGACCTTGCCGTAATTGTCCGGCGATTTGGCACAGGCGGCAAGCGCGCGGCTCGCCATCAGGATGATCCGCCCGCCACAGGCTTCGACCGCGGCGCATTGTTCTTCATAGGCCGCGATCACGTCGTCGATCGACAGGTCGGGGGACGCGGCGAGGTGGTCGGTCCCGGCACCCGATGCGACAACCGCGCCGGGCACGTCCTGCGATGCGTCCACACTGCGGCGGATCAGCTCCAGCGATGTCGGCCAGTCCATCCCCATGCCGCGCTGGGCGGTATCCATGGCTTCTGCGACACCGAGACCCAGTTTCCAAAGATGTGTGCGGTACGCGATGGTACGGTCCCAGTCGACATCGGTGTCGACCCAGGGGTCGTTATCGGCTGACGCGTTCGGCACGACATGGGCCGCCGCATAGGCAACCCGGTTGAACGGGCGGTCTGCGGTCTCCGGAAAGTCGCGCGGTGCGCCGGTTATATAATTTTCCAGCCCGCCATCGGCGCGCGGCAGGGTCAGCGTTGCCATGGGGTTTACTCCGCGATTTCGTCGATATCGATCCAGCGGCGTTCCTGCCAGCTCTGCATGGCGGCTTCGGCCAGTTGCAGGCCTTTGGCGCCTTCGCGCAGGTTCCAGTGGAAGGGCGCATCTTCATGGAGGTGCCGGATAAACATTTCCCACTCCGCCTTGAAGCCGTTATCGAATTCCATGTCGCCGCCATACTCGGTCCATGTGCTGAAAAAATCGGTCTTTTGCGGCTCGTCCGGGTTCCAGACGGGGAACGGCGTGCCGGGGCGATCCTGGATATGGCATTTCGTCAGGCCGGCAACCGCCGCGCCATGGGTGCCGTCGGCATGAAACGTGACAAGATCGTCCTTACGCACGCGCGTGCACCAGGACGCGAAAATATTGACCACCGCGCCGCCTTCAAGTTCGACCAGCGCGTAGGATGCATCGTCCGCGTCGGCATCATACGGTTCGTTGTTTTCGTCCCAGCGCTTGTCGATATTCACGCGGCCCATACAGGTGACGCTTTTGACGTTGCCGAACGTGTTGTCGAGAACGTAACGCCAGTGCGGCATCATATCGAGAATGATCCCGCCGCCGTCTTCCTTGCGGTAATTCCAGCTCGGCCGCTGAGCTTTTTTCCAGTCGCCTTCGAATACCCAGTAACCGAAGTCGATCTTCACTGACAAAAGCCGACCGAAGAAGCCGTCATCCATCAATTTTTTCATTTTCTGCAGGCCGGGGAGGAAGATCTTGTCCTGCACGACGCCGTGCTTGATACCGGCTTTCTCGGCGCGCTGATAAAGCTCGAGCGCATCTTCCAGTGTCGCCGCCGACGGTTTTTCACAATAGATGTCCTTGCCGGCATCGATCGCCTGGCGCACATGGTCGGCGCGCAGGTTGGTGCTGGCTGCATCGAAAAACAGGGAGTCTCGGGGGTCGGCAATTGCGGCATCCAGGTCGGTCGTCCAGCGCTCGACGCCTTGTTCCTTCGCGAGCGCGTCGACCTTTGTGGCATTGCGGCCGACTAGGATCGGGTCGGGCATGACGGTGTCGCCGTTCTGCAGCTTCACGCCGCCTTCCTCCATTATTGCCAGCACCGACCGGATCAGGTGCTGGTTGGTGCCCATGCGGCCTGTTACGCCGTTCATGATGATTCCGAGGCGATGTTCAGTCATGTGAAAGATTCCCCGTTCTGGTGATTTTCTACCGCCCTATCGGCGGAGACGAAACGCGTGATCACGTCGTGCATATGTTCCCTCCAGGCACTTAGTTCTTTTTGGTGGTATAGATTGCGGTCGTAAACGAGGGACAGGGTGTGACCGTTTGACAGGTAGTAATAGGTGAGGCCCACGATTGTGATGTAAAGCCGAGCGGCGTTTAATCCGCTGTGAAAATCGCCGGTGGCGATACCGCGATCCAGCAAGGCGGTGATCATGTTTTCGAACGGCACATGTATTGCACGGACACGCCCGGATTTTTTGAGATGTCGCGCCTTGTGAAGGTTCTCGTTATTCAGGAGGGTCATCGCGTGCGGGTTGTCGAGGTAGAAATTGAGTGCGAAATCTACCAACCGGTGTATCGCCTCCGGCGGCGAGCCAGCGTCGAGGTCCAGCTTGGCGCTTTCTCGGCAGATGGTTTCGTATAGCTCCTCCAGAACGGCGCAGAACAGCTCGTCCTTGTTGCCGAAATAATGATACAGCATCCTTTTATTGATGCGGGAGCGGTCGGCGATTTCGTCGACCCTGGCGCCGTCCAGCCCCTGTTCTGCGAACACTTCCGTTGCGGCGGCAAGTATCCGTTGGCGTGATGCATCGGGATCGCGGCGTGTCGGTTCTTTCGTTGGTTTGCTGTCAACTTCAGACGTCATAACGCTTTGCTTTACCTCGGTCGGGGGATTGAAGGCCTAGGGACGGTTGACAGGCGATAACCCTGTCCGTAGCCTAAAATAACTAGTCAGTTACTTACGCCGGGACCGGCGTTTCGGCAAGGATTATGATCATGGATACAGCGCCACGCATCAAGACCACCACCGTCGGCTCCTATCCGGTGCCGGCCTGGCTCGGCAACAGCCCGTCCGAGCAGGACATAACGGACGCTACGCGCGTGATCCTGCACACGCAGGAAACCGCCGGGCTGGACGTCGTCTGTGACGGCGAAGTGTATCGTTACGATCTCAGTCATCCCGAAACCAACGGCATGATCGAATACTTCACCGCGCCGATGGAGGGTATCCGCTCGGCGCTGACGTTCGATCTTATCCGTCAGTTCGAATCCGATATGAACATGGGCTGGCGCCGTCTGCCGGCGGGCGTTGTTGAAAGCGCGATTAGCAGCGGCACCACGAACCTGGCGCTTCCCTGCCGCCGCGCAAAGTCACTGGCGCAGAAGCCGTTCAAGTTTGCGCTGACCGGGCCGCATATGCTCGCGAAAACGTTGGTCGATCATCACTATGGCAGTATCGAAGCCGTCACCGACGCGATTGCGGATGTGCTTGCCGAACAGGTAGCCCGCCTCGATGCCGATATCGTCCAGATCGATGAGGCAAATTTGCCGGGCAATCCCGAAGAATGGGAATGGGCGGCATCCGCTATGAACAAGGTTCTTGATGCCGTGCCGGGCATCCCTGCGGTGCATCTGTGCTTCGGTAACTATGCCGGCCAGCAGCCGCAGGACGGCTCCTGGGGGCGTCTGATGGACTATCTGAACGCGCTTCATGTCGATCACATCGTGATGGAATGTGCACATCGCCCAGACGAGGATCTGATCGCGTTCAAGGAGCTTCGCCCGGAAATTGGCATGGGGCTCGGTGTCGTGGACGTCAAACGCACTATGACGGAGTCGCCGGACGATATTGCCCGGCTGATCGAACGAGCCGAAAGCATCATGGGTGAAGGCCGCGTGACTTATATTCATCCCGATTGCGGTTTATGGAATCACAAACGCTACATCGCGGACCGCAAGATTGGCGTCCTGAACGCTGGCCGCGATCTGTATCTCGGTCGCGAAAGCGCCGCTGTCGAGTAACAGCAGCGGGCTGTCTGGTCATTCCAAGCGGGCCGTAAATCTGCCGGGTATAGGCGCCAAAATCGTCGTGGGTCTTGATTTCGAGCTTGCGTGGGTAAGACAGTTCACCGGTATGTCCGCCGCCATACGGGCCGGGCTGGACGTCAATACGATCACCCGGCCTGTCGAGAAATACGGCTTCGTGGATGCCGTGGGTGATGAATAGGATTGTCTTCTTACTCCCCGACCAGCGCGGCGAAAACTCTGAAGACTGGTAGCACCCAGTCGCTATCATCATCGTTATAGTAGTGGTCAAAATCGCCGGATTCATCAAAGTAATCGAATTCATCAGCTCAGGCGTCCGTATACTCGGCCATCGATGCCGCGGATGATTCCGCCGCTGCCGGCGCTGCGCCTTCTTGTCGCTTTTCAGGTGTTTGAAAAGCGTCTTTTCCTTAAAGCGGTTTTTGAGGTGATCGTAGATCTCCTGCGAAACCTTCACGCCCAGGTGCTTTGTGGCGGCAACTAGTTTGCGTGCTTCGTTCTGGGCTACCGTCGCATCGGGCCAACGCGAAATGATGGTCCATTGTGATTTTCCCGATAAGACGAGCTTGTCAAATGTTAAGCTTCCGCCCAAGACGGAATACCTTTTGAAATCCGTGACCGTGCGGAGGGTAACCTGTTGCGTTTAAAAATTTTATTAACACTGACGCAAAACCCAAGATCGAATGCGGGTCAGCGAAGACGGGAAGGAGTTTGGATATTATGCCCACTCGGAAAACACCGGAATTGGACGAACTCGCGGTAGACAATGCGACGGGTGACATTAAGGATATCTATAACGCGATCGAGAACGCCCTGGGTGTGAGGCTGGTCAATCTTGTATACCGGCACCTGGCGACTGTCCCCGGCGCTCTTGAATGGGCGTGGAGCACGGTGGGGCCGGTTTTTCAGAACGGAAAATTCGCCGAACGCGCGACAGCTCTTGGATGTGCCGGCGAAATTCCTGCATCCGTCGATACACCAATGGATGCCGGCGTTTCCCTCTGTCTTGCCGGCTTATCGGAAGACTATGGTAACAGGGTGGTTGAAACGCTCGATGCCTATAACCGAGCAAACCCGATGAATGCCCTTAGTCTTCGTGTTATTGCGATGGCGCTGGAGGTTGGTCGTCCGGCGTTATGGCAGGCCACTGTCCCGGTACAAGGAGGACCGCCGGATACGGGGAAGCTCTCTGTTCTCCTCCCGATGGCGTCGCTTGATGGCTTGCCTCCGGCAACGATGGACATCCTGTATAGGCTCGCCGGGTTGACCACGGGTCAGGATCGCGGACTTGTTCCTTCGCTGTTTCGCCATTTTACGGCCTGCCCGGCATTGCTGGCGGCGCTCGCCGACTGGCTCGAACCGCTGGCTGAAGAAGGTGTGATCGAACAGCAGGTCGTCCACGTGTCGGCCTACGCGGACGAAGTTGCGAAAGATATTTTCGGGCAACTGGATCGTCCGGGAGACGGTGCTGTGCTGCCGGGCGCGGCGACGCGGGAAACATTGTTGCGGACAATAGAGATCTTTCCGCCGGTAATCTGCCGTATGATTGTGATAGGTGGCTTGTTACGCGCGGCGATAAGGCCTTAAAACCAAGCGGGAATTTTACCGGAAGTAACGATGGCCCAGTGGCGCGAGATTTACGATTTTTGGTTCGGGACACCTGCCAGCGACGGGCATGGCGATGTGCGGGAATTCTGGTTTGCCAGTACTCTGGATATCGACCGGGAGCTCAGGGATCGGTTCCAGGATCAGTATCACCGCGCCGCAGCCGGCGATCTCGAAAACTGGAAATTGGATGCGCGTGGCCAGGTGGCCCTGGTCGTGTTGCTGGACCAGGTGCCGTGGAATATCTTTCGCGGTGATAGGCAGTCCTTCGCGGCAGGCCCGGTCGCCCTGTCGGCGGCCAGGGAGCTGGTCGCAAGCCCGCTACACGACGAGCTAATCACGGTGGAGAAACTGTTCGCCTATCTACCCTTTGAGTACAGTGAAAATATTGACGACCAGATGAAAAGCGTCGCCTTCTATGAAGCGATCGACGAGCATGAAAGCAAGGAAGGATGGATCGAGTTTGCGATCCTACACAAGGATATCATGGCGAAGTTCGGGCGCTTCCCGCATCGCAACGCAATGCTCGGTCGGGTGAATAC
>MEHZ011499383.1_pt1 | contig 24700 bp, 15 predicted proteins | sample 897221 | NCBI WGS metagenome assembly MEHZ01 (sample SAMN05514161, study PRJNA337945) | marine metagenome | isolation source: marine surface water | place: Arctic Ocean | collected 2007-12-13
ACGATGGCAGTAAAGGTCACGTTTGCATCTTCCAAAATAGGCACATCAGAGCCTAAACCAGTGATGGTAGGAGCGACGTTGCGAATGTTGACGCTGGCAGTTTGAACAGTTGAGCGTTCACCATCATCGTCGTACGCAACCACTGAGATATTGTGGGTGCCAGATGTAATCCAGGCCACAGTTGCAGTCGATGCAGGACCACGCGTGGTTTCTGTCCAGTTGAGGTTGCGATCAGAAGGCGTCCATTCAATGTTGATGTCATCACGATCTGAAAGCGTATCATCTGCGTTGATTCGAAGCAAAGCTACTTGATCTTCATCCAAGTTCCATACTCCGAGGCTATCGACGCTCAAGTTCGAGCCACCATACCACAGTTCTGGTGCAGCAAGTGTAGGTGCAACGTTGAGCACACCAAGCGGGGTTTCCACCGTTGTTGTTGCGCCGTCATCATCGGTTGCAACGGCGGTGATCATCATGACGCCTTCCGCCATGGGTGTGATTGTGCATGTTGGTTGGGTGAGCCCCTCTTCACACGCCATGCCCGGCCAAGAAATACTGACTTGTTGGCCTGAAGGAGAAACAGTGTCGACGTCACCGCTGTCGGTGGCGTCAATGGTGACCTTTTCTTCGACATCAATGCTTGGGACGACGCTGAGGTTGAGGTATGGGTTTCGGTTGAGGACGGTCACATTGTAATGAATGATATCCGTGTCGAGTTCTTCATCCGTGACGATGAGCCTGATGCTCCATTCGCCATCATCGGACCAGTTCCATTGTGTCCAGCAATCTTGTGATTCAATCACATCGATGAGGCCTGGTCGCGATTCAATTTCGAATTTACAGTTGACATCTCCGCCATCTTCATCGAAACTCTGAGTGGCGTTGAGGGTGACGTTTTCGAAGGTTAGTTTGTTCATATCCACGACCAGGGATCCGGTTGGTGCTCGACCGATGAAGGTGTTGATTTCAGCATCGTTGTTGCTTCTGTTGGCATCCTCTGTAACCAGTTGATCTGGATCAACGGTGAACGAAAGAGTTTGGTTGCCGACTGGTGTTTCGGCAGGGACGGTCCAGTTGACGGTAATGCGTTCCTCACTGTAGGATGAAATCGCTGGAATAGTTTGCCGAATGCTGGTGCCATCGGGTGTGATGACTTCGATTTCTGTCGCTGGTGAGGTCAGAACGCCGCGATTTTGCGCAGGAATTGAGAAACTGATCAGATCGCCTGGAAGGGCTGCATACCCAATGACCTTGCTCAAAATAGATGCTTCACCGTCACGAGTTCGGGTGACGATGATTGAATCTGCTTGGGCTACAAGATCAATACCGACCACCGTCAAGTCGATGACAACGGTTGCCGCACCGATAATTTCTGTTGCCGGGTCCCACACAATCACGCCGTTGCTGGTGAAATCATCGCTCGAAGGGGTGCTGTCAACGACGTTGGAGACGTTGAGTTGACTCGTAATTACCCCACTTCCATCGGTTGTGGGGTTAGCCAAATGGCTGTCCAACTCATAGCGCAATTGGAGGTTTTTATTGGCCTGCGGGACATTGTTCGGAGAGGTGAGGTATGTGGCCGTCACGGTTTGTTCAGAATCAGGAAGGGTGGCTAAAAATTGCATATCAACATCAATTTCCACGTTGCGTGTTCCTGGGGTGGAAGAAGAGGAAACGCCGTAGGAGTCGGTTGGATTGTATTCCTTCAACAACCAATCAATGGTGAATCCGGCAGCGTTTGAGACTCGCATCCAGGAGTTGTAACGGACAGCGGGGCAGTACCAATTGTAGCCAGCGGACACACCCGTTACGTTCACTTCATTGATCTTGTAAGAGTCGGCGCACCCAGAGTAATCAATGCTGTTCGTCCCATCCGTTGGGGCACCGTTGGCAGTGATTTGCCAGCTGGCGTTTTCGGGTCCAGCGGTGTCGAATGCACTCGGGTCGAAGTACTCCGAACTTCCAGAAACAGACGTTCCAGACATGAAATTCATGTACCACTGGTCACCGAGGTGAATAGGGAAGTCGTACTTTTCCTTTGGTGGGAGGTAAATGGTGTCGAAGGTAATCTCCGCGATGTCTCGTTCAAGGAATCCCAAATTAAAAGGTCGGAATTTGACATCCAATGTGAAATCGGAATTAATGACGGCGAGGTCGCGCACTCGGACCAAATCTTCGCCTTGGTAACCGATGTTGAGTCGGCCAGAGACTCCTTCGAGGGTGGCGCCACTGTTCCCAGAGGTGAAATCGCCATCGATTTCCAGTTTGTAGGCCAGCGTTTGTATGCCATCAACGGTGGTGAACAGAATGTCAGTCACGGTGTACGTTGTTTCCCCTGTGAGGGTGTTGAGCGAAGCGGAAACATTCGCTTGAGCAATCAATTGTGCGACATCAAATTTTGTGTCGTAAACCCATTCGTCGCCAATGCGCCACGTGGGTAGATCCTTGTCCTTATCCCACCCTTCAGCGTTCATTGCTTCAGTTGCTTCCTCAAGGAAACTCGATGAGGTGACTAAGGCTGTGAAAGGGGACGCGAACATTAGGAAAATCAAGCCAAGAACAATTGGTCGGAGTTGATTCATGCTTTTGGGATGAAGTACTCCTACTTGAGGTCGGTGGCACTTTGTGAAAAACTTGTGGCTTGCGAACCCTGAGCATCGAGGTATTGTTGGCCATAGTGCCCCCATTGCTCAATCGTCCACCCGTTCGGCAAACCTTCTGCTGGTATATTCGGAACAAGTCCAACAGGTGTCATCTTCTCCTCTTCTGCCACGGCTGTGGGTGCTGGTTGAGCGGTGTTGGTCGGCTCTGAGGGTGCGGGTTGTGCTCCGAACGCATCCATTCTCGGTGGTGTTGAAGGTCGACGCGCCTGTGCCTCTTCGATGAGCGATGGCGTATCGAAGATGTCATCGAGCATGCCCTCTTCATTGCCTTCCCACGGTGTATCATTGCCGCCTCTCCTTCTGCGGGTGAGCAAAGCGAGCAAGAGTAAAACTCCGAACAGTAATCCTATTTGAGCGAGGGAATTTGCTTCCTCGCCGATCAGTCCAGCACTGATTTGTTCGATGGAATTGCGTTCAGGTGGCGCCACATCGATCACCATTGTGGCTTGACCTGGGCGCTCAGGATTTTCATCCCAAGCAATCGCTTTCACTCGAACTTTGCCAGATGTCCTGAACATGTGCTGAACCGTTGTTCCAACCAAATCAGCATCGTTGTCCTTGATGCCATCACCGTTGCTGTCAACGGTGGTGTCCAGATCCCAAACGATGGTCAGTGAACCGATGTCATTTGCAGAGTCAATGGTTTGTTGAGCGCTCAAGACGCATGCTTGTAACGCCATGCATGCGAGGTTTTGCAGCCTCACAATCGGCGGCATGTTGAGCACTTCCACATTGAGCACCTCGCTTGTCTGAGCGCCATCATCATCGGTGACGTGGTAGATGATGGTGTGCGTACCGCTTCGGTTCCAAGCATAGGTGAGCACATCGCCTTTCACATCACAATCGTCGTCGGCCCCACCAATGTCGTTGCTATCGACGCCCGGGTCAATGTCCCAACAACGAACAAGTGAATCTTTATCGCTTGCTGTGTCGGTGGCGTTTCCAGTAATCGTGATCGATTGACCCTCTGCAATTGGGAGGATGGAAACAAGTGGTTCAATCACGGGCGGAACATTGCGAACATTGACCCATCGCTCGTTGATGGTGCTCGATTCCCCGTCTGTATCGCTGACTTCCAAACGAATCGTGTGGAGGCCAGAGGTCGACCACAGCATCGGGAAGGTGGAGACTCGACCAGAGTAGGTGTACATCAGGGATGGTTCTTGACCATCTGGCCACCATGTGTGGGCGAGGGTTTCCAAGTCGTCAACAGAGTCCAAGGCTTGCCCTCGCACCGTGATGATTTCATCTTCATCCAAGTGCCATATTTGTTGTTCATCGCTGATGAGAATCGAATCGTCCTTCAGCAAAGAAATCGTGGTGCTGTGCGGTGCTATGTTGGTGAATTTGATCTGAATGCTCGCCATCGTGATGGCTGAGTCATCATCGGTTCCAACCGCTGTGAATGTGTGCCACCCCTCTGTTGGAGCCGTTGTTGTGCACACCCGGGTGTAGTAGCCTTCTTGGCACAGCGTGTCGGGCCAAAACACATCGACGACACCAGGCCAAACGTCCTCAGAATCTGAATCGTTGGCGTAGGCATAGAGGGTGATTGGGTGCTCGACCTTGGCTTCGCTTCTGGCGCTGCGGATTTCGATTTTCGGGGCTCTGTTTCCAATTGAGGCGATGAGTGTGGTTTGGCTTTCATCCCGCTCTTCATCGATCACGGTGACTTCAACGGGGTATTCACCATCATCCATCCACGTCCAATTGACGCTGCAATCCTTTGAGGCCATCTTGATGTAAGCCCAAGTGCGGGTTCCGTCATCGTATGGGATGTTGAATTCACATGTGACGGTTCCACCGTCTTCATCAAAGCTGTTTTCAGCACTCAGTGTGACTTCTTCCATCGTAAGTGCGCTGGTGTTTTCAAGAACAGGAGTTGGGAGTCGGCCGACAAACATGGCCAGTTGGGCGACATCATTCGCAGCATTGGCATCGGCTGAGTTGATGTTGGTTGGATCTGCTTCCCATGTCACCGGGACAATGCCTATGGCTTGTTCTTCAGGGACCAACCAAGTGAAATTGATTTTGTGCGCTGCGTAGGTGGCCAGCGGTGGAAGGGGGTAGGTGCTTGACTGTCCATCTGGGCCAGTGACGCTGACGGTGGAGGTGGCGGAAGTGGAGATTCCCCTGTTTTGAACACCGACTTCCACGAGTAATTCGTCACCAGGTAAGACGTTCCATCCAGAGAGTGAATTCAACTCCGTGGTCACACCGCTCCTGTTTCGAAGCACTTTGGCAAAGTCCTCACTTGCGATTAAATCGAGCCCAACCAAGAACTCATCGAGGGTGACGGTGGTGGCGCCAACATGGGTGGTTGGGGATTCAGAGGCCGGGTCGATGCGAGCGACGATGCCATGGCTGGCCCAATCAAGCAAGGTTGCAGAGGGGTCCTTCGCATCGCCAACATCGAGGGTAAAGTAAGCTGTTCCGTTGCTTGCTGTTGTGGCAGATTGGATTGAGCCAGTGGTTTCATGACGCAATTCGATTGGTAGATTATTGACGCTGTTAAAGCATGACGCAGAAGCATTGACCCACACACCCATCGGTGTGTTCAATGCCGTGATTGGGTTTTCCAGATCGACCGCAAGGCATGCATCGCGTGAACCCGGATTGTTGTATTCATCAACGCCAGTTGCTCCAACGGGGATGTACCTCTTGAGTCGGAAGTCGATGGTCAAACCGATGTCATCTTCGGTATGGAGCCAAGCATAGTTCGATACTTCTGGGCAGTACCATCGGTAACCAGTTGGCGCCCCATCGCTGTTGACAGATTGCAGTTCGTACGATGCATTGCATCCGCCATAGCCAATGGTTTGGCCGAAACTGTTGCGTGGCTTGCCAACGCTCGTGACTTCCCATGTGGAACTGTTTGCGTCGTTCGTAGGTGCAGGGAATGGGGTGATGTAATCGCTTGAACCGGACCACTGTGCAGAGGAAGTGGTTGTTGTCGTCCATTGTTCATTCAATCGCAATGGAAAATCATAGGTTTCTGAAACAGGGCTGTAGGTAGTGGTGATGGTGATGTCACCAAGAATTTGGGTGAGGCTGGAAATACCGTAAGGGACGAAGCGGATGTACATGTCCAGCTCACTGCGGAGGCTTGCCAAGTCGCTGACTCGTAGGTATTCTGTCTGACTGTAGGTGATGTAGACGTTACCGGTGTACCCTTCAAGCGAGACGCCAGATTTGTCGAAGTTGGCAGAAGCACGAAGCGTATAGGCCATCACAGACATGTTGTCAACGGTTCGTTCTGTGATTCCCAACACCTCGGACACCGTGTCGCCATAGATCTCGCCAACCGTGGCTTGAACACCGGTATTGGTGACCAGCAATGTTGGATCGAACGTGCCGGAGTAGACCCATTTGTCGCCGACACGCCATGTTGGTACGTCGCTTACACCGGGGTCCTGGGCGCTTGTTTGGGCACTGATTGGCTGTTCAGAAAGGGTGGTGTGGAACAGAGGTGCTTGGACGCTCAAAAACAGGAGCACCACGAGCGAGACAGCCGGGATGGCTCGCCTAAGGTTCGGGTGCATGCTACGCCACTCACTCAATAGAACATCAACGCTTCTCCTGTTGGAGCAGCAATTCTGGCCGAATCAGTATTCTAACAAGTCAGCAAGTTCGTCCTTGATAATCTCGACTGCTTCAAGGATTTCGTCCTTGTGTCGAGCACCGGTGATCACCATTTTGCCGCTGCCGAAAATGAGGCAAACGACTTTCGGGTAGTCAAGGCGATAAATGAGCCCAGGGAATTGTTCTGGTTCGTATTCGACCTTGTCAAACGGAAGGTGGAAGGTCAAGTTGTTGAGGTTCAATTTGCGAGGGACGCCAGCTTGTGGCTCTCCGGTGAACTTGTCGTTCCCAGGATAGTCTTCAGGGTAATGGAGGGCATAGGTTGCAACCATGTTCTGAACTTCGATTTCGACCTGGTCCAGGTCCCATGTTTCGATGCCAGCAGCGCGCAAGTCATCGATCATACGCTCGATACCAGTGTGAATGTTGTCTTCGTTCTTACCACCGGTGCAAACAGCACGACCTGAGCGGAACATAAGGATGGCCAACTTTGGGTCAGTGACTCGGTAAACGACACCAGGGAATTGTTCTGGTTCGTATTCGCAATTCAATTGAATGGCAATATCTGGGAGGTCCAGTTCCTCAGCAACTCGTGTGCTGGCAACCACGTTCACGACGGTTAGACGTTCTTCATCGGTAGTCATGATGTGAGCCATATATAACCCCTATATAAAGAAAAGGCACCCTCCATGGGAGACTGAGATTGTATAAACGACGTACTGTGGTCTTTTTACTGACCCGGTGACCAAAATGGTACATCTTTTGCGACTTCAACCCTTAATCCAAGGTTGCCAAATTTGGAAATATGTGTGCGTCCACCTGCCAATTCTATGGCTTCACTCGTCGCCTTTGGGTTCTTGGTTAAGGCGACCATGCAGCCCCCTCCACCAGCGCCAGTGAGTTTTGCTCCAAGCGATGATGGGCCTGCTGCACGGATCAGTGTGTCAAGTTCAGGGCATGAGACGCCAAGTCCTTTGAGCATGACTTGATTCTCGATCATCGCTCTTCCAACCGCTTCGAAATCGCCTTTCTTGAGGGCGAGAATACCTCTTCGAGCAATGGTACCGATCGTTTCGATTTCTTTCATCCGCTGCGGTTCGATTCGAATGGCTTCTGCCACTTTGGCAACCTGGACTGCAGTTGGGGCGTAAACGCCGGTGTTGCCAATGACAAGGTAGACTTCATCTCCGCCTTTTGGCATGCCGAGGTCGTGAAGTTCCCAAGTGCGCATACCATCGCGCATGGCGAGGCGTCGTTGATACAGGTGTTCGACTTCGGGTTCGAGCACATCACTGAGCAGCACCACTCCGCCATGGGCGCATGTTGATGCATCCATCGGCGATGCTCTTCCTCCTTGCGCCGCCGCTTCCACGGCGTGGCCGAGAAGGGCACACTCATCGATGCTAACTGCCTCATTTCCAACCAAATGGCGCTCTCTTTTGTCGAATTGGTCCAAACGTATGCCTGCTTCCGGATCATCCTTTGCCTCGAAAGCATCTGTATCGGTCACGGTGCTGGCATACCCTTCAGCCCAGCCATCAGTGCCGGTAACGTTCTCGGTGATCCACCGCCCACGAGCTGCGCGAAGAGCCGCACATGCAGCAACGCTCAATGCAGCAGAGGAGCCAAGACCGGATGCACGTGGAATGTCGCCCTTGATGTGAATCGATAAGGCAGGTGCACCCGCACTTTTGGGCCACAAACGGTGGCGAAGCGTGTTGAGGTGAGGGTGCTTCGATGCATCGAGTCTTCCACCTTCCAACTTCCAATATTCGCCCTCGATTGGCTCAATGATGACGGTGATCCGTTGCTCGATGGCTACCGCAACAGCCGGCTGACCGAAAACCACAGCATGTTCTCCAAAGAGGATGCATTTTCCAGGAGCGCTTGCTTCGACCTTCATCTTGCTTGAGCCCCTCATGTCGGACCACACGCTCGCGCTTCATATCCCTTGTTGAAAGTCATTCGGGATTGATGATATTGTGACGGTGCATTCAAGCATTGGTTTTGGCTGGGTGTGGATAAGGGAGCCGCGCTTTCCTTGTGATTTGCTATGGAACACCCCCTGACAATGACATACGGTCCTTTGCCTGGGTGGGTTTTCCTTCTCGTGCTTGGAGGCGTATCAGGTGGCTTTTTCCTGTACCAGGTCATCAAGGCCACTCGGCTTGTCATGGTCGGTGCTCCAGACGACCGCTTCGATAATTGGGGCGCTCGTGTCAAGGAGGTCATCACGGGTTGGCTCGGTCAAAAGCGAGTGCTGGAGGATCGAATCGCTGGTGGAATTCACGTCCTCATGTTCTGGGGATTCCTCATGCTCTCCACCGATATGTTCGACCTTGCCACTGCCAACTGGTTCTCTCACAACATTCTGCCAGAAATCACCCGTGGTCCCTGGAACCTCATCGTTGAGACCGGGTACACCATTGCGCTCATCGGTTGTGTTGCTGCTTTGTTCCGCAGGGTCGTGTTCACACCTGACAAACTGAAGGGAAAGTCGCAGCTTGAAGGGAATTTCATTTTGGTTCTGATCATGACCATCACCCTCACATCGTTCGTGATTGAAGCCGGCGAAACTGGAGTTTCATCGACATGGGAGCCAATCGGGGCTTGGGTCTTCGAAACCCTGAACCCGAGCACCATTATCGTCGTGGCATCGTATTGGATGCACATGTTGGCCATCTCGACCTTCCTCTTCCTCATCCCACTCTCCAAGCACATGCACCTTGTCATGGCGTTCCCGAATGTGTTCTTCCACGACATGCGCCCAATGGCGACGATGGAGCCCCTCGCCCGTGGCGAAGACGGGAAAGCCGTTCTCTTGGACGACCTCGACATCGAATCGTTTGGAACGGTCAACTACACAGACCTCACCTGGCGTAACCTGATCGACGGCTGGGCTTGCACTTCCTGTGCCCGATGCCAAGATGTCTGCCCTGCTTTTGCAAGCGGAAAATCCCTCAATCCAATGCAGATCATCAAAGATGTACGAAACTATGCCAATGACAATTCAACGGCTCTCATTGCGGGCGAAACACCTGCAGAAGACATCATTGCCCGCTTTGGTGAAGAAGCGATTTGGGCATGCACCACCTGCCACGCATGCGTTGAGGCCTGCCCAATTTACATCGACCACGTACCTAAGTTGACCGATGCCCGTCGTCACTTGATGATGGAACGCATGGAATTCGACGAAAGCGTCGAAGACACCATTGCACCTTTGATGGCCACAATCGAGAACTTGGAATCTGACTCCAATCCTTACGGATTGCCAGCCCACGAGCGAGGCGATTGGGCAGAAGGCCTGGACGTCAAGGTTGCCGAACCTGCTGAATACATCTACTTTGCAGGATGCGCTGCATCGTTTGATGAACGCAATAAGAAGGTCGCACGTGACACCATCAGCGTGATGAAAGAAGCAGGCCTCGACGTTGGTATTCTCGGAATGCAAGAAGGCTGCAGCGGTGACTCAGCGCGTCGTGCAGGCAATGAGTATTTGTTCCAAATGTTGGCTGAAACCAACCTCGCCACGTTCGAAGAAATCGGTGTCAAGAAGATCGTTGCTTCATGCCCACACTGCTTCCACACCCTTGGAAAAGAGTACAAGGATTACGGCGGTCAAGACATCGAAGTGATGCACCACTCTCAACTCATCAACCATCTGCAACAAGAAGGAAAACTACCAGCCCCACAACACGACCCTTCCGTCACCTTCCACGATCCGTGCTACCTTGGACGGATTGGTGGAGAATTAGAAGCACCTCGCAATGCGATCGGTGGCGTCGATGTGGAAATTGAACGCCACGGAAAGCAATCGTTCTGTTGTGGTGCTGGTGGTGCTCAAATGTGGATGGAAGAAGACGCTGACCAACGAGTCAACGTCATTCGAGCGAAGGAAATCGCAGAAACCGGTGCAGATACAGTGGCCGTTGGTTGCCCATTCTGTTCAACGATGGTAAGCGACGGTTTGTCAGCGATTGAATCTGATATGGAAGTCAAAGACATTGCTGAAATCGTTTGGGAACAAATCAAGGCAAACGATGCAGCAATCGAAGCAAAGAAAACAGCAACAGCTGAAGCAGAAGCCTGATTCTGGTGGTGGCTTCGTGGTCTCAGCCATCGATCAAGCATCCCTCCTGGGATGGTATGCACAACATCAACGAGATTTACCTTGGCGCCATACACAGGATTCGTGGCCCATTCTCCTTTCAGAAATACTCCTTCAACAAACTCAAGTGAGCCGAGGTACTGTGTTTTGGCAACGCCTCTACAAACGCTATCCTACCGTTCAGAGCATGGCTGATTCAACCGAAGAGGAGGTCCTTTTTCTCTGGCAAGGTGCAGGGTATTACAGCCGTGCTCGCCGTTTGTTTCAATTGTCAAAAGTGGTATGTGCTGGCGTGTCCGCTGGAGGCTTTGGGGGGCGTATGCCAACCACGGCAAAGGAACTCCAAACTCTTCCTGGCGTTGGCCCTTACACCGCAGCAGCAGTTGCAAGCATCGCTCATGGGGAAGCAGTGGCGTGCGTTGACGGCAACGTACGACGCGTGATGGCTCGTCAGACCGCTCAAGCAAAACCCTCAGACCGTTCGTTACAAACATGGGCTGATGCATCGCTTTGGAAGGTTGATGCGGGGAATTGGAATCAGGCGGTTATGGAACTTGGGGCCACGGTTTGCACGCCAAGAAAACCGCTGTGCAACCGGTGTGCAATCCGTTCATCATGCACGGGTATCGAGTCGCCTGAGATGTACCCTGCTCCGAAAGTGCGACCCAAGAAGCGTGTTGATTTGATGTGCATTCTCCTGTTCGATTCAAACGGTTTTCCTCATCTTGAGCAGCGTGACACCTCTGGTATTCTCGCAGGCATGTGGGGTCCAGCGATGGCACAGGAACTCGATGTCGAATCCCTTGACTACCTCGGGGAGGTTCACCACGTTCTTTCACACCGAGATTTACATGTCCGGGTTTGGATCGGCCAGATTGGAAAAGGCGTTGACCCAACGACGGTCCCTCTCTCTTCGCTCGACCACAAAGTTCTGGCTCTTGCAGGATCATCAGCCAATAAGTGAAGAGCACCAAAGGTGCACGCCTCTCAGTCCTGATGATTCGCCCTTGCTACCTTGAGGTCATGTTCGAATGAAGCGAGCATCATGAGGAGGCTGAAGAACAGAAGGTACTCCGCAGGAGCGGCAATGTTGATCGAGGCTTGTGCCATATCGAGAAATGATGCTACATCCCGTATGTTCCCATCGATGACAAAGGATTTGATTGGTTTGGCGAGCGCGAGGTTCATCACCAACAGCGAAGCTCCCGCAATCCCAATCCAGTACTTCCGGTGCTTATGGCCGGTTGTTTGAGATCCCGCAAGGGCTGCATGGGCTGAACAAGCCCAGATGTAGCCGCCGCCAAAAGTGGTCAAGGCGAAGATGGAGTGGAGCACAATTTGGTCGTGCATGTTGAACCATGAAAGTAAAGCCAAAGCCAAGCCAGTGATGAGTCCGCTTATTCTTGAAATCCGGAGTGCACCCGGTTTGGTTGAAGATTCAAAGTTGGCTGATAGCCGAATGGCGAGAACGCATAACATCAGACCGGCGGCAGTCAGTCCAAGTGTGAACACCACCCTTTCCAATCCGGGAAAATCAGATTCCGAAATGAAGAACGGTATGTCCCTTGCGTGGCCAGACAGGGCATGAATGAGCATTGAAGACGAAATTGTGACCAAAATCAAGATCCACGTAGCTCGCAAGGTTCGGAGATCGTCAAACATGAACCTGCCGACACGCAATTGTTTGCGCATCGACCAGTCGATCACAAAAATTCCCTCACAGTATCGTGGATACATTGGTCAAAGGAGTGCCATTCCATCTCCAATACATCGGTTGCTTTTTGTGAGGAGAAGTCAGCATCGCCTCTGAAAAACCCCTTGACTGTTTTCCGAGTCATTCTGCGCGGAGCACCAAACAGTCCCATCATCCAATCGAAAAAGACAAACATGGGCATGAATGTGACGGGGATTGCTCGTTTTGGGGACTTGGTTTCGGGATACAGTTCTCGAATTCGTTGGCACACGGCGGCGATGGTCGAGTTGTTATGAGGTGCCACAATGAAACGACCCTTTGCTTCATCGATTTCATACGCTTTGCGATGAGCAGTCGCCACATCCACAACATGAACAAAGGCCATTGGAATTTTTGGTGCCAATGGAAACTTTCCTTTCATGGCATCATCAAACCACTCGACGCTCGGTGTTGCTCTGGAAAAACCGCCTCCAAGCACACCGCCAGGGTTGATCACGCGCAGGTCCAAATCCCAACGTTTAGCGAGTTCCCAAGCAAGCCGTTCAGAGTCAGTTTTGGCGATGACATAGGGTGACGAGCGATCGGTTTGCCAATCTTCCTCACTTTTCTCTTGGCCCTTAGGCATCGAGCCAACTGCAGCGATGCTCGACGTGTAAATCACGCGCTTTATGCCGTTTGAATGGGCGGCATAAAACAGATGCTGTGTGCCTTTGTTGGCGGTGTCGATGATGGTGTTTGCTTCACCGCTTGTAGCATAGACTGTGGCGGTGTGGAACAGGGTCGCGCAGCCATTCAAGTGTTCGGTCCACCCATCGGCTTCAAGCACGTCACCTTGAACGATTTCAAGCCGTTCTGGAACGCCCAAATCCAAAGCATGCTGGCGAACATGGTCGACCTTCTTTGGATCATTTAAATCTCGAACAGAACCTTTGACATTGTAGCCATGTTTGAGTAAATCACGCACGATGTGATTTCCTATGTGGCCGTTGACACCGGTGACAAAAACGGTGTTGCCATTGGCTTTACCTGCTTCGCTCATGGTAGTTCCATGGGCCGAAGCGTCTTAACCTTCAAGTGAGGAAGGCCACACCCAAGACCGTATCCCATGCCTTTACGCCTGCACGACACCCGTCGAAGAGAGAAAGTAGATTTCTCGACAATCGAACCTGGAAAGGTATCGATGTATGTGTGCGGCGTGACCGTCTATGACCGGTGCCATCTCGGCCACGCTCGATGTTACCTTGCCTTCGATTTGATTCATCGCTGGCTTGAAGCATCAGGCTTTGACGTCCATTACGTTCAGAACTTCACAGATATTGATGACAAAATCATCGTCCGAGCAAATGAATTGGACGGGGATTGGAAGGCACTTGTCGATGCAAACATCGAGGCGTATTACGAAGACATGGATGCCTTGAACATTCTTCGTGCGGATGACTACCCCCGATGCACAGATTATGTCGATGATATGATTCGAATCACGAAGGATTTGATTGACAAAGGCAATGCCTATCAAGCCAACGATGGCGTTTACTTCCACATTGATTCAGCCCCCGAAAAGTACGGCGCCCTCACTGGACAAAACATCGAAGCAGTGCGCTCTGGCGCCGGTGGCAGGGTTGACGGGACAGGCTCAGGTAAACGCGATCACAAGGACTTCGCCCTATGGAAAGCGGCCAAGCCCGGCGAGCCAACATGGGATTCACCATGGGGACCTGGTCGTCCCGGCTGGCACATTGAATGCACAGCAATGAGCATGGACTATTTCGGTGCTCAATTTGATATTCATGGCGGCGGGCATGATCTCCGTTTCCCACATCATGAAGCAGAAATCTTCCAAGGCGAATGCCACACAGGCTGCAGTCCTGTTGTCCAGCATTGGTTGCACAATGGTTTTGTCAACATCGATGGGGAGAAAATGAGTAAATCGCTTGGTAACTTCTGGACGATTCGGGATATCTTGCAACAAGTCGACGCCATGGTGTTGCGATTTGCCCTCATCAATGCTCACTACCGTTCACCCATCGACATGAACGAGACGCTGCTCAAGAACGCTGAGCGCAATTACAACAAGGTGCTGGAAACCTACGTGGCAATGCTCAAAGGACGCACCACTGAATCACCAGTTGACTTGCCTCATGCCGATTTGACCTCCGCACTACCACTTTCCAAATCACTTGGACTTCTGGAAAAGATGGGCGAAGGTTTCGCCCGTGCCATGGATGATGACTTCAACAGCAGAGAAGCCGTTGCCAAAGTCCTCGGAGCGGTTCGAGAGATGATGAAAACCTTAGGTTCTGGTCTTGATGCTACGGATGCTGATGCCTTTGCTCACTACGCTGTTGGTTGGCTTGAAGAAACCGCTGGAACGGTGCTCGGTGTGCTCCCGACAAGGGAGATGGCCTTGGCAGAACCGGAAGAAGACCCACGCAAGGCAGCCGTTGCTGAGCAGGTTGAGGCCTTGTTGCTTGAGCGCACGGAAGCTCGTTCGTCAAAGGATTGGGCAAGCGCAGATCGAATTCGTGATGAACTCAACACCATCGGTGTCGTTGTCGTCGACACACCTGAAGGTCCCACATGGGACCTCGGTTGAGCTCACTTCTCTTTCTTCGTGACCTTTTTCGCTTCAATTGGAGGCGGTGCAGGTACGAAATCAGGTTCAGTTGCAGCCGGTTCGAGTTCTTCCTCGTCCCAGATTTTCTCAATGCGTGCTTCATCGCTGAGGTTCAAATCCTCGCCGCCGGTTTTACTGATCAAAAACAAACCTACGCCCATTGCTACAATGATCCCAACCATGGCCAGTTTGGCATTTTGCTTGGTGCTTTGAGAACTTGCACCATCGTTGTCAGATGTCGTTTCCTCTTCGTTGTCAGCGTTTGGGTTGACGAGGCAAGGTGGAGCGGAGCCATCCTCGCACAATTCGATGGTGGTACCATCATCATTGCTTGGAGGCGTGGTCACATCGGTGTCATCGGTCCCGCCATCATCAGTTCCGGTGTCGTCGACTCCACTGTCGTCGTTACCGCTGTTCCCACCGGTGTTCTCGTCATCGGTTGGCAGGGTGACAGCAACGTTTGTTCGGTCACCGTCAGCGTCCATTGCAACGTCATAATAATCGTAAAGTTTGGTAAGGTCGATGTGTGTGTTGGCCCAGGAAGAGCGGTTGATGACGTCGAAGAACCGTTCATCTCCGGTTGTGAAAATTGGATCGAGAACCATGTTCTTCAGGTGAGATTCCCCGTCCCTGTAATCGCCATCAAAGGCCTCATCGAGGTAGGCTTGCACTTCAGCGTCGCTTTTCATTTCTGAGACTTCTGACCAGTGTTCACGGATGTCGCTCAATTCGTTTCGCATGGCCATCGACAATCCTTCTTCAATGCTGGCAAAAGATTGGCTTCCATCAACAACGGAGGTCGAGGTGATGTCAACAGCCTTTGCCACACCACCGCCAACGAGGGGTTCCCAATCGTCGCCCTTGATTGTGGTCATGATGTCTTCATCACCAAACAGGGCCTTTCCTTGAACGAGGGTGAGGCGGATATCTGCATCGATTGCTTCGATGAGGTTGCGGTAGGGATCGTCATGGAAGGTGTCAATGACGACCATGTCAGCAACCATGCCAGTCTTGATTTGCCCGACATAGTTTTGCCACTTTGCAGCAGCAGCAGGGTTGGAAGTGACCATCTCAGCCATTTCATAGTTGGTAAAGTGGGAGTTCATCACTTCCGTGTTCCACAAGTCAGCTACTTTCAATTCGTGAAGGTTGGATTTTGAACCACTTGGTCCCCAATCCGGTGCGATTGAAATTTTCACGCCCGCATTGTCCGCAGCGCGCACATCGGTCGTGTTGCCATAGAGCAGGAGGTTGGAAAGAGGTGACCACACGAGGTTTGAACCAACATCGGCCATCTGACCAAACTGCGAAGGGGTGAGTGCTGTGCCGTGAATCACCACGGTTGGTTGTGCGAGAAGACCCTTGCTGTTGAGCAGGTCAAATTCATCTCGACTTGTTTGGTCGACCCCTTCAGAGAGGTGGATGAACCATGCCTCGAGATCGCCATCGTTGAAATCGGCAATCTTTCCGTCAGCGTTGTACGATGACTTGTACCATTCACACACGGCGCACGTGAGGATGTTGTCTTGTCCAAAGTTGTAGAGTTCCACGTTGCGGGAGAGGGTGCTGTCCCAGGCATCGCTTCCAGAAGGAGATCCTTGAACCGCAGTGACGCCACCAGCGATTGCTTGCACTTCTGCGTACTTCATTTGTTCATTTGCCATGCCCCATCGGTTGTTGTTTTGGACGTTGCCTTTGTTCCATGTGATGCTTGGGCCATAATCGTAATTGTCGCCCCATTGTCCACGGTTGGTGTAGCCGCCTTCAGCAGATTTTTGGTTGTCATTGAGGTGAACTTCGAAATCCCAAAGTGGGATGTGGTTGTAATGCATGTGGTTGTGCAAATCAATCAATCCAGGGTAAATGGTGCCTTCGGTTTCGATGACCGGTACATTGGTCAAGTCAACACCGCTTGGAATTGAGGAACCTGTGGACCAAACCCCTGTGATTTGCCCATCTCGGACCATCACGTTTCCTTGGTTCAAGACGTTGGTTTCGCCATCCATGGTGACCACGCGGCCCTTCAAGAGGAAGGCATCGTTGGAGACTGGATCGGGAATGTTGTAACATCGCACGATGTTCATTGCGACCTCTGAATCAGCACCACCGGGCCCCCACCCAGGGGTTGGGCTGACCTTTTCCAAAGCACCGTTGCTGTCTTGGACGTAGGATTGACCGTACCGCGAATCTTGGGCAGGGAACGACATTGAATTCATTGCTGCACCGGTTGTGTCGCTGATGGTGACAGTGTCGCCATCGTAGTAAGAGAGAAGGATGGTTGAGTCAGCACTGAACACAGAAATGCGTCCATCGGCTGGAATTGTGGTGTTCCAAGCAAGTTGGCATGGAGGGCTACCGCTTGTCACTGAAATTTGCCAATCGGAGACGTCCACTGAAGTCGAACCGCTGTTCCAGATTTCGATGAATTGGTCAGAGTACTTTCCGAATTCCCCGTCTTGGTTCCAATCGACTGCGCCGTAGACGTTTTGCGATGTTTCATTCGAGACAAGGTTATTCGGACTGATGAACAATTCTGAAACAACGACCGTGCTTTCTCGGGCTTGAGGGGCATCAGCACCTTGCACCGAACCAACCGATAGGCTCGGGAGAAGCATCAAGAAGAACATGGCAAGGGCGGCACCGCGAATGAGTCGCATGGGGGGTCCTTGTAGAGTGAGCACATGAACTCGTCGGCACAAGTTGATGCGGTGGTATTGAAGAACCTCCGACCAACAGAAAGTGTCATGGCTGTTGTAAACCTCACCGAACCAGAATTTGCTGACACCGTTGAAAACAACAATATTGTCCTTCTCGACTTTTGGGCGGAATGGTGCGGGCCCTGCAAAGCATACGGCCCGGTGTACGAGCGTGTGTCGGAAGAATTCCCAGATGTCGTGTTTGGAAAGATCGATACTGAGGCTGAACCTCAACTTGCTCAAGCATTCAACATCAAGTCCATACCCACCACGATTGCGTTCAAGGAAGGCATCGGGGTGTTCATTCAGCCGGGCGCGCTTCCTGAAGACGCACTTCGTGACCTCGTGACCAAACTTGCAACGCTGGACATGGATGAGGTAAGAGCCGAAATTCATGCCCAAGAAGCCGCTTCAGAACAACCAAAGTGATCTGAAACGCAACAGCATGGAACCAATGTGTTCAAAACTCCCCGAGCCCCCCCGTATTCCATGAACCTACGGCCTTGGCTTATTTTGTTCGTTTTGATGACGACCAGTCTTTCAGGTTGTTTCGGAGAGCAAGCCGGCGATGACGGCGAGGTGATGCCCGCATATGACGTCTATCCTGAGCCGTGGGACCGCAGCGATTTGCTGTACGACGACAGCGATGTCTTCTCTCGAGTCACCAACAACGGTTCCTATGGAATTGACACAGTACGCTCAGTCTTTGTTGCAGTCCCTTCGATCACGCTTGCTGATGGCGGTGCTGGAGCAACAGGCGGAGCAGAGGTCCACCTCGGTCTTTGGTTGCCGGTCATCGAAGGATGCGATTGGGAAGCAGGCAATGTTTCCGCAGAATGTCAAGTTCCAGTGATTGCAGAAGTCGGCCCCTACTACAACGATGGCGACGTCGATGCCTTGAGTCCTGCAGACCGCCTTGGTCGTATGCTCATTGAAAATTATGTTCCACACGGCTACGGTGTTGCACAGGTGTCGGTCTTTGGTACCGGTGAATCAAATCACTGTATGGATCTCATGGGCACAGATGAACAGCGCGGCATTGATGCGGCGGTGACATGGCTGGGCACTCAAGGATGGTCCAATGGCAACGTTGGACTCATCGGAAAATCATACGACGGATCGACACCATGGCAAGCAGCAACCACAGGAAATCCACACTTGGCAACCATTGTTCCAATGTCTGGGCTGATTGGCGTTCATGAATTGATGTGGCGCAATGGAAGCATGGAAGCACGAGGTATGATCATGCACAATGGTGTGTATGGTTCATTCGGCGTCGATGGTGACACAGAAGACACAGAAAACCTCTGTGAAGGATACATCCAAGGGTACGCTAACGGCCCAGCAGCTTACCTTTCAGGCGGCATGGTCGACTACGCTGGCAATGACTACTGGACCTCCCGCTCCTTCCTCGACCGCGTTCTTGAAAATTACAACGGCTCGGTTTACATTATCCAAGGCATGCAGGATTGGAACGTCGATCCGCACATGGCGTTCCCAACCCACCAACTTGTCGAAGACGCTGGCATTGAAGTCAAGACCCTTGCAGGGCAATGGGCTCACGATTACCCAGACCGCCTATCAGGTCACAGCACCCTTCCATCTGGTGAAGGCGGCGAGGCTTACCCCTACACACTCCGCTGGGATTGGGCAGATGAAATGCTGTACTGGTTCGATTGGTACCTCAAAGGCGAAGGCCGTGCCCCAACCCTGGGCGTCGAGATGCAAGACAACCAAGGTGGTTGGAGGTTTGAGGCCACTTATCCAGCAGAGGACACCTTCTACATGAAAATCGGTGCTGCTGATATGAATCCAAGCGGTGCATCAATCCTGACTGGAACCGAGAGCATCACACTCACCTACGGTCCGTTTGAAGAAGATGTTTACATCGCAGGTATGCCAACATTCCACATTCCAATCACGCCACACACAGCAAACGGTGCTCACGCATACCTCGAAATGTCGGATGAATCCGGTATGCGACTCGGCCATGCAGTTATGGATTTCCGATTTGCAGATGGAGGGCGTGATGGCAGCCTCGCTTTGGTCGCCTTTTCCACGGTAACTGGTCAGATGGAATTCATGCCAATGGATGTCTTTTTGCAAGCAGGGGAATCAATCTACATCACGATGACTCAAACCGGACAGGATTACGTCCCATCGCCAGCTGCACTGGGGGGATATTCGATTGCATGGGCTGGGGCAGAAATGACCCTTCCTCTTGTCAATCGCACATGCGCTGACCTGTTCCAGGCACCCTTGCATGACTATGGCGAAGATGTTGGTCGCACCTGTTGATCATTGAAACATTTTCAAAATGTCTCTGAACAACGTTTGAGCATGCCCCTCGCTTCGTTCGACTAAACGCTTAACGATGAGCTCAGGCGTGGACCTTGCAAGATGGTTCCGTTTGGGGGTACGATCAACCATGAGTTCCAAATCAGCATCCAATCCAGTCGCTTCAATCCCGTCCACCCGTAGGTCAGTGCGACCCGTCGCTTTGATGATCGAAGGTGCGAGGTGAGTCACCAACATCATGGTCGTATCCTCTTGTGCTTCAGCTGCTAACAACATTCCCGCGATGATACGTGCTCCAGCACCGGGTTCAGTGATGGCTTCAAGTTCATCTGCAAGGATCAGTTTTGGTGTTGGGTCGCTGACCACGCTTGCCAGTTCGACAAGGGTTTGTTCGAGGGCCCCTGCGCTTTGGGTTCCACCAGCTTTTGCAAGGATGTGCAATGCTTGGACTTGACCAACCACTGCGTGGCGGGCAGGCACAGGTAGGCCCATGTGAGCCAAAATGCAGGTGTGCGCCAGCAATTCCAAAAGGGTAGTTTTGCCACCAGAATTCGCACCCGTCAACAGAGCGAGCGATTGGCGGTCGACCTTTTTGGCGCACTGCCCAAGTCCATACGTCACAGCGTCGGGTTCCACGCCAAGAAGCAAGTGACGCCCTGCCTCGATGTGAATTCCATGATCGGCCAATTCCGGCATAGTGCATTGATTATCCACTGCCCAACGAGCCACAGCGACCCATTGATCAAGCTCGATGAGGTTGCGAACGGCTTGCTCGCAGTGAGGCTGGAGTGGGCCGAGGTTTCTCGCTAAGTTGAGCATGTGTTCCGCTTCACCCGTGGAGAGTTTGTTGGCAAGAGCCGTATCGAGTTCATCAACGACTTTGCGATCTACCTTTGCTGGCCAATCTTTGGTGAAAATCGAATATGGTACTCGCACACCGGTGCCCTCCAATTCTTCTGCAAGTCGTTGTTTGGCAACTTCCATGGCATCGGTGATGACCACACTGGTTGCGTTCTGCAGTTTCCGTTGGAACGCAGCCCCATCCGACAAAGCCTCGAGCAGTTCACTGCCACTGAGGTCCATCTTGGCACTGTCCATCGCTTTAGCCACTTCTTCATTGACTTCAGATTCAAGAGCCTTGACAATCTTCCAAAGACGGTCCTTGACATCAGCGATAGCGTCTAAATCACCTTGTTCATCAATGCTGTTGAGCCATTCAGGCAGGCTTTTCAATTCCGCGACAGCAGCGTGAATCTGTTGGAGGAAGGCATCGTCTTCATCGCCAAGGTGTGCATCATCAACAAGTGCAACAAGGGTGGAAAGCGTTCGTTGATTGTTCTTGAACCAAGCGATGGTTCGCTCGGGTACAATCATTTCTGGCATTGGATTGGCACCTAGGACGACCCATCCTTCGGGAGCATCAGCGGGTGCTCCTCCTCCGATCCATGTGACTCGCTTGAACACGGTGTAATCTTTCCAAGTCTCTCCTTCACCTGGCTGCAGAACCCTGCACCATTTCTTCAACGAGTCCATCGGTTTCTTACTGACGACAACGCGCTCGTACCGGTCACCACTGTGGCGTGTTTGTCCAAGCCCCTTGAGGATGGATGCGATTTCATTCATGCGTTTCGGGTGGTTGGCGGCAAAACGCATGGCATCGGTGGATTTCTGACGACGGGGGGAAGGGTCTTCGACCGGCATCAAGAGTTGCATACGCTGACGTGTTGCGGGAGCCGATGCATAATTCTGAATGTGATTGAGAATGTCCTTGTGGAGTTTTTCAGCTTCCTTGGTGGCTAAAAAAGATCCTGAATCACCAGCTACGAGCCGAGCAAGCGAGAGCGCACGTTTTGGTGAGACGCCATCAATTTCAGCCACTCGAGCAATGTCACCGCACCTCAGTGAATCTAAAGCCGCTTGTTCATCACCAAAATGATCGGTGATTTTCTTAGCCAATCGGTCGCCGACACCCGGCAATGCACTGAGAACCATGAACGACTTCGTTTGTCAAGGGCTTTTGAGGATATTGCCCACCGAAGGGCCAACATACTGAATTTGAAACCAGGTAGATGTCTAGCGATGATCAGGGCGAACTTCAATCGCTTGTGAATATACCTTCCATGCATAGGGGTAGCCTCTCTTGAAATTTTGAGAAGGCTTTTGCATAGTTATATCAATGTTATTTAACGAGGCGTTAATATGCAGTCTCGTGCACTTATGTTGACCTTGTCTGGGATACTTACCATTTTGTCAATCCCATTAGTTTCTGCCCATGGTGACGAAAGCACTGGTGGCTTCACGAATATTCAAATCATGCTAATTTCGATTGGAATTTCTGCTTCCATATATATTCTAATCACTCGAGTCCTTAAAACTCAAACATATTTCTCAAGCCCATTGGTCTTCACACTCGTATCATTCACAGGATCTGTACATATCTTGTTGGGTTTGAATGATAATCTGCTACTGTTAGGTGGAGTTGGGGTTATTGGGATTCTAACCTTATCCTTATTCGTCAATTTTAGTCAATGGCAGGAGAAAATCGCTAGGTTAGGATTGGGATTGGTCGTTACAATCATGTTCGCCGCATATTTTGTTTCCAATCATGATTTACATTACATCGCCGAAGATTACCTAGGCATTACAACGAAATTAGCCGAATTATCCATCATTATTTTACTGAACAAAGAGCGAAAACAAGAAACAAGGGATTCTGAAGAAGAATGAGGTCTATTCTTCAACATGACCAACCCATCGGTGTGGTATTGTAAAGGGCCCCCCCTCTGAAGCGACGGGTGTTGGATGGGTAGGCAGTTTACTGAGGGACTGAACACCCATCGAATCAAAGACAAAGAAAACTAGAGGGTTTGATGGTGGATTAATGGAAGCGACTCATCGCGCAAGAGAGGTGATGGCAACTTCAATCGCCCGTTTGAATCCCAAGGTAATACTTGCCCATCAATTGGCTCAAGTTCATCAAACCATGCTGCATGTTTATCGAACTTGGCGAAGAATGGACGCCCTACTAACTCTGGATTCCTGCATTGAATAAACCTCAACACGAAGGCTTTGACTCCATCAATCTCTGAGATTCCATCGATAGCAACTTTACCAGGGCTACAGGACATCGAGGGTCCACGAACAGTTCTTGCGAGGCCGGTGATCTTGGACACCGCTTCTTGATAAATTTTAAATGAATCTGAAAGTGATACTTTGAAGTAATTTTGTGCACCAGTATCTCTTGCGATGAACATGTAATAAGGAATGATTCCTAAGTTGACTTCTCGTTTCCACTTTTGTAGCCAAAGGTCAGCCGAATCATTGAATCCAGCGATGAGGGGGGCCTGAGAGCGAATCACAGCGCCGGTACTTTGTATCCGTTCCACTGCCTTCTTGAATAAGGGGGGTTCCAATTCTCTAGGATGCCCGATATGTGCCATGAATGCAACATGCCTTCCGCCAGCGATTAGGCGGCGGAACAAGGCCAGTAAATTATCCGAATCTTCACCTTCAGTGAAGCGTTTCGGCCAGAATGTCAAGGCTTTGCTTCCAAACCTGATGGTATTGATATGGGGCAAAAATTCCGCATCACAGAACGGCTCCAAGTATTTTTGAAGCATCTTCGTTCGCATCACCATCGGGTCTCCACCCGTGACAAGTACATCTGTTACCTCTTCATGTTCCTGTAGATAAGAGAAGAAATACCCCGCCTCCTTCTGTGCGAATTTCAAATCTGAATCACCGATGAATTGCGCCCAGCGGAAACAGTAGGTGCAATAGGAATGACAGGTCTGACCGGCAGATGGAAACAACAGAACAATCTCTGGATACTTGTGCTGAACACCATTGAGGTTGTCCCCCTCATCTGGTGTGTTCAAGGTCATCTGATCCGCTGGATGAGGATTCAAATCAGCCCGAATGGTATTGACTACAGAGGTGATTCTTGCCTCATCGCCGCTGAGACACACCTCTTGTAAAGCTTCACGATGGCCCTCTTCAAGCATATCTAAGGTCGGAATGAGCAAGTGAAAGAAGGGGTCCTCCCTGAGATTATCCCATTTGATCAGATTGTCAATCACATGGGTTGAAAGACGAAATGGAAATACCCGCGACGCCATTTGTACATCTTCCAATACCTCTGAGAATTCTGGGTGTTTATTCACCAATTCTCCAAGTTGGTTTCTTGTCCATGGCCGATATTTCTCAAGTGGTTCGGAACTGGGTTCCTTTTCAGCATCCCTCATAGTTGTAATCCTCCCTTCTAACAAACACCAATAGTTCCATTTTGATGACTTTACTATATGATGTGTTTGGTTAGATTACAATCGATATACCATCGTAATGCTTGACTGCAAGCGTTCATGCTCAAAGCCCATTCAACTTACAAGTGAGTTTCCAAGGGTCTGTTGAATAACCAGTTCGTTGCATTAACTAATGGCTTTCGGATAGATACGATGGGTTCATCCGAAGGTGCACTGTATTTTGAAACCCGGTATTATGGGCTTGCAGTGGGTCAGGCCGAGGCTACCCTTGAGTTGAGATTGAATTTTAGGATTAGCATTGTTTTGCATGAGATTATACAAATCCAAAATAGTATAATGCAGCCAACAGAAATCCTACGTCCACTATTACAAATAATATTTTCATTGGTAATGGCATTTTTTTCCAAAAATGTACTAAGCCATTACCCTCATCATGACCCAATGTTTCATTTCCAGCCTCTTTCGGGGACAGTTGCCCGTAGGCAGTCCGAAATAGAAAATAAAAGATTGAAAGAACAGTCACAACTAAAACAAATAAATCAACCATTTCAAAAAAGTCACTCAATAATCTCACCTAATCTTCTCATATGAAGCCTTCCTCTTGTTAAATGATAAATGAATGGGCGGCATCAATTGAATCTTATGCATTAATCATCTTCATAGAGATTGTCCGACCCCTTTGCCAACCCTCTGACTCGTATATGGGTGGAAGGGTACCGACTGCCAACCCCCTTTGGCAAAGGGGGGCCCTCTGCCAATCACAGGTAATCCTCAATGAACATTT
>MEHZ011593873.1_pt1 | contig 24652 bp, 19 predicted proteins | sample 897221 | NCBI WGS metagenome assembly MEHZ01 (sample SAMN05514161, study PRJNA337945) | marine metagenome | isolation source: marine surface water | place: Arctic Ocean | collected 2007-12-13
CTGAAGGATTCATTGAATCCGTCAGCGGAGCAATTGGAACCGTTCCAGGCGCCATCATCGGAGGCCTCGGCATCATCGTTGTGCTTCTCGCTGGATTCTTGTTGCTCACACGCGGAAAGAATAACCGAGACGAAGAGAATTTCTCATCCTTTGCTGCAATGCCTTCTGGGGAGCCACCGGCACCTGTGATAAACTCAACAGCACCAGTAGGTGCTCCAGATTATGCTGCACAAGCAGACATCTATGGCCAAACTGGCTATGGTCAACAACCGACCCCAGCAGGTGCTGCCGACCAGATGTATGCACCAACACAAGCCTTCGCAGCAGAACCAGCCTTTGCCCCGAAAGAAGACCCCTTCGCTGCAATCGAACCTGCACCTGTTGCACCTGCACCTGCTGCAGTTGTCCAACAAATCGCTCCAGCACCGGTCCAAAGCGGGCCACCATTGCCCGTGACCGGCCTGCCAGAAGGATGGTCCATGGAACAATGGAGCCACTATGGAGCGCAGTACTTGGCAGCCCAACAGGGCCAACCAACTGCGATTCAACCGGCAAGTACTGATACCCCAGCGGCCTCTCCAGTATCGGACATAACAGGATTGCTCGACGATCTTGATTTGTGAACGGTGAGAATATGGCAAGTCTTTGGCAATTTTTCGGACTTCCAGATCCCGAAGCAGCGCCGCATTCCAAACGCCCAGCGAGGCAAGCGCAGCAAACACCCGAGGGTGTTCAGCAACAGATTGCACCTCTTCGCGAGCCAGTCGTCTCAGTTCAACACCTGGTTCCTGAACCAATCGGTGTTCAACCATCACGCAAACCAGTCCCGCTTGGTTGGAACGGTCCAGTGACGTCTGATGGGGAACCCTTCCATGATCTTGCTGCGCTATCAGCGGCACCACCAGTGATCCCAAACAGAGCACTTCGCTATGTCGCTCCCGACGTGATGAACCGTATCCCAACCCGGGGTATTGCTTCTCGCCTTGGTCAAGGTGACACAGTGATTGTCGACTTACGCCCCCTCGTCCATATGGACACGCATCAAAATGTCGTTCGCAGAGAGTTGAAGCAATTGAGCGACGATGTCGGTGTCGGTGTTTTTGCCCTTGATGCTGAGGATAAGTTGTTGTTGATGCCCGGAAACGATGTTGTCGTGGATGTCCAGAGCCATGAACTCGGGCTCACCGGATTGCTTACTTCATGAATCAACGGAGGAGTTCAAGGGCTTCTATTGCTCCTTGAGGTATGCCCAAAACCGTTGCTTCCGAACCGTCAACAAGGCGCGCATGGTCCCGCATTGGACCTGCCAAATCATACCCACCTGCTTTTCCTTTCCAAGAATCGTTGAGAACCAATTCCACGAGTTTTTCATCGCTAAGTGCGTCGATTTCAACAACAGAATGTTCGACGAAATAGCGCCATGTGCCGTGAACACACAAACCCGCCGCCGACCACACTTGATGACGGCGCCCTGAAAGACGATGGAGCATTGTTGCAGCATGAACAGCATCCCTTGGTTTTCCAAGAAGTAAATTCACCTCATCTGGATCCGCAAGAACCGTATCGCACACCAACACCACATCGTAACCGTGATCCGAGGGGACCGCATCTGCTTTGTTTTTACAGATTGAAGCAATTTTTTCTGCGATGGAACCGGATGAAGGTGGCGTCTCATCGACGCCATCCAGTCCTTTGCAATGCACTTCAGGAAACAGTGCCTGAACCATCGAAGCGCGACGAGGGGATTGCGATGCCAACCAGAGAGAGACCATGTGCTTCAAACGCTGTGAGAGGGTCCATTCCATTTACTGTTTTCACTGGAATTGAACCGCTTTTGGCGAAAGTGGAGAGGGGAGAGGTTGAAGAATCGACCCGTCTTCCAGCAAACGGTGCCGGCATGAGCGATGTTGAAAGAATCCCTACTCACATTGAAGGATTGGATGAAAATATGCAGGGTGGAATCCCACAAGGGCACATCTGTATTGTCGCTGGTGCATCCGGTGCAATGAAGTCAAGTTTGACCTTCTCTGTCCTCTACAACGCTGTCCTCTATGGCGAAACAAGTGGTATCTATGTCACGCTTGAACAAGGGAAGGATTCACTGCGATCGCATATGGCCAACATGGGCATGAACGTTGATGACGCACGGGTTCGAAACCGAATTGCCATCATCGATCTTTCAGATTTGCGGGTTGAACTCGATAAGCAAGGAATGAGCGATCGTGTCGATTGGATGGGCCAATTAATCAAGCAACTCACCTCATACCGAGAAGCAATCGGGTTTGAACTTCTGGTGTTCGATTCCCTTGGTGCCTTCTTCACACTCACCAAAATGGAAAACCCTCGGGATGAGATTTTCCGCCTCTTTGAGGCTGTTCGCCGACTCGGTTTGACGGCGTACTTCATCTGTGAAATGACCGGTGAAGACAACAAGCAATTCGGTGAATATGGTGTTGAGGATTACCTTTCTGACGGTGTGCTGCACTTGGTCATGGAACGATCTGGTGATGACGTCAACCGAAAGCTGGGCATTGTCAAGATGCGGCATACGCGTCACAGCCTTGGTTACAAGCCCTTCAACTGGAAGGAAGACGAGCAGCGCTTCACCATTCTGTGAAGGCATCACTCGACGGTGACTGATTTCGCCAAGTTACGAGGACGGTCAACATCGCATCCAAGTTCAAGTGCCGTGTGGTAGGCAATCAACTGCAATGGTACAACGGTCAGTAACGGTGAGAGAAGATTGTGAACAGGCGGCACCGAAATGCAAACATCACCTTCTTCTGCAATCTCATCACCTTCTTCGTGAATCAGAATAATCTTAGCACCACGGGCACGGCATTCGTGAATCGCAGAAGCAGTCTTGGTCTTTACGTGATCATTTGGAGCAATGAAAATCACTGGACTGCCTTCTTCTAACAGAGCAATCGGCCCGTGCTTCATCTCACCAGCAGGGTAAGCAAGGCAAGGAATGTAAGCGATTTCCATCAGTTTGAGAGCTCCTTCTTTTGCAACTGGAGCAGATATTCCACGACCAAGGAAAAGAACGCTTTTGGCGTTTTTAACCAATTCAACGGCTTCGAGGATTGGACCTTGGTTTTCGAGGTAAGACTCCACGAGGTGAGGTACTTGTTGAAGACCATGAATCAATTCAACGCCACGCTCTTTGCTGATGTTTCGAGAACGACCAATTTGAAGCGCAAACATCGACAAAGCGGCAACCATGTTCGAGAACGCCTTGGTTGATGCAACCGCTTGTTCGGGTCCAGAGTGAATGTAAACGCCCCGTCCACACAATCGAGCGATGGAAGAACCAACCACATTGACAACACCATGGACGTTGCCACCTTTGAGTTGAATTTCCTTAATCGCAGAAAGAGTGTCTGCGGTTTCACCTGACTGAGTGACTGCAAAATGCAGGGCGCTCGGGTGAATCACAGGGTCGTTATGCCTAAATTCACTGGAAATGTGGGCGAATGTTGGGATCCTGGCTAATTTTTCAATCAGGAGTCGCCCGATTTCGGCTGCGTTGTAGGATGTCCCGCAACCAAGCAGGCGTACATGAGGAACTTTTGCTAACGCTGCAGGTGAGAGTTTCAAACCTCCAAGTTTCCCACTGCCTCGTGTTCGGTCCAAGCGACCGTTGATGCAGTGGCGGAGTGCATCGGGTTGCTCATAGATTTCTTTCAGCATAAAGTGAGGGTAATCACCGAGTTCAGATTCGCCCCAATCGTTTTCCAACGTTGTGCCTTTGGTTGAACTGTCGCCACCGGTCAGCGTTGACAATTTGACGGAGGTTGCAGTAAGGGTTGCTAAATCACCATCTTCCAAATAAATCACTTGCTGAGTGTGAGCTGTTAAGGCGTGCGGGTCGCTTGAGATGAACATTTCATTAATCCCTTGACCGATGATTAACGGTGATCCGTTGCGTGCACAGACAATCATGTCATGGTCTTTGAAAACAGCACAAATACCCCATGTCCCACGGGCTTGTCGGAGGGCACGCCGAACTGCCTCCTCTGGGTTATCGTCGATGGACAACTCGCGCTCAATGATGTGTGCGAGTACCTCGGAATCTGTTTCGCTAACCAGCTTGACACCCTGGACATTGAGTGATGTGCGCAACATGCGAGCGTTTTCGATGATGCCATTGTGGACGATGACGACCTTTCCCTGCGCTGAAGGGTGAGGGTGGGCATTTTCATCGGTAACGCCGCCATGTGTTGCCCATCTGGTGTGAGCAATTCCCATGTTCCCTTCGATGGTCTGCGGAAGAATCTCACGCAATTGTTGAACCTTGCCCACTTTTTTGTAAATGCTGATGGCTCCGTTTTTCACGGCCAGGCCTGTTGAATCGTACCCTCGATATTCCAATCGGCGCAATCCTTCCAGCAAGATAGGGGAGGCCTGATGTGGGCCAATGTATCCAAAAATTCCACACATGATAATCACTTCAACATTGAATTTGGTTCGAACAGATCGGACAGGTTACCTTTCGAAGTGTCATGTCCTTGACGACAAACCCTGCTTGACATTCGTTACAGGTCACATCGCGTTGTGGAGGAGCGATGGCTGGCAAAGGTGGCAAGCCACCCAACAGAGGCAATACCCCGAGCGCTGGAAGTTCACCAGGGGCTGGAAGCGGTGGGAGTTCTCCAGAAGATGGAAGCGGTGGAAGTTCGAGGGTTCCTGCGCCAACAGCACCGAGTGCTGGCAATGGAGGCAAGGGTTGCAATGTTTGAGTGATTTCAGCAAACTCCCTTTGTTGCTTCCGTTGCATTCGACGATTGAGCCGTGCATTTCCTTCACCGGATTCAGCCTTTGCTTCAAGGCTCTCCGCCAGTGTGGGCGATTCATCATCCATCATGACAACTGCAGCGCTTGAAGAGATGACCAGTTCTTCGGCATCGGTATCGATAGCAAGAAGCGGACCAGCATCGTCTTCAGGTTGAATCATCAATTCGATAGAATCTTCACCTTCACTTACGATTTCTGTGGCTACGAGCACCTTTTGTTCTTCATTTCGTGCTCGACGGATTGAAACAACAATGGTGACCAAGAAGAGCATCATGACAAGTCCAACAACACCGAGAATGGTCAGTTTCATTTGTTGAGATCCGGGCAACGGTGCCAGCAGAGCATCCAGCAAGGAGCTGTCATCAATGATTGGACGATCATCGCCAGAAAGGGAAGCCAATGTGCGCAATTTAAGAGATCCTGAAGCGGTCGAAAGCATCACGATGCCATCTGATTCCATCCCAGCATACCCTTCTAAGAAACCTTGAGCCATCAAATCAGACATCCCGGAAATGGCTTCGTGATCGCTGTTGGTGAGCAGACCGTATCGGGTGGTTGGCCCGTAGGTATTGATTTCGTCATACAGTGCTTGAACCCCTTGAGAAGATGCGTGAAGTTCAAGCCTCAGCACACCTGGTGCTTCAATCCTCGAGGCATCGTCAATGCTCCAAGCATTGTCGGTGACCACGTGGGCAATCATGGCATCGCGGCCGCGCCCTTCGATCCACGCTGCGATCAACACGTCATCGCCCTTCGATTGCTTCACAATCATTCGAGCGTTCGAAGCGTCATCACCAACAGAGGATTGGAAACTCCAAGAAGACAGTGTCGGGTCACCGTGGGTGTACATCAAGCCAACTCGGTTGATTCCAGTGATGTCATCTCGCATTTCCTGATAGAGAATGTGAAGGTTTTCCTCACCAAAGCCAACGGCAAGAGGGTCCCCCTTTGAAGGGCGAATATCGATGTCGGAAAGGACATTGATTGGATTGCCCCAACTTGTTGGGCTGTCTGGATTCTTTGAGACGAGCGTGAAGATTGAAGTCACATCTTGCCATGAACCTGAAGTTGAGATGTCTCGATGATAACCTGCAAGCACCACTGTGCCGTCATATTCAGCCATTGTGAGCCCCCAATACGATCCCTCAGACAATTTTTGCGCCGGCATTTGGTAGTGCACAGGCGTGATCATTTCCACCTTCGAAAGCGAGGTCATTCCAATGTTGGTGAGGGTGTAACCATCGGTGCTGACGCTTTTTCGTGTCCACGAGGCATGAATGGCTCCATCTTCTCGTTCGAGAACTGCGAGTTCTCCACCCCAATTGTTTTCGAGCAATAAATCGGTTTGCACCGACATGGATTTCGTGATGCTTCGAACATGGAGTTCACCATCGACGGTTGTGAACAGCAAAGCTCCATCTTCAAGTCCGATGAATTCAACAGGGACTTCACCGTTCGACAAGTCGATGTTGACTTGAGAACCGAGTGAAACATCGTCAATGACCAAGGTGAAACGCTGCTCACTGAATGCGGTTTCAACACCGTTCCCCTCCAGAAGGGCTCGGAATTTCACGGCACCGCTCGTTTCGCTGGCGTTGATGGAAAAACTAACGACATTGTAACCTGAACTGGTGTCTGAACCGGGAACAACTGCAATGCTTTGGCTGCCGATTTGGAGCCATGCGCCCTGTTCTTCGCTCCTGCGTTCTAATTTCATCGTCAGGTCGGTTGCATCGGTTTTACCGAGGTTATCGATACGAAGCCGAAGCGTGTAGGGTTCTTCTGGAATTGGTATGTTTGGTAGGGTCGTTACCGCACCGGGCAAGTAGCGAAGCATGGCTTCGACTGGCCGTTCTTCAACATCAAACGAGAACGTGTAGACGTTGTTTTCTGGTGTAGGATCGGCATGCTGGCCAGTAGGGTCCACAGTGATGGAGACATCTTGCACTCCCGCCTCTGTGGCCCACCAATAGAGCGTAACTTGTTGGCTCTCACCTTCGTTGAGGATTGGGATGCTGTGTTCCGAAGGGTAGGTATCGGAAGCGGAACCTTGAGCGCTAAGACTGACATAGACATCGTTTGCGTCCAAATCGCCAACGTTAGCGATTGTGAAGTCAATCTCGAGCACGGTCCCAGCGACTGCTGAGTAAACTGGCAAACCTTGATCCATAATTTCAACCGAACCTTGGAACTCGAAGTCTGGTGCAGCTGGTTGATTGTCCACCGTATAGGTGCGGCGGATGGGGTCAGTGGCAACGCCACTGTCATTGAGCATACGGAAATTGAGACGGTGAGAACCGTCTTCCACCGAGTTTGAATTCCAGGAGAATGACCAATCTTGCGATCCCACTTCGATGAACTCAAGTTCTTCACCGAGGGTCCATTCACCGCTGTCGACCTTGTATTCCAAGCGATCGTGTTCGAGGCCTTCGACGGTCCCCGAGAATTCTACAGAACCAGCGAGAAGCGTGCCAACTGAAGGTCCTGCCAAGGTGACAGCCATGCGAGCAAGGTTGACAAATCGCGCTTCGATTGAGGATTCTTGGCCTTCGTCGTTGATGGCACGTGAAAGAATGAGGACGTAGTCTTCATCTTGACGAATCCAATCCGATTTCACTGAAACGTCGAGGAACCAATTGTCCACATCGCCACCTGCATCGACCCAGCCCTGCAGTTCACGCACCGTACCGGATTCGAGGTGTTGCTCGATGCGAACCTGAACCGAATCATACGCACCGTCATCGCCATCGATGGATGTACCTGAAATTCGAGCACGGTCATCTTCGATCCACCACGAGCCATTGGTTGGTTTTTCCATTGTTACGTGGTCACCAGTTCCGTTTCCGGTTGGAGGTGGAGCGACGCCGCCACCTCCGTCGAGAGGGGTGCATGACCGCTCGAGGATGGTGTCAATGGCACATGATGCATCGATCAGGCCAAAGCCCCAATCTGCATTCCATCGGTTGGAGATTGAAGGTTCGGATGCTGTGCCTCGTTGTTCCGAAGAATTTCGGAGGATGTCCTTGACTTCTTGTGGAGTGAGGGAAGGTTCTGCTTGAAGCATTGTTGCGACCACGCCTGCGGCGATTGGTGTTGCCATGCTTGTCCCATCCTTCTCATCGTACTCATTGGATGCCAATGGGCGACCGGGCTGGCCTGGGAAGGAAGAACCGGTTTGAGCTGTCGCTGACATGATGCCTGAACCGTAAGAGGTGATATCTGGCTTCAACTCGTCCCACTCATCATCGTCGCCGTCGTCAATGCGTGGGCCTGTGTTTGAGTAATCCGCAACGTTGTCGTTTGTTCGGTTGACGGTGCCGCGGTCGGTGGCCGCACCGACTGAAATTGCTCCATCCGCACTGGCAGGGGAAGGCACGCGGTTGGTCCCGTCGTTGCCCATGGCAACCACGCAGACGATTGAGGCATTGACCGCATCGTTGACGAGGCGTGCTTCAGCACCTGAACCATTGTCGCCTTGATCGCCGGGGTTGAGCGGTGAGGATGCTGAACCAAAGGACATTGAAGCAACTTGAATACCGCGGCTTGAGGCGTTGTTGCCCCAATCGGTGTTGACGTTGTTGATGACCCATTGGATGCCATTCAGGGAGGCTTGAGAGTTGGTACCACCGGTGTCCGTGAGGACCTTGACATCCACAAGGTATGCACCTGGTGCTGTTCCCATGTGAACCCTCGTCGAATCCCCTGTGCCCACGACCGACCCAGCAACGTGGGTGCCGTGTCCATTGCCGTCATCCGGATCTTGCGTCCCGTCGGTCGCACCTGCAGACGATGTTGCATCGTATCCAGCCACCCATTTCTGATCGTCGTAGGAGGTTGCATCTTCTGTCGGTTCGTCGTCTTCGTCGTCGAAGTCGTTGAGGGCTTCATGTTCGTTATCCACGCCGGTGTCCAAGACTGCCACAACGACGTCTTCGCCGATGTAATCTCGCTCGTAGGCTGACTGTGAATAGACTTCGGAAGGGCGAGCACGGGCTGCCTTTGCTGCGACATCGTTGAACGGAATCATCACGTTTTGCATCTCGATGACAACGACGCCATAGGAGGCATAGATGTCCATTAAGGCGCTGATGGGCACCTTATCGACTGCAATTGAATCAATATCATCCAGCACCTGGAACCAGGCGCCTTCCTCTTCGCCAATCCACCCGTGCACTTCGAGCATGGTTCGTAGCGTCTCGATTTCGCTTTCACCAGGGTGCCAAGCATAATCGACCACAATGGCGACTGTTTTGCGTCCATCGTTGCCGATGATCGCAGTAGGGGACACGGATTCTGCCCCGGCGAGAACGCGTTGTAGGCGATCGTCCATTCCATTCCAATCAAGGTCAGGGCCGTAACTTTGCCACCAATCGATGCTCTCGGATGAAGGGCGATCGCCTCGGTCAATGTCCCGGAGAGGGCGCATGCACAGGTCTTCACCGCACATCAGTGGAGGGAGACCATCAACGAGGATGGGGTCGGAGAAAACCTCAGGCACATCAGCTGATTGAACCGTCGATTCAGTTGCCATTGCACCAAGGTCAGCAATCAAGAAAACCGCTACCAACATGAGGGAAATGAGGGGTGTTTTCCGGGAAGATTCGTCACTCATGGTCATCCACTCGCCCTTTGGTGTCGGCGCATGGCTTTGAGGGTATCCGTGGAATGTCTCCTCCCCAGCCCCTTAGGGGCTAGGGGAGTTCGAAATCATGGCCAACACAGGTGCTCGTGGTTCTTGGAACACTGCAATTGGGGACCACCCTTCCGCTCCACCACGCCCAGCGACCCTTCGCATTCCGGGCACGTGGCCAGGTCGGCAAGATGCTCCATCCACGCGAGGCGGGTTTCAGGTTCGTCTGCAGAAGCGCGCAAGTTTCGAAGCGGTTCACGGATTGAACGGGGCAGTGGAAGGCCTTTTGCCGTCCAAGGATCTTCCATGTCCCCAAGGTCAACCATGTTGGCTTTCATCTGGTTCAAACGGGCGCGTACATCGCTGGAAGAACTCGGTCCGTCATCTTGGACTCCGAGTGCATATGGGCCACCTTTGGCAATGAAGGGCAACAAGAAATAAGCAGCCAAAAAACCGCCCAAGTGAGCCATGTGCGCAACATCACTGGCTTGGTTTAAACCAAGGGTTTGGTAGGCACGAGCAACCTCGAGGGCGAAGTAAATCAAAGCAATGACATAGACTGGCCATTTGCGAATTAAAATCAAAGGAAAGGCGATCTCATCGCGCGGCCACCCGGCAAGGTAGGCTCCAAACAGACCGAACGCTGCCCCGGAAGCCCCTAAGGAAGGGGTGTTCGAATCGATGTTCATGACCCACCAGGCTATCGAGCCACCGAGCAAACCCACAACATACACTGCTGCGAAACGTTTCATGCCCAGACGCTGCTCAAGTGGGACACCGACGAGCACGATGACAAGGATGTTGCCAAGCACGTGAGTGGCGTCAAATGGGCTGTGAAGGAAACCGGCCGTGATCAGTGTATGTGGCCAGTCGAAGGCGCCGATTCGTGAAGGGATCAGCCAGAAATCATCCCAGAGGTAGTAACCCGTGCCTTCGAGGACCCCTTGCCTCAGTAAAAACAGGTAAAGCACCTGCACAATGTAGGCAAAAAGGAGCCCCACAGTGATTGACAAAGCAAGTGAGGATTTGTGACGAAGGGCAGAGAAAATGGGCCACAGAAGCGCCAGAAACCACAGGCCGAGAAGGGTCCATTCCCCGCCCCCGAACAGGTCCATACCACTGGCCATACCCTTTCCATACTGGGCTGACTTTTGAGACCATTGGGTAAAATGAGGCAGGCAAGGATTGATGACAACTCACCCGCTGGCAATCTCATGGCAGAGGCCCTTCTAAACATCGAAGGCGTCGAAGTCCGACGAGGCATGGGTGTCGTCTTATCAGCGTTTGATTTGACCCTCGCCTCAGGTGAAATATTGGTCCTTCATGGAGCGAACGGTGCTGGCAAATCCACCGTCATTGAAACTGCTGCGGGCCTGCTCCCCCTCGAACAAGGCAGCGTGGCTCACCATGGCAAGCTCACAGCACATGCCGATGGGCGGCGCATCAAACCCGCCTCTCCGTTCGGACTTACCCTCCAATCCAATGGGGTCATTGGCAGTGAGCGAGTTCATTCACACCTCACAGCAGTGGCCGAATTATCGGGCGTATCCCTTGAACTGAATCCACTGTTGGCAGCCTATGGGTTGCAACATCGAGCCCAAGATCGCATTGCTCATCTTTCGGGTGGCCAAGCCCGAAAGGTTGCAGTTCTTGCAGGTTTGATGCCCGCTATGCTTGCAACATCGCCTTGCGTAATCATGCTTGACGAACCTGATTCCGGTTTGGATGAAGCGGCGATTGATTCGCTTTGCCAACACGTCACAGGACTTGCAGCTGCAGGGCATGCCTTCCTGATCGCCACGCACAACGCGCGCCTGTTGTCCATCGCTACGCACCTGCACGACCTTACCACGAAAACCGTACATGAGTCGGTCAATGTGGAACCATGGGTGCCGCTTGGCACACCTACAGCCTCGAATTGGCTCTTGGTCCGAACCGGTCACCGCTACAGTCGTTCGACACGTGCTGGTTTTGCCAGAAATGGCCTTGCAGCATTGATGGTGCTCGGGTGTGTTCTGGCTTTGGGCGACCCATCCGTTTTACCACGTGGTTTGTGGGTGACTGGGGGCGTGCTCGCACCAGCATTTGCGGCCGGCCTTGCTGGCGATCCTACGACGCACCTCATGCGTGAAGGGCGAGCCAGTGATTGGTGGCGCGCACAAGCTCAAAAGGCCCCGACGGCCCTTGGCCTTGGCCTTGGTATCGGTGCATGGAGCACCGCACTCGCAAGTGTTCTTTTCCTCGGAAGTTTGGACCTGTACCTCATCGCAGCAGGAGCGGTTGTTGGCGAACTGACCATGACAAGCGTTCGGATGTTGCACAACTCAACGCATCGCCTTTCCCGACCGAACGCTGTGTTCATTCGCTTGCTCCTCCCCATCTTTATTCTGCCATGGGCCTTGATGGTCAGTTGGGCATCCAACTGGTGAGAACACCCAAGTTCAAGAAGGGGAACCGCGAGGTTAACACCATGGCAGGTCGTAGTGCGGAGGCCCTCTTGGGCATCGGTTTCCTCGGTGTGATGACCACCCTCTACCTCGGTTTTCAATGGGCACCAAGCGTGGCCATTGATGCCTTTGAATCCCCTGCTGCCCAGCGCATTTTTTACTGGCACGTGCCTGCTGCGTGGGCTGCTTTCATTGCTTTCGGCGTGCTCTTTGCCGGATCTGCTTTGTGGTTTTTCAAACGCAGCCCGCTCGGATGGCGCTTGCATGTCGCTGGAGCAGAAGCAGGATTGGCATGCGGACTGATGACCGTTTGGTCTGGATGCGTTTGGGGGGCTGCTGAATGGGGCACTCCGTGGGATTGGACCGATGTTCGACTGAACACGTTTGGCTTGTTGACCTTGCTTGCTCTATTCCTTGTGCTAGGGAGGCAGTCTCAGCCCGATGGTGTCGAGACACGCGATACTTTTTCCACCTTCGGCCTGTATGGCTTTATTCTCGTCCCATTCACCTACATCGCCACCAGAATTTGGGAGATTCGACATCCTGGTCCAGTCATTGGATCGGGTGACGACAGTGGATCACTTTCGGGCGATATGACGATTGTTTTGATGATTGGCGCTCTTTCGTTTACTGTGTTCATCCTTGGCCATATTCTCATGTCCATGCGCATCACGGGCTTAGAACAGCGGCTCGAACAGGCACAGCATCAAATCGACGGGGGAAAATGAATGGACGGAATGAACTATCTCACAGTGGCGTATTTGGGTATGATTGCAGGTATTGCTCTCTGGACGTGGACGGTCGTCAACCGTTCAAAATCCATCGAAGCGAGGCTCCATGCCGTTGAAACAAGCATGGGGATTGTGGCGTCGGATGCCGATACAATAGCCAAAGAACAGGCCGAGTGAAGCACTCGGAAAGCCACAGGTTGAATACGAGAACCACAGGCGTCATGGTGGGGCAATCGCATGACACTCGAACTTGGAGGAGAATTTTGTCTGGTTTGCGGTGCAGAACCGCCACTTTTTGGAGACCGGATGTGCGAGCCATGCTTGCGGAAGCGGATTCATCTCGTCAAAGTGCCTGAAAACGTCCCATGGGTGCGTTGCGCCCGATGTGGCATCGTAGAAATACAGGGGAAATGGGTTCTCATTTCGGAAGAAGAAATTTGGGATGAACTCATTCAACGCCACGTCGTCTTCCACAAAGATGCCGAAAACATTGGGTTGGCCCATGAATCGAGGACGGTCTCAGATCGCCACACGCTGCTTCATTTGCAAGTCGAAGGCACCATCGAAGGTTTAAGTTTCAAAGAAGAACACACCATGCGGGCAAGAATGGCCAACGGTGTTTGCCTTACTTGCACACGACGTGCAGGGAATTACTTCGAAGCGACGGTTCAATTGAGATCCACCGGGCGCCGTTTGAGTGAAGATGAATTCACTGATCTACGAATCACATTGGACAAGGTCATGGAAGAAATGGCCGATGACCCTATGTTCTTCATCACCTCTGAAGGTCCCGTTACCGGTGGGTATGACATCGTGCTTGGGAACAAAGGCTTGGCCCGAACTTGGGGCCGCCATTTGGTGTCCGAATATGGCGGGCATATTGCAGAATCCAACACTGTTGCTGGTCGTAAAGACGGCGTTGACGTGACTCGTCTGACCTTGCTTTATCGCAAACCGGGCTATGAGATTGGCGATGTTTTACGTTGGCGTGACAAGTTGTGGCGAGCCGCTTCCTGGACCAAAGAAGGGGCCATTATGAGCCGAATCGACCGCCAAGAGCGAACTGGAGCAAGTTGGCGAGACCTCGAATCGGCCAATGTCATGACGCAAATGGGTGAACACAACATCGTTGATTTGATCACACAAGATGCATCTGTGGGTGAATTCCTCGACCCGAGTACATGGCAAATGACCTCTGTACGACTCCCATGGGATTACCTGAAAACCCGACCACTGCGCGTAACGCAAGTGGAAGGTGAATGGGTCGCATTGCACCACCTTGGTTGCGATGAAAAAGAAGCGAAGGTGAAGAAATGACGAACGACGGTTCCACCAAGGATTCAACCATCCCAAACATGGAGGACCTCGCTCTTGCCCTTGATAATGAGGGCATGATCGGTTTCACACGGGCTTTTGTTGATGACCTTCGACAAGGACTGGCACATGCAACTCCGGAACACTTCCCCTGGATTGAATCCCTTCGCCAGACCAAATGGACCGGTGTCCTTTGTCTTGGCATGGGGGGGTCTGCAGCGGGGGGCGATTTCCTATCAGCCCTCGCTACCTTCCAAGGAAGCATCCCCGTTCATGTTCAACGCGATTACACCCTACCTGCATGGTGGAACCCTTCATGGTTGATCCTTGCCACTTCACACAGTGGCAACACGGAAGAAACGCTTGAAGCAACGGAAACGGCCCTAAAGGCAGGCGCTACAACAATCGCTGTTTCGACCGGGGGCATCCTCGCGGGACTTCCCGAACTCTATCCGCAATGTTTCCTGATTCCGTCCATCGGAGGACAACCGCCACGCAGTGCGTTTGGCCACATCTTTAGCCGTCAACTTGGCTTGCTCCGCCACCTTGGCATCCTGCCCATTCCAATCGAAGGGGCTGATGAAGCGATGTTGGAACGATTGCAACGCGCCATGGATGACTTTGACATTCTGAACGATCCCGAAGGAGATATTGCCCAACTCGCCATGTGCATGATTGACCGGCCTATCGCTCTTTTAGGCCCAACTGAAATGACACCTGTGCTCAACCGATACAAGAATCAACTCAACGAAAATGCCGCTCGGTTTGCTCGCGTTGGCGTTGTCCCAGAAATGAACCACAACGAAAGCGTGGCTTGGGGCGGGGTTGGTGACGATAAAGATGAATCAGGCATCGAACATGTCCTCCTGTTGTTGACGTGGAGTGGCATGCACACCCGAGTTCAACAACGTATGGATTGGATGATCGCCCATGCAGCAACCGACTATGCTTGGAAGATTGAAGGCGAAGGACGTACGCTGCTTGAATCGATGCTCCACCTGTGCATCCTCACCGATTGGATTTCACTTGCTCTCTCGTTCTTGCACGGAAAGGACCCTGCTTCAATCGGCCCTATTTCAGCATTGAAGGACCATCTTGAGTCCGTCAATTAATCAATACAAGCGACCCAAAACAAGGCGGGGGTCGGGGTAGTCTCGAAGCGCTTGCTCTCGATCATCTCGGCGTACAACGCCGGGCAAATCAGCACCGATTGGTTCAATCAATGAGAGTTGGAAATGGACATGTGGCTCCCAGCCCCCGTTTTCTTGCTTGGTACCCATCCGTGCCATGTTCGCCCCTTTGGCGACCAAAGCCCCTTCGACAAGCCCATCAAGGCTCTCGGTTGACAAGTGGCCATAGAGGGCCCAAATTGTCCTGCACGGGTTGACATTCTGTGGCGTGGGTGGCCACGATAAGTCGTATTCAACAACGATGGTGGGTCCATAGGATCCATCCTCCGCGTTGATGCCAAACGAATGGATTTTGCCGTCTGCAAAAGAGTGGACAGGCGTCCCAGCTGGTGCTCCAAGATCGATGCCGACATGCAAGTCGCGTTCGCCTTCAAACAGCGGTGTCAGGTACATGCCCGGTCGGACCTCATCGTATCGCCCGATTTGATAGGCATAGGGACAGGTCCAATCGTGTGGAGGGCCACGAGAGAAGTTGAACACCCAGTAGGCCTCATTGAACTGCACGACCGGTGCGAACGCCTGTGGTACACTGCTCATGGCGTTGGTATTGCCCACTTTCTTTTGATTGTTGGCCGAACAATGAAAACCTCAACCATGATGCTCGCGCATGCTCTTGACCGCGATGCTCCTGCTCGCGGTCACGGTTGTACCGGGTTATGCACTCTGCAAGGTCTTGGATGGCAGTGCTGATCGGCTGCGAAAAGCATTGCTAAGTCCGGCTCTTGGCCTGTTGTTAGCGTACGGAATTGCGGGGGCACTCGTCTACACCAACTTGTGGACATGGGGCTTAATGTCGGCTTGCCTTTTGTTGCTTAACGCCTATGCAGTGCTTCGGTTGCAACGGCGTGCTGATGAAACGAAATCACTCACACCTTGGCAAGCACTCGAGGCAGCGATGCATGGGGAAATCACCTCAACTGAGGAATCCGTCCTCAGTGAAGAAGTGACGGCGCAACGATGGTTTCAATCTCACCGTAAACCATGGATTGTTGCGCTTGGAGGTTTCGTCGCCTTCAGTTGCCTCTCGCTTCCGTTCATGCAAACCCTTCCATTTGGTGTCGACTGGATTGGCTTTTCGATGCTCAGTGGACAAATCCATGCCACGGGAACAATGATGCTGCCCGGAACCAATGAAGGGTTCTGGACCTATCCCCCAGCGTTCCCCTCGCTCGCAGCATGGTTACAAGGCGCTCTGGGATTGACCTCTGGCCAGGCCGTATTCCACCTCGGCCACTACAGCCTGTTTGCCCTGGTTTTGGGCATCGGCGGTGCGATGGACAGGCACGGAGCCGGAGCGCATGGCATGCTGGCCATGGCTTTGGGAGCGGGGTTATTTGCCAAAACCTTTGATTCCGGCTATCCAACTGTGGCAAGCCAATTGGGTTTGGTTGTTGGCCTCTTGGTGCTGCTTCGCCCTACTTCGACCCGTGGTAAACATCACACTCGGGGCTTTGTGCTGGCTTTTCTCTGCGTCGCATTCATCCATCCAACAGGGGCAATTTACCTGGGCATGTTGATGGCAGCCCACCTTGTGATTGGGTTCCGTCTCGATGAGAAACACGGCGCCAACGTCCAGAAACTGTTGATGGTGAGCGCCGGATTGTTGACCGCAGCTGCGGCGATTGCACTGCTCGTGTTGGCACCAAGGATGCTCGATGCTGCTGTTTTTGCTGAATACGGGTGGCAGGGGGGACGACCGCTCGCAACCTACAATCTAGTCCTGCTCGTTGGGGGGCTACTTGCCGCTTGGCGGCTTCGTGGATCGGTTGAGGGAATGCTGTTGGCCACGTGGTTTGGCGGCTTGTGGTTGCTGAGTGGCATCCACCTCATTGAGGGCTTGGAGCAAATCCCAATCCTTTCACTTCTCTCGTATGTGCTGTATTCGATGGGACTCCATGCCTTCCATGTTCCACTGGCTGCTTTATTTGCCCTGCTTTGGAGCGACACAACCAATTTGACTTCCGTGACTAAACAGAAAGGATTCATGGGTGTAGGATGGGATCCTCACCTCCACAGACACATCGTCACTGGGCTCTTAGTGAGCGTTATGGTTGGCATCATTATTGGAAACTTGTTGCTGGTTCAAGTGAGCCAACATGACGAGTTGCGGCCGATGAGCAACGGTGATTTTGAACTCATGGCCGATGTAGAAAACCTTCCCAGTGGCAGCATCGTGTTCTCCGAAAACGCTCAATGGGGGTATGTTCTTGACGCTCCGTCCCACGTTCAATTCACCAGCTTACCGACGCTTGGTTTGGTCCAATTGGAAACAACGATTCAAGCAGAGGCTACATCAGCGGTGTTTGGTGATCTGCCGCTGGCAATTAAAGCGCTCAACATCACCCATGCCGTGTCTTCACCGCTCGGGACTGCAGGGTGGTTCCTCGGCGCCTCAGCGTACTGGTCGATCGTAGCCGAACATTCTGGCAGTGTTCTGTGGGTCTTCGATTCAACCGGGAGTTCGGACCCCTATGAGTACGCATCTGCAAACGAACGTTCCTGCGTCAACGGTTGCACAATGCGAGATGACCCTTGGCGTGAACATAGGTTCCGGGACCCGCTCGACCTCGGCGACCAACGCCCGTTCATCGAAGAGGGGCGCACTTCTACGCTGAACTACGCATTGACCAGCAACCTACAGCAAAATCGAACCGTCTGTTTGGTCTATGAAGCAGTTGGCAATCTCGGGGATTTTTCGATCACCATCAATGCCCAGCAAACAACCAGCGCCGACATACTGCACGCCCGAGCAGGTTGGCATTCTACCTGTCTTCAAGTGGCTGAACTCACCTCTTCTGACCTCACACTTACAATAGATTGGGAAGATGGCCCGAACTCCGGAAGCCGTTGGATCAACCCGACCGGTTTCTCCGGTCGAGGCGATGCCCTCTTTGACCGCACTGGACTTCGAATGCACTGGCTTGAATTAAGGGATTGAGGGTGAAATGATGCGAAGTGATGATAGCCACGGCGGTTCAGAACCGCCCATGAAGCGCGTCATGGTGCTCCTACCGACCTTGGACGAGGCGGAAGGGATTGCAGAGGTCGTACCTCGCATTCCCACGGGAGCATTAGAAGCAATGGGGTGGGAGGCTCACATCCTGGTTGTTGATGGTGGCAGTGAAGATGAAACGGTTGCAATTGCTGAATCGTTCGGCTGTTCAACCATCCGGCAAAGGGGCAAAGGGAAAGGAGCCGCCATGCGGCAGGGATTTTCCGCATTCTTGTCGAGTGGCAATGATGCACTTGTCATGTTCGATGCCGACGGGACATATCATCCCGAAGAAATACCTCGGTTTCTCAAAGCACTCGAGCGCGCAGATGTCGCCATTGGAGACCGCTTGAAAGGGGAGATGGACCCCGACGCAATGACGCAGACGAATTACTTTGGAAACCACCTCTTGACGTGGTTCGCTGTCGCCCTCTACGGGGTGCCCCTGAATGATCTATGCTCCGGATATTGGGCGTTCAATCGCCACTCAATCGGCTTGCTGAAACTCAACTCGATGCGCTTTGAAATCGAAGCGGAGATGTACACTTCATGCGCCTTGGAAGAATTGGAGTTGGCGCATATTCCAATTCGCTATTCCCGCCGCTTAGGAGAAGCCAAACTTGTATCGATTCGGGATGGATGGAACATTTTGCGAAAGTTGCTTGTTCGACGCATCTTCAAAACCCCTCCTCGCTCAAAGGTCGGGCAGGGGAACTTGGACCTCGATTGACCAAAAAGGCTCAAAGCGGACCGGCGTAACGACGGCTTATGCAACGGCACAACACGGTGGTGCTTGGCGCATCGGGGCTTGTGGCCCAACGGATGCAACAGCGCCTTGCGAACCATCCATGGTTCGTCCTATCAGCGGTGGTTGGCAGTGAGCGAACGGCAGGCCGTCCGTTGAGTTCCATACCGTGGAAACTCAGCGAACCGCGTCCAAACCTGCCTCAGGTGACCGTGCTCAGTGGTTTAGAAAAGAACCTGATTGAGCAATTGGTTGAACTCAACGTGACCGTTGCGTTTTCATGCTTACCTGCCGATGTTGCTGATCCATTGGAGTTGCACCTTTCCAAAGCTGGAATCGCAGTGTTTTCCAATGCGAGTGCGTTTCGACGTTGTGATGGAGTTCCTTTGGTGATCCCAGATGTCAACCCCGACCATATGTCTCAGTTTGGCACCGGTGGCCACATGTTAGCGTGTGCCACGAATTGCACGCTGATTCCATTAGCAGTCCCCGTTGCTGCTCTGGCTGCGACCTTTGGAGTTGAAGGCATTCAAATGAACAGCGAACAGGCACTTTCCGGTGGAGGCTACGATCTATTGTTGGACGATGGAGCTCAAAAAGGACACCACTCAAACGAAATTGTTGGTGAAGCCCACAAAACTGGTGCTGAGTTGCTGCATGTGCTCGGAGTCGCTCATGACTGTGGCCGGAGACCCGAAGAAGGAAATAAGATTCATCAGAGACACGAGGCCTTTGAAGGCTGTTCCTCGCATGTTGCTGCGGTCGACCTTGAACTGGACATCACCTGCAAAAGGGTGACACGCAACGATGGGCATCAGGTGTTTGTCACGGTGACCTTGCAGCGTCCTGCAGAAATCGAAGAGGTTCAATCCTGCTTTGAAGAGCACTCGTTTCCAGAGCGATTACAAGCCAGCCCGAGTGCCCCTAGCCGCTCGATACAAGTGGTAGGGTGCATCGACCCATTGCTCCATCTTTGGGCCGATGGTGAACGTTTTGCTCAAGCACCAAATCCGAGCAACGATCTGAAAGCGGGTATGGCAATCGTGCTCGGTTCACTGGAAATGCTCGACCTCCAAACAGTCAGATTTTCTGCCTACTCGCACAATACGGTTCGAGGGGCTGCTGGGGGCACGATGCTGCTGGCAGAACAAGCCTACATCGAAGAAAGGCTCCCGAAACAGCAGTAGGCATAAAGGCGTACAGCACCCCGAAGGATTCGGTGGGAACATGGGAATTACGGCAATGATTCCCGACATGACCATTGGTCAGCTCAAGAATGAGGCCGATGCGCGTTGGGGCGAAATATGGGACCCAAACGCTGCTCGCATGACGTTGTTGCTCATGTGCCCTCGCAAAGAAAGGAAACTGATGGAACTTCATGGCGATATGATTGAGCATGGCCAACCTGTCCTCACCGTCTTCCATCGTCCTCGAGCGGCTGCCCCATTGCTCGAAGATCAGGGCTTTGACCCTCGGAGTGCTTCGTTCCAATTTGTGGATATTGCCAGCCCGGACCTCGGGCCTTGGATGCAACATCTGGTCACGAACGAAGGTTGGCTGCGTGGCTCAATCGAAGTCATGGCCCTGCCGTACTCGGTTGACAACCCCTCACAGCGACCGTTTGAGACACAACGAATCCTCTGTTTCCGGCACCCATCCGTGGCGGCATTGGAGCACTACTACCTGCCGTTCCCGCCTCATGATGTTCCAGGGAAGTGCTTCGTGAGTCTGCCTCGTCGACAAGCAGCCGAGTTTGCTCGACAACAGGCAGAGGTGCTGGGAGTTGGCCGCCTTGAGCGGAAGATCACCGTTTCAGAAGCGACAGCAGAGGAAATGCCAGTCGTTCCAGAAGCAAAGGAAAACGGCAGCATGGACACCATGATGGACGCATTCTCTACCGACCTCATTGCAGGTATTGTGGCCGAAGGCGAACCTGATGATGTGGCGTTGCCTCCTGCCCAAGATACGGGCGAGCAAAGCACCTCGCAAGACGCTGTGGCAACTGAACATGTGTTCGTCCCATTGCCGTCGGGTGCGAAATCCACCCCACCCTCACCGTCACCTGTTGTGGAAAGAGCACCGGCTCCCGAAGCAGTGGTTGCTCCAGAAGTCCGTGAAGATGTGCCAGTGCCTGTCATTGAAGCAGCACCAGAGGCACCGATGGAAGACATCGAAATCGAGTTCCGAGACCTTGTCAATGGTTTGTTAGCAGCAGGTGTTGACCCGACTGAAATGATGGACGATCCTCGTTGGGAAGAAATCAACGAGCGAGCTGCTGCGGCTGGCTTTGAAACGTGGCCGGTGTTTTTACAATTGGCAACGATGGAATGATAAGATTAAAATCCACTCGACCTAACGCTAAACTCGAGGCACCACTATGGGATTCTGTATTAACTGCGGACAACAGTACCAAGATGGCATTCGCTTTTGCCGATTTTGTGGCAACCAGCAGCCTGGAGACCAGTTATTGATCCTCCTTCGGCAAGAAGCTGAACAGATCCACTACATGCGACTGCAAATGCAAGCCGCACAACAGCAGTACGCTGCAAACAACCAATTTCAGCAACAACCACCACGCTGGTGAGAGGCATGCGCCCAAAACATTTGGCGATTGAGCTGTCCAAATTGGATCCACATCCGTGTGAATCAGTTGAATTGGAACAGTATGCAACCGAAGGTGACCTTGCCGCTTACTGGATGCTCGGTGTCGATCAGTTGGATGATGTGGAAGGGAAGCATATCGTCGATCTCGCTGCAGGCAATGGCATCCTCGGTTTGGCAACCCTGATCATTGGAGCTGCGCATGTGACGCTCGTCGAAGCAGACGATCAAGCGGTGATGGCAGCTGAAACCAACATCCAACGTACCACGTCGCGCCATCAAGGGACTGTAAGCCTCATTCATGCGAAGATTGGAACGGATGAGGTGGTGATTGACCGTCCTGTGGATTTGGTCGTGATGAACCCGCCGTGGGGTGTTCAAACCGCACGAGCAGATCGCCCACTGCTCGAATATGCTTTTTCGCTCGGGGCAAAAGCCGTCCATGTCTTGCACAGCGCTAAAGCCCGTCATGTGGAAGCGTTAGCGAAAGATCACGGCTATGAAGCCGAAATCATGCTGGAAACCCAATTCCGCCTTCCTCCGACATACGCTCATCACAGCAAAGGAAAAGCAGCGACTGAAGTGAGGTGCTGGCGATTCCACCTCCCAGGCGATGCCAAATTAATCGAAGACGAAATCGAAGAGGCGTGAAACCTCGTAGGGGGGGTTGAAAAGGGGACGGCCCACCCGTTCAAACAAGCGAAACAGCGTGCGACCTACCTCGGGCCATGTTTGCAATAGGAATGAAATCATATGACGCCGAGCCTCGTCACCCCAGGAATGAATGTATCAAGCACCGCTGATTGCGAGGCTGGAGAAGGTACGATTGAAATTGATGGACGAATTGTAGCCACATCTGTTGGTGCGTTTTCCATCAATGAAGGCATCGGTACAGTGACTGCATCCAACGCCATAGTGACGCCCGAAGTTGGCGACACGGTGCTGTGTGAAATCGTCAAACTCAACGAAAAGAACGGGGAAGCGCAAGTCATTTGCGTCGAAGGCAAACCAGGTAGCGTGCTCCCAGAGCACCTGTATGGTCAATTCCATGTGACCAACATCGTTGATCGCTACATGCATCAAACCGCAGATGCAATTCGCCGACGGGATGTCTGTCGAGCAGAAGTCAAGGAAACAAGCCCTGTGCTTCGTATCTCTTTCCGAGACCGCAATGATTGCGGTGTCCTTCATGCCATTTGCCCTCCATGTGGCGAAACGTTGATTCCTGACCTTGACGGTGATTGGAACGTTCGCTGCCCAGCATGCAACTACCAATCCTACCGAGCCCTCGCTGACAATTACGGCGCTGGCTGGGCAGAAGTAGAAAACGGTGCAAGCGCCCTAAACAACGCTGGAAAGCGATGGGGCGGAGCTGCTGAAGCCATGTTTGGTAAAGGCCCAGCTGGTCGAGCAACATTCATCGCTGCTGACGTCCGTGAAGACGGACGAGAGCGAACATACTTCCGTTTTGAAGGCGAAAGCGGTGGCCAAGGTCGCCGTCCAAAGAACGCTCCTGGTTGCCGCCTCTTTGTCGGCGGTTTGCCACGAGAAATCGGCACTGAAGAACTCCGAACCTTGTTTGCTGAACATGGCGACATGACAGACTGCATCGTTCTTACCGATGACAACGGGGTTAACCGCGGATTTGGTTTCGTCACCTACAGCGAAAAGTCGCAAGCTGATGCGGCTGCTGCAAAGTTGGACGGTCACAAAATCAACGGTCGGAAGATCGGCGTCCGAGATGCTGACAGCGATGACAAGAAAGACAAGCGTGAGAAGCGAAAGGAACCGCAAGGTCTCAAACTTTACATCGGTAACCTTCCATTCAAAGCCACTGAAGAACAACTCAAAGCGTTGTTTGATGGTGTTGCAACCGTCACCGAGATGGTGATGGCAACCGATAACGCAGGAAAACCCAAAGGATTCGCTTTCGCATTCGTGAAAGAAATGGACCAAGGCGAAGCAATTGTGGCAAAACTCAACGGCTCAGAACTCCTCGGTCGAAAGATCAAGGTCGATGTATCACAAGGCGGCAAGAAAGGTGGCGCCAGTGCTAAACCTGCTCAATCTGGCGGCAAAACCACACGTGAAATTCAAGCCATGCGGGAAGAAGAAGAAGATGGCAACAAGCGCCGTCGTCGACCAAAGCCCAAGAAGGATTGAAGACCACCTCATGCGGGTTGGTCATCATGGTCGAGGCAAATGAAACAGCTTGGCTCGTCATCGATGGTTACGAAGATGAACCTGCAGCCTTCGGTGTTCCACCCTACATTGGTTTCCACATTCGTTACTTGTGCGGTGTCTTGGAACAAGCCAACATCGATTACGAGTACATCACCATTGATGCGTGGCGTACATTCATCCGAAAGGAGGGTGAAGAAGCAGTTCGTAAGCGTCTTGCCAACATTGCTGGCTTGGCTTGCATTGCAGGCGCAGTCGTTCCGGGACGCTACCTACGGGGCACGCCGATTTCTCTCAAAGAAACTCGAGAACTGATCCGTTCGATGCCAGCCGAAACACCAGCCGTCTTCGGTGGATGGGCGATTCGTGGATGGCGCCAGCAAGGCTGGTCCCCGCTTCGGGCAAACCTCTTTCTCGCGCTCCAAGACACTGACGCAAGCCTTCATTCATTCTTACAAACCGGCAAATGGAGCCATGCTCGGCGAACTGCTGAGCAATGGACTGACTGGGCTCAAGCGGGCGCCTCAAGCAAATCAGTGACCGACCATCCCGATCTTGGTACCGAACAAAAACGAGGTCCACTCACCTACGAAGTGGAAGTCTACCAAGGATGTGTTCGATACAAACGCGGCTGTAAGTTCTGCATTGAACCGAAAAAGGGAATTCCAATTTGGCGAACACCTGAAGACATCATCGAAGAAGTTCGAAAAGCTCATGATGCAGGCGTTCAGCACGTCCGTTTAGGTGGCATGACCGACACCTACACCTACATGGCAGATGGTGTGAAGGAACTCGAATACCCCGTACCGAACCCTGAACCAATTGCTCAACTTCTCCATGGTTTGCGCGAAGATGAACGACTGAATGTGCTCCACACCGATAATGGCAACCCCTCCATTATTGCTGAGAACCTCGAAGAATCTGAGGCGATCACCAAAACACTTGTGGATACTTTGTCCGATGGTGCAGTTCTTTCCTTTGGCCTTGAATCAGCCGACCCAAGCGTACACGAAGCCAATTGGCT
>MEHZ011473827.1_pt1 | contig 24491 bp, 23 predicted proteins | sample 897221 | NCBI WGS metagenome assembly MEHZ01 (sample SAMN05514161, study PRJNA337945) | marine metagenome | isolation source: marine surface water | place: Arctic Ocean | collected 2007-12-13
ATGGCAGGGACTGAAATAGGTGTTGCATCAACGAAAGCCTTTACTAGTCAATTATTAACCTTGGCCATCTTATGTATTTCAGCCGGGATAGATAAAAAGTTTTTAAAAAAAGAAGAGCAGGCCAAGTTGGTAAAGGATTTAATTAAACTCCCAAATTTAATAACGACTGCGTTACTTCAGGAAAGTGAAATCTCAAAGATAGCCAAAAAAATATCATTTTATACTGATGTGCTTTTTATGGGACGAGGTGCTTTGTATCCAATAGCCTTAGAAGGGGCGCTAAAACTTAAAGAAATTAGCTATATTCATGCTGAAGGCTATGCTAGCGGTGAATTAAAACATGGACCAATCGCACTCATTGATGAAAATATTCCAGTTGTTGTCTTTGCACCATTTGATGCTTTATTTGATAAGACAATATCCAACATGCAAGAAGTTTTAGCTCGAAATGGGCAAGTGATTTTAATCACCGATGCCAAAGGCAGTCGCTCAGTGGGTCAAGACGTTAAAGATAAGATAATAATGCCTAGTTTTGATAGTATTTTTGCTCCAATTATTTATGCTATACCGGCTCAACTATTAGCTTATCATGCTGCAATAGCTAAAGGTACTGACGTAGATCAACCTAGAAACCTAGCAAAGTCTGTTACGGTGGAATAGTTTTAGAATGGTATACTCCTTTGAGGTCAACTGTAGGTCTCAAAAGCTAGGTATTACTGGGTTAAGTAAAGATCGAACACAACGATTAGAACTCATGTTATTACTCCAAGAAAAGTACAAAATGAACAGTGTTCAAATCAGTGATTTCCTCAACTCGAATAACATCAAAACTCCTCGCAATAAGATTTACAATCATAAGATTGTTTGGGGGAGTATTAAGACTATTGTAATTTGCTTGATACGTTTGCAATCTAAAGCAATACTGAGACTACTTATTCATTAGGAGAAAAATTTTTATTATGGCTTTATCAACAAGACCTTTGCATTCGAAGTTTGGTAAAATTATTGAAAGCGTTAACTTAGAGAAGGTTAATGAATCTAACCTCTACCCAGAAATAAGAGAATTATTTGAAAAACATTCCGCTCTTCTGTTCACTAATCAGGGATTATCAGAAGAGACTCACATAAAATTTGCCCAACTGTTTGGTCCTCTCGAAAATAGAGAGGCAATGGCAAAAAAAACAGATATCAAATTTGAGATTCCAAAAGTCTCGAATGAAGATGGGAAAGGTTCTGTTTTCGAGGAGTCCGATTTAAAAACACTTGATCTAAAGGGGAATATGTTGTGGCACACTGACAGTACTTTTCTGCCCATTCCGGCACTAGCAAATATTATTGCAGCAAAGGTAATTCCATCATCAGGTGGTCAAACAGAGCTTGTTTCTACAAGGGTCACACTGAAGGATCTCCCATTAGAAATATATAAAAAAATTGAGGGACGAAAAATCTGGCATAGCTATGCTCATTCTCGTTCAAAAATAGATAAAGATCTTGCCCAATTGGAAAAGATTTCGCGATGGAGGCCACAGAAATGGAATGCGATCTTTACAAATCCAATCACAGGAGAGAAATCTATATATATCGCCTCACATTCATATGAAATAGAGGGCTACAATGTAGACAAGTCCCTGGACATAATCGACAAAATTATCGGTTTTTGTACTCAAGAAAAATATGTTTACTCCCATAATTGGAAAAAAGGTGACGTATTAATTTGGGATGAGAGATCCACTCTTCATAGAGGAAGACCATGGCCATATTCTGAACCTCGTACTCTAAATAGTATCTGTGTTTCAGTTACAGAAAAAGATGGTTTGCTAAGTCTGGCCTAGATAATTAGTTTGCTAATCTTATACTGCCTTATACTAGAATTTGAATAGGCGTAAAAAGTGAAATATATTTTAAACCTACTCCGTCACAGTGGAATAACCTTCTTCAGTGATAAGTCATCTGATGTAGATGCATTTTTATTGAAGAACTTTAAAATAATAACTACTTATACAAATACGATAATTGTTAATGATCAAATATGATGAAGAAGAGGTCTTAGGATGAATATTGTTGAAGTTTATACAAGACCTTGGTGTGGATTTTGTTCAAGAGTTAAACGACTACTAAATAGTAAGAATATTATTTTCACCGAAATTGATGTTGGTCGCAATCCAGAACTCAAACAAACGATGATAGAACGTTCTAATCGTCATACCTTCCCACAAGTCTTTTTAAATGATGAACATATTGGCGATTGTATGGAGTTGTATGACCTAGAACAAAAAGGTTTGTTTGATAAATTATTCGAAAATTAATTTCATATAAGAAATACTATGATGATTATGCAATAGCAACTAATAGGTCGTTCTTACATCATTCGATTACCGTAGAATAGCACCCAACAGACACACTTACCCAATTAAACAATATATTTGTGTTGATCTTCTTATTAGATTTATCATCACAAATTTTTACCTCTGTAAAAGCTTTTTATATGACCCACACATTTTCCATAAAGGTATTCTAGGTTATTTTTGTGAGTACGATCAATAATCCGTTGACCATCATCGCCATGATGAAGAATATTATAAATTAGTCCATATACTGATTTCATATTTTTACGATCTTTACTCTTGAGGTTGTAATCAGATATATTTAACCATCTATCAGATTTTCCAGTAATGATTTTATCTATCTGTGCTATAACTTCAACAATGTCTGAATTCAAACCCATGTAATTTTCTACCTTTATAGAGATACCTCAGTCGGATATTTGGTGTGTTAGATGCCCAACTACTCAACACTAGACAAGTAGTCAAACATTACTAAGTGAGTTGTTTCAAAGTTCGATAAACTGAAAAACTACCAACACGTAATTCCTTTGCGATAAATTATAGACTATTACACTTATAATAAAGGCAACAACTCTTTCGTATTACACTTCATGATAATGGGTGTGGACTAGGTAGAATAAAAGATAAACCAGTAGGACCACATCCTCTTCCTATGTATCAAGTTATGTATGAAGCAAGTAATAAAGAGTTTGTGGAAAACTACCTCAAAAAATATAATGGTAAAATAAGCATTCTATTGCATGAGGATATTGGACATGACCATAAACGCGGTCATACGGATGGCGCCCGCTGGATAGGAAAAAAACTACAATTAAATTTAGAAAGCTTCAATTAATAGGCATTTTTCAGCAATTTAAAAAATCGTGACATAGGTTATTATTAGGGTTTTAATTCAGCAATTTTGTCCATTAATTTATAATAAAAATACTTTGTCTCTGCACCAATTGGACCAATCGCCCCCCAATTCCAAGCATATGGGATTTGTTCAAATATTTTAAATTTGTCAGACGAATCAGTTAACCAATCACCTAAAATATTAGCTGCCGCTGGTGCTGTATTCATTCCATGTCCACCAAATCCAACTAAGGAATAAATCCTAGAACCTATTTCACTAACAAAGGGCATCATATGTGAGGCATATGCCATATTACCAGACCATGCATAATCAATCTTAAGCGTCTCTTGTGAGCAAGTGTCAGATATAAGTTGAGGAAATATGCTAGCAATATCTTTTAAAGCATTCTTCTTTATCTTATCAATATTTTTAGTACCCAGAGCAGTAATACTATGGCCCCATAGCAATCTATTATCAGGTAAAACGCGATAATAATTTCCAGCTCGACGAGTATCATAAATTGCCCAATCACAATTTATTATCTCTTTCTGCCTCACAGTTAAGGGTGATGTGACCGCTATATAGGTTTGAATGGGCAAAATACTCTTTGATACTTTACCTGTTTCATGTCCTCCATAACCACCAGTAGCAAGAACAACTCTTTTGGCTTTAACATTAATCTCACTATTATTTACCTTAAGAACGGAGAAATCCTTCATATGCTCCATTGAGGAAATTTTTGACTTTGTAAAAATACGTCCACCAAGGTCGATTATTTCTTTTTGTAAGCATTTTAAAAAATTTAAAGGATTAAACTGATACCCCTCTTCGCAATAAATGCCATAATTGTATCTATCACTTTTTAAAAAACTTTGGAGTTCGTTTTTATCGATTACTCTTGAGCCCACTGGACACTCACTAACCGGTGCACCCGAACAAGATACAGAAAGAACACCCTTCTTTATATCCAAAGATTCATATTCCTCTGAGCACATTCGTTCGCGCATCCAATTATAACCATCAAGAGAGAATTGATTTAATTCGTCTGCAACCCTAGGACCCACAAGTTTTACTATTTCCTCCGGAGACGAAGCCCAGCCAGGTGTACAAAACCCCCCGTTTCGTCCAGAAGCGTTCTGTCCTATTTCGCGCGCTTCCAATAATAGAACATCAACACCCTTTTCTAATAAGTTTCGAAGTAAACATAATCCTGCTAAGCCACCACCAATTATAGCAACATCACAAGTTTGGTTTGTGGTAACCTTAGAAAAATGAATATTTTTTTCTGTGTTATCTTCATACCAAGTTTTAGAAAAAAGCGAATTATCATTACTCGAAACTAAACTCAACCAGATCGTCCTTTATTTACAATCTTGTCCAATGATTTTATTCCAGAAGCAGCTATCAATGTTAGTAAAAGATAAACCAACGCCGCCGAGTTAAAAGGTTCAAAGACCAGAAAACTCTGCGCCTGAAATTCTCTCATTCGCTGTGTGAGATCTCGAATAGACAAGATAGATACGAGAGAAGTGTCTTTTAACATAGCTATAAATTCATTTCCTAATGCTGGCAAAACGATAGCAACTGCTTGAGGAACAATCACAAATCTTGCAACATGAAATTCTCGCAAACCTAATGTACGGGCTGCTTCGATTTGGCCTTTTGGTATAGCCTCTATCCCAGCTCTAAAAATTTCAGCCATATAAGCAGAATAACCAATCGCTATAGCAATAATTCCACGTGTCATCATCTGCATATCGATATATCCTGCAGAAGCATTCTTAATCGCACCGGCCAAGGGAAGCCCCACATATAAAATAATAACAAGCATAGGAATTCCTCTTATGGTATCTACAAAAAAATCAGAAAAAACAGCTAATGGGTGCGCATTTGTCAAAAGCCCAATGGCCATGAGTAATATTGACAAACTGCCCAACACATACCCAATGGTAGCCATCGTTTTATTAAAACCAGACAAATAGTCTGCGCTCCAAAGAATTGGTAATTCTCCAACTTGATCCAAACCAATAACAATAGCAGACACACGACCTTTCTCTAAGCTGGTCAGTGCTTGCTCAGTGGTCGCCATAGACCTTATCTTAAATGGTTTATCATTCTTATTACTAAGAAATTCCCCATACCTAATAATATCAGTTATAGATTGAGGTGTGCCAGAAACAATGCCAATTTTACCCTCAAGATTTCCTGCCAAAACAATCTCTTCGTGAGGTCTTGTTGTATAGAAGATTCCCATTAACACTAATAATATTCCCAGAAATGAAAATATGTATGAAGACCTTTTAGAAGGTTTTAAGTTAACTAATAAAGCCCAGATTAAGCCTAAGGCTGAAGCTCCGATATAAGCAAAGAAAGCTGCTCTTAGAGTGATCATTATACCAACTGCAAATCCAGCATGCGCAATCATCAAAATATAAAACATGCCTGAAAAATTAACAAAGACTAATAAAAAAACACATGTTTTTAAAGGTAACAATTTGTGATGTTGATTTTTCAGAAGTGCAAATGCGATAGAAGCACAACTTAAAACAACGAAAAGTTTAAAATACCACTTTGACTTTAATAATAATTCATCTTGAAATCCAGCTTCCAAAACAAAGGATTTATCAACCATTACAATCCAATCAGCACTTCTTGGATCTGCAGAATTTATTGCGACTGAAACAACATAGTTATCAGTCACATTAAAAAAGGCTAAAACTATTAGCACAATCAGTTGCAATGAGAAAAAAACAACTACTCTTTTGCGATATTTGTTTATTACGTCTTCTAAAAGGTCTGGCCTAGTCGAGCTTGAAAGGGCGATGCTAGCAACTAACCCAGAGAACCCAGCGGTAACTAATAAAATGAATGTCAGAAACAGACTACCAGCATTTTCCTCAATGCCTAATACAGAATACAATGCTGGCGCATAATTCCGAGAGGTAAAAATCAAGTAAATTAGTACAGGTGCAACAGCAAGAAAAATCAGGTTGCTGGAGCGGACACTACGAAGCCGGTCTAATATTGGTTGCATAATATCCTTTTGAAAAGTTATTAAAGATATAGAATTTCATACCGGATATTTTCCAACCCGGTATGAATAGTTTTTAAATTTACTTTGGCCACCATTTGATCATTAATTTCTGCATAGTGCCATCAGCGATCATTGCTGCAAGACCTACATTAAAATCATCTTGCATTCCATCACCTTCTTGGAAAACCAGACCCAATGGATCAGAAGATAAACCGGTTATGCCCACAGCTAGCTCTCCAGCAAACTCTTGTTCGTATGCAGCAGCAGAAGTGCTATCAATAATAACTCCGTCAACATCTTCATTTTGGACGGCAATCACAGCATTGTTAAAAGAATCAAATAAAGCTAAATTATCTCTGCCAACCAATTCTTCACCCAAAGCAGCATTGGTGGTTCCATTTTGAGAAGCAAGTTTCATTGCCCCACTTATGAAATCGTCAATTGTGGCACCTTTATCAGAAACACGCATCAAGATACCTTGTTGAACAATGATGTATGGATCAGAAAAATCAACAATCTTGTCGCGTTCTTCTGTAATTGTAACACCTGAAACTACCATATCAAACTGACCGTCCGCTAATGCAGGGAAAATTCCATCCCAAGCAGTAGTAACCCAGTTAGGAACGCAGTTTATACGTTCACAAATTGCAGCTACAACATCTACGTCAAAGCCTTTCACAACACCATCTTCAATAAATTCATGTGGTGGATATGTAGTATCAGAACCTATAGAAATCACCCTACCTCCAAGATCCGCTGCAAACATTGGTGCAGCTAGGAACATTGAAAATATTAGGGCTAAAATAGACTTATTCATTTTAGTCTCCTCATATGGTTATAGAATATTATTTAATTATCTAGAAAATCTGAGAATGATGAATAACTTTAGCTAGGTCAAGCCAATTAAGTTCAATCTGCTCACCGGCAAGTCATAATATCACTATTTTAGAGATAAATTAGCACCTAAAAGGGCAAATACTATGTTAAAGGACGCTGATCTATTGTCACGCCTCTTATTTTCCAACCTTTGATAGTCTCAACCATTATATAATTTAATATAAAGATTTCATCATTAATATCAGTAATCATTACTCTTTGAACCAACGCACCATCAACAATCAACAATTTAAGATAATCTACAACTTTGGTCCGCCACACCATAGGAAAACCTCGGCGAACCATTTTACCAAAATTATTCGAATTTCCAAAAATCCTTTTTATTGATGGCGATGCAAATGTGAACGCTTTATCAAAATCGTCAACCTGAAACGAACTGATCTGCTGGGATATCACTCCCTGTATTTTTTGATCATCATTAGTTTCAGCAATGACAGTACTGTAGAAAAATAATATGGAAATAAATACGATTAAATTTTTCATTGTTTAGACCTCTACGCAACATTTAGCCCTAAAATGAATTTAATCAAAAACTTTCTTCTTATTTTTTAACAAAATCACCTTTTAAAGCATTTCCAATTAAAGACATTGTACCATCAATGCCATACAAGGCTATAAAACCTCCAAATCTTGGTCCCTGTGAAGCACCAAAAATCACCTCATATATTCCTTTAAACCAATCACGAAGAGGATCAAAATTATTATCTTTACCTACTGAGAAAACTAAAGTTTGTAATGATTCAGCGTCAATTGGACCAGTCCACACTTTCAGTCTAGCAATAAGGTCAATTAACGCAATTCTCTCCTGTTCAGTTGGCAATCTGAATTCTCGTTTAGGCGCTACAAAATCTTTAAAATATTTTACCGCAAATCCAGCGGCCTGGTCTAACTGAGGGTTACTATCTGGAGAGGCTTCAGGAGCATATCTCTGGATAAAACCCCATAATCCATCTTTATCCTCCGCCGAGGAAACTGATGCGAGATTTAAGAGCATTGAAAATGAAATAACCATATCGCTTTCAGGCACGTTTCCATTGTGGATATGAAAAACAGGGTTATTTAATTGTTGTGATAGATCTTGGTTCGGAAATGCCCGAAGCTGTTGATGATATTCATCTACTGCCCGAGGTATTACATCAAAGTGCATCCTTTTGGCGGTTTTTGGTTTTAAATACATAAAATATGAAAGGCTCTCAGCACTAGCGTAAGTTAACCATTCATCAATCGATAACCCATTTCCCTTTGATTTTGAAATTTTTTCTCCCTTATCATCAAGAAATAATTCGTAAGTGAAATGCTCTGGTGCCGGAGAGCCCAAAATTCTGCATATTTTATCATAAATAGGAGTATTTGTAGAGTGATCCTTACCATACATTTCAAAATCAACACCAAGTGCGGCCCATCTTGCTCCAAAATCAGGCTTCCACTGTAACTTTACATTTCCTCCTGTAACAGTTTGTGTAATTTCCTCTCCATCATCATCAATATAGGTTATCAAACCCTTCTCTCCATCTACATGTTTCATAGGTACATATAAGACTTTACCAGTTTTTGGAGAGATTGGTAAAAAACAACTATATGTTTCTCTTCTTTCTTCACGAAGAGAAGCTAACATAACTTCCATAATAGCATCATACTTTCTCGCTGCTAATAATAAAATTTCATCAAATTTTCCTGATCTATAAAACTCAGTTGCAGAATAAAATTCATATTGAAACCCAAAAGTATCTAAAAACCTACGAAGAATCGCATTGTTATGCTCTCCAAAGCTATCGTGCGTACCAAAAGGGTCTGGGACACTTGTTAATGGCTTTTGTAAATATTGCTCTAAATCAGACGGGTTTGGTAAGTTTCCTGGAATTTTTCTCATTCCGTCCAAATCATCTGAAAAACAAATTAAACGTGTTGGAATATCTGAAATTTGTTCAAAAGCATTACGAACCATAGTTGTTCGAGCCACCTCACCAAATGTTCCAATATGTGGCAGTCCACTAGGACCATACCCTGTTTCAAAAATCACGTACCCACTCTTTGGAGGCTTATCTTTATAGCGCTTTACAAGTTTTCGCGCCTCTTCAAAGGGCCAAGCTTTTGAAGTTAAGGCCATTTCTTGTAAATTTTCCATAATTAGTCCATCTCGGTATTATATAATATTAAGCAGCTTCCTATTGCTCCTAGGCTATAACGTCAATAAATTGAAACAAACAAGATCAAGGACTTATAATGAGCGATATTTCTGCACCAATGAGCGAACAAGATGCTTTAGCAATACTAATGATAGCAGTTTCAGCATCTGATGAAACAATAAAAACTGTTGAATTAATGAAAATTGAACGAATTGTAACTTATTTACCAATTTTTAAAGGCTATGACTTAGATCGCTTAAAGCAAGCCTCTCAGACAGTTTTTGAACTATTTGAAGAGGAAGATGGCATTGATGCATTATTTGGTTTAATCAGGTCGGTCCTACCAAAGCATCTTCATGAAACAGCATATGCTCTAGCCTGTGATGTTGCGGCATCTGATGGTAGGTTAGACGAAATTGAGCTTAGGTTTTTGGAAGAAATCAGATATGAGTTAAATATTGATAGGTTATCTGCGGCTGCCATAGAAAGAGGAGCTCGCGCTCGGCATTTAAAAAAATAACTCAATTATACTTAAAAGCCCAATATTCAAGTAGATTTAATTGAATTTTCCGTGATTTTTTAATCCACACCCTTGCCTTTACTGGATTATCACGATCCTCTTTCTTTAGTTTATTCCTCTCAATCATATTTGATGTTAAAATCGCAAATGCCATCCTTCTGCCAGACTTTGTCTCAATGTAACCTGCTATATTGCTAACGAAATTTAGTGACCCAGTCTTAACTTTAACCTTTCTGGTATAATTTTTCAAAATAGCAGAATTCATTTTTTTAACCTCATAATCACTGATAAAATTATAAACTGAACCCTCCCATCCTGAGTTTTCAAGGAATTTAATTAATTCAAACGATGATATATTCGAACCATCTCCAAGCCCAGAGTGGTCAATTAATTTAACTTGGTTTTTTCCAATTTTACTTTCTAGCCAATTTTGCATATTTTTGGCAGATACTTTTAAATTCTTTTGTTTTCCTGTTATCTCTTTGGTGGCTGTTAAGCCTATAACTTCTGCCAACAAATTATTCGAGTACTTCAGCATCAAACGAATGTTCTTATCTAATGATATACTTTTTATTTTACTTAAAACTTTTCCATCTAGTTTTTTATTTTGAAAAACTGGTTTAGGAATATTTATCCCTCGCTCTTTGGAAAATTTCCAAAAAATTTCAGCAGCATACTTTTCTGAATTCCGGACTGGCAACCATCGTTGTTTAGCTTTTTTTAAAAAAGCTTCATTAAAATACCATTTATCATTTTTTCCATTATAATTTTCATTTATGAATAGTGCTTTTTGTTTAATGAAGCTAATATCAGTAGTAGAAACCTTCACGCTATTAATGTCAGCCTTCGCCTCAAGGTCAAATATATATTTATTATCCACATATTTCCAATTAAATAAAACTCTATTAAAATTTAAATTTAATCCGGAGATGCTAGGATTGTAACTTAAGTATCCAGGTTGATCAGGATCAATAAACGGATGATAAATATTATAACCAGAACTTACAATAAAATTACCTTTAACTTCTCTTAATCCAGAATTAAATAATTCTTCAACTAAATATACTAAATGATCATTTGTTAAACCTGGGTCTCCTTCACCTAATAAGATTAAATCACCATTTAAAATACCATTTTCTATGGCACCTGTTGTTAAAACAACTGTTTCAAACTTATGTTTAGGTCCTAGTGTCTCTAAACCATAAAGCGCGGTTATTACTTTAGACAAACTAGCTAATGGAAATTGTAAAGAGGGATTAATCGCTTCTATTACCTCTGAATTATCTAAATCCAAAAGCACATAACCTACGGTAGCACTTAAATTTTCTTTATCTAAAAGTTTTTCAAACGTTACCGGTCTAAATGAATTGATAATATTTTGACGCGCCACTGGCACAAGTGAACTAATGGGAGCTTGACCAAAAGAAAGAGCCGGAAAAGTCAGTAATAAGGCAAAAAACGCCCTAAATAAAAAGATTTTGATGCTATTAAAAAAAATAACCAACATTTAATTAAAAGAATTTATCAGCATAATTAATGTTCACTATTTCTAATTTCTGTCGATGAAATATTTTTCATAGGGATATTAAAAAAAGCCCATGCAGGTGCTTTACGATAAGGTAATTGAATCGCATTATCAGATGGTAAAAAACTATCTTTATACTTAAGTGCCGCTACTGTTGTTGAAAATTCATTATAACCCGGTCTTGCAAAAATCGCTATTGGAAGCATTTCAAAAATTACCTCCCAATCTTTCCACTTGTGAAAGTGTTTCAACCCATCAGCACCCATAATCCATATAAAGTTGACTGTAGGATATTCTATCTTCAATCTTTTGATCAAATCTACTGAAAAGTTCACATTAAGTTGTCTTTCGACATCAGTCACTAGCATATTAGATTGGTTAACTAATTTTTTTGTGTCATCAAATCTCTTTTGAAAGTCAGCGAAGCTATGATTTTTTAAGGGATTACGTTGTGATACAACCCACCATAACTTATCAAGCGGTAAGGTACTTAAAGCCCATTTTGCTATATGCATATGTCCTTCATGCGGCGGGTCAAATGATCCTCCAACCAAACCAATAGTTTGATTAATATCTACTTTGGGAAGGTCTATCATAATGCTCCTACTGCAAAAAATTAATTAAATTAAACAATTAATATTAAAGACAACCTTTTCATAGATCATAAGAACCGTTAGGACAAAACAAAAAAAGTAAATTGGAGGCAATCCCTTGGCCAGTTATCAATATGTTTATCACATGGACGGTGTATCTAAAACCTACCCTGGTGGAAAGAAATGTTTTGAAAATATAAAATTATCGTTTCTACCTGGCGTTAAAATTGGAGTGGTTGGCGCAAACGGTTCTGGAAAATCGACATTAATGAAAATTATGGCAGGTTTTGATGAAGAATTCTCTGGTGAAGCTTGGGCTGCTGAAGGAGCAACAGTGGGTTATTTACCACAGGAACCAAGTTTAAATGAAAATCTCAACGTTAGAGAAAATGTAATGTTGGGAGTTTCTGAAAAAAAAGCCATTCTTGATCGTTATAATGAATTAGCTATGAACTATTCTGATGAAACAGCTGCAGAAATGGGAGAACTTCAAGACAAAATAGATGCAGCTGATCTTTGGAACTTAGATGCAGCAATTGATATAGCAATGGAAGCTCTAAGATGTCCTGCTGATGAAAGCGCAGTAGGAAACTTGTCTGGAGGAGAGCGAAGACGAATCGCTTTATGTAAATTACTCCTAGAAGCTCCAGATATGTTACTTCTTGACGAGCCAACTAATCACTTGGACGCAGAAACAATTGCGTGGTTGCAACAACATTTAATTGATTACAAGGGAACTATTTTAATAGTAACACATGATCGGTATTTTTTAGATAATATAACAGGATGGATTCTAGAATTGGATCGTGGAAGAGGGATTCCTTACGAAGGAAACTATTCAAGTTGGTTAGAGCAAAAAGCCAAGCGGTTAGCGCATGAAGCAAAAGGTGATAAAGCAAAACAAAAAGTATTAAATAGAGAACTTGAGTGGATTAGGGCAGGAACCAAAGCTAGACAAGCAAAACAAAAAGCAAGAATCAATGCATATGAAGAAATGGCCAATAAATCTGAACGAGAGAAACTTGGTAGTGCTCAAATTATAGTGCCTAATGGACCCCGCTTGGGAGGCAAGGTAATCGAAGTTGAAGGCTTATCTAAGGGTTTTAATGACAATTTATTAATAGAAAATTTATCTTTTTCACTTCCTCCTGGAGGTATCGTTGGCGTGATAGGACCAAATGGGGCGGGAAAGTCTACTTTATTTAAAATTCTTACTGGGCAAGAAACGCCAGATACCGGTGCAATAGAGTATGGTGATACTGTCAAGCTTTCATATGTTGATCAATCTCGGGATGCGCTTAATGATAAGAAAACTGTATGGGAAGAAATTTCAAATAGTCAGGATATAATTTTATTAGGTGACGCAGAAGTTAATGGTCGAGCCTATTGTTCCTCCTTTAACTTTAAGGGCGGCGATCAACAAAAAACCGTGGGATTATTATCAGGGGGAGAGCGCAATAGAGTTCACATGGCAAAATTATTAAAATCTGGAGGCAATGTATTGCTGCTAGATGAACCTACAAATGATTTGGATGTTGAAACATTGCGAGCACTGGAAAATGCTTTAGAAGAATTTGCTGGTTGTGCGGTCATAATCTCTCACGATCGCTTTTTTCTAGACCGTTTGTGCACTCATATTCTTGCATTCGAAGGCGAAGCGCACGTCGAATGGTTTGAAGGAAACTTTGCTGATTATGAAGAGGACAAGAAAAAGCGGTTAGGACCAGATGCATTGGAACCAAGGAGAGTGAAATATAAAAAATTCACCCGATAATAATTTAACTTAGTAGACTAACCACATATTTTGCATTTGACGTCTTTATCTGCTTTTATTTTTCTGATTTCGCAACTTAGAGCGTCATATAATAATAAAAATCCTCTTAATGACTTGCCAATACCAGTTATTTCTTTAACTACTTCAACCGCCATTATTGAGCCTATAACACCTGGTAGACTACCCAAAACACCAACTTCTGCACAACTTTGTATCATGCTATCATTATCCGTTTTTGGAAAAATACAAGAGTAACAGGGGGAGTTATTACTAGGATCAAACAAACTTATTTGACCCTCCCATTGAGAAATCGCTCCTGAAATTAGTGGCTTCTTTTCTCTTACACAGGCCAAATTTATTAGGTGTCTTGTTTCTATATTGTCCGTCCCATCAACTATAAGGTCATACTCTGAGATTAAGTTTTGAGCATTATTTATATCTAAAACTCTGTTATAGGGTTTTACAATTATATATGGGTTTATCTCTAATAAATTTTTTTGGGACGCAAAAACTTTTGATTTTCCAATGTCAGTATCTCTGTAAAGAATCTGGCGTTGAAGATTTGATAAAGAAACCTCATCATCATCAATGATACCAATTGTTCCCACACCTGCTCCAGCTAGATACATTGAAACTGGATTACCCAATCCCCCTGCGCCAACGATTAAAACCTTAGAGTCTCTCAACTTTTGCTGTCCCTGCCCACCGATCTCTTTCAAAATTATATGCCTAGCATATCTCTCAATTTCAGTCTCTGACATCTCATTATCAGGCAACTTATTAAAAGTATTTTCTAAATTATTTTTTTTCATCGCTCTTAAGAAAAAGCCATAGCAACCAACTAAAAAAACTATAGTTACTAATATCAACCATTCCATCACAGAACTTCCAATGTAATTTTTAATGATGTTTCCTTCTGGGAGGACCAAAATGAGAAATAAAATAAAAATAAAGCTCAATCCTAGAGTAATTAAAATTATTATTTTTCTTATTCTAAAATATGCAGCCACACCTACAAACAAAGCCATAAAAATCAAAACTTTCAGCATCAGTTTTTTCCTGTAGAGCCAAAACCACTGGTACCACGTGTAGTCTCACTTAAGTCATCGAAAGTTTGAAATACCGCCTGAATAACTGGGGACACTATTAATTGAGCAATACGATCACCGTGAGATACAGTGTATGCATCTTGCCCATTATTAATTAATATTATTCCAACTAAACCACGATAATCACTATCTATAGTACCCGGACTATTTAGCAATGTTATGCCATACTTAATGGCTAATCCTGAACGTGGTCTAATTTGAATCTCATAGTCGCTTGGTATTTCCAAACTAAAACCCGTTGGTATTAACAGCCGATCACCTGGTAAAATCGTTACAGCAGTTTGGTTGGTTCCAAAATTTGCATGCACATCTGCTCCTGCAGATCCTGTGCTCTGGAAAGTTGGTAATGGGATACTACGATCAGCATTTTCATCCCAAGCAACTTTTATAAGTACTTTCATATTATTTTAACTTTTCTAGAATTCTTTTAACCAGTTTTAATGCTACTTTCTCTTTTAACATTTCCGGCCATTCCTCTACTTTTATTTCACTAATTAATGCCACTTTATTGAGCGCTCCACCCATCACTTTACTATTTCCACCAACTTTATTTGCGACAATCCAGTCACAGCCTTTCCTGCTTCGCTTTAGACTAGCTTGCTCGATTACATTTTCAGTTTCAGCTGCAAACCCTATCACTAATTCTGGTCTATTTTCTTTCAATCCACTAATAAACTTTAAGATATCCTTGTTTTCTAATAGAACTAAATTAGGTGTTCCTTTGCCTTTTACTTTTTTTATCTTTTGCTCTTGCTCACTTGCCACTTTCCAGTCTGCAACTGCTGCAGCAAAAATTGCTACTTTTGCTGGGAGCGCGTTATTTACTGCATCAAACATTTGCTCAGCCGTCTCTACTTTTACAAGCTTAACGCCAGAGGGGTGTTCAACTGAGGAGGGGCCAGAAATGAAAGTAACGTCAGCCCCCAAATTAGATAAAGCAGTTGCAATGGCAGTACCTTGCGCACCTGAAGATCGGTTTCCAATATATCTAATTGGGTCGATAGGTTCATGCGTTGGCCCAGAAGTAACAATAACGTGAGTATTTTTTAACGGACCACTCTTCAAAATTTTCTCTGCTTCAAGAGCTATTTGTTCCGGTTCAGACATTCGGCCTGGTCCAAAATCACCACAAGCCATCTCTCCGTCATTTGGACCCACAAAATATGCTCCATCTGACATTAATGTAGAATGATTGCGTTTTGTAGACGGGTGATTCCACATCCTCACGTTCATAGCTGGCGCAAGTAGTATTGGCCTATCAGTTGCTAATAATAGAGTTGATGCCAAATCATTAGCAAACCCATTCGCTATTTTCGCCATAAAATCAGCTGTACATGGTGCTACAACAACTAAATCTGCTGCTCGGGATAGTTCAATATGACCCATCTCGGATTCATCAGTTAAGTCAAACAAGTCTTGGTGTACTTTTTCCCCAGCTAACGCACTAACTGAAAGTGGTGTAACAAAATTGCTGCCTCCTTCAGTGAGGCAAGTACTAACAGAGCAGCCTCTTTTCCTGAGAAGTCTGATCAATTCCAAAGAACGATAGGCTGATATGCCACCACCAATTATTAAAAGTATGCGTTTTCCGAAAAGCATTAAGGATACCTTTTTGTATTTTTATTCCTTATACTTAAAAAATCCTTAATAAGCTAGCAAGATCACTTTTGAACCACTAATTAATCATCAACTTTAAAGCATCGTTAGAGTTAAGGTTTTTCCTCATTTTAGTAAAGGCTGCAGCTTCTAACTGTCTAACCCTTTCTTTTGAAAGTCCCAGCTCCTTACCTAAACTTTCTAGAGTTCTTCCAGTATCAGATAATCGTCTTTCAGATATAATAAACTGCTCTCGGGGATTTAACCTATCTAGGGCTCCACCAACCCATTCTTTAAGTTTTTTCTGTTCATCAACAACTTCATATGCCGCTTCGCCTGCAAGGTTCTCGTCTTCAAGAAGATCGATCCATTCTCTTCCGTCCTCTTCGGACGATTGAGGTACATTTAAAGAAAAATCAGATCCAGACAATCTACCTTGCATCAATTCCACTGTTCGCAACGGAACGCCTAATTCCTCAGATATTTTCATATTTATCACATCTTGACCAAGGTTTAATCCTTGATCCTCAGAATCTCGTTGAATTTGAGCCTGTACTCTTCTTAAATTAAAGAACAACGATTTTTGATCAGAAGTAGATCCAGTTCTCACCAACGACCAATTTCTCATAACATAATCTTGGATCGAAGCTTTTATCCACCAAATTGCATAAGTGGAAAATCTTACTCCTCGATCTGGATCAAATTTTTCAGCAGCTTTCATTAAACCAACAGCAGCCTCTTGAACCAAATCATTTTGGGGAGCCCCATAACGACGGAATTTACTCGCTGTCGAGATAGCTAACCTCATGTAAGCCTTAATTAACCGATCTAGAGATTTTTCATCTTTATGATCTCTCCAAGCAACAGCTAGATTATATTCGACTTCTGGGTCCAGCATCTCTGCTTTCATCGCTCCATTTGCTAGGGCACTTTTTTCATCAAAATTTGCTACCATTTTTCTGCACTTTCTCACAGTAATTATTATTGATATGATAGGAATACGTAGTGAAAAAAAAATTGGATCAATTTTAATGCAAAATAACAAACAGAAAACTTTAATTCTTGGAGGTGCAGCTAGTGGTAAATCTCAATATGCAGAAAACCTAGTAAAAGTTAGTAAACAAAAGAAATTCTATTTAGCATCAGCAAATATCTATGATAAAGAAATGCAATCAAAAGTTAAAAAGCACAAACTTCGGCGTGGTGATGATTGGACAACTATAACGGAACCACTTAATGCAGCAGATAAAATAGCAAAATTAAATGACAAACAAATAATGCTTTTTGATTGTGCTACTATGTGGTTAACAAATCACTTTCTAGAAGAAAATGACATCCATCACGAAATAGAATTATTAATTAATTCAATCAAATTTTCAAGTGGTTCAATTGTAATCGTAACAAATGAGGTAGGTGCGGGAATCGTACCCGAAAACTCAATGGCAAGAAAGTTTAGAGAACTTCAAGGTGAATTAAATCAGAGGCTTGCAGCCAGCGCTAACCATGTAGTGCAGGTGATAGCAGGCCTTCCTTTAACGTTAAAAAAATCTCAATGACTGATTGGTGGTGGATACGACATGGACCAACCCACGCAAAATGTATGGTTGGCTGGGTAGATATTAAAGCAGATTTATCTGATAAAATAACATTAAATAAATTAGATAAATATCTACCTGATGATGCAAATGTGATCTCATCTGACTTGTCTCGGGCCATTGAAACGGCAAACGCAATACAAAAGAGCCGAAAGAGATTAACCAATGCATTTAACCTCCGCGAATTTAACTTTGGCGATTGGGATGGAAAAAATTGGAAAGATATTTCTAAGACCTACCCAGAGCTTTCCAGGGCTTATTGGTCAAACCCCGGTGATATTGCGCCTCCTAATGGAGAAAGTTGGAATCAATCTAGTAATAGAATAAGTGCATGTGTCGATGAAGTTAATGCAAATATTGATTGTAAAAATATAATTGCTGTCGCTCATTTTGGTGTCATATTAACACAAATCCAACGCGCAATGGAAATATCTCCTTTGGAAGTGATCGCCAATAAAATTGATAATTTTTCAATTACACGGATTAGATATAGTAATAACAAATGGAGCGTTATCGAAATTAATAAAGTATTATGAAATAATCAGATAATATCAATTAAACTTTTTTTCTTTTTTCAATAGCTTCCCAAATTAATTCAGCAATATTTTCCTTATTGAAGCGTTCCAGCTCCTGAATTCCCGTTGGTGATGTTACGTTAATTTCTGTAAGCCAATTACCAATAACATCTATTCCAACAAATATCTGTCCTTTCTCTTTTAAAAGGGGACCAATCCTAGCACAAATTTCTAAATCTCTTTGAGAAAGTTCTATTTTTTCTGGCCGCCCACCAACATGCATATTTGAACGCGTTTCACCTTTGGCTGGAACCCGATTAATTGCGCCAACTGGTTCCCCATCAACCAGTATTATCCGCTTATCACCTTTAGAGACATCAGGTAAAAATTTTTGTGCAATCAATGGTTCGTTATTTATTCCTGAAAAAAGCTCATGCAATGAGCTTATATTTTTATCGTCTGGCCCCAATCGAAAAACTCCAGCACCGCCATTTCCATATAAAGGTTTAATTATGATATCTTTATGTTTTTCTTTAAACTCTTTTAATGCAGTAATGTCTCTAGCTATCACTGTGGGTGGTGTTAAATCAGGGAAATTCAACACAAGTAGTTTTTCTGGATAATTGCGAACCCAGAACGGATCATTCACTACTAACGTATTAGAACCAAGTCTATCAAGCATGTGCGTATATGTTATATAACCCATATCAAATGGTGGATCTTGGCGTAACCAAACTACATCAAAATCATTTAAATTAACCAAAATTTCTTTCTCAAGAGTAAAATGATCACCCTTGACCCTCTTTACTTTCAATTTAGATCCCTTGGCAAAAACGATACCATTTTCTAATATCAGCTTATTAGGAGTGTAATAAAAAAGCTCATGACCACGAATTTGGGCCTCTTCCGCCAACCGAAAAGTACTATCGGCATCAATATCCACTAATTCTATCGGATCCATTTGGATAGCAACTTTTAAAGACATTTATTATGATCCTTTCCTATTTCTATTCTCTTAAGTTATTATAGTGATAGCAAAGGTTGCAATGGTGAATATATCTAAGTCGCGACAAATGAAATAAAAGTGAGGAAAATAATGCAAAATATTTCTGCCATTAAAGCAAGTATCACCAAACTTTGTTCACATTATCCAGAAGAATATTGGCGAAAATTAGACAAAATAAATGGATATCCATCAGAGTTCGTAGAGGAAATGAACAAAGAGGGGTTTTTATCTTGCCTAATACCAGAAGAATTCGGTGGATCTGGACTAGGATTGATAGAAGCGACTGCAATATTGGAAGAAGTATCTTTTAATGGATGTAATGCCGGCGCTTGTCACGCTCAAATGTATGTTATGGCATCAATTTTAAAATACGGAACATATCAACAGAAAAAACAATATCTACCTAGAATTTCTTCTGGTGAATTAAGGCTTCAAAGCTTTGGTATTACCGAGCCAGATAGTGGGACGGACACTACAAATTTAAAAACTACAGCAAAAAAGTTGGGAAATGATTATATTTTGAATGGGAAAAAAGTATGGATCAGTCGGGTAGAGCATTCAGACCTCATGGTATTACTTGCAAGAACAAAAGCTAAAGATGATTGTAGTAAAAAAACTGATGGGTTGTCAGCTTTTATTATTGATTTAAAAAAAGCGGTGGGCAATGGCCTTACTATTAAACCTATTGACACTATGATAAATCATCATTCGTGCGAGCTTTTCTTAGATGATTTAGTTGTGTCATCTGAAAATCTATTAGGAGATGAGAACGATGGCTTCAAGGTCGTTCTAGATGCAATGAATGCAGAAAGAATATTAATAGCATCAGAATGTATAGGCGATGCCCGTTACTTTATAAAAAAAGCAACAGATTACGCTTCCAATAGAATTGTTTTTGACAGGCCAATCGGAGCTAATCAAGGTGTCTCCTTTCCCCTTGCTCGAGCATACGCAAATATGGTTGCTGCAAAACTTTTGGTAGAAAAGGCAGCTACTCTATTTGATGCTAATGAACATTGCGGGGCTGAAGCCAATATGTGTAAGCTATTAGCTTCTGAAGTTAGTTGGTTTGCTGGTGATACAGCAATGCAGACTTTTGGTGGGTTTGCATTTTCCAAAGAATATCATATTGAAAGGAAATTTAGAGAAACACGACTTTACCAAATAGCCCCAGTCTCCACCAATTTAATACTCAGTTACATAGCAGAGCGTGAATTAGGTCTCCCAAGGAGCTTTTGATGAACCCACTAAAAGATCTTCTCGTAATTTCAATTGAACAAGCCGTAGCAGCTCCATTTTGCACTATGAGACTTGTGGAATCTGGCGCAAGGGTCATTAAAATAGAACGAAAAGATGGAGATTTTGCTAGAAACTATGATCAAATTGAATCCAAAGATAGCTCTTATTTTATTTGGTTAAATCAGGGAAAAGAATCACTAGTATTAGACTTAAAAAATAAAAATGATAAAAAACTATTAAATAAATTATTCGAAAAAGCAGATGTATTTGTCTTAAACTTGGCTCCAGGATCGTTAAAAAAACTAGAACTTAAACCAGACGATTTGGCAAAAAAGTTTCCAAATTTAATAATTTGTAACATCTCAGGCTTCAGCAACAAAACCACTGTTTATGAAGAAAAATCTTATGACCTTTTAATACAGGCGGAAGCTGGAATTATTGGTGTTTCAGGAGTGATAGGTTCGCCTGGTCGTATCGGAATTTCTATAGTAGATATCGGAACAGGAATGACTGCTCATGCAGCTATATTAAATGCTTTACTGAAGAGAAATATGACTGGAAAAGGTGAGGTTCTTAATATCTCCATGTTTGATGTTGCTGCTGAATGGATGACTGTACCTTTTTTACAATCAAATTATTCAGGGATTGACACAAAGCCAGCTGGTCTCCGTCACCCAACCATTGCTCCCTATGGAGCTCACACCACAAAAGATGAAAAGACAATAATAATTGCTGTTCAAAATGAGCGTGAATGGGAAAGGTTTTGCGAAGTTATACTTTCCGACAAAAAAATCACAAAGCACCCTCACTTTTGTGACAATGTTCAAAGAGTAAAAAACCGCAGCAGGTTAGAAAAAAAAATCGATAAAGCCGTAGGCAATTTAAATTCTAAGGAGTTTAAATTAAAGCTTAAGCAAGCACAGATTGCTTTTGCTCAGGTTCGGAACACTTCTGACTTAAACTTACATGAAGGCTTCAGAACAAGGCAACTTGTTGGATCAAATGGAAAAACAGTAAGTGCACCAGTTAGTGCCTTTGAACAGTCATCTGATGATTTACAACATAAGGCTCCTATTTTAGGAGAGCATTCAATTTTAATTAAGAAAGAATTTTTAGAAGATTAAAGTTTTTTATAGAAAAAAGTTACTAATTAATTTTTTTCAATTTCAATGCCGTCTGATAAACGGTGTTTTTACTTACGTTAAAATTACCAGCGACTATTTGAACAGATTCTTTCAAACTGTGGCTATCCATTAGCTTCATTAAAGATTCTCCTATTTCATCAATATTACTTTTTTCAGTAACTGCTGGAGAAACTAACAAAACTATCTCTCCTTTTAAAGTATCTTCATTTAACTGCTCCTTAACTTCTTCTGCTGAACCCCGGTAAATAGTTTCAAATTTTTTTGTCAACTCTCTGCAAACCACTATTTGTCTTTCGAGTCCAAATTGAAATATAATATCATCTAAGCAAGCGATGATCCGGTTTGGCGTTTCAAAAAAAACCAAGGTTGTTTCGGGAATATTACAGGAAAGTATATATTTTAAACGTGCCGTTTTTTGATTTGGTAAAAACCCACAAAACATAAATTTATCTGTTGGCAAGCCAGATACTGTTAGCGCGGCCAAAACAGCAGAAGGACCCGGAGCTGACGTAACTAACAATCCTTTTTTTGCAACTTCTTTAACTAACAAATAGCCTGGGTCAGAAATAAGTGGCGTACCCGCGTCTGAGACAAAGGCTACTCGGCTCTCCGCTTTTAAAAAATCAAGTATTTTAGGTATTTGCTTTTTAGCATTATGATCATGATAAGAAATAAGTTTAAATTTGTTCAAAGGAATACTATAAATATTCAATAATTTTTTTATCATACGTGTATCTTCAGCTACAATGACGTCAGCTGAAGCCAGTACATCCAATGCATTTAAGGTTATATCTCTTGCTCTACCAATGGGGATAGATACAATATATAAACCAGGATCCAATGATTTAAGTTCAAAATACAATATTCTTTCCCTTTTCAGATATTTACTTGCCTATAATAAAATCATACTTTTAGTATATTTATAATAGCAAAGAGTTAATTATAAATAATAAGTGATAATATAAGTAGGAAAGTTCAAAATCTTATTATGATTATGTTAGGCAGGTACAAATCAAAATACCCTGAAACTTTTAAGTTAATGAGTTGTAAGTAAATTGACCAAATCAAGGGAAAAAACTTTTTACATAGATGATGAAAGCGATAGTAAAAATCCATCAAAGCTTTATGAAGAAATTTGTTCAAAAATAAATAAATCTGATAATGCTAAACACAAACGAAAAATAGCTGTAGATTTATTACAAAAAACTATAGATTCAAATTTTGCAAATCTGAAAATTAATTTTGAAAATCATCAACTACATGTAAATCTTGTTACAAAAGGTTTTACAAAGGTTACTGACGTAGTAATTCAAACCATTTTTATGTTTTCAACCCAACATTTACATCCACTTACCATTCCCACCGAAGCAGAACGTCTATCTGTTCTTGCGGTTGGTGGGTATGGAAGAGAGGAAATGGCCCCTTTTTCAGATGTCGATTTATTATTTTTAACACCCTATAAAATTACCCCTTGGGCTGAAAGTGTTATTGAAAGCATGCTTTATATACTTTGGGATCTTAAACTGCATGTTGGCTATGCTACAAGATCAATCACTGAGTGCCTATTAATGGGGAAAAAAGATTTCACCATAAGGACTACCCTCTTAGAAACACGCCGAATTATTGGTGATGAGAGTTTAGTAAGTGAGTTAAACAATCGTCTTTGGAATGAGCTTTTTCAGTCGAGCGCAACAGAATTTATCACAGCCAAACTAGAAGAACGATTATTGCGTCACAAAAAGCATGGTGAAAATAGATACCTATTAGAACCCAATATTAAAGAGGGTAAAGGTGGTCTAAGAGACCTACAATCCTTGTTTTGGATTGCGAAATACATCCACCACGTACAACGTCCAGAACAGTTAATTGAAAAAAATGTATTCAATCAAGTTGAGTTTAATAAATTTGCTAATGCAAACAATTTTTTGTGGCAAGTGCGATGCCATCTTCATTTTTTAAACAATAGGGGTTCAGAGCAACTAAATTTTGACTCCCAAGTAGAAATAGCAAAAAGACTTAAATATAAAAACTCTGACGGTCGATTGGCCGTAGAGCACTTCATGCAAGATTATTTTAAGCATGCTACGTGTGTTGGAGAGTTAACACGTATCTTTCTAACAGACCTTGAGGCACGACATGTGAAAAGACAGCCAAATGTTGGTCAAATATTACGATCAGCAGGTAGGCGTTTAACTACGAAAATAAGTCCGTTATTCAAAATACAACATAACAGAATAAATGTCATAGACGATAATATTTTCTCCATTGAGCCCATTAATATTTTTATTTTATTTGATGAAGCTTTACGAACTGGATATTTAATTCATCCCTATGCAATGCGTTTAATTACATCAAATATTGAGTTTATAGATGATGCTCTAAGGCGAAACCCTGATGCTCAAAAAATATTTTTTAAACTTCTTTTGGAACGCGGCAACCCTGTTAGAGCTTTACGGCGCATGAATGAATTAGGGGTCTTATCTGCTTTTATACCTGAGTTTGAACACATCGTGGCAATGATGCAATTTAATATGTATCATCATTATACTGTTGACGAACATACAATCAAGTGCGTCGAAAATCTAGCGCTTATAGAACAAAACCAATTAATAGAAGACTTACCCGTGGCATCAGATA
>MEHZ011657191.1_pt1 | contig 24441 bp, 16 predicted proteins | sample 897221 | NCBI WGS metagenome assembly MEHZ01 (sample SAMN05514161, study PRJNA337945) | marine metagenome | isolation source: marine surface water | place: Arctic Ocean | collected 2007-12-13
CCAGTAGACCCGTAAACTCTACCCTGCCAAGAGTTTAAACTGTTTATAGTCGCAATACTCTTCTGAAAAGGATCTAGTATAGGTATACTAGTTACTGAAGGCACTGAAGTTTTTACTAACATCGCTTTTTTAAACGAAATACTGTAGAACCTAATTTTCTCTCTCTGAAGTAGCGTACCTTTAATTAAACTACTACGTAGTGTAGGTATAGAGGTTTTTGACGAGAAAAATGCTTTTAAAATTTTATCTTCGGCTATAGTAGCTTTATTTGTTACCTGTTTATTAAATAAATGTAGTTCAAGTGCCTTTAAATCAGTAGAAGCTTTCCTAAAAGTGCCGGGAATAGCTCTTGACAATATAGGTATTAATGCTGTTTTCGGTAACATAAACAAAGGAGTATAAGTAGAACTTATATACATATTCTCCAAAAAAGGATCTTTTTGTACATACTTAGTTATGGTAGCTACTGTATTTGTTGACAGCAGGATTGGTTTTTCATAGACTTTTTTACTAATACTTGATAAGTTAGTAGTAAGATTCTTTGCTGCTGTTATTAGTTTAAAAGATTGATCTTCATACTTTATGAAATTCTTGAATACTGGGAACCATTGTAGTTTGGTTTCTAAAAATATATTAAGTCTGGGAGTAATCACAGAACCTTTAATTAAACTAGAAGAGACATTATTTAGTGCTACTTTAGTAATTATAGGGAGATGGTCAGGGTTTGAAGTTACGTAGGCTCTAGTTTCGTTACCTGAGTCTCCTATTATATCTCTACGCAAATTATATAACTTGCTTGGAAAACTTTTAAGCACCCCCGTACTTTTTAGAAGATTGCCTACAATCAAGTTACTTTTGGCGCTTGCGTTGCTTGCACGAGTGGTTCCAGTTATAGTCAAGCTTTGTAATATAGCCTTTGTTGTAACAGGTCTTCCAAAAGTAAAATGCGCTTTAGAAGAAGCAGATAAATCTAAGTTTTTTATAGTTTCTATAGTATGAAAAGTCTGTTCATCTACTAAATCTGCTATGCCTATCTTTATAGGGCCGCCTGTAATAGTGGGTATAACAGATTTAATGGATGCAAAAGACTTTTCATTGTCGCGTCTTATACCTTTTGAAACTAAAGAAGTTACAACAGAACTATTCAAAAGAGTTTTAATTACTTTAAATTCATCTATCTTTGAAGTAAGCTTATTTGTAGACACAAAGGTAGGAGTATAGAAAAATATTGCCGCTAAAATTTCTGCTGCTTTTACTAAAGGAAATCCTGTTTGTAAAAAGCTGTGAATTAAAGGTTTTGCAGACAAGACATTTGAATTAGCTCTGCTAAATATCTTTGCTGTAGCTACTTTAACAGCCGTAACTACAATTCCATCTTCTGCCCCCTCTAAGGTTGCGAATGCTTTCGCATTTTCTGCGGATTGCACTTGGTTACTAGAGTCTATGTAAGTGGAGCTATTACCTACAAAGGGTTGCTGTATTAAATTATGTTTTCCTAATGCGGCTCTGGAAGGTGAGGTAGTGACTTGAGCCGACACAACTTCTGGCTTATTTACTATTCTTACTTTGTTTATTTTTATTTTTACAGGGGACGGCAGTCCTGCAGTCAATAACCCTATAGAGTTAAACACAGGATCGACACTAAGACCTACGGTTCCTAACTTGGCCCCTACTCTAAAAGCTTCTGAAATCTCATTATTGGTTAACTCTAGAGTAGCGGACTTTATGCTAGGAAGATTAATCTTATAATAAGTTAATCTTGCCTTTTTGCTCACGAGAAGGCTTCTCGCACTCTAAAAGTAATTGTGTCAAATACAGTCTGTGTTGTTGTATCAGTTTCAAAAGTAATTTCAACTTCTGCTTCGTAAAGACCTTCTGTAATAGAATTAATAGTTAGAAACTTTCCGGGAGCACCCAATTTAAAAACAAAAAGCCCTTGGGCTTCGGTAGACAAAATACTATCCTTTTCTACCGTATCAATAAGGGCTGTGGTTCCTTTTTTCCTAATATATAACTTGACAGAGTCAAGGGCTGCAACGCTAAAAGCAGTTCCGTTATCTTCCCTAACCAAACTTACTTTAAGATTTGCGACAGTATCGCCTTTTACTAATGATACTACATCTGCCATGATAATCCTCATCTACTTGCTGCTTATGGAAATAATTTCCACTTAATGAGAGTATTATATCAAGAAGCAATTTCTATGTCAAGATATATTTTTCAGCAGGTATTTACAGATAATTTTTAAGGTTTAGTTGGTAAGTCACTATCTGTTATCTCTGCCGAAGCAAAAGTAGAAAGAGTTGTAGGTAAATTACGCAAAGCTGTACGATAAGCATCCCAGGCCGCTACTGTTTCTGAGGATTGAGTTGCTCGATAATCTGTATCCCCCCAACCTTGCATGGTTGTTTCTTGTAATAGAGTATTCCTAAGAGATCTATTCAAAGAAGAATAATCAAAAGAATTATGGGTTGTTATTGATTGAACAATTATATTATTTTCTAAAGCATAAGAAAAACTTTGATTAGTGTCCAAAAATCCTTCTTCTACTAAAGACACAGCATACCAACCCGAAGAATTTTTCGGCGTTACAGTTTGGGGTAGTCCTATAAGTTCGTTTGTAGAGCTATCAAATTGACAAAAATAATTCATTTTACTTTCTCTCCATAAGCGTAAAGATTAATATATGTACTTCCACTAGGAAAAGTGGTACTGGTACCGGATGCGTTATAGTGCCATAGTTTTAATTTTATATCAGTATCTTCAATTGTTGATTGATTTAAAAACCCAGATAGAGTTAAACTTTGCTTTGAACTGCTCGGCACAGTTATTGTTTCTGTACAAACAATGACAGCACTCGTGTTAAATGCTTGAGTTGACCAAGTAGTTACGCCTACTGGACTACCAGATAAAGCTGTGAGCCAAACAAAATAAGTACCATTGTAATCATATTTACTTCCAACTGTTGCAATAATACCGCCGCTTGCTGTAATAGTATCGCCAGATGTCATAAGGTTATAGCTAGTTAGATTTGCTACAACTCCAAGATTGCCTAAAAACCCAAAAGGCGTATTAACAGCAGTGACACTAGTAAAAGTAATGGTGCTTGTGTTTGTTACAGATGCACCACCGGCTGTCATTATTAACTGCCCCGTAACTCTACATGCTGCAGCCATATTTAGTGATACATGCACACTTGCAAAAGGTTTAAATGCGTTGGTACTGCCAGGAAGGGTGCCGATGGTAATCTCTTGGGAATTACCGGATAAGCTGCCGGTTGAGCCCGCTCCTTGTACCCCAAAAAGGACTAACTCAGAACCAACTCCTGAAACTGCTTCCTTACTAACTGCTGAAATTATTGCTCCCTGTGTTCCAACTTTAATGTGACCACCAGTAGTGTTACCTATATAAGCTTGCCCATTCTGTCCCAAGAAAAATCCCGAACCGGTCGGTTCGCCATCGTGAGCACCATCACTGCTGGTTATTGTTCCTCCTCTCAGATCGCCCCGTACAATTAAGTCACTACCATTCCAAGTAAGACCCGTCGTATTAGTATCATTGCCTATTCTAAATTTGGCAGTTCCTGCATCCATGCCCAAGAAAAATCCAGCTTCAACAGCGTTAAAAGTTGTTTTACCTTGTACAATTTTACCCGTCTGCCCTGTTAGTGTAATTGCACCATCAGCACCAATATTTAGGTTTTTAGTAAAAGTATCGTTTGCAATAAGAGAGTTTGCAGATAGTGTATCATCTACAATTACACTCCCTCTAAATCTTTTAACTACAACAGAGCTCCACAAAGCAGTGGCAGAGGTGCTGGTTGGTATGCTTTGAAAATTTGGTACAGTGGAACTACCATAGCTACTGGCAGGTCCAAAATGTCCTGTTCCAGGAGGATTTACAGTGGGTCTGTATATTCTTGTAGCAATTTCAGGGTTATCAGAAACCGTAGTATCAATAATTTCTACCACGTCTCCGGGCACAATACATTTATCTGAAGAATTATTCTGAACAAGAGCTATTATTCCTCGTGCTACTGTGTTCGATAACGAACCTGCCCATTGGACAGAGTAGGCATTAGCACCCGCAGCACCTCTTGCACTAACAAAGTTATTATTAGTCCTCGAATAAGCCCCATTTCCTTGACTAGTCATAAAGCTACTATCACTTAGATCAAAAGTAAAAGTTGCAGAACTTCTTGGTTGATAAGGTATTGCAGTTATTGTTTGAGTAGCAGTAAAGTTACTATCTGTAGTAACTCCCCCAACAATACTTCGTGCCCGTATTTTCATTGTACGAGTACCTGTCAACCCTCCAGCCGTCCAACTAGTTATAGGATCCCAACCAACAAAGAAAGGGTTTGAACCTCCACTACTTTGATCAGCATTTGCAGTACCGACCCCCCCATTTACAGAACCTAAAGCATCTTGCTGTATTGCAAATTGAGTATTTAGATTATTAGGTATAGATCCGGTAATAGTTCTAGCTGTAATAAGAAGTGTAGAGTCAGTAGTACCGTTATTTACAAAAGACACCATACTAGTAGCATATATAGAAGTACCTTGGTGAAAAACTTTTAAGTTTGTTGTAGTACCCGTAAAATCATATGTACCATCGGCTTGCTCTCTTATAGTAACAGCCGGGTCTGCTAGAATTATACTATAGCCGCCGTCTCCCTCCGCTCCTTCATCTCCTTCCTCTCCGGTTTTAGACTTAGAAAAACTTTGTTGAATATCAAAACTTGCAAAAGCATTTCCATCTGCTTTTTTACCTGTTATAGTAAATACTATTTTACCCGTATCTCCACTCATTGCAGTAATGTCGGCAAAAGATGCATATCTGGAAGGACTGCTGCCACTCACCGCAAAACTTGGGCTTGCGCCTTGTGTAACACCTGTAAGAGCAACGGCTATCGCAAAAGTTCCCGGACTATTACCATTATTATGAAAGTCTAGTGCAGTGTCTCCTTCAAAAACTCTAAGTTCGGTACCCGTTCCTGCAAAATTTCCAGAAGGCACAGTACCGTCAGTATTTGCTGTAATCGTATGATTTCCGTTGCTCAACTCTGCCCGTAAGTTACTTGAACCATCAAGAGTCTTAGAAAAAACTATCGAAACGTCCTGAGTTGGCAAAGATACTAAATTACCACTACTATCAAGAGTAGGACTGTAAGCTACTATTCGCAGAGTATACTTAAAAGTCATTACACTTGTAGTATTATAATTGGATACGTTTACAAAATCGCTTGCTTGCCACTGAAGAGCAGCAAAATCAGCACCGGAACTAGCGGCATTTCCTATAGTTTGATAAGTTGGATTACTAAGTCCACTAGGCGTAGCACTAACAAAGTTATAACTCCATTTTCCAAGTTTTTGTGCGGTCGTACCAGAAGAATAAGCAGTTGGATGAAAGCTTAAAGTAGTATTTCCGTGTAGAACACTTAATTCTGTGTTTGCTTGAGTATATGCTGCAGCCGTTGGTACTCCTGCAGCACTTGACTCTAAGTTAATATTTGGACGAGTTAAAGAAAAAGTTACCGCATTTTCACCAGCTGGGCCTCGCGAGAATGTTTGGGTTTTATTATATACCCCTATCTGTACACCATCTGCGTTCCTTACTGTTATCTGAAAGGTTCTACTTCCTGTAACTGCACTGAAGGAAGTAATAACAGGTATATTCACTGTTTTATTACTATTAGATAAGGTAATATTTCCGCCATCTGTTACGGCAGTTCTTGCTGAGATAGCAACACTAAAAGTAAAAGCACCTGAGGCTGCAGAAGTACAGTCTTGAGTGCCAACAGATACAGTAATTTTTGCTGATGATTCGTCAAAAGCATTGGCCACCGCCGCTCCTTCAGATTTTGTAGGTACTGTATACGATTCGTTCTCTACATTAATAGTTACTCCGTCGGAACCAATGTAGTTAACAAAACTACTTAGACTACTAACACGAGTATCATTTAAATTTGTAGGTTTTGTTACAGTCCACTCTAAAAAATTAACAAAGTCCTTATTCGCAGGAGAAAAAGATTTAGCAGTACCACTTGCATCATCTGCATATATTGCAATTACACCTTGTAGCTCTCCTATATAGTTTACCCAAGTTCCTGTTATATCGCCTAACTCGGGTGTAGGTCCTGTATACTCAAAGTATAAAACAAATCTTTGATTAGAACCTCTAGTAAAACTCTTGTTACTTCCATTAGCGTCATCCGCATATACGACTTTAACATTTACTCCTTTTGGTATTATTATTTGAGAATTATCACTCATTGTAACTACAATATTACCTTCAGAATCAGTAGTAGAGCCGCTAACAGTCAGTGCTGATAGTACTGAAGAAGTATCATATGATACATATGAATCTAAATAATAATTTCCCGAAGCATCTTTATATACTTTTCCAATAACACTATCATTATTATAATCTATTCTACAATTATTCGTCTTATAAGTTACGCCAGTAGCATTATCTTCCGAATACCTATCAATTAACATTTTAGTATTACTTATTACCTGAGTAACTTTTGCACTAAAATTATCGGCCAACTCGATCAGAGCACCTTGTTCAAAATCTGCTAGAAAAGCAGTACCTGTACCTACTATGGTTGATGAAAAAGCTGGCCGTGTAATAGTGCCGTTCTTTGATACTAATCCTGTTCCGTTGCTTGTTCCTGTTCCTGCATCATACCAGTAAGAATTTTGATTATCAATAGTCTTAGTATATTTAATAAGCTTTAATGTATCTGTAGCATTGCTTTTATCAAACAGTATATAGTAATGCTGCCACAGGTTCTGGTAGTCTGAAGAGTTGCTTACACTTACACCACCAGTCCCGTCCGACACTGTCATTGTAGTACAATCTTGAGAGAAAGTAGCAGCAGCACCGTTTGAAGGATTTGAATAAACTTCGGATATTTGTTGAGGAGATTTATAATTATAACGAGGCCCTGCGAAAGAAAAGACTCCAGCAACACTTACAGTATTGACATCCATAGTAAAGTTTTCAGCACCGCCTCCGCCTAAAGCACTATCTAATATAGTAATTGTATCTCCGACTGCGTGCCCCACGCCAAAAGTTGCTGCCACTGCGCTTACAACTGCTCCAGAAGAGCTTACTTGTATATTAAAGGTGCCAACAGTACCGGATCCGTCGCTTGTTCCTGCTACGCCGCTGTATATACCTGGTGTTCGGTCTGTATCTGCCGCACTAAAGTTGGTCATTGTTAAATGACCACGATCTATAGAGCTTATTGTAGTTTGAGAGTTTGCTGTACCTCCTTTAGGCAACTGCTCCATGAATCCTTCTGAGTCTACTATATTTGGTTGTCTATTCTCTATTAGTATAGATATATCTTTTCTTTCAGATAACTTATCTATAATATTTTTTACAAATATAGAAGCAGTAAAATTTCCTGCAGGCACGTTTGTAAACTCATAGCTATTGATATTCTTTTCAACTGTGATGGGACTTGGAGCATATTTGTCGCTTAAAGGTAAATTATGTCTAATTTCAAATTCTAACAAGTGTTCGTATACACTAGAAGTTGAGTTACTTTCTTCTTGGCCCGACTGAGAAGTCGTAGTTATATTGCTGCCTGCGGGAGGTGTCCAAGCTATAGAAACACTATTCTCTTGTTTATATCTAGGAACCTTAGAATATAAACAAATAACTGGAGGTACTACACTTTGGTAGGTTACTGTAGGATAAATTCTATCTGCAATATAAGCATTGAAATCTGTATCTATTGACTGAAACTTTTCATTGTAATGCTCCGCTGCGGTAATGTCGAAGTTTCCTTTACTATCTTCAGCAATTCCTAATACTTTATATACCTTCAATGATCCATGTACTACTTGCGCAGTGGCGGAGGTCTCTTTTAGTCCCCAAACATCTTCACTTAGAGGAACAGCAGAAAAACCTGTGGATACACTCAAAGAAGTTATATTATTTCCTGTGCTTGTAACATCCCTAGACTCTGTTCTATATGTGTCCTTCCAGTCTAGTAATAGAGCTTTTGTTGATGAAGCAGATTCTTTAGCGTTAGCAGCCTCTTCTTCTGTTTCTATATCTTTGAGTTCATATACTGAGTTACTGCTATTATAAATATATGCTTGTGGTATTAAATCACCTGAATTATAGATAATACTATTAATAGTAACAGTGTCTTTTCCAGTCAAATATGCGCCAGGTTTTACAAAAACAATAGTTAGTTCATAAGTAGATCCAGAAGTAAGAGATACTGCAGAATCCAAAGGTACAGTCGTCGCGTTGCGCGTACCTGTACTAGATACTCTACCTCCGTATCTTAGTCCGTGTCTTGCGCCATCTTGTATATTTACAAGGTCCCCAGGACTTAAAAAAGCAGCAGTCATCCCAGTTTGGAACGAAACTATTTCTTTTTGATTAATACTTGTCCATAGCTTCCATCTGCCATATCGAGTTGCTTGGCCTTCTGAAGTGCATCCAAAGGCAAAAGCAGATCTACTAATAATTCTACCTGTTTCTGCGATATTTCTTCTATCTTCTAAAATTAAAGGCTCTGTAGCATACATATTTTCTGGGTTGTTCCATGTTACTACTATTTGATTTGTTTGAGTTTTATCTCCTGTAGACTCATAGTTAAACTCTCCGTTTATAACATTTGTAGCGTTAAAAGTATAGGAAGGACTTGCAGGAACATCCTGAACAGGAGTCACTTTTCCATCTAAAAAGTATAACATTGCTACAAAATTTGTTGTTAAGTCTTTTAATAGTTTATAAGCATCTGTTTGTTTGCCTATATAAACATTACAGGTATATCTAGGTTCTGTACCACCTTTACCATCAGGCACAAGTTCATCGCAATATCTTGCTATTCGGTATAAAGCATATTTATCTACTTCGTCAGCAGATAAAAAAGTACCTAAGCCATAGCGATTGTTTGTTAAAATATCATAAAAAATCCAAGCAGGATTATTAGTATAAACTTGTGTTCTAAAGGTTCCGTCCCAGTCTTGATAGATGCCGTTCGGATCCACGTCGCCATTTGCGTTTCTAGTGTACAGAGCCTGTCCGTATTCTTCTCTAGTAACATAATTTGAAGGGACCGATACTTTTAATCCTCTAATATGATATCGTCTTTCAGGCAGCTCTTGGTAGCTCTTGGTACTATAGCTGACTCTAGCCACTGCTGTTAGAGGAAAGCTCAAAGAATCTTTGATTATAGAAACTAAATTACTTACTACTGCTTGTGTTTGGTTTATATTATTTGTCCACCTGTCTCTTAGTCCTGTCGTCTCGTTTCTAGTACGAAGGTAACCATCTCCATCGTCCGCAGTTTCCCTAACAATTGTTATCTTAAAATCGTCAAAAGGTTTGTACGATTCCATGTCCACAACATGTTCCCAAGTTACAGGATCATTATACATACCCGCATGGTCTAACGTTCTTAAGAATTCGTCGTCTCCAAAAGTTCCGTCAACTTTAGTAGATATAAACATTTTATAGTCTTGATAGGTATATTCGTCGTCTCCTGCGCTATTTACTTGCTTAAAACCTCCTCCATAAGAAATGTTTATTTTAATTTCATCAAGTTCTGATACTTGGGCAGGTGTTAGTCCAAATCCTGTTCCGGAAGTCCCTGTACCTATAAATACTTTAGGAGCTTGAGAACCTCCGTAGTTAATTCCTAAGTGACTACTGCTCTGTTCAATTTGTACATTTGGAGAAGAAACTATTGCATTTACACCTTCACCCCCTTCTCCAGTTAAAGCTTTTTGATGCAGCTCTCCAACCCTAAATTGAAGCTGGCCTGAATGTACTTTTTGTCCTGTAGCAGGAAGATCTGCTACTTTATCAAAAACTGCTCCAGCATCGTCAAAACTATAGTTTGTGGCCGTATTTGCTGCGCCGAAACTTACAATAGAAGCTAATTGTACAGTTAAATTACTTATTGCTGTTACTTCTACAGGAGTATCAATTTCTAGAGTATACTCATAGGTAATGTCTCTCCTTTGTAACTTTCCAAAAGGTTCCATGCCAGTATCTATAGGATACCAATGTGCTTCAGTAGCATCTACTCTTTTGCCAATTCTTCCGCTGTAATATTCAGTATCCCCTGCTAATTCTTTAGCATTCTCATTTAAAGGTATTAATCTAGCCCAAATAATAGTTGCAGGAGAAGTAGCTTCTTCAGGCTTTGTTATCATAGAATTTTCAAAAAAATTGCTATCTGTATTTATTTTTAATCCGCCGCGCGAGCCCGTGGCTGATGCCCCTCTTCTAAAGTGGGCTGTTACAGTTTGGGTATGAGTTTTTTTAATAATTAAATACCTTTTACCATCAGTATTCATATCTAAGCTTGCATTTGTAAGAGTACCAGTAGATAAACCTTGTGTTAATTGAATACTTACGGAAGAGATATCACTGTTAGAGTATATTCTAGTTCCTCCCGCTGGAGTATCCATTCTATCATTATTTAGAAAAACAGAAGCTCTACCTTCCACCAAGCCTTCTATAGGCCCTTCACAAATTAGATCTGTTACAATAATTGTTTGGGTTCTCTGAGCCCCTTCTCTTAACTGTTCTTGTGAGACGGTGGCGTTGGCGGCGTAGTTGTCATACATTATTTAATCTCCTAAGCTATTATTAACGTGTTTCAGTATCTGACTTGATATTGTTTGTAATTCCTATTCCATCCCCCAAAAAGTAATTAGTAGGATCTGAATAAAAACCATTTATTATATTTGTTGTAATAGGTCTTCCTGGAGTAATCATTTCTCCGTAAATAAGTGGAACAGGGTCACCTTCTGCAGTATTCTCCGCTTGTCCTTTAAATAAATAGTCGTTTGTTTCTTTGTTATCGATAGAAGGGTCTTGAGCCATTATTTCTGCTAATCCCATAGTAGCAAAATTAGAAGCAACCATCGCCGCCGCCATACCTCTTTTTGTTAATGCGCCTGCTGCATTAATTGCCCAATTCCCCGTCCCAGCGACTGCTGGCGTGCCGGCAGCGGCGGCCGTGCCGGCAGCGGCGCCGGCGTCGGCTGCTACAGCGGCTTCAGGAGGTACATAGCCATACGACATTGCATAAATTATAGCAATAGCTATAATTATTTTTCCTATCCCTTTTGAGCCTGAAGGTATAGCAGATATTGTTATGTCTCCTTCTTTAAGAGGTATTAACAAATCTTCTTCTTTTTCTATACCTTTCCCTGCCGTATCAAAACAAAAACCGATACCATCATCATAACATTCCATTAGATAGTTTTTAAAACCAGGTCTGTTGGCTTCAATACATTTTAATACCTCTGTATAAGTAGTAGCAGCCATACTAAATTCTGTTCCGAACCTAGCTCCTAATTCTCCAGAAAGATAAATCTTACGTAACATATCGGTATACTCCAGTTAAATGCTTTTTCCACAAAGGATATAAGTTTTCTCGGCAGGATAGTCTTCCTACGGCATGATGATAAAAAATGTCTTCACCGAGCGAAACTCCGCAGTGATTTGCTATAGGACATCTTATATTAAATATTAAAAGATCATTTTTCAGTATGTTATCTGTTACTTTTTTGAAACCCCAAGTAGCTATATAATCTTCCGTAAAGTAGTCTAATCCTTTTTCCCACCAATTATCCTCAAAAGGAGCTCTTTTAGGTAAAACAATACCAATAGATTTATAATAGTCTAAACCTGCAGAAAGACAGTCTTGAGAACCAAATTCATATTCTCTACCGGCTAGGGGGTTACTTATTCTTTCGGGATTTAATATATACATTTCCATTTGCGGATAGCTAAAAATATAATAAACTATACCTAAAGCATTACAATATTTAATATCAGTAGAGCTAGGTTCAGGTCCTGTATCTGGGTGACTATGAATTATAGCAGTTATATCGCATTTTCTAGATATATCTAAATATTGCATAGAGTCTATTACAAAGTCGTCTTTGTCCTCCGCAACATTTCTACAAGGAAACCAGTTTAGTTTACCTTTTATAACCCCTAAAATTCCACACCCTTCTCTTGGGTAGTTTTTTTCGAAATGTTCTTGTATTTGATCTAAAAACTCTATCATGTGAATCTTGCCGTACCCGGAAAACCTCCAAACTGTAAAACTTGCGTAGTATTAAAAGTTCCAGCTGGTGCACTATTATCTGCATCCTCTTCTGCTGGTATTACTTGATACCTACACTTACAAGAAGCTAATCGTTTTCCACAAATATCGCCTCGTGTCCAGAACACCGATATAGAGGCAGGTGCTGGTAATGTTCCTGTACCTAATGCTTTCCAAACAGTATCGACGCCTCCGGTGATCTCTATAGGCTTTAGAACAGTAATGGTGAATCTAACATGTTCATTTGTACTATATGTATCTCCACTATTATATACAACATAAGGAAATGCTTGTTTCCAGAAAGATGAAGTAACTGTAGGAGTATTTCCTGACTGAGGAGAACCAGAAGTGCCAAATGAAGAAACATAATATTTTCGCCGTTTGTCCGCGAGACCATTAGTTTGTAATGCAGAAAAGTTAAAGTTTACATCATCTTTATAAACATAGCTATTTGTAGTGTAAGAGCTACTAGAAGACCAGGCTGTAGCATTAGTTGTAAGCCACGATTGTGAGACTATAGGATTGTCATCTGCTGTAAAGTAAAAATTACTGGTTTTAGGATTCTGAGTATCTGTTCCTGTAACATAAGTGTAGTCTAGCTTGGATGAGCTGTCCCATGTACATCCTCCTGTTTTATTTAATTCCTCTCCTTGATATATCCAAGTACAGTATTTACCAATAATACTTCTACGAGGTAGTACAATATTCTCAAGATCATACGCAACAGCTAAAGAAAACTCTATCATTAGATTATTTTCTGCACTGATTCTATCTATTCTAAAACTTGACTGTTGAAACTCTACCGGAGGTACTACAGTAGTATCTGCAGGGTCATATAAATACTGTTTTAATGTTTGTCTTCTTACTATTTTCTGCCCTATTAAATCTTTGAACGAGTAGGGGCTTAGCTCATTAGTAAGAAATGTACCTATATTGGCCATGGTGAGTGAGGGACGTCCCATTGCTCCATCAGTAGTAATATCTAAGCCGTCTATCATGATAGGCAACGCGCTATACTCTCTTAACGTATATGGAGACTTAGAATCTCTAAAGTGTACAGTCGTATAGTCTGCCTCTAAAGTTCCTATAAAATTCTTTACAGTACCATCGGGTAAAGTTAAGTCAAAAAGCTCTATTCTTCCATTTTCAACTTCTTGTAACTGTAGATTTGTGGCTATACCATTTGTCATGCTTCAAATACCTGCTGTAATTTGGCTGTTAGAGAATAGAAATCTCCTTGTATATATCTTATAGAAAACTCAGTACAAACCACTTTATAGTCTTTCTCTCCAGTTCTACTAGTGTTATTAGTATCTGGTATTGTAAAAGTGAATTTGGCAACTGCTTTTTTGGACTCTAAAAAAGCACCTATATCGTCTACTTCTGTTTTTGATCTATTGTTAAAAGATATAGAAAATATTTCGTTTATAGTATTTATACCGTCTGCTACTCTTTGCTGATATCCATCGCCAAATTGTGATACAAGAACTCTAGGTTTAATATTCCTAGTCATTCCTTTATCTGGTATGGCTTGAGTAGGAGTATTGTCTAAAGTGTATGTAAATCCTATTGCCATTACGCTGCTCCATAGGGACTAAGAATTCCGCCTGATCTTTTTTGATTATGTAATTCGTCTTGTACTGCTCTTGCTACTGCTTTTGCTAATCCTTCTGAGTCTACGTCAGCGCCGGCACTTTGCGAACTACTATTACCTTTTTCATCTATATTTATAACTATATTATTAACTTGTCCTGCAGATCCGTTCATCTCTACCGGAATTGAATTTCCATTTGGTAAAGGCACTACAGCTTCTGTTCCATGAAGAATTGCAGGATAACCTCCTTGAGACCCTGAGGCTATTCCTCCGGAGCTATACCCATCTTTCTTTTTTCCATTGTCAAAAACTCCGCCAGAGCGAGCCGTCAATTTATCTACTTGAAGAAATTTGCCGAAACTAGTGGTACCTAGCGAGTCTTGTATCATTTTTACTACTAGCATCTTTATTATCATTTTTGCTAAGTCAGCAAGAATACTTTTTGCCATAGATGCAAAAGCTTCTTTTGCGCTCATAGTGCCATCTACCATAGCTGTAAATGCTTTTGTTAATCCTGACTCTAAACTATTACCAATCTGTAAACCTATCCTATCTATGTCAGTTGCTTGTTTTTTTGCTGTATCCGCCTTTTTGCGCAGCAAGTCAATTTCTTTGTTTAATCTACCTACTTCTAGCTCATGTGCTGCGGCTTTAGTGGGGTCTCTCTCTAGCTTTTCAGCCATTATTGTCCGATCCAGATTAAGCTGCTCGAGTCTAATATCTAAAAGAGATTGTCTAAGGGCAAGTTCTTTAGCATGCTTTTCTTGTACACCATCGGTCCTATTCCTATTTTCCTCTGTCAAATTGTTTATTGCGGACTGCTCTGTGTTAAGGCTCGCTTCTCTACTGTTTAACTCCTCTAAAGCTCCCTTGAGTGCTATCACTCCTCCAAAACCCTCTTGAAACGCTGCGTCTAACTCCCCCATTGCGTTTACACTTCCCGCAAAAGGGACCGTAGAGTCATCGACCGCCTTGGCCGTTTTGATCATTTCCTCAACGAATAATTGAGCAGTTCCAGTGCCTCCCTCTAGTTGTTGGCTCATAGTACGAATACCGTCTCTCATATTTTTGAAATTTGCTATAAACGATGCGGATGTTGCTTCCATTCCCTCCAGCGCCTTCAAATCGCCTTCTGCAATAGCCTCCATGAAGCCTTTAGTACCCATATTTGCGTCAGTGACTCCTTGTGCCGTTAAGTCGCTTACAAGTTGTTGTAGTGCTTCGGCTGTGTCATTCGTATCACCTAAGTCGAGCGCCCGCTTTACCTGTCCGGAAATTCCGGAGGTAGACATTGCGGTAGCAACGTAGGAGGCGTTTTGCTTATCTGATCTACTCACCGCCTTCCCGTTTTCATCTATAACCTTACTCTCAAAACCCCTGCCAACATCGCCTAAAACTTTTGCAAAATCACTATAGCCATCTGTAAGCTCTTCTAGCGCGCCTGCCTTCTTCTCAATAGCAACAGTTATTGATTCTGTCTGCATCCGCTCTTGTTCATTTGTTCCTGTAATAATATCCGCCATGCCTTCTAGTTTTGATTTTAACCCTGATGTAAGATCTACGTCTTTAATTTGCTTGCTATCACTAATTCCAAATAGTTTCTTCAGGCCGTCAGGCATATTTTGTATCAACGTATTCACACCTCTTATCATCAGATTAATTCCAGCTTGTAAACCATTGGCCACTTTAAAAACCATATTTATAATATTAGTTACAAAAGTCTGAGGTTTTTTCATCATTTCGTCTAGTGCAAGGGCGATTCCCCCTATAATTGCTAGTACTCCTCCAAATTTCAATGCTCCACTAATGGCCTTACCAGCAATATCAGCGGCTCGGCGTGTTGCACGAAGAAGAGTGTTTGTGCCCTTTATAATCTTATTAACCCCTTTAAAAGCACCAATCATTACTTTTGCTGCGCTTTTTTTAATTTTCTGGGCGGTACTAAGAGCTGTCTTTTCTACATCTTTCTGTACTTGTCTCCAGTTTTTTAGAATCTTGTCATCGGATCCTTTAAATATACCCGTCTTTACTTCTCCAAAATTTTTATACTGAGCTTCGGCTGCTTTCAAAGCTTTATCTAGCTGTGCTTTGTCTCTTCCGCCTAGGTCTTCTCCGTCCGCTAACTTAGCTAATATTTTGCTTTTTGATCCTTCGCCCACGGATTTATTTGCCATATCCTGCTGAGATTTTTTTGCTGCTGCTGCAACAGCTTTAATTGCGTCTTCTTGCTTTTCTAACTCCTTGATAGCACCTCGAGCGCCTTTTTGCGCAGCTATATTCATTTGTCTAAAAAAGCGTGTGGCCTTTACTCCGGTGTTAGTGAACCCACTACCTATGAATTTAAATACCATCCCCATTTTAGGTACAATACCTGTAAATTGGTTTAAAACATATACACCTAAAGCTGCAATAGCTGTAAACGCGGCACCTGTATTATTTACTAAAAAACTAGCCAAAGCTTTGAAGGCTGGAAGAACCGCTTGAGTTACTTCTTGTGTGATCTCTTCCATAGCTTTTGCTAGCTGTACAAATACGTTTGGAGCAGCTTCTGCTTTTCCAAACTGTTGGTTTAACTGTCTTTGCGTTTCTACTAATATTGCCTGACTTCGTTCAGCGTCTGTAAAAGAGTCTACATTTTTGTCTATAGCCGCCGAATAGTTTTTCATAGCTGTTTCAAGTCTTAGAGTAATACCCAATTCATCTAAGAGTTCCGGTTCTGCTTTTGAGGCACCTTGTATTAGTCTTTTGAAAACATCATCATAGCTTCTTCCCAGTGCGTTTGATACTTTTAAAGCTCCTTTTGCTAGCTCTTCTAGTTGTGTGGTACTAAATCCTTTTGCGGAGCCCATAGCAGCAGCTTCAGCTGCTTCTTGAAACCCTAACATTCCTTGACTAACTTCTTTTAGTCTTGTTGTAACTGCTGCGAGTGCATTACCTGTTGTCATTGCAAATGACACTTGACCCTTTTTCATGTTCTCTAAATCGGCCGCGTTTTTAAGAAACCCGAAAGCAGCAGTCAATGCGAATACGTTAGCGGCAACAGTCGCATAGGCACCAACTAAGCCACCCATACCTTGTGACATTTTTGAGAAGTTTTTTGTAGTAGAAGAAGAAGTTTTTGCAGCTCCTTTCATGTTACGGTCAAGGTTTTTAGCTCCTTGAGCCGCATCATCTAATCCCTTTCCAGCGTTTTTTGAACTCTGGTTAAGCTTAGCCAAGTCACCGTTATCATTTATTTCAACACCAATCTGTACTTTATTTTTTGCCATTAACGTTTCACATTATGGGCATAGTTCTTGCCGCCGCCTGAAGGTGCTTTACGCTCCCTTTCTTTTGCTTTTTTTGCTTGTTCATCTGCTCTATGATTAATTGTTATATTTTCTATTCTTTTCATAAAGAAAATAACCTCGCGTCTATCAGTTACTTCATAAATATTAAAATAAAACTCAACACTACTCCATATTTTCCCTAAAAAAGATCCGGACATTCCTTCCCAATTATCTTCTAAAAGACTATACACAAAAAATGCCACTTGAACTTCGAGAGGGAAATCTGAAAGTTCTTGCGGCATTCTTTTGGGGTCAGGTTCTTCTCCTAACTGTTCACATACTAGTAAATATTTGTCTAGGTCTACAGAGTGAGAGGATTTTATATATTTTTCAAGTAAGGGCTCTAAAGCGTTTACTTGTTCCCTGTAAAATTTTCAAGTTCACCGACTGTTTCGGTAACCCACGTATCAAATACATTAGAATTACGCATTAATAATTCCGCATTCTCAGCATTGTATCGAAGAGTGTCATCCGCATCCAGACTAGATATATCAACCAAAAGAAGCTCTTCTAGGTAACGATATTTTAAGCCTTCCCAGTTTTGAATAACTGATTTACAGTAGTTTGTTAAAAATTTTGTTTCGTCAAGTTCTTCTTCTGGCTGATGAGTTTTTCTATTAAATTTAGTGCTTAAACATTTCTTACGTAAATTTATTAGTTCCTCCCTGGCCAAAAAGCATAAATCAACCTTAAAGTCGTCATATCCAGGAAAATCAAATGTTACAGTCTTGCTAGGAGTCATGAGACTCTTTAGAGAAATGGGGTTGTCATCAGTCATGAATAAATATCCTTGTTATTTGGTTGGAAAGAAAACAGGGACAAAATTATCCCTGCTCTCATTATACTACATATTATATTTTAAGTTAAGTAAAAAGTCAAGAATTATTTTTCTTAAGCTAAATCTGGTCCTGCATATGTTATCAAAGCCTCGTAGTTAGCAGCTGTTGCACCGGGCTCGACACTAGCAGGCAATGCATTAAACGCTATGTCCACAGATATGATGTCTTCTACGGAGTGAGAAGGAACGTCTAAATGGCATCTAGGTAGAGAAACTTGTACACTAGGCGATCCTGAGCCTCCAATTCCAAAACCAAGTGCGAACGAGTTAGTAATTGCGCTACTATTTGCAGAAGCATCGGTAAGTTCTGCCAAGTCTTCGAATAGGTCAGCACTTCCTGCCGAGGCATGATTTAAGTAACATGTTGCACTTCCAGATACTGATCGTGTTCCAGTAACATTACCTATAGGGAGATTAACTACTCCGAGAGTTTCTGGAGTTAAAAATGTAACATTATTTGAGAAAGTTAAGTTTCCTCCAGTAAGTACTATATTGTATGTGTCAGCACCAGAAGCAGCAGCTGTAATATTCGTTCCTACAACTGATAAGGTAGTTAAACGATTTTTAATGAAGTTAGAGGTTACACCATGAATACCTTCAGCAATTGTACGAGTAAAAGCAGGTGGATTACCGCTGTCGCTATCATGTTCACTTATAGCTTGTCCAAAACCACTCCAGTTAATTGTAGCAATACCATCAATGTCAAAATCAATAGCAGCTTCGTTAACTACGCACTTTCCTAGTTTATAAGTTAGATCGGCGCCATCTTGTGCTCCTCCCAACTCAATATACATATCAAACTCTGGTAAAGTAGCAACTTCAGATTGAGTAAAGTCAATAATAGTATTGGTATCACTATTTGTAATACCACCTACAGTTGTTCCAGCATCTGTTGTAGTCCACTTACCTGCAGTACTACCGTCAGCGGCTGCTGGAAAATAGTGTTTAGCCCCTACAAAATATGCCCAGAGTGCTTCTTCTACACAGTGCTGTGGATTGCCTGAAGGAGCCGAGGCGGCAACTTCCCACCCGTTTCCACTAGTAGCAGGTACGGAACCAAAAGGCCTCATGTATGTGGAGAAAGACCATTCAGAAGGTTCAAATGCATTTGTAAAAAGTTGTCGTGATCGTCTACTAACTCCTGCCGTACTGACCATTTCGTTTAGTGTAATTTCTGTTGAGCTTGTTGCCTGTGAAAAACTTAAACCATCTAAAACTGGTATTTCCCACGCAATAGCAGTGCTTCCAGCAGGGGTCATAAATACTTTCGTATCCCTTGCATAATAAAATTGAGCCATATATTTCTCCTATTCTCGAAAAGCCTTGGACGTGAACCTTTGTTCGTGCCAGTGTTTTCTAGTATCGAACCTCTATCAGCATTTCGCCAACTCCTAACGGTTCTAACACACCTTCGTCAGTATCTATACTAGCGATTGTGATTTGTTGTACATTCTGTGAAGTTCCTTGCTTATCTACATAAGCTAAGCTCGAATTGTTCTCTATTACTGTTTCCACATCTTCTAGTAATCGGTCCAAACCTACTGCGGCGTCTTCCTGTCTTACATAGCAGCGTAAGGTAATAGACAAAAATCTATCTCTAATACCTGCGCCTCTATACTCTCTTGTTTCTCTGCCTGCATTTACGTGTATAGCAGGAAACTCATCTACTTCATCCCAGAAAAGTAATCTTCCGACTACATTATCATTAATATCCGTTAAAAATGTGTCTGCTCCAACGCCTGATCCATTAATAGTCTTGAGCTTTGTAACTAGGGCAGCTACAATCTGCTGTCGTCTTGTAGTGTAGGAACGTGACACTATTACTCTCTCCTGGTGTAAAATCTTCCTATAGCAAATTGTGCTGCTATTTCTCGAATAGATTGATTAATAATTTTTCGTGGATCTCTGTCCGAGTCTGAGAACCTAGTTCCACTTGAACTTTCAAATACCTGGTAAGGGTCTTTTTGGTATGTATAACCTATACTAGGGAGGCCTGTGGCTGTTGACTGTATTCCAGTAACTCTCACACTATTAGCAAACCTGCCTGTTCTATTCTCAAGCATAGGACTGTTCATATTTTTTCTAACTGTAGCCGGTAGCTCCTTTTGCAAAACTGCTAGTAACATAAGAGGCTGACTTGCAATCCCTCTAGAAGCTTTTGTAGCGGCTGCTTTTTTTAATCCTCTTGCTCGTTTTTTAGAGCTTTTTGTACCTTTTGGTTTTCCTGTTTTGTCGTCAGCATATCTATCGTCTCTTTTAACTTTTTTTGGTTTTTTAAATGCTTTAACTAGAGGGGATTTGGTAAGTCTCTTTATACTAGCATTTAAGGTTGCTTCTACAAAGTCTTCTTGTAGAGTATTACTTCCAGATAGCTTCCACCAATTTGTCTTTTTTGCCCATTCTTTCATCCATTCTTCTAGTTTGGGAGATATGTTAATCCAGTCATTAGGATCAGAACCGGGAGTGTTTACGGTGTTTCCAACCATTTCCATCTCAATATCAACTAGAGCTACAAGAGACGTATCGAAGGTGTCACCTGCCGTAAGCTTAAACCAGCTTTTTACGTTTCCATATAGACCTTTTAAATCTTTTGGAACATCGGACTCAATAAACCCCCCAAACCTTGGGTCTTTTGATAGATAGTCCATTGCGCCAAGGAACTGTGCTGCTCCAACAGTTTTTTCTATATGGGCACCTTCTGTTCCTGACTTAAACTCTGAAATCCCCGAAGCTCTTAAAAAATGAAAAAACTCTTTACTACTGTTTGGGTTGGCCTCTCTATCTGCTTTCAACAAGTCTGCGGGTCTGCTAAATTTTCCTCCAATAGCTTCTTCTATTACTTTGACCATTGGGTTTTTCATTGCTTGTCTATGAGTCGCACTGTTTGTAGCTACAATATACACTACCTTTTTATTTGGAATGCATAGATCTGGTACTCCATGAGCACTTTTTGCAGTTTCTAACCAATCTTGTATTCCTTGAATACCTGCTAGTCCTGCTTTGGCAAATACTTTATTTTTATCTTTTTCAGGTATTCCTATCGGCTCACCTTGTTCATTCTTAGGGAGCTTATTATTATTTACTACTTTATTATATCCGTCTTCTGCAGCTTTTGTAAGACCTTCAAGAGTTGCTGTGATTCTATGTCTCTGTCGATTCATTGCACTACGTACAGCTCTTTCTTCGACATACTCTCTCATTGCTTTTATTGTATCGTCTAAGTTTTTCTGTGCCATTAGTAGTTTTTATATAAGTCTAGAACCCTTTTGATATGATCGGGGAATCCTATATTTCCTCTCATAGTGGAAGAGGCTGCGTTAATTCTGCTAGAACCTGCCATGGTTTGGCGAGTTTTGCTTTCATCTTTATAGTAGTATGTAATTATATCAACTACAGCTAATTTTAAATCTTCTGGCACAGAATTATAACCTGCTTTGTAAGATACGGATACCGAGCCCATTCCCGAGATGAATGCTTTTGTAGTAGAGCCCGACACTCTAAACACGCTATCTGTACTTGTATCTAAATAATAATCTGTATTAGACACTAGAGGAGTTAACGAAGCGTGAGTGGCAGAAGGAGAAGTTCTTTCTGTCACTCTAGTAATAGATAGTGCGGGGGACTCCCCGAGTTGCACAATATTTTGTCCGGGGTTTACTGTAAATTCTTCTACTTTATCCGTGCTGTAATAATCTACAAAACTATTATTACAATAAGTTTTTACTAATTGACTTGCTGAATCAACATAGGTATTTAGAGCAAAATCATTTGCAGTACCTGTTATACCGAGCAAAGCTTTATATGTTGATAGTGAAACTAAAACTGCCATAATAAGTCCATTAGTAAAAACTTGGGGGAGCGGACTCCCCCAGTTTTATAAGTGTTGCTATTAAGATGCTGGGTACAAAAGTACTCGACAAGATGTATCGTCTGCAATAAGTCGATTAAAACCAACTGATTGTGATGCAACAAGATTAGTACGTTGATTAACAACTGAGTACTCAGTCTCAAAGTTAACACCGGCCAATCGTGGTCGTACAAAGTTAGATGTGTTAACCATAATACCTCCAACTCCGCTAGCCGCTCTAGCTGCAATTTGATCACTCTGAATAACACGGATACCAAAGATGCTGCCAATTTCACCGGTTAACTTAGTAGCACGATCACTGCCAACTTCTGAAACATCTGTAAAGCCTTCTACATGAATAATACTATAATAAACCTCTGGATTGATAATAATAGCAAGATCATTTGCATTCTGTCCATATGCACCCATGCCAGAACGAAGACCTGCTAGCTCTACGGGAGTAGGAAATGCTGCTAATGCCGTATTAGTACCTGTTCCTCCTGAAAGATTCTCTGCATTGGTTGCACTATAAGCTCCGTCTTGACCAATAAGACCTATACTGGGCGTTCCGGCTTGTCCACCAAAAAGAATAGACTTGTCAATAGCAATAGCATGAGCTTCTGCAAGCTTACGAGTAATTTGTGGAAGCAAGCTTACAACAAGTTGCTCGTCAGTGTCATTGAGCACATAAGTGCTTGCGATCAGACGATATGCATTGACTACAACATTTTCAATCTCATAGCTGGCAGCAGTCCCTGCAGTGTCTAGTGCATTTGCATCTGCTGCGCCTCCAGTTCCCCAACTAGCAGCAGCAGGCTTACGAGTTACTGGCAGTACAGTTGCTCCTGAAGAAACTTGTAGCTCGTCAAAAAGACCGCCAAGCATAGAGGCATATGCAATTTCGTCTACAAAAGTTTGTGAGGTGATTTGGTCCAACTTACCTGCATAGCCGCTTGCACCTACAGTACCGACTTTTTCCATAATGCTGTTTGCATAATCAGTATCATAACCTTTGCCTGTGATAGCACCAAGCAAACGAGCGCTCAAGAACTCTTTGCCAAACTTAGACATATCGTTAGAACCTCGTCCATCAAAAGATTTTTTGCTGTTACGCATAGCTTCGATTTCAGTAGCTTTCTCTTCGAGTTCTGTTTTGTATTTAGCAATAGTATCCGCTAACGAAGAGTCTTTTTCGTCCATTGACTTTTCTACGTCAGCCATGAGCTTCTCTACGCCAGTCTCTACGCCTGCCTTAATTGTTGCTTGGATCTTCTCTCCTTCGAGAGTGCGAGCTGCTTCCATTTCGGCTTGGGCTTTCGCTTCGGCTTGTTCAGCTGCTTTTTGCTCGGCTTGCTTCATTGCGATTTTGGCGGCAGTTTCATCTGCTACTTTCTTTGCAAAAGCTTCCAAGTCGATGTTTTGGGTATTGTCCATCTTGATCTCCTGATCTGCGGAATGTTCCGCGCTGTTCGGTGTGTCACTAGCTACGCTGGAAGTAATAACTTCTTCTTTAGCCAGAGACTGACCGGCTAGATCTACACGATTAGTGAAAGTTTTTTTGAATTCCTCGTACTCTTCGGTAGAGTCAAAAGATTTCGCGAGCGAAAAAGTAGCTGATTGATTACACGGTACAGATACTACCGAAACTTCAAACAGTTCAGCGTCCTTAATCATTAGTCCATCGGTTTCTTTAATATAGTCAGCGTCCTTGACTCTGAAACCGACAGAAAAGGCTCCAAGAACACCGTCTTTAATTAGGGCAGCACATTCAGCGTGCTTGCTAATTTTTGCTTCCATTTCCAAACCATTTGGGCCAGCTTTTAATCCTGTAGCTCTTCCAATGGGTTTGTCGTAGTTATGATTAAAAAGAATAATAGGATTCTTTTCAAAGTTTGCCATACCGCCTTTCTGCCAAGCTTCTGCTGATATAGAGTCACCCGCGCGATCAAAGTCAACAGTACTTGCCATACCACGAATCATAACTGATCCATCTTCTTCAGCATGAGTCTTAAAGGTAGAAGTCAAGTTAAATATCTTTTCCATCTACTTTTCCTTTTTTTACTGCTGGTTTAACAGCAGGCTTAGCTTTTGGGGCTGGAATATTTTTCTGTTTTGCTATATTCATTAAATCAGGATGAGCCCTTTCTAAGGTTGATATCATACCTCCCCAGTTTGAATATAGTTTTTTAAAAGTAGTTAAAGTGCCTACTTGTACCAATTTTTGTTGTAGTAAAGTTTTGGTATCGGGTATAACATCTAACCCTTTTTCCGCTAAAAGCATTGCTATCTCAAGATGAGCATTGCGTTTTTTAGTAGGTGTCATCATTAGTCTTCTTCTCCTTCGACGGGTCTGCCGCCTTCACTTGGATTGCCTGCTGAACCTGCTATGTTTGCAGGAATACGTATATCAGCAGTTCCTTCTATTTCGTCAAAACCTAGACGCTCACGAGCCTCTGCTGCTGTAATAATTCCGCCATTTACTAATGACGTGTAGTATGCGGAAGCATCGCGTAGTTCAGGCTGCAGTGCCGGGATATTAGCAATATCTTCTGTAATATCAAACCCAAAATAACGCGATAGTCCAAAGTTGAGTTTACGTACTATTGGTAGAATTGTCTCCAAGTAGTATAGTCTCATGTTTGGACGTATATTAGCATTATTACCAGAGTCTAACATGATAGGTGGTATGCCTAATGCTTTTAATATTATTTTTTCGTTGTCTGCTATAGA
>MEHZ011527750.1_pt1 | contig 24430 bp, 17 predicted proteins | sample 897221 | NCBI WGS metagenome assembly MEHZ01 (sample SAMN05514161, study PRJNA337945) | marine metagenome | isolation source: marine surface water | place: Arctic Ocean | collected 2007-12-13
CAAGCTCTATGCAGTACGACCTGCCGCTGGAGCCTCGATCATCACCAGTCCCCATCAGTAGCAAAACGGAACGAGACCTATCAAGCCAGCGACGCAGCAAAAGAGCCCCGTATTTCCGACGAGGAACGAGAAGGAAACGAACAATGGTTGCCGAGACGGTTCCCCTATCGGCTAACCCCTTTGGCCCTCAGCAACGCAGGCCCTAGCCAGGCAAGGTTGGGTCGGGGTCGCTGAGCATTGGCTTGTTAGCTTCGAAGACCTCGGTGCGGCGGCTTCTCAACGGTGCTCTCGCAAATGCCAACCTTGGCGCCAGCGTTCGGTACGAAATCAAACATACCCGTATACCAAATCTCTTTCTTTTTGCCCGCCAGCCTCTTGATGAACAGGTGAATCAGTAGGACGAATTCTGATAGTCTCTCTATTCCCGAACACCGAAACTTGGTCTCAACCGGGTGAAGCTGTGCGACGTGACATAACGTGCTCTGCGTGAGCCCAGCGGTACTTAGCCGAGCCAAAACCATCGTCGAACCAGCCTTGCGTCATGCCGTGGGCTCGCTCGACGAAAACCTTCGCCTGCCGGTGACCTACCACCTGGGTTGGACAGATAAAGACGGCAACCCGTCCGACGCCGGAAGCGGCAAAGGTGTGCGGTCCGCTCTCGCTGTGCTGGGCGCCGAAGCTGTTGGAGCGTCCGCCGAGATCGCAATCGCTGGCGGTGTAGCTGTAGAACTCATCCACAATTTCTCGCTAATCCACGACGACATCATGGATAACGACCGCACCCGCCGCCACCGAGCAACCGTGTGGGACGTGTTCGGTGTTGGCGAAGGCATCGTTGTCGGCGACGCCATGCATGCGCTCGCGTTCGAGGTGCTCCTTGATGACCGCCGCACCCCGCACGGTGCCGCCGCCACGCGCCGACTCGCCAAGGCAACATCGGCCATGATTGCTGGACAGGCTCAAGACGTCGCCCTTGACCGCGGCGTTACCGCCAGTCTCCCCGAGTGCATTGCCATGGAAGCCAACAAGACCGGGGCCTTGCTTGCTCAGTCGGTCGCAATCGGGGCCGTACTCGGCGGTGGCGATGACGTTGTTGTCGACGCGCTCGAAGACTTCGGCATTGCACTCGGCATTGGTTTCCAGGCCGTCGACGATGTCCTGGGCATTTGGGGCGAATCTGCAACAACGGGCAAACCCGTTGGCAATGATCTGCGCGAGCAGAAGAAGTCCATGCCTATCGCGATTGCGTTTGACCGCGGCGGCGACATCGCTCAGGCCGTTCTCGATGCTTTCACCGAACCAATGAACGACAGCCAGATCGAAGCACTTGCTGCCCGACTCGAGTCGGTCGGCATCCGCGACGAGGTCCAGCGCATCGCCCGCGACTACCTCGACCGGGCGATCAGCACTCTCGACACCGTCTCGCTAACTGCCCCAGCAAAGACCGAGCTCATAGAACTCGCCAACTTCATCTCGGAACGCGACTCCTAATTCCTTCGCTCCGCTTGGGCCGACGTTCGTCAGACACGGTCTAGAGCCGCGCGGTGCGATCCGCTCTACTCTGAAACACGATGGAAACGTGTCTGAATCACAGCGTTCACTCGGCGGGAACACGCGGGAAATAGTGCGTTTCTAGGTTTATTTCACGCACTGCTCTGCGCATCTTGCGCAGGTTACGGGAGGTAACAATATGAAACGTAAGTTCTTAATCACTGCTTTTGGTGCAGCGATGTTCGGGCTACTGCCAACTGCACCGGCACTGGCCCAAGAGATGTCAGAGGCCGAACTGGTCCAAGCAACGCTCGATAACATTTGGGTGTTCGTCGCCGGCATTTTAGTCTTCTTGATGCAGGCAGGCTTCGGCCTTGTCGAGGCCGGACTCACCCGAGCCAAGAACGTGGCCAACATCATGGCCAAGAACATGGCCGATATGGTCATTGGTGCCCTGGCCTTTTGGGCAGTCGGCTACGGCATTGCCTTCGGCGACGGCCGCTGGGTCGGATCCGACTCCTTCTTCCTAAGCGGCATCGGCGACGGCAGCTTCGACGGCGGCTACTCCGGCTATACGCCGTTCTTCTTCCAAGTAGTCTTCGCTGCAGCAGCGGTAACGATTGCATCGGGCGCCATGGCAGGACGCACCAAGATCACCGGTTACTTGATCTTCAGCGCGGTGATGACTGCATTCATCTACCCCGTCGTCGTCCACATGTTCTGGCAGGGCGATGGCATCTTGAACCGCATCACCGTTGGTGACGCTGCCTTCAGCGACTTTGCAGGTTCCTCAATTGTTCACTCAGCCGGTGGATGGGCTGCCTTGATGGGCGCTTACTTCCTCGGACCTCGAATCGGTAAGTACGGCAAAGACGGCAAACCACGAGCAATCCCTGGCCACAACATTGCCTTCACCGTCATTGGTGTCTTCGTTCTGTGGTTCGGTTGGTTCGGCTTCAACGCTGGTTCCGAGCTCGCCGCAGACAGCGTGGTGATACGCGTTGGTGTAACGACAATGCTGTCAGCAGCTGCTGGTGGCTTTATGGCTTGTCTCGTCATGTGGATGAAGGTCGGCTTCTTCGATGTCGCCATGACCGCAAACGGCATCCTCGCTGGTCTCGTCTCGATCACCGCTGGTACGGGAACAATGACACCATTTGGCGCTGTGATTACCGGCGCAATCGGTGGCGTGATCGTGGTCTTCAGCGTCCTGTTCTTTGATCGCATCCGCATCGACGATCCTGTCGGCGCCATTTCGGTGCATGGCATCTGCGGCGTGTGGGGCACGCTCGCAATCGGGCTGTTCGCCAAGTGGGACGATGCCTTCTTGGGCCGAGATGATGCTGGCCTGTTCTATGGCGGGGGCTTTTCGCAGCTCGTCATGCAGCTCATCGGTGTTGTAATCATCGCAGCCTGGGTGCTGTCGACAACCGGCCTGCTCTTCTTCACTCTCAAGAAGACGAACATGCTGCGGGTGACCCCCGAAGAAGAAATCGCTGGCCTCGACGTCAGCGAGCACGGCTCTGCCGGTTACGGCCTCGAGACAGCCTTTGCAGGCAGCTTTGCTGGCAGCGGCTCCCCAAGCAAGCGAGCCCAATCGGCTGGAGACAGCTAACACACCTGCTTCGTCTCCTGTCTGCTTCGTCTCCTGTCGGCGCTAATTGCCTCCCAAGCGTGAGCGTCGGCAGGAGATCACAGACCCGCCGGTCGAACCTGGTTGTCCCCCGACCAGGTTCGACCGGAAGCGTCGCGTCTGGGCCCAAGTACGCGTACCTGTGTTCTGTGATCGACAGCGCGCCGTGCTGTCAATATGGCCGAGTCAGATCACAGCTTTGCACCTAACCGGCTTTCCTTCAGAACCCCGAGTTCTACCGCCGGGTGCCTCACCGCTGCTGGTCGGTCGACACGATCGCTCGTCTTGGCGGCAACGAGTTCGTGATCCTGGTGGGCGCTAGTGCGGAACGCCCAACCAACCTTGGTCGCACCCGAGTCATCGCCGATCCAACCCTGCAAGAAATGAGCCGCAGGATCATCATCAATGTCACCAACGTCTCGATCGCTACCAGCATTGGTGCCGTAATCACAGCCATGCCGACAACGCTCGAAAATCTACTCACCAACCTTGACGCAGCCCTGTCCGAAGCAAAACACAACAACCGCAACCAGCACCACATGATGGCACTCAGATAATTCGCGTTTCACCGCTCCGCTTGGACCAACGTTCCTGCTTGTCAGGACCATCGACAGGTCCAGCTCAGACAGCCGCAACAGCAATCGCAAAGCGTTGCCCGCAAGATGCGCTACCCCCCTTCTCATCAGGGGCGCGTCCGTTACTACCGCTACCCCAACAAGATCTACTCGGAACGGCGATCGAGGAAGCCGTAGACTTCAACCAGGTCGACTCCCGGGAAACGGCTGAACGGCTCTCGAGCCGCGGGTAGGCCAGACACAATATGGCTACGGTCTCGGGACGAAGGCCAGGCGACGGTCGACCAGCGTTGCCGTTGCGATGGATGCGGCTCACGGCAACAACCGGGATCGGGGCAGGTCGACGTCGTGCGGCGCGGTGTCTCGCTGCCACGGAAGTAACGGGCCTGGCGAGCATCGGTTCCGACGGTTATTGCATGAGGCGGCGAACGGTCTGCCTCGACATAGGTGACACACCAGAACTCGCCGTCGGCGGTATCGGTGTACTGGTAATGCAGAGCAAATGCATCTTCGCTATGAAACGCCTGCCGAGTTCCCCACTCGCGACAGAGCCGCTGGCCTTCGAAGCCACCGAATGGATCCATTGGCATCGGTACCTCGTTGTTCTCGTAGGCCTTCCACACGACACCTTCGTTGTCTGAGCGAAGGAAGTGCAGCGTGATGTCGAGATGTTCGGTAGCCAGGTTTGTCAGCCGGTGGCCCGCCATTTCGTAAGAGATGTAGAACAACTCCTTGATGTCCTCGACCGAAATGTCCTTTTGTTCTTTAGCTTCGCGAAGGTGTTGGACAGCTGCTGCTTCGGGAGCAAGCACGGCTGCAGCCAGGTAGTTCGATTCGACTCGCTGGCGCACATAGTCCAGGAAGTCGTCGGTGTCTCGGTGCCCAAGAACGAAATGGCCAAGCGTCTGCAGCACAACGGAGCGAGCGCTTCGGGTCGTTAGATCGTTGCGTTGTGGAATGTAGATGACCCGGTTGCGTTGATCGGCGACCGAACGTGCGCTGCTGGGCAGGTCGCGCACCCGGTCGATAGTGAAGCCGCAGTTGTCGGCCATCTGCACCAGCATGCGCTCAGAGACCGGGCCCCGACCTGGATAGTCCACCGCGGTCAGCAACGACAGGGCAACCTCTTCGATCTCGGCGAAGTAGTTGTTCCTGTTGCGCATCTCGGCGCGCATCTGCACATTGGCACGGCGTTGATCGTCTCCGTCACGATGACCGGCGCGATCCTCGGCGCCCACTAGCGCCGTGTACAGCCCCGAAATATGTTCAAGTGCGCTGTCTGATGTCTTCGCCGTCGGTCGGAACTCGGCCAGACCAAGCTCCAAATACCGAGGGTCGCTTTGGGCGCGCAACACCGAGATCTCGAGTTCATCTCGGCGCGTCGGCGAATCGTCGATAAGCAGATCGGCTGTCGTGCATCCGAGCGACTCGGCGAGCTCGCCTAGTAAGCCAACTCTGGCTTCGACATGGCCATTCTCGAGCTGGCTCAAATATGACGTCGGCCGATCCACGAGAGCGCTCAACTCGTCAAGGGTCAGTCCCGCTTCTTTGCGGTAGAAGCGGATGCGGCGTCCCAGTAGTAGTGCATCCATGGTGAAAAAATAGCCCCTTCTTCTTCATTTTCCACAGAGAAGGCGGCTATCTCGGTGAAGAAGTGGGATTTTTCTTGCTTTGCGCATCGACATGCGGTTTTCAGGCACCCACCGTGAATACTCGGAGGATGCCTGACGCCGAACCTCGCTATGTGCTGCACATGGCCCCACTGCAGCGCTGGGAACAGGCAGCGGTTAGCCCGCAGGGCGGCTACACAGACCCCTCACTCGAAGCCGAGGGTTTCATTCACTGCTCGACGCACGGGCAGGTGCTGATACCCGCCAACGAGCGATTCGCTGGTCGCGACGACCTGGTCCTGTTACTCATCGACCTGCAGCTAGTGCCCTCGCGCACTCTGTTCGAAGACTGTTACGAGACAGGGCAGGCCTTCCCTCACATCTATGGACCCATTCCTGTGGCTGCAGTCGCCCAGGTGGCGCCATTCCCCTGCCACGCCGACGGCTCATTCTCTCTGCCCGAATCGCTCCTGCAGCGCTGACTCCACCCAACCCAGTGCCCATTTAGCCCAAAGCGCTCAGTGTCTATCGGTTAGAAACAGACGATGCGTACTGTCGTTGTCGGCCACGCCGTCTTTACCCTCGCCATGTTCGGCTTGATGTGGGCTGTACAGGTCATCGTCTACCCCCAGTTCCGCAGCGTCTCGTCCGCAGAGTTCGCATCGTATGCAGCTGATCACAGCACCCGGATCACGATGGCTCTTGCCCTGCTGGGGCCAGCCGAAATCCTGTTCGCCGGATGGCTGTTTCTCGACACTCCCGCTGGGCTGAGCCGCTCAGTGGTCTTCGTATCTGGCGCACTCTTGGCTGCCGGCTGGGTCTCGACGGCGCTGTTCTTTGCGCCGCTGCACGGCAAGTTCCAAGGCACCTATGACGGCGATCTGATCAACCAGCTCATCACCACGAACTGGTTCCGGACCGTTATCTGGTCGGCACGAGCGACGCTCGCCGGCTGGTTCTTATGGCAACTCCTCGACGATGGCATCTGAAGAGCAAGGTCAGCCCAGTGACACGCGTGCAGGCCCAACCGCCAGCCCCGCAACGTCGGTGTCGGTCACGAACACAGCACCAGCGCGATCACTCTCGACGCCTTCTGAACCACTGACGATGTAGAGCTGACGAAGGCCATCCCCACCAAAACACAGACTCGTACACATTGGCAGTGGGATATCGATATGGGTTCGAAGGGAGCCGTCGGCGTTATAGACGCCGACCCCACTCCCGCCCGAAGCAAGTGCAACCCAGACGGCACCGTCCTCGCTCACGACCAGCCCATCGGGATGACCTCGCACCATCTCGGCGAAATGCTGCTTCGGGCCAAGCTTGCCGTCGTCGTGAACCGCGTACTTCATCACTGCCGAGCGCAGGCTGTCGGAGTGATACAAGGTGCGCCCATCGGGGGAGAAGCCCAGGCCATTGGTCAACAAGACATCATGGCCAACTACGTGGGCAGAACCATCCAAGTCCAGCATCCAGAGGTCACCCGGCGTACCGCGGGTCTCGTCGAACGGACTTCCACCGAGCTCACCGGCATACACACGGCCTGCATCGTCGGTCGTGATGTCGTTAAAGCCAACCGCTGAGTTTCCTGCCCCCTGCCTATGCAGCTCGATGGTCGGCCCGTCACCGAATGGTTTGTAGGCAATGTTTCGCCCACTCACGATGAGGCCCTCGCCGTTCGCATGCAGCGCCATGCCACCAATGCCGCGCCTGTGCTCAAATACCGTCGACACCTGACCCCGGTCAGTGACGGCGTACACGCCACCAGCCTGTACGTCGCTGAACAACAGGCCGCGTTCGTTATGCCACACCGGACCCTCGATCAGTCCGTAGCCCTCTACAAGTTTCTCCACGATGTCCCCCATGGTCGTTCGATCTCGCTCTTCACGATGTCACGTCTCTGACGGTGCCAGATAGCAGAGCTCTGCAAGTCAAGCGAAAGACGACAGCTGCAACCTGGCGATCCTGGCTGTGGCGGCACTACCGTTCACCACGATGAGCATGCTCCGGAGCCCCCAGGCTGACGTAACCGTTCGTGCAGACTCAATAAATACCTGCCAGCCCAAACGCATCCGTGCTGCTTTTTCCGCTCATCACGCGAGCGGCTCGCAACACCGAACGAGTCGCACCTGATGGCGCCTCTACGGGACGCAGCCTCGTTCCTTACCCGGCTCCCACTTCATCGCAACGACGGCCGGGTGCCGAACATGAGCGCTGCAGTCCCGTGGTTTGGTGCTGTGGGCCTGATCCTTGGCCTGGTCCAGGGCGGCGTCTATGTCGGGCTGCACGAGGTTTCGACACCAACGGTTGCCGCCGCCATCTCGGCCGCGCTGCTCGGTCAGATCACGGGAGCGTTTCACCACGATGGTCTTGCCGACATGGCTGACGCGTTTGGTGGTGGCTGGACCCCGGAGCAACGACTCGAGATTCTGAAGGACTCACGGTTGGGCACCTACGGTGTCACCGCCCTGATCTTCGTGATCATCATCGAGATCGCGGCGTTGTCCGCGCTGGCGGGGTGGCTTGCTGTCGCTGCGGCAGTGGCTGCACACACGGTAAGTCGAGCGGTCGCGAGCTTCATGATGATCATCGCAAAGCCGGCGCGCGATAGTGGTCTTGGCGTCGACTATCTGACCGGCTTGTCGCGCCCTGCAGTCATCGGAGCGTCCCTGCTCGTTACTGCCGGTGCAGTTGCCTTGTTCGGCGTGGTGGCCTTGCCGCTTATCTTCGGCGCCTATGGCGCGGGTGTATTGATCGTTCGATTGGCCATCAACAAGATCGGCGGCATCTCTGGCGATGTGCTCGGAGCCATTCAGCAAATCGCCAAGATCGCGACCCTGGTAATCATCGTGATCGCTGACGAGGTCACCACCGACCTCGGCCTGCTGGGTGGCCTCGCTCTAAGCTGACTATCTGGCTCGCATGAGACATGTACGTCGTACGTGTCTCAAGCCACCTATCGGCCGGGTAGGAGCCTGCGGGTCCGCTTGCCGACCCGGCGAGCGGGACGGTTGATGCCGTGCGCTCGGCCATCGAGGTCGAGTTCGAACAGCGCCACGTCGTGATCGCTCGCGTAGGCACACGCCGGAGCACTGAAGCCACTCGTTGAGAACAAAGCCGGGAAGCGGTTCAGCGTCAGCGCAGCTCCAACCAGTTGCTGCACCGCTGGTCGTCCGACCCGTTTGGTCGTGTGCTTCACCTGTACGGCCCATTCGGCTGTAATCACGTCTATGCCTCCGTCGGCGCTGCCACCGGTCAGCGACACTCGCCGACAGCCAGCCTTGCGAAGCCATCGCGCCGCAGCTGTTTCGGCATCTCGCCAATCCCGTATTCGAGGACGGCGCACGCGGCGCACGATCATCGCCAGCCCAACAATCGCCACGAACACGATCGCGGCGACTTGAGTACGAGTGTCGCTCTGCCAGATAAGCAAGCCCACGCCTGCCACGACGCCAAGCCGCAGCCACCAGGGAATCAAACGCATCAACGTGCTGGCGGTGTCGACAACCGAGCCAGCTGATCAACCGTGAAACGGACCCGATCCTTGGCTGTCGCCAGGTCGACTACCGACCGTTCGATGGCACCTGCAGATGTGCAGAAGACGAAACGGCAATCGATCACGTTTTGGCCAGTGACCTCTTCGAGTGCCACGGCATACGCGGCAGCCTGAAGTTCATAGACCCCGAGCTTGGCGTCGACATCGTCGTCGGAGCGGACCGAATCGGTCTTGTAGTCGACCACGATCAGGCCATCGGGGGTGTCGACCAACAGGTCGACATATCCCTCGATCGTCCGATCGCCCAGGGGCGCCGTAACGAAGAGTTCCTTGAAGTGTGGGTGTGTGCCCGCCAATGCCACCGCCGACGAGCCAAGCGCCGCCTGAACCAGTCGGCGCACAATGCCAGCTCGATCAGCGATGCCCTCGATCTCGCACTGTTGGGCCACGACATCGCCAACACCGTTTGGTTTGGCCAAGTCGATGAGCTGCAGCACGGCGTGCACAGCCGAACCAATCGCAGAGCCGGTGCGGCCGCGACGTCGCCCACTCAAACCCTGCTCGGGTTGATCAGCCCCATCGTCGTCTTGATCAACCAACCGTTCAAGGGCGTACGCAGCCAGGCCATCGACAGGTTCAGAAGCGGATATATCGACATCCGTGGCTTGGTCCGTTTCGACATCAATTTCGATGTCAATTTCGATGTCTCTGTCAGCTTCGTGGTGTTCGCCTGCAGCGACAGGTAGCGCCGCTATGGCCGGCGGTGCTGGCCCAAGCGCAGCCCGGGCTACACCGGTGGCCGACAGAACGCGGGGTACCCGGTACGGAGCAAGCAGCGCAGCCCGCTCCGCGATCCATTCCTCACGATTGTCGAGAGCCGGCCCAAGCTGTGCGGGGCGCGCCGGCTCGGGTTGTTGGCTGCTAACGACCTCGCGCCAGTCAAATCGACGAGCAAGAGGGCGGTGTTCATCGGTGTCGAAGACCTGCCAAAAGGTGCCGCCGTAGGTTTTGCTCGCCGTCGATCCTGGCTTGTGATGACAGGACACGATCAGGTGATCACGCGCCCGCGTAGTGGCCACATAGGCAAGCCGAATTTTCTCGTAGTCATCCATTGCCGCTTCGAGGTCGGCGCGAGGTCCGTGCTCGTGGGTCTCGACGCCCTTCTTCATCCGCACACTCGGCGGTCCGTCCTCGGGCCACAACACACTCACGCCTGGTCGACCACCACGAAGCTGCGTGGTCATACCGGACAAGATGGTGATGGGAAACTCAAGGCCCTTGGAACCATGGATAGTCTGAATACTCAGCGCGGCTTCGTCGGTTTCAGGCAAGAGCGGCTCGTGTACCCGTGCCATGGACCCCGACTGCAACGCGGCCCACTGGGTAAAGGCGCGAAGGTCACCTGAGTTCGACTCTTCAAACGTGCGGGCCTGGTCCACCAGAAACCGAAGCCGCCGCCACACATCGGTCGTGCGAGGATCACCAAACGCCAACATCACAGCTCGGCGTTCGCGCAGCAGACGCTCGAGCAGCATCGACGGTGTGAGGAACCAACGTTCGCGCCAGAGACCGTGTAGGTGAGCAACGGCGGCCGCTACTGGATGAGACGGCGCGATCGTTTCCGGAATGGGCGCTCGCACATCCCAACGCCCACCGTTGCGCCGCCAGATAACGAGATCAACATCAGAACAGCCATACAACGGTGACCGCAAGGCTGCGACCAGGCTAAGTTCGTCCCCCGGGTCATCGATCGCTCGTAGCGCGGCAAGCGCATCGACCACCTCTTGGGTGTCGTAAACGAGCGTGCCGGTGACGATGCGATAACGAAGCCCGACATCGTCGAGTGCCGAGCGCAGAAACGGCAGCGACGTTCGCGTCGGCAACAAGATCGTGATGTCGTCGAGCGAGGCTGGCCGCCACGCATCAAGGGCCTGATCGAAGACCGGCCAGCTGTCCGGGGAGGCCACGATCGCACGAACCATGCCGACCACATCGTCTGCCTCGATGGTGCGCATCTCGGTGGCTTGGATCTTCGCATTCTCGTTAGGGCCGCCAAGCAGCACCGGCCGGTGTTGCGGGCTCTGCTCTGCTGTCTCGGCCTGGCGGCTTGCCACTAATGGCTGATACTTGGGTTGGGCGCCGGGCTGCTCTTCCGGCATCTTTGTGGCGAACAGGGCGTTGACCCACGCCACGATTGGTTCGACCGTCCGGAAGTTCGCCTCGAGCTGGGCGGACCCTTGGGGACCAGCAAACCGGTCGCGCGCTCGCAGGAACAACGCAATATCGGCCCTGCGGAATCGATAGATCGACTGCTTTGGATCGCCAACGAAGAAGAGCCGACCAGGATCAACCGGCATGTCAGACCAGGTCAGCCCCGCCACGGCGGTCGCGCTGGTTGCGATCAGCACGGCGAGTTCAATCTGGATCGGGTCGGTGTCCTGGAACTCATCTAGCAGGAGATGTTGGAAACGATCGTGCAGCACTTGGCGGGCATACGGCGACGTTCGTAGCAAGTCACGTGACAACACGAGCAGGTCATGAAACTCGAGACCGCCGTCGGCCCGGCGGGCCTGCGCCGCAGCAAAGGTCTCGGCGGCGATGACCTGGGACAACCGCAACAAGACATCGTTGATGATTGGTCGCAGTACCTCTTCTTTGGCCACCTCTATTTCCTTGATCATGGCCTTGATGTGACCAACCGTGTCGGGACCACCCCATGCAGCGCCCTTGCCCCCACTACCGGGACCCCAGTACGAGGCCTGAGTGAGTGCTCGCATCTTGCGCAGCGGCTGTGGGATCGCTGCGATCGTCTGCATCTCGGGCAGCAGTGATTGCAGCTTTATGTACAGCTTGTCGTCGGTCAACTCGTTCAGGCTGCGGGCCTGGGCCAGTTCGTCGACAAGTGAATCGAACTGGCTGAAGTCATAGTCGCCGCCCAACGGCGAGAACTCAGCGTCGATGAGTGAGGGGAGCCGATCCCAGTTCTGATTGAACTGACTGGCGACTGTGCGCATAGTCGACTGGTCGATGTAGCGCGGCTCGACCGGGATCTTGAGCGCTGACGCTGCCTGCAACAACTCGACATGTTCGTCGCTGTCATAGAGCCGATCGACGAAGCGCTGCCACCGATCTTGTTGAGCAAGCTGCGATGAGACTTCGTCGAGCACGCGGACCTGAGGTGGCAGGCCAGCACTAACGGCGAACTCGCTTAAGATCCGATTCGCGAAACCGTGCAGAGTTGTGATGGCTGTTAGGTCGCTGTCAGCGACCGCCTGTCGACAGCGATCGGCACGGTCGTAGTCGCCAGCGGTGATCGCGTCGGCTTGCACATGTTCGAACTTGGCGCGAATTCGCGATTGAAGCTCGCTTGCTGCGGCTTCGGTGAAGGTAATCGCGGCGATTGCGGACAACGGCACGCCCGCCTGCAGTACCAGGTTCACGATTCGATCGACCAGCAATGTCGTCTTGCCAGAACCAGCGCCTGCTTCGACAAACAGGGTTTCACCGAGTCCGCCGCTCCGGACTCGGTCGCGGACTTGTTCGTCGACAAGAGGTAGTGGTTGCGCCGTCATGGATCAGCGCGCTCGGACTTAGGAATCAGTGCAACCCGAACCGCCAGTTCTGGCGCATCAGCCTTTTCGTCGGCCTGCTCGGCTCGGTCCTGAGGACAAACGGCGGTGAAGTCGCAGTAGGCGCAGTTCTCATAACTGTTGCGGAATGACTGCCAGTCTCCGGGAATAGCGGCGAACACCCCGGCCTCGATCCCATTGGCGATCGCTGTAAGCACCTCGACCAGGCGCTGACGATGACTCGGCGTCCATGGATACCCATGGCGAGCGAACCCCGCGCTGGTGTTGACCATCCAATACTCAGAGCTCACGGCGCTCGCGCCAAGTTTGCTGGCGACAGCCTCGGCGTACAATCCAAGTTGCAGCAGGGTTCCTTGGCGGGTGGGGTCATCTTCGCCGTCAAGTCCCTTGTACTGAGTTCCGGCGCCGGTCTTGTAGTCGACGATGCGCTTGCTTCCGTGCGGGCCTTGATCGACCCGATCGATCATGCCGCGGAACTGGAGCGAGCGACCGTCGTCCAGACCAATCTCAAGTGCTTCGTTCGAGCCCATACCAAAGGCCAGCTCGAAGTGAGCTGGTGTCGAGCCGTGCGCTGATCGATACTGATCGTCGCTGGTTAGGAAGTCATCAATAAGTGCCAAGAGGTCGCTCTTTTGTGTCACCCATTCGATGCGCCGACCCGTGCGACCACGGCGCTCGTAATCGCCGAAGACCTCGGCTGCGATCTCTTGGGCGCGCTCGCGTTGCGCCGCGGACCAAGCCTCGTCGGGTGCCGGTGGACCAGCGTCGACCTGTTCTCGCATGAAACGCTCGAGCACATCGTGCATTGCCGAGCCACGGTCGAGCGCCGAGAGCTCGACCGTTCGTTCGGGATCGTCGCGTTCGGACAAGCCCAGCACATATCCCAAGAAGTAACGAAAGCCGCACGTCGCCCATGTCTCGAGTCGCGATGCCGACATGACCTCGTTGCTAGCCTGCACCGCTGCACCAGCGATGTTGCCGTCGAATTCTGTGAAGGCTGAGCTGCGGCGGGCAAGCTGGGCGCGCAGACCCCGCTCGATCAGTTCACTGGCTGGATGAGCCGCCGCCTCACCACCGTCTTGGACATACGCAAACACCTGGGCGGCGTCGCGCTCGTCGACTGAAGCAAAATGGCTCGCCCGGACCAACGCATCGGCGTGAGACGCTACTTCATAGACACCGGGAGGGCTCTCGTCTTCGAAGTCGGTTGCATACAGCGTGGTGCCTGCCAGCGCGGAAGCCGTTGGCAGCAGCCAACGCGATGGTCGTGCCCGGCGGCTGCTGCGGAGGTCACCTCGGGGAAAGAACAGCCATCGTTGCCCTTGGGGCGCAGCAGACACCGCAGCCAAAAACTGGCGATGCTGCTCGTCGATCTGGCTGAGCCGCAGCGGCAGATCGCCACCGGCCAGGCTGCGCACGCTGTCGGCCAGCAACACATCTTCGCGGCGAGCGGCCGGGCACAGCCCCTCGGTGCACCCCAATATGAAGACAGCGTCGAGGTCGTGGCCCGGTGCCGAAGAGATGGGACCATAGACCACGCCGCTGCCGAATCGGCCGGAGCGACCGCGGGCCACAGAGAGCTCGCTGGAAAGTGCGCGAAGGAAAACTGCCATCGTTGGTTCCGGCTCGATGCTCTCGAGCATTGCCAGCCGTTCGAGCGCTCTCTCGACCTGCTCGAATGCTTCGGTCTCGACTTCGGGCCACCAGGTTCGCATCTGAGTTGTGCCGAGTAATCCGTGCAGCAACCGGGTCGCTGCCTCGGCTCGAGCAGGCCAGCCTGATGCTGATTCGACCACAGCAACAGCACCGGCAAGTCCCTCGACGAACAATGCCAGATCGTCGACGTCGGCGCACTGGTCGATCAGCCGCCGCGCTCGTACATCGTTTCCTGCCTCGGTCGCCTCGGTTTGTGCGACCTGGATGCGATGGCGTTCAACCAGTAGTTTGGCTCGCCAGTCGTTGAGTCCACCAACCACCCCAGCGTAGCGCGACAGCATGTCCCAGACTGCGGGACGGGCTGGCTTACCGTCGTGACGCAACGGGCCACTGTTGACAAGCGCGACCACCCGATCTCGGCGCCATCGTTCAGACGGTAGCCCCAGTGCACCCATCAGGACTCGGCCGGCAATGGTCTCGCTTACCCGACGCCGAGAGGGGCCGTTCGCCGGGATGTCGGCCGCAGCGAACTGCTGCTCGAGAATGCGGACATAGGGATCAGGGGCCGGATGAAACACACCAATGCGGTCGAGTGGCGTTCCCTGGTCGACCAGCTGGATGACTTCGCGCAGCACTGCCCGGACTTCTTCGTCGGCGTCGGTGACCGAGATGATGTGATCAGCACGTGGCGGCTCGGTCTCGCCATCGAGATGTGCCTGCGGGAAGTCGACGCCAGCAATGCCCATGGTGCGAGCGACCTCGGCGTCGGCTGCAGCAGTACCTGACGTGGCCACGATGACCGTGGCCGGTGTGACACCAAGCACCACACGCAAGAAGCTCGCCAACGGCGCCGAGACTGGGCCCGGCAAATGCCAGATCAGATGGCCGAACGGTAGGACGACCTGTGACAGATCGTTGCGGCGCGCCGCAGCCCAAGCGACGTCAGCCTCGTCGTGAAAGCCCCGCAGGTGCGACTTGATTGCGTCGAAGAGTTCGATGATCGCGGCGGCATGACCGCCCTGGTCGCGGATTGCTTGGCGCCCAGCGACGCTCACATTGCTGAGTTCGCCAACGGCGATCGAAAGTGCCTGCTCGGTTGAGCGATGATCGCGGACATTACGGAAGTGTTGGGGATCGTCGGCCAGCGCTCGACGCACCGCAGCGCCCAATACGGGCTTGGTCAGCGGCTTGCGGCCAGGGAGCTCGCCCACCGCTAGCAACTCGGCCAACCGGAACGGGGTGACGAAGTTGACATTGGCTACACCGGCCACGCCCAAGTCGCCACTTCCGAGCATGCGGCGAGCGGCGAGGCCTGCAAAGTTTGATGAAACAACGACGGTGACGGGCGCGAGCGCGACACCCGCTTTGGCGTCGACAATCGCTCGCGCTAACGATGTGCTGGCGGCGCGCCCATATTCGGTGACGACGACTTTCGCTCTCACTGTCACAACGTAAACCACCGGTGTGACAGTCGCGCCCACCGTCACCATGTTCTTGATGCAAATGAGGAGCGTTACTCGCGTCTATCGCGGGTAACGCTCCCGGCTTGCGTTTGCGTTAGTCGCGGCCGAGCAGCCCGCCGACGACGCCGCCCCCTCCACATCACTCGGAATTGCTAGTGCCGACTGCAGCGCTTATGAAGCTCAGGAACTCATTCGGATTACGCGTCTGGATCAGAACTCGACCTGGTCCGGTGAAATCGAAGACGAGACCCTCGCCACTCTTGAATGTCTGCACGAAACCGCCAGTGACTTTACGCAGGTCCATCGTGATCGACTCTTGATACGCAACCATGTGCCCCGTGTCGAGCGTGATGGTCTGACCGGGCGCCAAGTCCCATGCCTCGATGGCCCCGTAGGCAGCAACCACCATGGGCCCGTTGCCTTCGGCCCGGAGAATGAAGCCACCCTCTGAACCGAACATGTTCTTAAATCCACCCCACTTGGTGTCCATTTCGACGCCGTCCGCCGATGCCAACCACGAACCCTTCTGCACGAACCATGGCTGGCCCGGCACCAGATCGATGACCTGGGTGTCGCCGGGAAGACGAGCCGCGACGTCGACCCAACCGCCCTCGGCAGGAGCGATGTAGGAGGTGATAAAGAACGACTCGCCACCCAGTGCTGCTCGCTTGAGCGATTTGAGTATGCCGCCTTCTGCTTTGGCCTCGACCTTGACTGTCGGGATGGTGGCCATCATCGCCCCCGCCTCGGCCTTGATACGTTCGTGGGGCCCCATCGTGATGCGTGCGACCCCGAATGCGGGTCCCTGCCGATTTTGTACTTCCATGGTCCTTAGCTTTCTTCTACTTTTTGGTGCCCTGACACTACTTCCTACACATGACCAGCGGCCCGAGACTGCGATCACCCTGCCCATCCGCGGCGCGTGAGCTTTGGGGCGCGATTCTTGAACCATGGAGCGCTCACCGATTCACGCCACCCGGCTTCATGGATAAGCGCACCGCCAGCGTGTTGTTCCTCGTCGCGCTTCCTGTGCTTCCTGTGCTGGTCGCTGTCGCTGGATTAACCCTTATCGCTGCCGTGGGTTGGCCAAGCTCAACTGTAAACCCGAGCCCTCAGCGCTCTGGACAGCAGAGAGCCGTGGCAGTCGGTGGGGCCGGCTTTGCGATGTTCACCCCCGAGAGGAATCGCTACGTACGAAGCCTCGCCCAACAGCGTGCGTTCCACATGCGCTCTCGGTTCAACCCAGATGCAACTCGCACCGAGCGAGCGATAGCGGTCTGGCGCTATAGGTGAAGTCCACTCTGCCAAGACGAAGAGTGGTGCCTTGCAGCCCGCTGCGAGGACAGGGCGCCATGAGCTTGCTTGTGCAGAGAACGGCACTGTCATACCCCTTCGTCATGATGATCTCATGAGGATTTTGCACACCAGCGACTGGCATCTCGGCCGGTCGTTCGGCGATCACCGATTGCTCGACCAACAGGCGGTCTTCATCGATTGGCTCGTCGACCTGGTCCGCCACGAGCAGATCGACCTGATCGCTATCGCTGGTGATCTCTATGACCGGTCGGTTCCCCCCGCAGATGCGGTGGAACTGTTCCATTCGGCTCTCTCACGGCTGCTGGGGGCCGGTGCCGATATCGCCGCTATCACCGGCAACCATGACAGCGCCGAGCGCATCGGAAGCATCGACGGCCTTCTCACGCAGGGGCTACTGCTGCGGGGCGGCTACAAGCGTGCCGCCGACGTCGAGATTCGCAACTATGTCGACGGGCCACTAGCCATCGTCGCGGTCCCATACTTGGACCCTGTCTTTGCGCCCATCGATACGTCCGATATGCCCAAGACAGCCCTAACCACGTTTGCTCGACCAAGCCACGAGACCGTCCTACGACGCACATTGCAGACTGCCCGTGAGCGCATCACCCCCGGGGTGCGCAGCCTGTCCATAGCGCACGCGTTTGTAACCGGCGCCGAGCCAAGCGAATCGGAACGCACGCTCGCTGTTGGTGATGCCGCAATGGTGTCGTCGTCGGTATTTGACGGCTTTGACTACACCGCGTTGGGGCACCTGCATCGGGCACAGACCGTGGGCGGCAACGAACGCGTCCGCTACAGCGGCGCTCCGCTTGCGTATTCATTCGGCGAGACCTCTCAGAAAGAAGTCGTGTTCATCGAGCTCGATGCCGACGGCGAGGCACGATCGAAGCCAATTCCTATCGACGTCGGCCGTTCGGTCGCCACGGTCCGCGGCACACTCGATGAGTTGCTGGCGACCACCGGCAACGACCAGGACTGGGTCCGTGTCGAGTTGACCAATACTCACCCGGTTGCCGATGCCCACCGCCGACTGCGTGACCATTTTCCGCATCTCGTCGAGATCGCACGCATCGGAGCCCGCCCCAGCGACCAAGAACGCCTCACGGTGCAGGCCATACGAGAGCGCTCGGTCCAAGAACTCGCAGTCGAATTCCTGAGCAGTGTCAGCAGCGACAACGACACCGACGACCTCACACTTCTCCAAACCGCACTGAGTAGAGCCGAGAACCACCGACCATGAGACCGCTGCGGCTCAGCATGACCGCATTCGGCCCCTATGCCGGCGCCGAGGTCGTCGACTTCGATGCGCTGACCGACCTGGGCCTGTTCGTGGTCGCCGGCAACAACGGGTCGGGTAAGACCACAATCTTCGATGCATTGCACTATGCGTTGTTCGGCATCTTGCCTGGGCGGCGGGCCTCGTACGTGCGCCTCAAGTCCGACCATGCCACCGACAAGGCCGACTGTTCAGTCACGCTCGACTTCGTTGCCCATGGCAAGCACTGGCGGGTCGAACGCTCACCCAAGCAGAAGCGAGCCAAACGACGCGGCACCGGCACAACCGAAGCGCCTGCGAGTGCAACCTTATTCCGACTCGACCAAGGCAAACCAACAGCGATCACGAACCGGGTCGAAGAAGTTCGAGCCAAATGTGTTGAGCTCGTAGGACTCAGCGGCAAACAGTTCGAACGGGTCGCACTACTGCCCCAGGGCCAGTTCAGCCGCGTGCTCACCGAATCAAGCACCGAACGGCGAGAGCTACTGCGCACCCTGTTTTCGTCTGAAATATTCGACGATGCCACAACATGGCTCACCGATGCTGCTGCCGAAGCAACAGCCGGTGACCGAGCCGTGCTCGAACGTTTGGATCATCGTCAAGCAGCGCTCGCGCACGAACTCGCCATGCTGACCGGTCTGCCGATGGGCACCACGACTTCTGCCTTGCGGGCCGCTATTGCCGACCATCGTCGAGTCGAACTCGCCGTACAAGTCGCCGCCGTCACCGAGCTCGACATACTGGCACGGCAGGCAACCCGCGATCACCAGGCCGGCCTCGACGCCGCCCAGCGACTCGAACGCCGACGCCAGGTGCAGGTTGACATCGATCGCCACAATCAGACTGCACCTCAGCACCGCATCGACGTCACTCGGCTGAATGACGCCCGATCCGCGGTCCCGGTTACCAGCAATGCCCGATCACTTGCCCAACACCAGCAGCACCGAGACCAAGCACAACAAAGGGTCAACGACCTCCAGCTACGACTGAACCAGGCCCTTAACGCTGCTGGTCTCAGCGGTACTGGTGACCTCGATCAGGCGACGCTCAAAACAGTCGCCAACCGCATCTCGATCCTCGACGCCGCATTGGCCGAACGACGAGAGGCTGTTCTGCAGGTGCACGACATCACTGCTGTTGTCGCTCGGTATCACGCCGAGCTCGCCCGTCTCACCAACGAGATCGACACCCTGAGCAAACAAAACGAACTCGCTTCGACTCAGCTCCACCACGCCTTGTCAGAGCTGGCAACGTTGGAGCAGACAGCTGATATCGACGAATGCGAACACCAGCTTCGTGTCGCCGAGGCACGGCTCAACCAGCGCATCGAACTAGCCGAACTCGAGACCTCCCACGGCAAGCTCGTACGCCGAGCAACCGAACTCGATAGAACCATCGAACGACTCGGCCACGCACACCGAACCGCAGTGCAAGCCCAATCATCTAATGCAGCGGTGCAACAAAAAGCCGACGCTGCCTATGTCGAGTACCAGGAATGTGATCGCCGCCGTCAGGCAGCTGACCACTACCAAACCGCCACCCTCACACTCCAGACGGCAAGGGTCGAGCTCGTACAGGCACAGGCGCAGACAGACCAGCTATGGGACGCCTTCATTGCCGGCACGGCAGCTCGTGTCGCTCAGGCACTGACCGATGACAAACCGTGTCCCGTGTGTGGGTCGTGCGAACATCCAGCGCCAGCGGTTCCCACCAATGGTGGGCAAGTCGTGACTGAAGCTCACGTAACGACTGCCCGGACCCACAGCGATGCCATTCACGTTCGGGTTCGAGCTCTCGAATCTCAGATCGAAACTCTGCGCTCAACCCACGAAGACATCGCATCACTGTCCGTCATCGAACTTGCCGCCCAAGTAACCACAACAAAGGCCATGGCGCTGGGCGCTCGCACCGTCGCCGACGAGACCCGCCAGGCTGCCGCCTTGTACGAGCAGGTCGACCACGAACTATCTGCCACCCGCACAGAGCGGACCGCTCTCGACGATGAATTGCGCGTCGTCGACCAACGTCGCAGCAGGATCGAAGGCGCCCTCGGCGCTATCGCCAACGAACCGGTCGCCCTGTTGCGAGCACAAGCCGCTAATGCAGCAACCGAGCGGGCGCAAGCCGACCGGCTTGCCGACCGCCGCGATCAGCTTGTGTCGAGCATCGAGACGTCTACGCGCACAATCGAGACCATTGGCCTCGGCCAAATCACAGCCGAGAGCCGCCGCACGTCCGCCCAGGACCAACTAGCGGACCGCCAACGAGACCTCGATGGGGCGTCGGCACGATCTCACCACGCAGACCAGACACTCGCCTCTGCCTCCAACGTACGGGTCGTCGCCGACGAAGATCTCGAACTTCGGGCACGGGCCACCCGGCACGCCGGCACGCTGACTCCAGACACCGTGACCGCGCTTGCACGAGAACACGATGCGACAGATGCAGTGCGGCGGGCGCAGTCGTTTCTCGACGACCGTCTTCAACAGTCTCCGTTCAGCAGCCTCGAGCAGGCAATTGCAGCCTTTGCCAAGCCCCACGTCATTGCCCAGCTCGAAGCCCAGACTGCAGCCCATGTTGCCTCTGGTGAACGGCTGCAGGGGCAGCTGCACGAACTCGCCGATGTGCCCGACGCTCCACCCGATATCGGTGCGCTTCATCAACTCGCTCACAGTGCCAGCCAAACATTTGCTGCCGCCAACGAAACGTTAATCGCCATCACGACCGGCCTTGAGCGCATCGAGTCTGAGCTCGCCGTCATCGAGACAAAACGAACCGATCGCCAAACGACCGACCTAGACACGCGTCGGCTCGAACGAGTCGCCGCAATGGCCAAGGGCGACAACGATCGCAACACCTCGCTTGAAAACTGGGTGTTGGCAGCCCACCTTCGCGACGTCGTCGAGCTGGCAAACATTCGGCTGGCTCGCTCGACTCATCAGCGGTTCCAGCTATGTGTCATGGACGATGGCGAGAACAAACGTGGCAAATGGGGCCTGGATCTGGGGGTCGAAGACACCGTGACCGGTACGCGTCGACCAACCGCTGGCCTATCCGGCGGCGAACTCTTCCAGGCATCGCTCGCTTTGGCATTGGGCCTCGCCGACGCCGTCATGAATCAAAGCGCTGGCGTTCGTGTCGACGCCTTGTTCATCGACGAGGGCTTCGGGTCACTCGACGAAACATCGGTTGAGCGTGCCATTGACCTGCTCGACGAACTCCGCGACCGAGGGGCGATGGTCGGCGTGATCACTCATGTGCCGGCGCTCCTCGATGCTCTTCCCCTGGGAGTCCGTGTGGTCGAAGCAACGAACGGACAAGGGTCAACGATTCAACAATCTGAACGCTCCACCTGACGAACACCAACGGCATAGCCCACCCCGTCTGGCAACGCCAGGTCGCCAATACGCAACGCCGCCAGTCCCCGATTGTTCATCTGTGAGCCCTTGGCCGCTCGTAGCGCGTCGTGGGACTCACAGATGGAGGGCTCAGGTGTACCGGGAAAACGCGCTTGAGCTCTTATTCGGCTCGGCTCTCGGTTCGTTGCGAGGCCAATCGTCGGGTATGGACGCCCAGTCACCTGGCTCGACATCGGGCCGTGGTTCGAAGTCACCGTCGTAGCTCGGTGCTAGCTCGGCATAGGGGTTTCGGGTCGTTGGTGCGACATCGCTGTGGTGTCCATCGGGAGCAAGCACCGCATACGGATTCGCCGCCTCAACTCGGTCGTCCTCGCTGAGATAACTCGCAAACGTTGACGGCTGAGAAAGTTCGGTCGCCAACGGTTCTGTGAGGCTGGGCTCAGCAATACCGACGGCAATATCAGGACTGTCCGCTTGTAACGTCGTAACCGGATCGGTCTCTGCTTTATCTAACTGCTGTGCCCTGTTGTTTGAGCTCGGAGCGGCGGCGGCTTCGATCGAATCGAGCGAAATGAACTGCGGTTCGGCCGCTGGGCCAGGCGCGGGCGCAGCGGCGGCGTTGCTGGCGCTTACTCCAGCCGGGGCAACAGCGATGACCAACTCGGGCTTTACCTCATCAGGGAATCCGATCTCGGACTCAACCGCTGGTTCGATCAGTTCAACAGATTCTGGTTCGACGGGTGCGTGCTCCACCGCTTCAGGAGACGCCGTGGCCAGACGCTCTCGGGCCTGCTCGGCGATGCGAGAAACAGCACCCGACGCGGCATAGGACCAGTACTCGCTCGCAGGATTGAGGTCGCCGCGGGCAGCAAGCACATCGCCTAACGCCAACGAGGCTGCCGGCATCCAATATGGGTCGTCACTCGCAACGGCGCGCTGGAACATTGACACCGCAGGATCGATCATGTCGAAGGACGCGTAGACCCGCCCGAGCGTTAACAGCGTCCGGCGCTGGACCTGCTCATCGGCGTCAGCAAGGAGCGCCTCGAGGTCATCGATTGCATCATTTACACGCCCTGCTGCCAGGTTGGCATCAACTAGCCGAAATTGGTCGGTCGGTTCGAAGCCGGCGCTCTCGGCCGTGGCCAAGAGTTCAATCGCAGCGTTCTTCTCGCCGGTCCGGATCAGCAAGTCGACAGTGTCGAGCAGCGTGGGTGACATCGCAGCGCCAACTAACCCTGTGTTGTCTAACCCTGAGTTGACTAACCCTGTGTTGTCTAACCCTGTGTTGACCGCGTCGAACGCGGCATGGCTGCGCCCTTGGTCTACCAGTAGCTGAATCAGACGATCTGTGGCCTCTTGCTGAATGGGCGATGAAGGGCTCAAAGCAACAACCCGCCATGCCCGTTCGGCGCGATCAGGACGGCCAGCATGATCGGCGACTTCGCCGAACCCGAAGAGCGCCTCTATGAATTCGGGTCCGTCGGGTCGCTGTGCCATAGCGAACTGGGCCAGGCGAGCCATGGTCTCCATGGCCCGTTCGGCATCGCCCATTTCGACCTGGCAACGGGCCGAGGCCATAGCCGCCGGGATTACGTACGGCTCGACATTACGTTCGGCCACCCGAGAGAGGAGGCCAATGGCCTGCTCGTGCAGGTGCAGGTGTTCGTACAACAAACCCAAGTTCAGCAACGAGCGGGCAGCTGCTGCGTCGTGCTGGCTGGCGATGGCGTGGCGCCATGAGGCGATAGCGCCATCGATATCGGCCTCAAGAAACTTGCATGACCCCAGGTCGACGAACAGCGACGAGGCGGCAGCGCCCCCAGGACGTTCATTGATCAGCCGGGCGCAACGCCCTGCATCGTTGGGGCCAAAGCCATGTCCGTCAAGTTGCGATCGCAAAAAGTCAGGCAGCGGAGATGGCCCCCACTTCGATCCCACCAACACGAACATCGGATCAATCTACTCGCGGAGCCTGGTCTCGATGTTTCCCAGGCGCCATCTGGCAGGTCGAACGCCGTGCGCATGTCGATGCGCCTATTGTGTGCCATAGATACGGTCGCCGGCATCGCCAAGGCCGGGCATGATGTAACCAACGTTGTTCAGCCCTTGGTCTACAGCCGCTGTGATGACCATGACATCGGGGTCAGCTGCGTGAACTCGTGCGATGCCTTCGGGCGCTGCGACTAGGCAGACGAGTCGCAAATCGCTTGCTCCGGCGAGACGAAGCTTCTTGATCGCAGCAATCGCAGTGCCCGCTGTTGCCAACATTGGGTCGAGAGCGATAGTGACACGCCCGGCTAGACCCTGCGGAATATTGGTGTAGTAGTCGATTGGTTCGAGTGTTTCGTGGTCGCGGTACATACCAATGAAGCCAACAGAAGCAGACGGAACAATGTCGAGAAAGCCGTCGAGTAACCCGTTCCCTGCTCGAAGAATCGAGATGAGGGCCGGGTCGGTTTCAAGTTGTTTACCCCCGGCTGGTCCGAGAGGCGTCTCGACGGTCACCGCAACGGTTGGCAGATTGGCAAGAGCTTCATAGGCCAACAACATCGAGGTCTCGCGCAAGAGTTGGCGAAAGAGCGGCGCAGGCGTGTCAACATTACGCATGAGCGTGAGCTTGTGTTGCACCAGCGAATGGTCAACAACTACCAACCGTGACGAATCCATTTCAGTCATGCAGTGACTCTATGCCTCTCTGTTCGCCGACGCCCTGGTGCATGCCGCACACGTGACTGACCCGGCCGCAATACAGTTCATGGCGCATGGTGAACTTGGAAGCCGAATTACCGGCCCCGTCCTCTGAACGTATTGCGGTCCACGTGACCAACGACGCGCTCCGCCAGATACGGGGCGGCCATCCCTGGGTCTGGGATGGTTCGATCGTGCGCGCCTCGGCGGAAGGCACCGCCGGCGACCTGGCTGTCATCTTTGATGACAAGCGAAAATTTGCGGCCATTGGCC